>WNGJ01000757.1_pt1 | contig 66274 bp, 63 predicted proteins | sample 5400611 | NCBI WGS metagenome assembly WNGJ01 (sample SAMN13153375, study PRJNA577476) | soil metagenome | isolation source: 40 cm soil or saprolite under Garry oak tree replicate 1 | place: USA:California | collected 2016-06-15 | reverse complement strand
CCAGGCCATTGACGACCACGATCAGTCGCGTGCCGTTCTGCACGGCCGAGCCGACCATGCCGTAGCCGCCTTCCTTGGTGTATCCGGTCTTCAGCCCGTCGGCGCCCTCCATCGCGTTCAACAGCGGATTGCGGTTTTGCTGCCGGATCTTGTTCCAGGTGAACTCCTTCTCACCGAACAATTTGTAGAATTCCGGATAGGTCTGCATGATATAGCGCGCGAGGACGGAAAGTTCCCGCACCGTCATCTTGTTGCCGGGGTCGGGCAGCCCGTTGGAATTGGTGAAGGTCGATCTCGTCAGGCCGAGTTCGCGCGCCCGCTTGGTCATGAAATCGGTCGCGAAGATGCGCTCGTTGCCGGCCATGCCCTCGGCCAGCGCGATGCAGGCGTCATTGCCGCTCTGGATGATCGCGCCGTGCAGGAGATCGTCCACCGAGACCTTGCTGTTGAGCGCCGCGAACATGGTCGAACCGCCGGCCGGCGCGCCGCCCCGCCGCCAGGCATTTTCGCTGATCCGGTATTCGTCGGTCAGCTTGATGTCGCCCTGCTTGATGGCGTGGAACACGACCTCGGCGGTCATCAGCTTCATCATGCTGGAGGGCGCGCGCAGCTCGTCCGCATTCTTTTCGAACAGGACGCTGCCGCTTGTGCCTTCGATCAGGATCGCGGTCGGCGCGTCGCCGTCAAAGCCGCCGTCCTCTTTCTTGGCGCCCTGCACGCTTTGGTTGGCGGCTTGGATCATGCCGCCCCACGCGACGGCCGCCATGACGAGGCCCGCGACCAGACAACGCGAAAAGCGTGTGGTCACGACCCTGGACTGGCGGAACGGGAAGCACGTGAGTGCCATCGACAGGTGCCCTCGAGGCCGGCGTTCCAGAGCGCAATGATTTCAGGATGAATCGTCATCGCGCTCTAACTTATTGTTTGAACATGATCTCGGCGCAAACGCGTTCCGCGCTTGTTGGCCAAGGGAAGACCGGCATCCACTTTCCCGGATCATGCTCTAACATCTAACAGTTGGAAGTATCGCAAACAACACGGCTTTCGCGGTAGGCCGGCATCACCGCCAGACGACCGCATCGCGGCCCACGAAGCGCGCCAAACAAAGCGAAACAGGGTGCCCCTTCTCATCTCATGGAGCCGGCGGGCAGGTTTGGAACAGGTCACCAAACAGGAGCAGGCACCCTGCCCGCGTTTCTTCAATAGAGGCCGCGACCGCTCAAAATCTCGCGCGGTCCCTGCGGATCGATCGGTGCATAGGCCGATGCGGGGCTGGATGGCGTGCCAGAACCATCATCGTCATAGGAGACGGCGCGTGGATTATCGCGCACGCGACCGCTCAAGCGAGAGCGGCTGGATGCCGACATCTCCGACGTCGCATTGATCGACGCCTGGTCCGCGGAGGTGCTGCCGAGGTCATAAGGCCGGCCCGCGGGCATCGGAATCTCACCCCGGATCGGCCGTCCGAACGAAGCGGACTGCGGAACGAACGGATGGGCGGACGCCACCCGCACCAGCGATGGCGCCGGCGCTGGGGCACCGGAACGCAATGTCGCCATCAACTGACGGTCGTCCGAACCCTCGAGCGGCGCCCGGCCGACATATTCGACCCGCACGCGCGCGACGCCGCTGCCTTTGAATTCAAGGAGTTCGGCCGCCTTATTGGAGACGTCGATGAGCCGGTCGCCGTGATACGGCCCGCGATCATTGACGCGCACGATCAGCGACTTGCCGTTACTGAGATTGGTGACGCGCGCATAGCTGGGCATCGGCAGGGTCGGATGGGCTGCGCTGAGCGAGTCCATGTCGAACACCTCGCCATTGGCGGTCTGCCGGCCATGAAAATCATCGCCGTACCAGGACGCCAGGCCCTCCTCGTGGTAGTTGACGTCCTCTTCGGGCACGTAGACCCGGCCCGCCACCACATAGGGCTTGCCGACGCGGTAGGTCCCCCCGCCCTTCGGCACCGGATCGCCCAACGCAACCACCCTCGGGCTGGAGGAAACCCCATATTTGGGGTCGACCCGGCCAGCGAATTGACCCGAGGAGGCGCAGTTGGCGAGCGCCAGACACATCGCCGCGGCGGCGGCGCCACGCGCGGCCCTGATGACAGGATCTGACGGTCGAATCCCCATTCGCCCCAATTACCATTCCGCCGGGCCCATGCCTACGCCGAGGCAGTTCCGGCAACCAATTTCGGTGCCACCCACCTGCACACCAAGCTGCGAGGATACCGCAACCGGAACACGGCGGAAATGGGGAGAGCCCAACCATGGTGAACAGATGGTTACCGTCGGCTGGTGTATTCATGGACGGAACGCGCGACGTCGCGAAGTGCCTCTTGTTACTCTTATTTGGCACATCCTGTTGCGCGGAATCCTCGGTCCACGCCGATTCCGATTTTCTCTTCGGAAATCCTTTTGACTGTGCGGGGTGCCACGTCGTTTGGTTTCCGCGGGGCTCGCAAAGGATGTTTGCGATGATCGAGACGGTTACAGCATTGATGGGCCTGGTAGGCGCCGGGATTTTTCTTGCCCACGCATTTGAGGGCGTTCTTTATCGGGCCTAAAGCCCGGGTCGAAGCACGCATCGCCTGTTTCGGCAAGGCTCATTCCGAAAGCTTTAATGAATTCGGACGAGCATCGGAAGCGGAGGGTGTCACATGCCCAATCATGACCTCGTCTCCAGCGGCTTTCTGGCACTGACCGCCGCGGGACTTGTGCTCCTAGGCTCGAGTTTGCTTGCTTTCGCGTTGAGCTGAGCAGGCCGTGAAGCTGAGCAGGCGTGACGTTTTTTTGGCGGAGCGCGGTCGTTATAGGCCGCGCTCTCTTTCGTTTTTGGTGCACTGCGTGCCGCCTTTGGCAGACGACTGTTCTCTTTTTAATTGATTGAATTTCAAAGCGGCCGGCCGGACCCATCGGGATGGTGCATTTTTTTTGAGGCGACGCTCATTTTGGCGGAGAAATTCATTCTGCTGCTGGAAACGCTCAGAAGCCACAGCTATCCCGATGGAGGTCCGCGCGTGGTCAGCACCTCCCCTCACGTGCCAGTCAAGCTGACCGGCGCCAAGCCGGATTGAGGCGCGTAGAGCAAGCAGCCCGAGGGGCATGCTTTTGCGCATGCGGGATATCATTGCGAAAAAAGGGGCGCCGCCGCCCTTTCTTGTTGTCCGTTGGCAGAAGGAAACCCGCCGCGATAAACTATGCTTATAGTTGACAACCGTCGCCGACGATGAAACTATCTACTATATCTATAGTTAGAGGCGATGGATGGATATCCAGTTCACGGATCGCGAAATCGACGTGATGGAAGTGCTTTGGGAGCAAGGGCCGTCACTGGTCGGGGAAGTCCGGGCCGCCCTGAAGGATGATCTGGCTTACACCACCGTTCTGACGATCCTGCGCACGCTTGAGGGCAAGCGATATGTTGGCCACGCGCAAGAGGGGCGTGGTCATCGTTATTTCGCCGCGGTCAAACAACAGGCCGCGCAACAAAGTGCCTTGCGTCACCTCACGAGCAAGCTCTTCAAGGGATCGGCCGAACTGCTCTTCACCCATCTGGTTTCCGATCAGAAGCTCAGCGCGAAGCAGATCCGCAACATGCGCGCGCTGCTGGAAGACAAGTCGCAGAAGGGAGAGAACTGATGCTGGCCTGGATGTCCTACGCCATCGTCGTGAGCTTGCTTCTGAGCCTGGCTGCTCTCGCCCTGGAGCGTTCGGCGCGGGTTCGGCAAAAGCCGACGCGCTGGCTATGGGGCGCCAGCATGATTGCGTCGCTGCTGGTTCCACTGGTCATTTCGACGGTCTCCGTGCAGATCCCGCGGCTGGCGGGCGTCGTCGACCCAGCGAAGCCCCAGCAAGTCGTCGCGCTACGACAAATGACCGCAAGCGGACTATCGCCATCCGACTGGCTGACTGCGACCGCCGGACGAATTTCGGCATCCCCCGATCTCGACCGACTGTTGCGGGTGGGATGGAGCGCCGCGTCGACGATCCTGTTGCTGGCAATCCTGGCCGGCAGCGCACAACTCAACTGGCGCCGACGTCGCTGGGAGCGCGGCAACATGGCTGGCGTCCCGGTGCATATCTCCGAGGACGCCGGTCCCGCCATTGTGGGGCTGTTGGATTCGCACATCGTCGTACCGCGCTGGCTGATGCAGTGCCCCCCTGATGTACAGGAATTGGTCATCGCGCATGAGCAGGGCCATCTCGAAGCACACGACGCACGGCTGGTGACGATCGCGCTTGGCGTTCTGGTTTGCATGCCTTGGAACCTGCCGCTCTGGTGGCAGCTGCGGCGGCTGCGCCTCGCCGTCGAAATCGATTGTGACGCCAGGGTCCTGCGACGCGGCTACGATGTTTCACGTTACGGCGAAACCCTGATTGCGGTTGGTGAAAGGCAGTCTGCGACCATCGCCATGGTGGCTGCGATGGCCGAATCAGGATCATTGCTCGAGCAGAGAATCCGCAACATGGTGCGGAAAAAAACAAAATACGCCCACGCGACGGCGGCGGCGCTTGCCTGCCTGGGGATCGCATTTGCCGTCAGCGCTGCCGAAATCAGCCCTCCGAATAACGATGACCCCGGTCAGTCCACATCGCAGCAGAGCGCCGTGGATACCAAGATACTGGATGGCCATGTCGGATTCTACCAGCTGAACGACAATGCCGTGTTGACGATTACCCGCAACGGCCAGCAACTGAATGCGCGGCTGACCGGCCAGCGGACATTTCCGATCTATGCTCGGAGCAATACCGAATTTTCCTACAAAGATGCCCAGATCAGTTTCATCACCGAACCTGATGGGCAGACAACGTCCCTGATATTGCGCAAGTACGGTGTCAATGTGCCGATGAAGCGCATCGATGCCGCCACCGCGCAGCGGATTCCCAGCGTCCCAACACGGACAGGCAGGCCGATGGGAAAGGGACTGATGGGTGGTGCTCTGATTATCCTGCGGTGACAGATTTTGGGCCGGCCCCGCGTGGCATCCTGAAGAAGGACGGCTTCTTGATTGATGCCCGCTATGCCCCCGATACCCGACATGGCCGGATCTGCTGTCGGCTCGACCCGGTCGCGAATGACCCTAATCTCGGAGCATCCCAAAAACGATAAGCATTGACTTATTAATAAGCTAATGCTTATGATTTTTCATGACTGGGATTGACGTGACAACCGTGATGCGCGCGCTCGCCGATCCGACGCGACGCGCCATTTTCGAGCGCATCGTGCATGCCGAAGAGATCACGGTCGTCGACTTGACGCGACGTGGCGCCATTTCGCAGCCGGCGGTCTCACAGCACCTGCGCTCGCTGAAAGAAGCTGGTCTGATCGTTGAGCGGCGCCAAGGGCGCAACGCTCATTACCGGGCCGATCCAAAAGGACTGACGCCGCTCGTCGACTGGCTCGGCATCTACGGCCTGTTCTGGAGCGAGCGTTTCGCCAACCTCAGAACACTCTTGAAGGAGATCGACCCATGACCAATCCAGTGACCAATCCAGCGCCAGGATCGGACAGCCGTGATATTGTCGTCGAGGAGGTCCTCCCCCATGCGCCCGACGTCATCTGGAAGGTTCTCACAAGTGGAGAATTGATTAGCCGTTGGCTCATGCCAAATGACTTCGCACCAGTGGTTGGCAGGAAATTCACCTTCCAGACCAAGCCCATGGGTAACTGGGACGGCATCGTTCATTGTGAAGTTCTGGAAATCAAGCCGCGTGAAAAGCTCGTCTATAGCTGGAAAGGCGGTTCAGATCACAATGCCGCTTACGGCTCTCATCTCGACAGCGTCGTTACGTGGAGTTTGGCGGCAGTCGAGGGCGGAACACGACTGCGCCTTGTGCATTCCGGATTCCGGTCGCCGGAAAACGACTTCGCCTTTGATGCGATGAGCGGTGGCTGGGCTAAGGTGACGCAGAGCATCGGCAAAGTGGCTGCGGACCCTGAAACGATGGGCTGAGATTACGAAGGGCGGGCGGCAGTCGTCCAGGGAGCTTCCGTCGACATGGACGTCCGCCGTCTCCGCTACTTTGTCGTTGCGGCGGAAGAGTCGAATTTTAAACGGGCGGCGTCGGAGCGGCGCGGAAGTTCAGATCGCCCTCCGAAGCCAATGGTATAAAAACACACGTTATTTCAATATGTTGGTCGGCAGAATGGCAAAAGGGGTGTCTTGTCAACCCCATTGAAATTGCACGTGTTTCGCCTTCCCTGCGGACCTAACCCATGGGTCGCGGCTACGTTTCGTCCGCGACAGGGCGGAGCCGCGGGATACTGGCTCGGCACCTACTTTCCTCCGATCTATCCACGAATGGACTCGCGTTTGAGACCCCCGGAGGCGCATACTTGGGCAATCACCGTTCCGCCTCCTAGGCATTACCGGTGACAGAGAGTGTTGTTGCTCCCGCCTATATCGAGGGAAGCACCATGCCCCAGTCTCAACGCTTGTCGTCCGTCATTCCATTCGCTGCAATTGAGCGTCCCGCCTGTCCGAAGTGCAAGGCCTCGATGAGGCTCGCCAGTATCACGCCAGTTCGCGCGGGCGTCGACTTGCACACGTTTGAATGCGCTATCTGCAAACACGTCCTTGAGACCCTTGCCGCGTATGAAGACCCTATGCAGTCCAAGGAACTTGGACGCTGGCTTCAAGGCGATTTGCACCCGCCCAAGTGACGCGGCACCGTGAGTGAACCGACGGCCTCGCCGCGAGTCTAGGAAGCCCGCTGGTACGGGCTCCGGCTGCGGATGATCGGAAAGAGAGGGCCACTGCAGGGCTCGCCAGCGCTGCGTGGCGACGGCCCTTGTGCAATCGAACGACGATGATGAGCACTATGTCTACACCATAGCCCTACCCTGATCCGCCAGCCGTTGGAGATGCTGACAAAGGGGACTCCACCGTTGCAGCGGCGCCGTGATGTGTATATTGTGACTGATCTATACACAATGATCGGGTTGTTGGGATGCGGACCAATATTGAAATCGACGACGAGTTGTTGTCTCAAGCCATGAGGGCGGCTGGCCTGTCGACCAAACGAGCCACAGTCGAAGAGGGCTTGCGGCTGCTGGTTCGGGTGCGCAAGCAGGCCAAGGCGCTTGCGGAACTCAAGGGATCGGGGTGGGAGGGTGATCTGGACGAAATGCGTCAGGGCCGCCTGCCACGCCGGTCGTGATTCTCGTCGACACCTCTGTCTGGATCGCGCATCTGCGCGGCCATCGAACGCCAGCAACCGCCAAACTGGAAGCTGCCGCCAGTCGGGAACCGCTTCTGATCGGCGATCTCATCCTGCTAGAGGTTCTTCAGGGCGCTCGGGATGAGTCTCATGCCGCGCGGATTGAACGTGGACTGCGCCGGTATGCTCTCGTGCCGCTTCTGGATGCCGATCTTGCCCCCCGCGCCGCCCGGAACTATCGCAAGCTGAGAGAATTGGGGATCACGATCCGCAAGACGGCCGACATCATTATCGGCACCTTCTGCATCGAGCGTCGCCACTCGTTGCTACACGACGACCGCGCTTTCGCGCCGATGGAGGAACATCTCGGTCTCATGGTCGCGTGAGACGGCGGCGGAGGGGCCAGGACAGTTGCTGGATAAGACAGTTGCTGGATAACATGTCGCGCTCTAGCACAGGAGTGGCGGAAGGGGTGGGATTCGAACCCACGGTACCCTTGCAGGCACGCCGGTTTTCAAGACCGGTGCCTTAAACCACTCGGCCACCCTTCCAATTCAGGAATTTCATTTCAAGACCGGTGCCTTAAACCACTCGGCCACCCTTCCAATTCAGGAATTTCAACCACTTAGCGCACGACTATTCCGAACGCAATGCGAACGTGGATCCAATTTGGACCCAAAGACCCCTGCCCTCTGAAACCCTATCCTCTGTCCGGCCGATTTGCAGTTCAGGGATTGGCCGCTTGCCGAGTCCAGGGAGGCCGCCGGTGCGGTTTTGGCCCGCGGGCTCCCGATCATTGCCATCGCATAGGCGCCCGACGCTGATTCCCCGCGGCGCTGTTGCGGACCTTTGCGGCACGGTGAGCGTTAAGACCTTAGCACCCGCGCAGGACCTCGGAGGTGGGCAATGTGCGACATCCCTCTGGACCTTCAAAGAAGGTTCGAACAGCGGTGGGCCGCCAGATTTGCGCGGCCGGTCCCGCCGAAAAAACAAGAACTTGAAGGGCAAGGTCAACAGCTTGCCGAACCCCCAAATCCAAAAGAAAAACCCGCCGAGCTGAAGCGGCGGGCTTGAGGCCTTCACCCGCGGCGTGAGTTCACCGCGCAGGAAGCTGTCAGCGCTTGAGCCGACTGGTGTGCGCGCGGCAGCGATGAATTGAGAGGCGAGAATGTTCCTGACGTTGCTCGGCGCGCTGTTTGTTCTCAGCGGAATCTTGTACATGGTGCGCACCGCTATTTGGTGGGGACCGCTTAGCCGCCCGCGTTCCTCCGGGCCGGTCTCCAACACTCTGGAGCCGCCAACGCGCAGCGTGCGATTCTTAGGGCTCGGCGCGAACTGGCCGGGCATTCTGCTTATGGCAATCGGCGCAATTCTATTGGTGTCGGCCAGCTTCTAGCCGCGGAGATCCCGCTCCCCGTTTTAGGCACGGAAAACCGCAACTCGACGAAGCGTGAACGGGCCGCCCGGCATTCAAGCCCAGGTGCCAAATCTTTTTCCTGTGTTTGAATCCTCGTTCTGTTCCGTTGGGACTTGAGATGCCATGAACAGCGCTCGCGCAATCCGATATCGCAGACTGGCCCTTGCTGAGGAGGACAAGGCCAAAGCGGACTTGCTTCTCAAGCTCGCAGATGAATGCGATCGGGGGCTTCTCTGCACCGCTGAATGGCTTTGGGCCGGCCGGCTTTCCGACAATAATGAGCCGGTGCCAAAAGCGGGAGACGCCAAGGCGCGGTTTGCGTGGGACCCATTCAATAACCAACGTTGAAATGAGCGCGGGACCGAAGCCCCGCGTCGGTTTTCAGGGCTTCTTCATGGGTTGAGGGCTCGCAGTCCCTCCTCTGGCTTTACCATTAGGCGCTTGGCGATCGCGTGCGGCGGTCAGTTCTTTCTGAAGCTTCAACCGTTCGTCGGCCGTCATTGCAGGCTTCTCACGCTTCGGCGGCAGATCTTCCACGGCCGGGTAACCGCTTGTTTTCGGACGCGCCGGGGCCTCAGCGCGCGCGTCCATCAGTGATGAGCCTGTAGTTGATGTCGCGCACCCGCCAAGCGAGAGGCTGCACAGCAGCAGCGCTGCCGCAGCGAGCGCTCTCATTTTTGCATCCTTCGACATAAACGCTCATTGCCTGGACTTTCGATCCACGGGGTTTCGGACCGAAAGCGGTAAGTAGATTCTCTGAACACCTACTTGTTCCTAGGCGAATGCTCTTTGACTTTGAGATGCTGCTGTCCGGACTGACTGGTGTCAGTGATGCCCACCAAAGCGGACGCGCTCCCCGGCGAACTCTCCGCGCAAACCTCGGTCACACTTCGATCACCTCATATTCGAAGGCGACATGGTCAAACGGCGTCATATTTTCGTCGCCGTTTGCAACTAACGTTTGCAATTAGCGAAAGACTATTGTTGGCGTTGACTAAGAATTTCTATGTAGCCAACGAAAATGTTTGAGATATCACGCCAAACCTTGGTTTTGTCGCCAGCTACGCAATAACTGTGTCCACGGCGCAACAAGCCGTCAGCAGGGCCGCAGCATTTCTGCGGTAGCGTGCCCTATGAGGACCGTTTACGATCTACTGGGTATTCGTCCTGATGCCAGCGCCGAGGCCGTCAAAAAGGCATTCCGCGCGGCAGTCAAGCTACACCATCCCGACTGTCGTCCTGGCGACCCGGATGCTGCTTCGCTTCGGTTCAGGCAGATTGCCGCTGCGTATGCTATCCTGCGTGACGCAAAACGGCGTGCGGCTTACGACCGACGGCTGGCGCTTGAACGTCAACGGATTCGGTCGGAGCGGATGCACATCATCATTTCCGGAGCGATCTATGGTAGCGTCGGCATGACGCTGGTGATTGGATTCCTTTCGATCGGGCCCATTTTTTCGACGTCTATCGTGACGGACAAAGTGGAAATGGACACGGCGCGCGGACCGACCGAGATGGCGGCTCTGCAATCGCCGGCGCGAAGCGATGCGACCGGCCGGGACGAACTCCGCGGCGTGCCCGAGATGATCCCTGAAAGGGCGGTCGAGCCGAGGGCCGCCGGACCCGCGACGGATGGTACTGACGTCCAGGCACTCGCCAAACACGGGCCGGCTCGTCGCCCCCTACCGAACGCTCTTGGCCTCCAGCCGAACGAAGCGGAATTCCATGTGGAAAGCCGCCATATGCCGCCGGATCGATTGGGCCAAGTTCGAGGCCACCGCTAATATTCCCCGCAGGGCCTCTTTCGCTAGATAGGCCGTTAGGCCGCCCGTGGCTGCCGCCGCTGCGATCGGCTCGGCTCTTTACCGCGCGACGGGCGCGGACGAATCGCTGGCCTGCGCCGGCGCGACGAGGTCAGTTGCCATGAGCATTCCAATAGCTCCAGTGAACATTGGACAGGCTCTGAAGGTCCGTCGCCAGCGGTCGTCTGGTTTGTCTTTCGTGCAGTGCAATGATCTGTTCGGAATGGCCAATCTTTTGCTTCAACTCGGCGACGAGCTTTTTGGTCTGCCCGATCGCTTTCGGGCTCGCGATCTCGCCCGCCATGAATTTGGACGTTTCGATATGCTTCAGCGCTTCGCGGTGCTTTCGGACCTGGGCCCGGTGCCACGCGATCTTGCTGTCACTATCCGCCGCCATCGAACTCTCCTGAGCCTGGCCGAGTATGACCGAATCCATTTCCGATTCGCGACTTTTTCGAGTCCTTGAGGACCTGGACAATTCGCGCGCTATGAGGTCGCGGGGTCGGTCTTTCCGTCGAAACCAGACGACGGCGCATCCTACCGGCAGGGACGTGTTCGTCCGTCATAGTCCCTGTAGGTGCCGGAGGCTCGATTGTAGGTGCGAAAGTGTGTGCAACCGGGTGCGTCCGTGGCGCGCTCGGGCATCCTGCGCTCGGCGCGCCTTGGCAAGGGGACCGATTCAAGCGGTTTCATAGCCGCCTGGCCGCTATCTGGCGCCACGTCCTCCGATGGCTTCACGGCGGCCTTTGCCTCCGCCGTCGCGGGCTTGACTTCCTCGGCCGCAGCCTTCTCTTCCGCGGTCGCGGGATTGTCTTTGACAACGGGCGGCTTGTCGTCCGCGCCGGCAGGCTTCTCCACCGTGGCAGTGGGGTTGTCGTCCGCAACGGTTGGCTTCTCCCCGGTCGTCACGGCTTTCGGCTCCGCAGCCGCAGGCTTCGTCTCGACAGCCGCAGGCCTCTGATTCATGGTCTTCTGTCGTTCGATGAAATCCTTGCACTCAAACGGGAAAACGACTTCTCCGGAAACGGTCAGTCCGATCGGCTTGCAGGCGCCCGGCGGCGGCATATCGTCCTTTGCTGAAGACTGCGCCGGAGCCGGGCTCGGATCTGCCGGGCTACTTGTCTGCGCGAGGGCTGCGCCGCTCATCCCCGTCAGAAGGATGCAACATAGCGCGCCGGCATGGCGGGCAAAGGTGGCCTCAAGGGAGGCCCGAAGGGAGGCCCCAAGGGAGGCCCGAAGGGGCAATAAATGCTTCATAGGATCACTCAACTGTCCGGGACTTGGTCCAACACGCCTTTTAGGCAAGTCTATGTTAGGCAAGTCTATGATTATGCAAATCTATGATTAGGCAAGTGAACAATCGCCCCTTCCCCCTCCCGGCCCTCGGCGCGCCGGCGAGCGGTTGATCGCCGTCGGCCGATTGCAGGAGTTCAGATCCACACTGTGAACCGCCTCACACCGGCCGAGTGCAATCGCCGTCAATATGCGGCCACTCAAGCGACGGGGAAGGCAGAATGCGAAAAGAAATGGACCCGGTGACCGTTTTGACGGCGGTCGGAGTTGCGGGGTACGTCGCGATCATGCTGGCCTACGTGGCACGTGTCGACCTCGGATTATCGAACGAACATATCCGGTTCGCGGCAATCGGTGCCGCCATGCTGGTCGCGCTCGGGATTGTCGTCGACTTTGTTGGCAGGCGATTGCACAAGGCCGAGTGACCGGCCGGCCATCATTGCTTCAATGACGTGCCGCTAATTGGGGATAAGGCATGCCCCGATTTCGGATTGCTGTTGCTCCCACCTCCTGCGTGCGGAACAGTTTGCGCGAGGCAGCGTATGAGTCGCGGGGGCGTAGCATGCGTGAACAGCGTGAGGAATTCGACTACGATCGCTACCGGCGATTGCTGGCGGAGGCGGTCGACGAAAAGCGGCGAATGGCGCTGATCAACCTCTTGATCGAGGAGCGCGCCAAGGATCGTCTGGCGGCTGAACGCGCCTCCGATCGCGCGGCCGCAACAGTGATGAGAATCGCCGAGGTTCTGGGCGGTTCGCGCCCCTGATTGCGTCCTCGCCGCGTTTGCCTGTTCTGACATAAGCGTTAAACTGAACGCGCGCGGCCGAATGCGCGTTGATGCCGTTCGTTAACAATGCGCGGCGAATACCGCTGTGCTGCTGCGGTCCTTGCAATCGCTCATCAAGCTTTGCGCTCTACCGTGCCCCGACCCGGTGGCTTTTTACCGGTATTTTCAGGGGCATGACATGAGCTCGATTTCAATCACCGCAATGCATTCCTTTCCGGCAGCGATGGCCTCGGATCAATCGTTCAAGGCGGTCGCGCTGTTCTCCTGCCTTGGCCTGGCCGCATCGGTCTGTCTGACGGCGTTGGGACTGGACCCGAGCGCCGGCTGGCTCTGAGCGCATCCTCGCGACGAACGCGAAGCGTTGACGCGGAGATCACGCGATCACGATTCATCGTGAGGTCGCGGCGCTTATGGTCGCATTGCCAGGGGGTCCTTTTCGCGTTAGCGAAATGGTTTGCGTTGACCGTTTCCTTGCCGAATTTGGAGCAGGCTTTTGTCGACCCCCCGCGCCCTTCTCGCCGCGCTTCGTCTTGCCTCGCTCGTCGCTGTCGCGCTGTTGCCGCTCGCCGGCGCGGCTGTGGCGCAAAATGAGGCGGCCGCGCTTGTCGCAAAGCCCGTGTCCCTGCCCGACATGGCGCTCGGTCAGGCGAAAGCGCCGATCACCATCGTCGAATATTCCTCGCTGACCTGTCCGCATTGCGCTGACTTCGAGGAGAACGTGTTTCCGATGCTGCAGTCGAAATATATCGACACCGGCAAGGTCCGCTTCGTGTCGCGCGAATTCCCGCTCGACATCAAGGCCGCGGCGGCCTCGATGCTGGCGCGCTGCGCCGCGGGCGGCGACGCGCCGAAATATTTCGAAGCCACCACCTTGCTCTTCAAGCAGCAGGGCCCGCTGATGGAACGCACCACCGATACGCTGAAGGCGGTCGGCGGCCGTTTCGGCATGAGCGAACCGGCGGTCGAGGCCTGCGTGAAGGATCAGGCGCTGCTCGACAAGCTCACCGCCGATCAGAAATTCGCGTTTGACGAACTGAAGGTTGACGCCACGCCGACCTTCTTCATCAATGGCGAAAAGCTGAGAGGTGCCATGGCATTCGAGGAGCTGGACAGAAAGCTCGCGAGCCTCCTCAAGCGCTGAGGCGCTTGACCCGCTCCCTTCAAACGTAACGCAGCTCGTCACATTTGCGCGCAAGATCGTTGCGCGCAAGATCGTTTCGCGAAATGAGCGTCGACCTACGTCCGCGTGGTTCTCAGACGTGCGATGCGTCGCGACGGGCTTGCCGTTTGCCGTAATCAAGAGGTAGCCTGATCATTACGGACCTGCGTAGGCGCAACGCCGGCCTCAAAAGCGAACATGCGCTAGGGGAAACCCAAGGGGAAACGCCATGTTCGAGGAACTCGATCGACGCACGAGTCTGACCGGCAATCAGATCAAGATCCTGGCCGCAGCCATCCTCGGCGACGCGCTGGAGTTTTTTGACTATTTCCTGATCGGCTTCGTACTCGCCTTCCTGATCGGGCCGTGGAAACTGACTTTTGGCCAGTCCGCCACCGTTCTGATGAGTTCCGGCATCGGGGCTATCATCGGCGCCTACGCCTGGGGCTGGCTCGCCGACCGCATCGGGCGCCGGGTGGTCTTCATCGGCACGGTGCTCAACTTCTCCATCGCGACCGGCCTCCTTTATTTCACGCCGGACAATGGCTGGGTCTATCTCGCGATCCTGCGCTTCTTCGTCGGTACCGGCGTCGGCGGGCTTTATTGCGTCGACCTGCCCCTGGTGCAGGAATTTATGCCCTCCTCCAAGCGCGGCTGGGTCGGCGGTCTCGTGACCTGCGTCATTCCGCTCGGCGTCGGTCTTGGCGCGGTGATGGGTGCGTTCATGGGCAGCGATCAGTGGCGGCTGCTGTTTGCCGTCGGCGTCTTGCCGGCGCTGCTCGTACTTTTGGTCCGGGTGTGGGTGCCGGAGAGCCCGCGCTGGCTCTGCCGTCAGGGCCGCTATGAGGAAGCGCGCAAGTCGCTCGCCTGGGCGCTGCAGCTCGAGCCTTCCGCGCTGCCGATGCCGACCGCGGCCGATGCCGGCCCGATCATCACCAGCAACTGGCTGGACCTCTTCAAATATCCGCGCAGCCTGGTGGTCTCCTGGCTTGGCAATGCAGGCGCGCAGACCGGCGTCTACGGCATCACGCTATGGGCGCCGTCCTTGTTCGTGCTGCTCTTGAAGGTGACGCCGCAGGAAGCCGCCAAGATGATGATCCTGCTCAGCGTGTTCGGCTTCGTCGGGCGGTTGTCGTTCGCGTTCTTCTCCGAAATGATGGGACGGCGCAATGCCGGCGGACTATTGGGATTTGGCGCCGGCTTCCTGACCATCCTGGCGGGCTATAATTACGACGCCTCCTTGATGGGCGTCTCGGCCTTCTGGCTGATCCTGGCGGTGGCCTTCTTCTTCGCCGACGGCGGTTTCGCCATCGTCGGTCCCTACGCGGCCGAGGTCTGGCCGTCGCATCTGCGGACCTCAGGCATGGGCTCGGCCTACGGTTTCGGCGGCATCGGCAAGATCATCGGCCCGGTCGGGCTCGCGCTGATCGTCGGCTCCAACAACTACCTCAAGCCGGACGTGCCGCTGCCGCAGATCCCGATGGCGTTCCTCTATCTGGGCTGCTGGTTCCTGATGGCCGGCGCGGTCTATTACTTCTTCGGATTAGAAACCAGGGGCAAGTCGATCGAAGAGATCGACAGGGAGCTCACGGCGTCGACCCCGCTCGTTCACGAGGTGGGCGCCAAGAGGATGGCCTAGGGCAATGCCGCGCGCAGTTTCCGCTGATGACCTGACCGGCGACGTCCGCGTCATCGCGCGGGCCGAGGCGGTCCGGCCCATGGTCGCGGCCGCGTCGAACGAGATCGAGAGGGACCGCCGGCTGCCTGCGGCGCTGCTCGACGCCCTGCACGAGGCGGAGCTGTTCCGCCTTTTGCTGCCCCGCGCCTCCAACGGGATCGAAACCGATCCCGTCACCTTCTTCCACGTGATCGAAACCATCGCTGAGGCCGACGCGTCGACCGCCTGGTGCCTGAGCCAGGCCGGCGGCTGCGCGATGTCGGCGGCCTATCTCGATCTGCCGGTGGCGCACGCGATCTTCGGCAACGATCCGCGCGCGGTCTTGGCCTGGGGACCCGGCCCCAAGGTCAAGGCGGTCGAATGCGAAGGCGGCTACAAGGTCAGGGGTGTCTGGGCGTTTGCCTCGGGCGGCCGTCACGCGACCTGGGTCGGCGCGCATTGTCCGATTTTCAAGTCCGACGGCTCGCCCAGGCTTGACGACGATGGCGTGCAACAGGAGCGCACCATGCTGGTGCGCAGCCAAGACGTCGCCTGGACCGACATCTGGAACACGGTCGGCCTGCGCGGCACCGCCAGCGACCAGTTCGCGCTGGATGATGTCTTCGTCCGTGCCGACCATTCCGTCACCCGCGAATTCGATCGGGAATGCCGCGAGAGCGGTCCGCTTTATCGCATGGGATCCGGCACCTGCTATCAGGTCGGCTTCGCAGGCGTGGCCTGCGGCATCGCGCGCGGGGCGCTGGACTGCTTTGTCGATATCGCGCGCAACAAAGTGCCGCGCGGCGCCAAGAGTCCGCTGCGTGACAACGCCGTCGTCCAGTCCGGCCTCGCCCAGGCTGAAGTGAACCTGCGCGCCGCGCGCGGTTTTGTGCTGCAATCGATGGCCGACGTCTGGAAGCACCTTTGCGCGGGATCGATGATCACGGTCGAGCAGCGCGTCACGGTTCGAATGGCCGCGACCCACGCCATTCACAAGGCGCGGGAGGCAGTCGACTTCGCCTACAATGCTGCGGGCGCCACGGCGATCTTCGAGAACCATCCGCTGGAGCGCCGTTTCCGCGACATCCATACGGTGACGCAGCAGCTCCAGGGCCAGCTCAGGCATTTTGAAACCGTTGGCGCCTGGATGATGGGCGCCGACGCCGACCTCACCTTTGTCTAATCTCACCTTTGTCTAATCTGACCTGCGTCTAACAATAAAAAGGAGAAGACCAATGCCACTTGGCGGATTGCAGCACTACACGATCGAACCCCAGGACCTCGAGCGCACCAAGAATTTCTATGTCGACGTGCTCGGGCTCGAGATCGGCGACCGCCCGCCGCTCGATTTCCCGGGCTACTGGCTCTATTCCGGCGGCACCGCCACCGTGCACCTGATGGGAACGCGCAAACCGCGCGAGGGTATCGTGGTCCGCGGCACCGAAAGGACATACGAGGATACCGGACGCTTCGACCACATCGCGTTTGCCGCAACCGACGTCGAGGGCGTTCGCAAGCGGCTGCAATCTCGGAACGCCAAATTCCGGGAAAGTATCGTGCCGCGCACCGGCGACACGCAGTTCTTCCTCTACGATCCTGATGGTGTCGGGGTGGAATTGAATTTCCCCAAGGCCTGATCGAAACGCTTCGGTCCGCACATCTGTCGGAGCAGCGACCAGCGGGTGGCTTTTGTGTGATGGTTTGCGGAAGTTCCCGAGAACGTCACGCGTCAGCCATTTATAGGGCGTGAATTGGTCTGCTTTTTTTCAACTTTAGATGGCGAGTGGAAGGGCCGCGCCGCTGCGGCAGGATAGCCGGGTGCCGCGCCTTCCACCTACCCCAGGGCACGCGTGCCCGGCTATTCGAGCGCGGGTCCGCGCGCCTCCGGCCGCGGCTGGAGCTAATCCAGCCCACGCTCGTGGCTCAAGCGTACCATTTCGTCGATGAAGACCTGCTTCTGCTTGTCGTCGAGGCTTATGTAGAGCGGCTCGGCGGCGTCGGCGACGTTGCGCTGGTCGGCGGCGCGATCGACCAGGAACTGCGCCTCATTGCGCATCTGCTCGACAATATCGTCCGGCGGGTCGCGCTTGGCGCGCGCTACGCGCAAGTTGAGGCGATCGGCACCATTGTGGCCGAGATAGTGCATGGCACTGGAAAAAGCTGACCAGTTCTTCTCCTGCTCGGGGGTGAGGTTAAGTTCGGCCTTGATCCTCTCGATATAACTGTCGCTGTTGGCAACGATCTGCTCGGGCGTGAGCTGCGGTGCGCCTTGCTGGGTCAGCACGACGGCCTGCTTGGCGGCCTTGACGCCTTTAGGGGCAGCTTTGGCCGTCTTGCCTTGCTTGTCTTTGTCCTTGTCATTTGGTGCGGGCGTCTGTGCCGGAGCGGGCGTCTGCGCCGGGGCCGGCTGCCCGTTCTTTCCCGTGATCACGCCCGTGACGCCGGTGACCACGCCGACCACCCCACCGATCGCGCCTCCCAACACGCCGCCGACCGGACCGGCGGCCTTGTTGCCCTCGCGGGCGCCCTGTTGAACGCCTTGAACGAGTCCTTGCGCGTCCACCATTCGCGGCGCGTTGAGAACGATGATGGCTGCCATCCCAAGCGCGACGCACAGCTTCAAGCGCGCATGCAGCTTCGATGTCGGGCTGGTCATTGTTCAGTCTCCATGATCGATCCGGGCCTCAACTTGTCTGAATTTTGGGGGGTGGCAGGCGCGCTGCCTTGTTCTGATTCTATCGCGTCCGCACCGAGTTCGTCTACCGTCGCGCTGCGCCGTCCACGGTGGATAAAACTTTGTGTTGGGAACCCTTTACGTGAAGCTTCTTAGGTTGGCGCGCACAACCGTAGCGGAGTCGGATGCTGCCTTGGGGTTGCTGTGCGCCGCAATAATCAGCTCGGTGCTCTCACGTCCTTGCGCGCAGACTAAGGTATGCGCGTACACAACGTTAGTTCTAGGACCCTCCGCACCTGATTTCTCGACAGCGGCCGTCAATTCTGCTCTGATTGCCGACGACGAAATCTCCGCGACGCCTGCAGGGCTCGCGATGCAAAAACAACAACGAGATTTCCTGACGCATCCGATTGGCTCACCAGGGAGGGTTATGCCATGTCACGGAGAAAGCTCACTCGACGACAATTCGTTGCTGCAACGGCGCTGTCTTCGGCAGCGCTGGTCACCGCCCCCTACATTCGCGGCGCTTCCGCCGCCGGCAAGCTATCGATCGGCTTCTGGGATCACTGGGTTCCCGGCGCCAACAAGACCTCGACCGATCTCGTCAATGAATGGGCGGAGAAGGAGAAGGTCGAGATCTCCATCGACTACATCACCAGCAACGGCAGAAAGAACGAGATTACCATCGCGGCCGAAGCCCAGGCCAAATCGGGCCACGACATTCTGGCGATGGCGACCTGGTGGCCGCACGCCAACACCGAACTGCTCGAGCCGATGAACGACGTCATGACGCAGCTCATCGCACAGAACGGCGCGGTCAACGGCACGGTCGAATATCTCGGACAGCTCAACGGCAAGTGGCATGCCGTTCCCTTCTGCATCGGCAGTCAGATCAAGGGGCCCTGTTCCCGCATCGATCTGATGAAGAAATTCGCCAATATCGATGTTCAGGAGATGTATCCCGTCGGAGGCCCGCCCAAGGTGGACAACTGGACGCTGGACACGTTCCTGAAGGCGGCAGAAGCCTGCCAAAAGGGCGGCGTCCCCTTCGGCATCGGCCTGGGCGAGACCTCCGATAGCGTCGACACCGCAGGTGCGATCTTCCAATCTTTCGGGGCCGAGCTCGTGAACGCCAAGGGCGACCTCACGATCAAGACGGATGCCGTGCGCCAGGCGCTGGAATACTACAAAAAGCTGATCGCGTTCCTGCCCCCCGACGTCGCGGCATGGGACGACGCCTCCAACAACAGATGGCTGGTCTCGGGCAGAGGCGCGATGATCATGAACCCGCCGAGCGCCTGGGCTGTCGCCAAGCGCGACGCACCGCAGATCGCCGAGCAGTGCTGGACGCATGGTTTCCCGAAAGGGCCGAAGGGCCGCTATGCGCCGTATCTGCCCTACTTCCTGGGAGTGTGGAACTTCTCCAAGAACAAGGAAGCCGCGAAGAGCCTCATTTTGCATCTGTCGCAGGCGACTTCGGTCGAGAAGCTCGTCGCAGCCAGCGGCGGCTACGACCTGCCGGCGTTCGAAAAGCTGACATCATTCAAGACCTGGGCCGAGGAAGGGCCGCCGAAGGGCACGCTCTACCACTACCCCGACCCGTACAAGCATCAGACGCTGTCGATTGCGGCATCGCCGGCCCCGCCGAAGGTGGCGCAGCAGATCTATGTGCAGGCCACGCTGACCAAAATGTGCCTGCGCTACGCTCAAGGAGAAAAGATGGAGAACACGCTCGCCTGGTCGGAAGGCGAGTGCGAAGGCTTCATGCGGAGCTGAGACGGTCGGCAACAGCGCGGCGGGCAAGCCGAAGGCAGACCGCCCGCTGCAGCGCCGTCTTCTTCACTCAAACTCGGAGTCCGGCCACAAGCCGGCTCCGCGGCGAATGATCCTGCAAGGACGGTGCACCATGGTCGACGTCGCATTTCAGCCAGCCGCCACCGCGAATATTTCCGGCGCCCGCAAGCGTTCGAGCCTCCATAAGACGCTCAGACGGAAGTCGACCGTCGCGTTCCTGCTGACATTGCCGCTGATCCTTTTGGTGGCGCTCCTGGTGATCTATCCCGCCATCTATGCAATTCACCTGGCCACGCTCAACAAGGCGATGACGAAGTTCATCGGGCTCGGCAATTTCGAGTTCCTGTTCAAGCGCGACACCTTCTGGATGGTGGTGAAGCAGTCTTGCATCTTCGCCATCACCGCCGTGATCTTCAAGGCGCTGATCGGCTTCATCGTCGCCCATCTCGTCCACAACGTACCGCTCAAGGGACAGCGGAAATGGCGCGGCATGCTGCTGGTACCGTGGGTCATTCCGCCGGCGATGAGCACGCTGGCCTGGCTCTGGCTGTTCGACCCCTCCTACAGCGCCTTCAACTATACGCTGGGTCTTTTCGGCATCGGGCCGATCGCGTGGACGGGCGACCCGGTGTGGGCGCGCTTCTCGGTCATTCTGGTCAACGTCTGGTATGGCGCGCCGTTCTTCATGATCATGTATCTGGCGGCGCTGAAATCGGTGCCCGAGCAGCTCTATGAAGCCGCGGCAATAGACGGCGCCAACTGGTGGCAGCGCATCTGGTACGTGACGTTGCCAATGATGCGCAACATCATCGCCATTACCGCGCTGTTCTCGCTGATCGTGACGTTCGCGAATTTCGATATCGTCCGCATCCTCACTGCCGGTGGTCCGCTCGATCATACCCATATCTTCGCGACCTGGTCGTTCCGGGTCGGCATCGAGGGGAGCGATATCCCGCTTGGAGCAAGTGTCTCGCTGTTCATGGCGCCTATCCTTGCGATCGCGGCTGTCTTCATTCTTCGCGACATCTCCAAGCGCGGGAACGAAGCATGAGCACGCTCACGATCGACAAATCCGGGCCGACCCGCAAGGTCAAATACGGCAGCATGAGCCGCGACCGCGCTTGGGCACTGCGCTGGTCCTATTTCTTTCTGATCCTGTTTGCGATCTTCTCGCTGGTGCCGCCGCTTTACATGCTCATCACCTCGCTCAAGAGCAGCGCGGAGATTTCGGCGGCAACCAATCCCTGGTGGGTATTCCATCCGACGCTGTCGAATTACATCGGGCTGCTGACATCCAACCAGTTCCTTCGGTTCTTCTGGAACTCGGCGCTGGTGTCGATCATCGTGGTGACGATCACCATGCTGATCAGCGTGCCGGCCGCGTTCGCGCTGGCGCGGATGAAGTTCTGGGGTTCGGCGACGCTCGCGACTGGCGTGTTCCTGACCTACCTGATCCCGGACTCGCTGCTGTTTCTCCCGCTGTTCAAGATGCTTGTGCTGGTCGGTAACTGGACCGGGATCCAGCTCATCAACCGCTGGTACGTCCTGCTTTTCATCTATCCGACGCTGACGGTGCCATTCTGCACCTGGATCATGATCGGCTATTTCGCGTCGATCCCGAAGGAGCTGGATGAAGCGGCCATCATCGATGGCGCGTCGTGGCTGCAGACGCTGACCCGCATCTTCATTCCCGTCGCCCTGCCCGGCCTGATCGCCGCGACCATTTTCGCTTTCACGGTTTCCTGGGCGCAGTTCCTCTATCCGCTCGTGTTCACGACCTCGACCGATCAACTGGTACTGCCGGTTGGCATCATCACCACCCTGATCAAGGGTGACGTCTTCAATTGGGGGCAGATCATGACGGGCGCGCTGCTCGGCGCCGCGCCGCCGCTGATCATCTACGCGTTTCTGATGGACTACTACATTGCCGGGCTGACCGCCGGCGCGACGAAGGGTTGAAATTCATGGCCGACGTGACTTTGCGTAAGGTGATCAAGCGTTACGACGACGTCGAGGCGGTGCGCGGCATCGATCTCGACATCGCCGACCATGAGTTTGTCGTCCTTGTCGGGCCGTCCGGCTGCGGCAAATCCACCACGCTGCGGATGATCGCGGGCCTGGAAGACATCACCGACGGCGACATCATGATCGGCGGCGATGTCGTCAACGACGTGCCGCCGAAGGATCGCGACATCGCGATGGTGTTCCAGAACTACGCGCTCTATCCCCACATGACGGTCGCGGAAAACATGTCGTTCGGCCTGCGGCTGAAGCACTACCCCAAGGCCGAGATCAAGAGCCGGGTCACCGAGGCCGCCCGCATGCTCGACATCTCCGATCTGATCGACCGCAAGCCGAAGCAGCTGTCGGGCGGCCAGCGTCAGCGCGTGGCGATGGGCCGCGCCATCGTGCGCAATCCGAAGGTCTTCCTGTTCGACGAGCCGCTCTCCAACCTTGACGCCAAGCTGCGGGTACAGATGCGGATCGAGATCAAGAAGGTGCACCAGAAGGTCCGCACCACGACCGTCTACGTCACCCACGACCAGGTCGAGGCGATGACGCTGGCCGACCGCGTGGTGGTGATGAATCAGGGCCGCATCGAGCAGATCGGCACGCCCAACGAACTCTACCACAAGCCGGCGACGCGCTTTGTTGCGGGCTTCATCGGTTCGCCGGCGATGAATTTCATCCCCTGCCGGCTCGAAGAGGCCGGCGTACAGCTCAACCTTCGCCTCACCGACCGCATCGCCCTTCCGCTACCGCTGGCGCGCGCTGCGCAATATCAGAAGGTGCCGCGAAATGAGAAGTTGCTGTTCGGCATCCGGCCTGAGCATATTACAGAGGCGAGGCCGCATCCAGAGACGGGCATTGAAACGTTTCAAGCCGTGCCCGATGTCACCGAGCCAATGGGGATGGAGACACTGGTCTATTTCACGCTGGAGGGAACACAGGAGGTCTGCGCAAGGGTCAATCCCAATGCCGGCGCGCGCGAAGGCGCGCCGCTTCGATTGGCAGTGGACCTCAACAATATGCACCTGCTAAACGAGGGAACCGGCGTCGTGCTGTGATGGCGGCGGAGAGGACCAAAAAGAAAACCCTCGAAAAAGGCAGGAAATGGCGACCAACAGGAAGAAGATCCTCATCACTGAATCATTTTCGCAAAAAGGTCGGGCGCTGCTCTCCGAGCGTGACGACGTCGAAATGGTCGAATTTCCCAACATGATTTCCGCCAAGGATTTCGCGGCCATGCTGAAGCAGCACGCCCCGGTTCATGGCGTGGCCCTTGGCGCCACGGGGTTCGGCGAACCCGAACTTGAAGCCTCCAAGGATATGAAGGTGGTGACGAGGATCGGCGTCGGATACGACGCGGTCGATGTCGTAGCACTCAGCAGCCGCAAGGTCCCGTTGATGGTTGCGGGCACGGCGAATTCGCCATCGGTCGCGGAGCAGGCGCTGTTCATGATGCTGACGCTCGCCAAACGCGCGGCGGAAATGCACGCCATCGTCAAGGACGGCAACTGGGGTTATCGGCTGGGAAAGCTTCCCTATGATCTCTATGGCAAGACGGTCCTGATCATCGGCTATGGCCGCATCGGCACGCGTACCGCCAAGCGCTGCCTTGCCATGGAAATGCAGGTTCTGGCCTACGATCCCTACAGGCCCGCGGCGGAGATTACGGCGGCCGGCTGCGAGTCCGTTCCCGATCTCGATGCCGCGCTGCCGCGCGCCGACTTCGTCAGCATCCATTGTCCGAAAACGAAGGAGACCGTGGGCATGTTTGGCGCCGCGCGTTTGGCGTTGATGAAGCCGTCGGCCTATCTGATCAACACCGCGCGCGGCGGCATCGTCGACGAGAAAGCGCTGCACGAGGCGCTGGTCTCGGGCAGACTTGCCGGCGCCGGTCTCGACGTGTTCGAGCAGGAGCCGCCGCCGGTCGGCCATTCCCTGCACGGCCTGCCGAATGTCATCATGGCGCCGCATGTCGCGGGCGTGACGCGTGAGGCGGTCGACCGGATGAGCGAGCAGACCGCCCGCAATATCCTGAGCGCGCTGGACGGCGAGCCGATCCGCCAGAACGTGATCAATCCGGACGTGCTTTGATAGGACCGGTCGCGAGGCGGACGGCTCGGCTCTCTCTTAAGGGTTAGCCAATGGCTTTCAAGGACTATGGCAGCTACGACGGGGTCGGCCTCGCCGACCTCGTGCGGAAGAGAGAAGTCAGCGCCAAGGAGCTGTTGGACGAAGCCATCGCCCGCACCGCCAAGATCGATCCCGAGATCAATGCGGTGGTGGTGAAGCACTATGACTATGCCGAGCGGCAGATCGAGAGCGGACTTCCAGATGGGCCTTTCACCGGCGTGCCGTTTCTCCTGAAGGATCTCGATCTTCTCCAGGGCACGCGAACCACCTTCGGCGCCAGCATCTACAAGGACGATGTCGCCGATCATACCGGCACCCTCGCCCAGCGCTTTCTCAAGACCGGCGTTGCGATCTTCGGAAAAAGCGCGAGCCCGGAATTCGGCCTGATGCCGACCACCGAGCCGCGCCTGCATGGGCCGACCCGCAATCCCTGGAATCTCGCGCACTCCTCGGGCGGCTCGTCCGGCGGCGCAGGCGCCGTCGTCGCCGCGCGTATTCTGCCCGTCGCGCATGCCAGCGACGGCGGCGGCTCGATCCGGATTCCCGCTTCCGCCTGCGGCGTGTTCGGCCTGAAGCCGACCCGCGCGCGCAATCCGCTCGGGCCCGACCGCGGCGAAGGCTGGGCCGGCTTTTCCTGCGGGCATGTGCTGAGCATCAGCGTGCGCGACAGCGCCGTCATGCTGGACGCCATCTCAGGACCGGAGCTCTCAAGCCCCTATCGTGCGCCGCCGCCGGAGCGGCCCTTCGCCGACGAGGTCAAGCGCGATCCCGGCCGCCTGCGCATCGCCTTTACCGACCGCTCGCCGTATGACGAGGCGATCGATCCGGAAATCGCAGCCGCGGTACGCGATGTCGCCTCGCTCCTCGCCAAGCTCGGCCATCATGTCGAGGAACGCGCGCCGCGCCTTCCAGCCGATCCGGCGGCCGTGATGTCCGCGATCGTATCCGCCAATACAGGGCTCAATGTGCGATTTGCCGAGCAGCGTTTCGGCCGCGCCATGACCGAGAACGATTTCGAGGTCCTGACGCTGGCGATCGTGCACAATGCGCAAAACGCAAGCGCGACCGATTACGTCGCCGCCCAGCTCGATGCGTTCAAGATTTCGCGGACGCTCGCCGAGTTCTTTGCGACCTGCGACCTGTTCCTGTCCCCGACCCTGTGCGCCCCGCCGTTACGCATCGGCGAGCTCAACACGATGTCGCAGGTTTTATCCGACATCGCGCCGACCCTGCGTCGCTATATGCCGGGAACGGCCATGTTCAATATGTCCGGGCAGCCCGCGATGTCCGTCCCGCTGGCATGGAACAGTGCCGGACTACCGCTCGGCATGATGTTCGCCGCGCGTTTCGGCGATGAGGCAACTTTATACCGCCTGGCGGCTCAACTCGAGCAGGCGCGCCCCTGGAAGGACAAAATGCCGCCAGTTTGTGCCTAAACTCGGCCTCATTCTGCCACAAGGCTGAAGACAGCGGACCGGCCGTAGATTATTTTCAAGATCATTTTTAGCCGGCCGCGTCCTATTTTTTTGGAGGATTTATGTTGGCCCAAAGCGACCCGACGGATCACGCGCTGGCAACCATTGCGAGTATCCTCGACCATTCCGAACCACCGCCTCGTGAGGTGGAAAAGTCTGCGCGCGAGAAATCTTCGACCGAAAAATCTCCGACCCTCGTGCCGGCGGACATCGACGGCTATACGAAAATCGGTCCAGGCCCGATCGCGCCGCTGCGTTTCAAATGGACCGTCCGCCGCGCCGGCAACGACGACTATTTTGTCGACGAGATGATCGGCGAGAATTCCGTTCCCAAGATTAGCGGGCCGATGGCGAAGGAAGCAGCGGTCAAGCTGGTCGATGATCGCGAGGCCGAAGCGCGCCAGCGGTTCGAGCAGCTCCGCAGCGAAATGACCGGACGCGCCGGTTTGGATCTGGCCCGCAGCGGCGGCGAAGCGTAGCGCTTCTCGATCCGCTGGAGCGTTTTCCAGCGAAGTGGGTACCGGTTCGCGTAAAGAAAACGCGCCAAAACAAAAAGCTGGAGCCTCCGTTCCGATTCAATCGGAACGGAAAAGCTCTGGACGCTGTCACGGCGTGACGGTTGGCCTCGCCCACCTGCTGCGTCAGATTGTACATATTGGGATAGAGCCGCATCTTCAGGAGAACCGAAGGGTCGATCTTGCGCGCCTCGGCGTAGGCGGACGCATGGCCCAGAAGTTTGGATAGATTTTCCAGAAAACGGGACAAAGACTCCAACGGATGCTTCATACATCGAAATGGACAACTGCGATTCCCCAACTGCCTTGCCTGTGCATTTGCTCTAAAGCTTTGACGGTTGTTTCACCAGCATCATACGCATGGAGGCCTCGCCGCGACCTTGCTCGATAGCTGCATGGGCCTTGCGATCTGGTCCATGCTCGAAAAAGGCGTCGCCCAGACGACGCTCGAGTTCAAGATTTCGCTCCTCCGTCCGATCACGCCCGCGACGGGCCTCATCAAAGCCGAAGGTATCGTCGTGAACCGGGGCCGGCGCATTGGTACCGCCGAGAGACGGATCATTGATCAGGGAGGTCGCCTGTTGGCGCACGGCACGACCACATGCCTCATTTTTGACAATTGATCCGCCATCGGTACCGGCGGCGAAATTGCCCCCTGCCCGCACGCTCAAATTGGATTAAACTGAAACACCGAACCGGCGGCGCTCGTCCGCGACTCATGTTGTAAAGTGATGTAAGTCACGTTGTGTAGATTTGCCGCAGCATAGCCTCGTGCCGGGGATTTCAGCTGCGTCAGGAGGTCATGATGAAAAGGTTGTTGGCCATTGCCGCATTCCTGCTGGCGAGCAGCACTGCGCAGGCCCAGTACACTTTCGAATATGGCGGCCACACCATTCGGATCGATCCGGACCGTGGCACCGTTTCGATCCCGGGCGTCTATGACAACACTGGGCGAAAAGCAAAGCGCTCGCACAACAATCAGGACATTGGCCGCAGCAAGCAGTCTCCGCAGGATGCGAAGAGCGATCCGCAGACCTCGCCAGCGCCGGCCGATACGGCTGCTGCGCCGGCCACGCCGGCTCCCCCGCCCGCCGCAACGACATCGCCCGAACCATCGACGGCGACCGCGAACAATGCGCCTGCGGATAGCGCCGTTTCGCCTCCGCCGCCCGCTTCCGCGCCACCGCTTCTGAAGGACTCTGCGCGCGCGCCAAGGCCTGACGAGCCAAGACCTGACGAGCCAAGACCTGAGCCGTCGTCGACCCTGGCGGCAGTTCCACCACCAGCGCCGGCACCGGGCCCCGTACCGCAGCGGCCGCAAGGCCCTGCTCCCTCAGCCGCCGCCGTCCGGGATGCCAATTCGCCACTCGGGGTTTGGCTGACGGAAGAAAAGGAAGGCAAGGTTCGGATCGAGCAATGCGGCACCAATCTCTGCGGATATTCGGTCGACGCAAAATCGAACCTGAACGGCGAGCAAGTCTTGATCAACATGCGGCCCGCCAAGGATCAGAAATGGAGCGGCCGGATTCTCGATCCCAATACCGGCAGCACCTATGATTCCACCATCGCGCTGAAGGGCGATATCTTGCGCGTGCAGGGCTGCGCCTTCGGCGGCATGTTCTGCGGCGGCCAGACCTGGACGCGCGTCAATTAGCTTTATCCTTTGAGCATGATTTTTCCGGATCATGCCAGGAATCGGTAAGCACACACCGAATGAAAAGCCCCGCTCCGGCGGGGCTTTTGTTTGCGCGCCTGTCAGCGTGACTCCTCTCACAGCACGACGCGAAGCGCCGTGTGAAGGTGGCGGTGTCCAAAACACAGAGGGGTTAAGCCATGGGACACTTTCGCAAGCTGATGATCGCCACGCCCGTTCTGGTGCTGCTCGCGATCCCCTTCGCCGCGCCGGCCTCAGCCGCTGGCTTCGATGGCGAATGGAATGTGCAAATTGAATCGTCGAACTCGGCCTGCGGCAGCGGCGCCAATGTCGCGATCGACATCAACAATGGTCAGGTGGCGTCCACCAATTCAGGGGTGAGCGCGTCGGGTCGCGTCGCCAATGCCGGCAGTATCAGCGTCACGGTGGTCAGCGGCATCAAGCGCGCGGTGGGTTCCGGTCATCTCGCCGGCACGTCGGGATCGGGCACCTGGCACGGCACGATGTGCTCGGGCACCTGGACCGCGCAGCGGATCTAATCCGCCGCGGCGGCTCTATGCCACGGCCGCCGCATACTCCGCGTCGGTGACGTGCTCCATCCAGGTGGCGTGGTTGCCGTCCTGGGATTCCTGCATCGCGATGTGGACCATGCCGGTGGTCGGAGCGCCGCCATGCCAGTGTTTCTCGCCAGGCGGAATCCACACGACATCGCCGGCCTTGATCTCGCGCACCGGCTCGCCCTTGGTTTGAATCCGTCCCACGCCCGAAATCACGTAAAGCGTCTGGCCGAGCGGATGGGTGTGCCATGCGGTTCGCGCGCCGGGCTCGAACGCCACGCGGTTGGCGACCAGCCGTGCCGGCGCTTGCGGGGTGATGATCGGGTCTTGCCAGACCGTGCCGGTGAAATTCTCCTTCGGCGCACGGCGTGACGGGCGCGAGCCGGCGAGATGAATGTCCATGGGTTACTCTCTTTCTTGATCTTGCTTCTTGATGGATCGCCTAGAACGCGATGATTTCAGGATGAATCGTCATCGCGCTCTAGCTTATTGTTTGAGCATGATCTTTTCGGAACCCACTTTTCCGGATCATGCTCCAGGGTGGGCAAAGACGCTTAGCGCCGTGCCCGCCAAATCGCTTGGAAGAAGATGGCGGGCTCGCTGACGCTCAGCCCGCCTTACTCGCTCAGCGACGACGCTGGTTCGTCCCGGCTTATTTCTTCGAGGCCGCGTAGCGCGCCTTCGTCTCCGCATTCATCGGATAGAGGCCGGGCAGTACCGCGCCGCCGTTCACCTCGTTGACGATCCAGGCTTCCATCCGCTCCTGCTCGGGCCCTTCGGCGAGGATATGATCGAGGGACGCCTGCGGGATCAGCACCGCGCCATCCTGGTCGGCAACGACGATGTCGTTCGGAAACACGGCAACGCCGCCACAGCCGATCGGCTCGCCCCAGCCCACGAATGTCAGTCCCGCGACCGAGGGCGGCGCCGCGTAACCGTCGCACCAGACCGGCAGGCCGGTGCCAAGCACGCCCTCGACATCGCGCACCACGCCGTCGGTGATCAGCGCCTTCACCCCGCGCTTGGCCATGCGGGCGCAGAGAATGTCGCCGAAAATGCCGGCGTCGGTGATGCCCATGGCGTCGACCACGGCGATGCAGCCCTCGGGCATGGCCTCAATCGCGGTGCGGGTTGAAATCGGCGACGACCAGGACTCCGGCGTCGCCAGATCTTCCCGCGCCGGCACGAAGCGTAAGGTAAAGGCCGGGCCGACCAGCCGCGGCAATCCGGGCTTGAGCGGACGCGCGCCGCGCATCCAGACGTTTCGCAGTCCCTTCTTGAGCAGAACCGTGGTGATGGTGGCGGTGGATACGTGGGACAGGGTTGCAATCGCCTCGGGGGACAGGGACATCGAAAAAGCGGGCTCCGATTAAAGGGAAAATGGCAGGCGCATCTTGCGAAGCACGCAGGTGGCGTCAAGTGCTGTCGGAGGCTGTTCAAGTGTTACTGGCGCTTGCAGGGATAAAGCCGTCTTATCGCAACTCATCCGATTAATTTATTGAATTTACGGGCTCTTTTACGAGAAGCGGATTTCACTTCGCGGCAAGATACGCTATTCGCTTGGACTGACGAGTTTGTGAGGCCATGGCCGCTACGACGCTTCCCCCGCCCCGCCTCTTGCCAAGTGGCGACAGCGCCATGACGGTGGAGTTCAGCCGCAATATCGATGACGCCGCCAATCAGCGTGTGCTGGCGCTCGACCGCGCGCTTTCCGACGCGCCTATACCGGGCGTGACGGAGACAGTGCCGACCTATCGGTCGCTTCTGGTGCACTACGATCCGTGTCGGATCGATTTCGCGGCGCTCGGCGAGAAGCTCGTGACGCTGGCGCAGCGGCCGCTATCGGCAGGCGCGAAGGCGCGGCGCTGGCGCGTGCCGGTCACCTACGGCGGCGAAAACGGCATCGATCTCGAGGAAGTCGCCAAAACCCTCAACACGACGCCGGACGACATCGTGGCGCGACACGTCGCCGGCCGCTATCGCGTCGCCATGATCGGCTTTACGCCGGGCTGGTCCTATCTCAGCGGGCTGCACAAATTCCTGCACATGCCGCGCCGGCACAATCCGCGCCTGCTGACGCCGGCCGGAACAGTTTCGGTCGGCGGCGTGCAGACCGGCATCCAGTGTCTCGCCGGCCCAAGCGGCTGGCATCTGTTGGGCCGTACGCCGGTTCGTACCTACCAACAGCACCGCGACCCGATCTTCCTGTTGGAGCCCGGCGACGACGTGACGTTCTTTGCGATCGACGCCAAGACTTTCGCCGAGCAGGATCGCGCTGCCGAGGCCGGTGAAATCGTCGCCGAGCTGATCGCCGCATGAGCAAGCTGGTTGTTTCCGCGATCGGACCTGCAAGTTCCGTCCAGGATGGTGGCCGTCATGGCGCGCAGCGTTATGGCCTGACGCCGAGCGGCGCGATGGACCGGCTTTCCCTTGCGGCTGCGAATTCTTTGGTCGGCAACGAGCTGTTGGCGGCTGCCGTCGAGATTGGTCCCTTCGGCGCCGCCTTCATCGCGCGCGAGGGCGCGGTCCGTGTGGCGCTGGCCGGCGCACAACGGAGCGCAAATATCGCCGGCCGCGCAGTTGCGCTCGATACGTCGATGACGCTCGCCGACGGTGAAACCTTGACGCTTGGCTTCGCCAAGGGCGGCGCCTTCAGCTATCTCGCGATCGAGGGCGGGATCGCGGGCGAACCGATGTTCGGCAGTCTCGCGGTGAACGCGCGCGCCGGTCTCGGCAGTCCCTATCCGCGGCCACTGCAGGCTGGCGATGAATTCCCGGCAAAGGCCGCAAGCGGCGCGGCCGAGCGTCGGATTGAACTTCCGGCCGCGAGCCAAGGGCCGATCCGCGTTGTGCTGGGCCCGCAGGACGATGAATTCGGCGACGACGCCAAGGCGCTGTTCCTCGACAGCGAATGGAAGATCTCGGCAACCAGCGACCGCATGGGCTATCGGCTGGAAGGCCCGGCGATCAGGCATCTGCACGGCCACAACATCGTCTCCGACGGCACCGTCGATGGCAGCATTCAGGTGACTGGAATTGGCGCGCCGATCGTGTTGATGTCGGACCGCGGGACCAGCGGCGGCTACCCCAAGATCGCGACCGTGATCACGGCGGACTTCGGCCGCTTCGCGCAGATTCCGGCCGGGACAGGCTTCCGCTTCAAAGCCGTCACCATGGCGGAAGCGCAAGCCGAAGCGAAGACATTCACCGAATTGCTGCGCAGCCTGCCGGACCGGCTCCGTGGAAGCGAGAGTTTCGATCTCAACATCGAGGCGCTGCAAGATGCTAATGTCGCAGGCAGCGCCGTCAGCGCGGTCGATGCCGCGACGTGGCATGCGGCTTCCGCTGACGCCCTCACGCAGTATTAGCGAGCAAGATCTAACGAGACGACTTAACGAGAAAGATCTACGAGCAAGACTTGAAGAAACGGATCAGGCCATGACAACCATCGATCTCAACTGCGATCTCGGCGAAAGCTTCGGCCCCTGGGAAATGGGTAACGATCCCGCCATGATCGAGCTTGCCACCTCCGTCAACGTCGCCTGCGGCTTCCATGCCGGCGACGCCGACATCATGCGCAGGACGGTCGAGATGGCGAAGGCGCGCGGCGTCAGCGTTGGCGCGCATCCGGGCTATCGCGACCTGCACGGCTTTGGCCGGCGCCCTATCCCCGGCATGAAGGCGTCCGAGATCGAAAACCTGGTCGCCTACCAGATCGGCGCCTTGCAGGCGATCGCGACCGCGGCCGGCCACAAGGTGACGCATGTGAAGGCGCATGGCGCGCTCTCCAACGTTGCCTGCGAGGACGACATGACCGCGCGTGCGATCGCGAACGCGATCAAGGCGGTCGATCGCGACCTGATCTTCGTCGTGCTCGCCAATTCGAAATTGGTGCAGGCGGGCGAAGCGGCCAATCTGCCGATGGTGCATGAGGTCTTTGCCGACCGCGCCTATGAGGATGACGGGTCCCTCGTCTCACGCCGCAAGGCGGGCGCGGTGCTGCATGACGCCAAAGGGATCGCCGACCGCGTGGTGCGGATGGTGCAGGATGGCGCGGTGGTCTCGGTGACCGGCAAGGTCATCAAGATGCGCACCGACACTGTCTGCATTCACGGCGATACGCCAGGCGCGGTCGAGATCGCCCGCGGCCTCCGCAACGCGCTGAAGGATGCCGGAATCGCCGTCGCGCCGTTCAAGCGCACGAGCTGATTAGCTCTCTTGTTAGAACGGATGTATCGATAAGGTGCCGAACACGACGGCTGCGATGAGGGCGAAAGCGCTGTAGAGCGCGACGAGGTGAAGGCCGTTGCCGGTTCGCCCCGACAGGGAACGGGCGAGCAGATGCAGGCGGGCTTCCGCCGATAGTTCGCGCATGGCCGATCTCCAACGCCTCATCGTGTCAGGAATGAAATACCGGCCGTGACGCCTTGCAAGACGATCAAAGAAATAGTGATAAGCATGCTCTGACGCACTCCATCCGCGGAGAAAAATTCTCCGCGGTGGAATCAGGCGAGAATTTTATTCGGCCCGATGTAAGGACATTCGGAACCGGATCGAGTTTCTCAATAGACGTCCTGCTGGAATCGGCCCTTCTTCTTGAGTTCCCCGACGAAGCTGACGGCTTCATCGGTCGAACGGGCGCCGAACTGGGCGACGATATCGACCAGCGCCCTCTCGACATCCTTCGCCATGCGCTTGGCGTCGCCGCAGACGTAGATGTTGGCGCCCTCGGCGAGCCAGGTCCACAGCTCGCGGCCGACTTCGCGCATGCGATCCTGCACATAGAATTTCTTGGCGCCGTCGCGCGACCAGGCCAGTGACAGGCGGGTCAGCAGGCCTGACGTTTTCATGGCGTTGAGTTCGTCGGCATAGAAGAAATCGCAGTCGCTGCGCTGATGGCCGAAGAACAGCCAGTTCTTGCCGGTCGCCCCCGTCGCCCTGCGATCGAGCAGGAAGGCGCGGAACGGCGCTATACCGGTGCCGGGCCCGATCATGATGATCGGCGTCTTCTGGTCCCGCGGCAGCGCGAAGCCGTGGGCCTTCTGCACATAGACCTTCAGCTCATCGCCCGGATTGATACGCTCGGCCAGGAAGGTCGACGCCAGCCCGAGCCGCTTGCGCTTGCCCACGACATAGCGCACGCAATCGACCGTCAGCGACAGTTTTCCAGGCGTCGCATTGTGCGAGGAGGAAATCGAATAGAGTCGCGGCTGCAGCGGCTCCAGCGCCTCGACAAAGGCTTCGGGGTGCGGACGCACGTTGGAGAATTTTTGTAAGCCCGCCATCACGTCAAGCGTTGCGGCATCGCCATCGGGATCCTCGCCTTGCGCCAGCGCGCGCGCTTTTTCGCGCTGCGCGCCACCGGTGAGGAAGGAGAGCAGCTCGAACAGCGTGTCAGGAGCCGGCGTCAACGACACGTCATCGGTCAACACCTCGCGGAGGGTCTTGCCCCTCACCTCCGTAGTATGGGAGGCGCCGAGCAACGCGATGATCTGGTCGACGAGTCCCAGGTCGTTCTTGGCAAAAATGCCGAAGGAATCGCCGACGACGTAATCGAGGCCGCAACCGGAGAGGTCGAAATCGATATGCCAGGTCTCCTTCTCCGAACCTTGCTTGTTCAACAGGCGCCGCGACAGGAAGGTCGCCGCGATCGGATTGTCGCGCGAGCGTCCGGGCTCGGCGATCACGGTCGAAACCGCGACCGCGGGCACGACAGACGGCGACGATGCCGCGGGCGCCTTGTCCAACTCCTCATGCAGCGCCTTGAGCATCCGGGCGGTCTCCTTGCCGCCGGGAACGCAGAGGTTGAGCCGCGCCTCGCTCTTGTTCGCGATCACATCCGAATAGTCGTTGCAGTTATAGCCGCATTGGCCGCAATCCTGCTGCGCCATCGCCGCCATCATCCGCCGCCGCAACGGGCGGCCTTCGGCGAGCTTCATGCGCTCAGTGATCGGCAGCGTCTGGTCATGCCATGGCGCCTCGCCGTCGTCGCCATCGCCGCCTGGCCCTTGCATGACGGCCGCGCCCTGCTCCGCCGACAGCGGCGTAGCCCCCTCGTTGAGCAGCCCGGCGAAGAAGCCGTTCAGCCACGAGCGCTGCGCCTCGGAGAATGGCGCGCTCGCGGGGATGATCTCGATCTTGGAGGTCGGTGTGATCTGGTTCATGAGGACATCTCCGTATCCGCAAGCTTGCGCAGCGTTTCGCCGTCGTGGCGGCGGGCAAAGGTGAGGAATGTTTCGTCAGGCGAAGCACGATGGGAGAGATAAGCCTTCAAGAGCTTCTCGACCGTCCGCGGCGCCTCCTCGGCCTTCAGGTCGTGATAGACCTCCTGGCCGATGTCGGCGTGCGGACCGAAGCCGCCGCCGGCGAACAAATGATAGCCCTCGACCGTGTCGTCGCCCTCGCCGACCGGGACCTTGGCCGCGATCAGCCCGAGATCGCTGATGTAATGCTGCGCGCAGGAATGGTGGCAGCCGGTCAGGTGGATGTTGAGCGGCGTATCGATATCGACCCGCGGCTCGCACCAGTCGCCGATCTCGGCGGCATGGCGTTTGGTGTCGGACGCCGCGAACTTGCAGCCGGCATTGCCGGTGCAGGCGATCAATCCGGCGCGGAGCTGTGATGATTTCACCGCGAGACCAAGCTGCTCGAGCGCGGCGGCCGCCAGCGCCACGTTTTCGTCGCGCACGCCGGAAAGCAGAAGATTTTGCCAAACAGTCAGGCGGATATCGCCATCGCCGAGGTCGTGCGCAATCTTGGCGAGCCCGCGCATCTGCTCGCAGGTGAGCTTGCCGACCGGCAGCAATACGCCGATCCAGTTCAGCCCATCCTGCTTCTGCTTGTGCGCGCCGATATGAGCCATGCGGTCGAACATCGGGCGCGGCGCAATTGCGTCCGCCGGCAGGCGCGTCAGCTTGCGGCCGAGCCGCCCCTCCACCGTCTCCATGAACTTGTCGACGCCCATCGTGTCGAGCACGTATTTCAGGCGGGCCTTGAGGCGGTTGGTGCGGTCGCCGTGGTCGATGAACACGCGCACGATGGCGTCGGCCACCTTGGTGGCGTCCTCCGGCTTGACGACGATACCGGTTTCCTTGGCGAAATCCCTGTGCCCGGTGATGCCGCCGACGCCGAGCCGGAACCACACGCCGGGCTCGACGCCAAACCCGTCTTTCACCTCGACCGCGGAAAACGCGATGTCGTTGGTCTCCTCGAGCACCGCGATCTTGCCGGCGCCGTCGAATGCGACGTTGAACTTGCGCGGCAGACCGTAGAGCGAGCGGTCGTTGAGGATGTGATAATGCCACTCGCGCGCAAACGGGCGCGTATCGAGTAGCTCCTGCGGATCGATGCCGGCGGTCGGCGTGCCCGTGACATTGCGGATGTTGTCGGCGCCGGAGCCGCGCGAGCATAGGCCGAGGTCCTGGATGCCTTCGATCAGCGTCACGGCGTTCCTGGGTAGGATTTCCCTGATCTGGAGGTTGGCGCGGGTGGTGACGTGGGAAAAGCCGCCGCCGCAACTCTCGGCAAGATCGGCAAGGCCAGCCAATTGCCGGTGCTCGAGAATGCCGTTCGGCATGCGCAGGCGGCACATGTAGGAATCTTGCGCCGGTGCGACATAGAACAGGCCGAAGTAGCGCCAGCGGAAATTATCCGCGGGCGATGGGGCTGCGTTGTCGAGCGCCTGCTGCTTCAGCCGCGGATAGGCATCGAACGGATGCTCCGCGCGCTTGAATTTTTCCTGGTCGACGAGCTTCTTGCCGGACGCGATCACCTTGTCCTGCGCCTTGATGTGCGCAGCCTCCGGTCCGCTCGGCTCGGTATTCGCTTTGGCGGGCGCTCCGCCGAGGCCGCGGCCCGACTTGAGCACCTGCAGGCCCGCGGCGAAGCCTTCGAGGTAGCGTTTCTGTTCGTCAGTGAAGTCGACGGGAAGCATTTCGAGTTTCATGATGCTGGCTTGCCTTTATTCCGCGAGAGCTGGGGCGGCGACAGGCGACGCCGGGACCGGTGGTTTTTCCGGCTTGTACGTCGCGTAGAGCGCCAGCCCCGTGAACAGCAAGCCGCCAAGAATGTTGCCCAACGTGACCGGAATCTGATTCCACACCCACCACTGATACAGGCTCACCTTCGCTCCCATGAGCATGCCCGTCGGGATCACGAACATGTTGACCACGGCGTGCTCGAAGCCCTGCGCAAAGAAAGTGAAGATCGGCAGCCAGGCGGCCACGATCTTGCCGATGGTGGAGGTCGAGGTCATCGCCATCACGACGCCGAGGCACACTAGCCAGTTGCAAAGGATGGCTTTGACCAAGACGCTGATCATGCCAGCGGTGCCGAGCGCCTCGTTGGCGGCGGTCTTGGCTTCCGCGACCGCGATGATCCGCGCTGCGACGCCGGCCGGCGCCGAGGCACCCATATTGGTCAGCGCAATCGCCAGCAGCCCGCCGAACAATATGCTGCCGAGCAGGTTGCCGAGAAACACCCATGCCCAGTTCGAGACGACCGCATTCCAACTCGACTTGCCCTCCAGGGGCGCGAGCGGCAACAGCGCGAAGCTTCCGGTAACGAGCTCAAGCCCCAGCAGCACGATCATCACGAAGCCGACCGGAAACACGATCGCGCCCACCAGCGGCTGGCCGGTCGTGACCGCGGCGCCAAAGGCGAGACTGGTGGAGGTCCCCAGCAGCGCACCGGAAATCGCTCCGCGGATCAGAAGGTCGCGCGGAGCGAGCGCCAGCTTCTTCACGCTGGCATCAATCATTGAAACGACAATGTCGGCAGGTTTTGCGTAATCCATAGCGAAGCTCCAGCTGCCACGCTTTGGCGTGGTCACAACGAGGGAACGGACGTGGGGGTCGCTCGGAGGTTCGATTCGAAAGGGCAGCGCCGTATCGGAAACCTGAGCGATCCGATCAGCCTCGTTGCTGCGGAAATCCATCGTGGATTTTGGCCAGCGGGCATCTCCGGCGGCTGGCCTGAGCTAGGCCATACAAAACTTGTGCCAGTGCGGCAGAATTCAAAAAATCTTATAACTTCAACATATTAGGAATATTGCGGTGCATTAACTGGATGACCGTTCATGCCTTTTCCGAAGGCATGAGCCCAAATAATAAGCCCCACTACGGCCTGCTTAATGTTTCATCGGTAAGCGGGGCTAGGGCATCCGACGGCCAATCTCGAACGCGGCCAGGAATCCGGTCACGTCGGCCGGATCGAAGTCGGGCCCCGCGAACGCGCCGAGCGAAGCCGGCGCGGCGGCGCTGCCCTTCCGTCGCAATACTGCGTCGTAGAGGTCGGCCCGAAAGACCGCCATCGCCGCCTTCAGCGCCTCCGGACTGAACGGGGTCTGCCCCCAGCGCACCATTTGCGCATAGAGCCAGGCGGCCTGGACCGGTTCGGGCCGCGCGGCCTCCTCGCGCCCGACCAGGAGGTAGCGGCTGCTCTCGCGGATGGCTCCATCGGGGGAAATCTTCATCCGGCCGTCGAGCGTCCGCCGGATGACGTCCGCATCGACGCCGACCCGTTCCGGCTGCGCCAACAGGCGTGCCACCTCGGCGCGATTTTGCGGCTGCTCGACATATTCGGCGGCGCGCGCCAACGCACGAACAAGGCTTGCGAGAATCTCGGGATTTTTCTCCGCCCAGGTCTGCCTGACCGCAAGCACCTTCTCAGCCGCGCGCGCCAGAATGTCGGAGGCGAAATGCAGGATGTGGCCGACGCCTTTGTCGACCGCGATGGAATTCCAGGGCGCGCCGACGCAGAACGCATCGACATGCCCATTGGCAAGGCTGTCCACCATGTAAGGCGGCGGCAGCACGACCAGCCGCACGTCCTCGTCCGGATCGACGCCCCCGGCCGCCATCCAGAACCGCAACTGGTAGTTATGGGTCGAGAACGGAAAGGTCATGGCGAAGGTCAGAGGTGAACCGGTCGCCGTCGACTTCGTCCATGATCGCGGCATGCAGCGCCTGCGACACCGTGACGGCGTTGCCATTGATGCCGAGCGTGAATGGCGCCGCGATCGGCACCTTGACGTGCCCGAGCCCGAGACTGGAAGCGATCGCAACCGGCGCCAACAGATGTGCTGCATCCAACAGGCCGATATTGAGCTTGTCGCGAACATTCGACCACGACACTTCCCGGACCAGGGTGACATCGAGCCCTTCGGCCGCGGTGAACCCCTTGTCGACCGCGACGATCAGCGCTGCGGCGTCGACCAGCGGAATGAAGCCGATGTGAAGCGGTGTCATCATTTCAGGAGCTCCGACGCGGTCAGGATCGACTGCGCGATCTCGCCCATTTTCTTTTTCTCGCGCATCGCGGTGGAGCGCATCAGCACATAGGCCTCCTCCTCGGTGAGGCCCTTCAATTTCATCAATATGCCCTTGGCGCGATCGATCACCTTGCGCTCTTCGAGCGCGGATTTGGTGCGGTCAAGCTCGTCCTGCAGTTTCGCGAACACATTGAAGCGGGAGATGCAGAGATCGAGGATCGGCTTGATGCGTTCTTTCTTTAGACCGTCGACGATGTAGGCGGAGACGCCAGCCTCGACGGACGCCTGGATCGAAGCCGCGTCGCTCTGATCGACGAACATCGCGACCGGACGCCGCACGGCGCGGCTGACCTGGAACATCTGCTCCAGAATGTCGCGGCTCGGGTTTTCCAGGTCGATCAGGATGACGTCAGGGTCGAGCGCGTAGATGCGCGCCAAGAGGCTCTGCATTTCGCTGATACGGACCACGCCGGTATAACCCGCCTCCCGCAGCCCCTCCTCGAGGATCGCGGCACGGATCGGACTTTCGTCGACGATGACGATTTTGGGCGACTCGGCGCTCATCGATCATTCATATCCCGCGCGCATCCATAGCATGCCGGCGCCTTCCGCAAAGCCTTGTAATTATGGGTGAGTAGGACTAGCTGTGCCGGTCAATTAAAGCATGATCCGGAAAAGTGGGTACCGGTTTTCCGGAAAGATCATGCTCAAACAACGAGCTAGAGCGCGATGACCATTCATCCTGAAATCATCGCGCTCTAGGCAGATCGAGCATGCAACAGGACACAGCGCCGAAAGTCAGCTTCGTTTCCTTGGGTTGTCCCAAGGCGCTGGTCGATTCCGAGCGCATCATCACGCGGCTGCGCGCGGAAGGCTATGAGCTCGCCCGCAAGCATGACGGCGCCGACCTCGTCATCGTCAACACCTGCGGCTTCCTCGACAGCGCCAAGAAGGAGTCGCTTGCCGCGATCGGCGAGGCCATGGCCGAGAACGGCAAGGTCATCGTCACCGGCTGCATGGGCGCCGAGCCCGAACAGATCGAAAAGGCCCATCCCGGCGTGCTGTCGATCACCGGTCCGCAAGCCTATGAAAGCGTGCTCGAAGCTGTGCATCGCGCGCTGCCGCCGCTGCACAATCCGCATCTCGACCTGGTGCCGCCGCAAGGCGTCAGGCTGACGCCGCGTCACTACGCCTATCTGAAGATATCCGAGGGCTGCAACAACCGTTGCAGCTTTTGCATCATCCCGAAACTGCGCGGCGATCTCGTCTCACGGCCGGCCAATGACGTGCTGCGCGAGGCGGAACGGCTGGTCGATGCGGGCGTGAAGGAACTCCTGGTCATTTCGCAGGACACCTCGGCCTACGGGGTCGATCTGAAATACGCCGCAAGCCCGTGGAAGGACCGCGAGGTTCGCGCGAAATTCGTCGATCTGGCCAAAGAGCTCGGCGAATTGGGTATCTGGGTGCGGCTGCACTATGTCTACCCCTACCCGCATGTCGACGACGTCATCGGCCTGATGGTTGAAGGCAAAATTCTGCCCTATCTCGACATCCCGTTTCAGCACGCGAGCCCGGAAATCCTGAAAGCGATGCGGCGGCCGGCGGCGCAGGACAAGACGCTGGCGCGGATCGCGCAATGGCGCGCGCAATGCCCTGAGCTTGCCCTGCGTTCCACCTTCATCGTCGGCTTTCCCGGCGAGACCGATGCCGATTTCGCCGATTTGCTCGACTGGCTGGAGGAAGCCGAGATCGATCGCGTCGGCTGCTTCAAATATGAGCCGGTCGCGGGCGCCGTCGCGAACGCACTCGGCAACGCTGTCGCCGACGAGATCAAGCAGGAGCGCTGGAACGCGCTGATGGCGCACCAACAAAAGATTTCCGCGCGCAGGCTCAAGCGCAGGGTCGGCACGAGGCAACAGGTGATCATCGACGAGGTCGGCCCGACGGTCTCCAAGGGGATGGCAAAGGGCCGGTCGAAGGCGGACGCGCCTGACATCGACGGCGCGGTCTATCTCTCCAGCCGCCGTCCCTTGCGCGTCGGCGAGATCGTCACGGCGAGAATCGAGCGCGCCGACGAGTACGACCTGCACGGTAGCGTCGCGGGGTTTTAATGCACGCTCGATGAGCCGGAGGTCGATCGTACCGTCCAGAGCCTGAGCAGGCGATGCGCCTCTTCGAGCGTCAACTTCTTGAACTGGCTCTTGAGCTTTGCCGCTTCATCCGGCGCGGTGACGCCGGTCGAAAACCGGCAATCCAGCAGCGCGTTGACGGTGTCCCAGGAAAGCCCCGCCACCCTGCAGGGGACAAGGATGCCGTCGCTGCGCAGGCTTTGCATCAGCGGACGAACGATCTCGATGCTGGCGTCGGACAACTCGGCCAAGGCAACGACGGACTCCTCGTATTTTCGCTGCCTGGCGAGATCAAGAAGGGCTGCTTCGTTCAGCCTGCCTTCTTTCTTCAATCGTGCCACTGAAATTCTCGCCCCGTCAAAATCTCGGGGCTTCGACATTTCGCGGTCGACGCCTGCCGATGCGGCCAGAATAGCGGCGCGAATCTCTTCGAACAGATAGGGCGGCGCGCGTGACAACAGCCGCGTCCTGACCGCCTCGGTCGCGTTGCGCAGGAGTTCGGCACGCAAGCCAGCCGGCAAATCCGCCCTGATGCCGGTTGCCACCGCAAGCTCGGGATCGGATGCGGCTTGCGCCACAATGGACGCAAATCCACCCGCCGAGACCCGGGCGCCGGGATTGTCGACCAGACGGCGGCTGACGCGCGGAAAGCGGCGCGCCAGCAACGCATCGGTGACAACCTCGTGCAGCCACCAGCGGGCTGAAATCGCCAACAGATGCCCCTCGCCTCTGGTTTGCGCAATCTCGACCAGATCCTTGCTGCTCAGCCGCGCCGATTCGATCAGCATAGGCCCGGCGATGGCGATCTCCTCGTGTCGCGCCAGGCGACGGACCACGGATGCGGGCGCTTGAGGAACGGGCGCGAGCTGAGCGCTCAACTCGGCCAAGGCGAGCCGGGCACTGACATCCGCGAGGACCCGCAGCTCGATCGTGTTGATCAGACGCTCAAAAACGTCGCCGAACAGCTCGATTTGCATATCGCTGAAGCTGCCGGCGGACGCCAAGAACAACGCCGCGATATGCGCGGCGGTCTTGGAGCATTTCTCCGCAGACCCCGCGGCAATCGCCGCCTCGACCTCGTCGGCGATCAATGAACTTAAATCGCGCATCCTGAGCGCTTTATCTGCTGTTTGAGGTGGTTAACCGAACTTAACCGATCGGACCTAAAGGTTTCGTAAAATTGTAGCGAATTCGAGCCGCCTAAAGAATTGGCAGCCAGGGCGGCACTCATCATGCGGGTCGAGGCGCGGTCGAGGTCAGCTCTCGCATGACAGCACGGCGTCGCTCCGCGAGGCCTGCCGTCGATCGAAGTGCTGTTCGACAAGGTCGCGCGCCGGCGAACGATCTTGACACCGCGTGCCGTTCGGCTGTATGGCCGCATCCCATGATATTCAACCGGACCCAACGCCGCGCCACTTTCCGCCGTCGCTCCTGCGACGATGACGGGTTGCGCCATGTCCGACGACCACGCTGAACAGCTAGATCAGCCAAGTTTTCGAGAAGGCCGCACCCGAAAAGTGCGGCCTTCTTGCGTTTCGCCCGCCTTACACCCAAAGCCCTGAGGAGTTCGACATGCCCAACGCCACCTATTCCTTCGACGCGCTGATGGACATCACGGCGCGCCCGAGAGCCGTGTTCGTGCGGGGCGACGGCTCCTGGCTCTGGGACGATACTGGCAAGCGCTATCTCGATTTCATCCAGGGCTGGGCCGTGAACTGCCTTGGCCATGCGCCGGCGCTTCTGGTCGATGCACTCGCGGCGCAGGCCAAGCTTTTGATCACCCCGAGCCCGGCCTATTATAACGATGCCAGCCTGAAACTCGCTCACGCGCTGACGGACCAGAGCTGCTTCGACCAGGTGTTCTTCACCAATTCGGGCGCCGAAGCCAACGAGGGCGCGATCAAGCTCGCGCGCAAATATGGCGCGCTGCATAAGAACGGCGCGTTCGAAATCATCACCTTCGAAGGCGGCTTCCACGGCCGGACGCTTGCGACCATGTCGGCCTCCGGCAAGAAGGCGTTCGAGCCGCTGTTCGAGCCGAAGGTGCCGGGATTCCGCAAAGCGCGCCTGAACGATCTCGCGTCCGTCGAGGCGCTCATCAACCAGAACACCGTCGCCGTGATGCTGGAGCCGATCCAGGGCGAAGCCGGCGTCTGGCCCGCGAGCGATCAGTTCCTGCGGGACTTGCGGGCGCTGACCAAGGAGCACGGCCTGCTGTTGATCGTCGATGAAATCCAGACCGGCATGGGCCGCACGGGAAAACTGTTTCACTACGAGCACGCGGAGATCGAACCCGACATCATGACGCTCGGCAAAGGTATCGGCGGCGGCGTGCCGCTGGCTGCCTTGCTTGCGACCGAACGGGCCGCCTGCTTCACGCACGGCGACCAGGGCGGCACCTTCAACGGCAACCCCTTGATGTGCGCGGCCGGACTCGCCGTGCTGGTTGAGGTCGGCAAGCCCGCGTTCCTGAAATCGGCCGCGGAGACCGGGCTGTTCCTGGAGAGCGAGCTGCAGAAACTATCCGCGCGCCATGGGCTCGGCGAGGTCCGTGGCCGGGGACTGTTGCTCGCGCTCGATCTGAAACTGCCGATCGGCGCTGCGATCGTGGCGCAGGCATTCGAGACCGGCCTGCTGCTCAACTCGCCGCAGCCGGATGCGCTGCGCTTCATGCCGGCGCTCAACGTCACGCGGGAAGAGATTGCGCAGATGATCGACGACCTCGATGCGATCCTGACCAAGGCCGGTGCTGCGCGCCGGGTGGCGTAACGAGGTGGGGCATGGTCGAATGACCGGTCTACTCAACCGGCTTGCCCTGCCCTTGACCAGCCGCTGCCCCTGCGAGGCCGTGCGTTTCGAAGTGGCAGTGATGCCGCTTCTCGTCTGGACGGACGGCTGAACCGCCCCGGCTACCCGCCCTTGACGGCGCCGGCAGTCAATCCGGCGACGATCTGGCGCTGCGCAAAGATCGTGAGCAGCAGCACCGGAAAGGTCACGATCAGCGCTGCGGCCGCAAGCGGGCCCCAGCTCAGCTGATCGAACGAGATCATGTTGTAGACGGCGACCGGAAGCGTGCGCGTCTCGCGCCCGGCCAGCACGATGCCGAAGACAAAATTGTTCCAGGAGAAGATCACGGCGAGGATGAAGGCGACGGCAAGGCCCGGCCGCGCGATCGGCAACGCCACGTGGCGGAAAACCTGCCAGCGCGTCGCGCCGTCGATCAGCGCGGCTTCCTCGAGCTCCAGTGGCGTCGTCTCGAAATAGCCGATCATGATCCAGATCACGATCGGCACCGTGACCACGAGGTGAATGATGATCTGCGGCCACAGCGTACCGAGCAGCCCGAGCCACTGGAACAACAGGAACAGCGGAATGAGATAGGACAGGCCGGGCGTGATACGCGCGATCAGGATCACGACGGCGGACTTGCGCGCCGCCATCCGCGCGATGCCATAGCCCGCGGGCACGCCGACCAGCATCGCGAGCAGCGTCGCCGTGCCCGTCACCAGCAGCGAGTTCTTGAAATAGGTCAGGAAACGGTTGGACGCGAGCACGTCAGTGTAGTTGTTCCAGGCAAAGTGCTCGGGGATGAAAACCGGCGGATAGGCCGCGTTGTCGACCTCGAACTTGACCGACAGCGACAGCATCCAGACAAAGAACAGGATCGCCGGCGAGACGATCAGGAAGACCGAGAGCCAAAGGCCGATTTTGCTCAGCACCCAGCGCAAGTTCATGCTCCGCCACCGATCTCGGTCCACAGCGCGCGCTGCCGCAGGTGCAACAGCAACGCCGCCAGCGCCACGATCAGCAGGAATAGGATCACGGCGATGGCCGATCCGTAGCCGAGATCGTAATAGGTGAAGGCGACGCTATAGAGATAGAGATTGACGGTCTCGGAGGCCGAACCCGGCCCGCCCTGGGTGATGGCGAAAATGATGTCGAAACTCTTCACCGCGTCGATCATGCGGATCATGGCCGCGATGAACAGGAACGGCGTGATCAGCGGCAAGGTGATGTAGCGAAACATCTGCCAGAGGCTTGCACCATCGATCTGCGCGCTTTCATAAGGCTCGGTCGGGATCGCCGCGATGCCGCCAAGCACGATCAGCATCACAAGCGGCGTCCATTGCCAGGTTTCGACCAGCACCAGCGACGGGATCACGGTCGCGGGGTGGAACACCCAAAGCTGCGGCGGCAGGCCGACCAGCGAGAGCAGATAGTTGAGAACCCCGAGCTGCGGATGAAACATCATGGTCCACACCAGCGCGATCGCGACCGGGGTTGCCATCATCGGCATGATGAAGATCGCCCGCAGCACGCCGCGGCCGCGGAAATTCGCGTGAAAGACGACGGCCGCGAAGGTCCCGAAGACGAGCGGCAGCAACACCGACAGCGCGGTATAGGTAAGCGTATGCTCCACCGCTTCGACGAAACGTGGATCGTTCGGCAGCCGGATATAGTTGGCGAGGCCGACGAACGTCGTCGGCGCGCCGACTTTCCATTCGTTCAGGCTCATCCAGATCGTGAACGCCCACGGAAACACGATCACCGCGAGCACGACGACCAAAGCCGGAATCACGAATGGCCAGTAGGATGGCTGGCGCCATTCCCGCTCCGGCGTGGCGTTCGCCTCGGCCGGAAGCGGAGCAGCGTGAGGCAGCGAAGTCACGTTTTCTCACTGCGCTCCAGAATGGGCCGGAACTGCTCGTGCGCTTTCTTCAGCTCGGTTGCCGGATCGGCGCCCGACAGCGTCGCCGTCACCGCGGCGCCGACGATATCGCGGAACTCGGCAACCGGGATGATGACGGGAAGACCGAGCTTGCTGATCTTGGCGGAATCGATCGCCGATTGCAGCCACTCCTGCGGCAGCTTGACGCCGCTGCGGGTTTCGGAATCGCCGAGCACGGAATTGCGGAAGGGCACGCCGCCGCCGGCTTGCAGCAGCCGCGCGCCTTGGGTCTTGGAGACCAGCCACTGGCACAAGAGATAGGCCGCCTCCTTGTTCGGAGAGGCCTGCGCGACGCCGATGCCGTCGCCATAGGTCGCGGAATATTGTCCCTTCGGGCCGGCCGGCACGACGGTGTAGCCGACCTTGCCGACGATGCGCGATGCCGCCGGATTTTCCAAAGGCGGCGCCCAGCCGACGCCGTCGATCCACATCGCGGCACGACCTTGCGTGAACGCCGCCATCGACTCCATCCAGTTGAATCCGGCGACGCCTGGCGGCGCGACCTTGGTCAACAGCCGCTGATAAAGCTTGGTCGCTTCGATGGCTTCCGGACCATCGGTCAGGATGTTGCCCTTGGCATCGAGGAACTCGCCGCCGTAGTTCAGGAAGAAATTGGTCCACAGCGTCATGTTGGCGTTGCGCAGACCGCGCCCGACGAAGCCGAACGTGCCCTCCTTGGGATCGGTCAGCTTTTCGGCCGCCGATACCATGTCGTCGAGCGTCTTCGGTACCTGGATGCCCTTCTTCTGGAACATCTCCTTGTTGTAGTAGAGAATGAAGTAGTCGACCGACCACGGCAGCGAGAGCATCTGTCCCCTGTCATTGCGGGCATATTGAAGGCCGGCGGCCGAGAAATCGCCTTCGACAATATCCGAAGCGGTCAGATTCGGGTCCTTCATGTAGGGCGACAGATCGGCGAGCCAGCCCGCCTTCTCGAACTGGCGCTTCTGCACGTGATAGCTGAGGTGGATAACGTCGAAGCTCGGCTTGCCCGAGGACAGTTCGATGACGACCTTCTGGCGCTGCTGCTGTTCCGGTATCTGCTCCGATTCAACCTGGATGCCGGTCAGCTCAGTGAACTCGCCGGCGTATTTCTGCAGGTTGTCGCCGCGCGGTCCCTTGGCCAGGATCACTTCGAGCTTCGTTCCGGCGAATTTCTTCCATTGCGGCTCGGCGGCGCGCGCCGGAAATCGCGTGAGCCCCATCATTCCAGCCGCGGCCGCGCCCGCAAGAACGGCACGACGCGACACATGGTTCTTCCCCATGGCTGTTTCTCCCCGGCGGTATTTTTTCTTTGACGCGCGCAGCCTAGCACGGAATCCGTCGCAACGTCAGATCCCACGGTCGCCTCCGCACGCCACGGCCTCGGCGAGGTCCGCGGCCGGGACTGCCGCTCGCGCTCGACCTGAAGCTGCCGATCGGCGCTGCGGTCGTGGCGCAGGCGTTCGAGACCAGCCTGCTGCTCAACTCGCCGCAACCGGATGCGCTGCGCTTCATGCCCGCGCTTAACGTCACGCGGGAGGAGATTGCGCAAATGATCGGCGGCCTCGATGCGATCCTGACCAAGACCGGTGCCGCGCGGCGGGTCGCAGGACGAGACGGAGTATGGTCAAATGACGGGCCAATTCAAGCGGCCTGCCCTCGCCCCGTCACGATTTCGCGCGCCAGATCCGTCGACAGATGTCGTGCGAACGTGGCAAATCTACGATCTATCTTTGGTTGTTTCCAATTGCTTTGCATTTGGACGTCGATCATATTGCTGCGCATGGCGGGATAATGGAGAGGATGGATGCGCTACTTCAGCGTCCTTGGCTTGGCTCTTGCGATCGGTTTAACAGGCATAACCGGGCATGTTTCCTCTGCACTGGCAGTGGACGCATTATCAGCCGACACGCATCTTGCGACGACCGCGGGAGCGACATTCACAGCTCCGAAGGGCTGGAGCGTCACGTCCGACCCGAACAAAACCGTCCTTCATCCGCCCGAAGGCGATTCCCAACTCGCACTACTCGATGTGCCGGCCCCAGATGCAGATGCGGCGGTCGCGGCCGGTTGGGCGAGTTATCGCGCCGATGCGCACCGGCCGCTCAAGATCGCTACGCCGCAGGCCCCTTACAACGGTTGGGAAGAGCGCCGCGTCTACACCTATGAGACCTCGCCAAATGAAAAAGCTGTGGTCTATGCGCTGGCTTGGCGTGCAGGACAACAGTGGGCCGTGATTATCGTTGAGGCGACGCGCGCGACCTTTGAGCGGCGTATCGCCGGGTTTTCGCTGACGATCGGAAGTTTGCGGCCCAAAGGATACCAACGCGAAATGTTCGCGGAGAAAAAGGCTCATGCACTGGACGCCGAGCGTATCGCTTTGCTTAAGCAGTTTGTCCGGGACGCGATGGATCAGTTCGGCATTCCCGGTGTCGGGCTCAGCCTGATCGACGGCGGGAAGGTCGTATTCGAGAGTGGCTTAGGGGTGAAGACGCTCGGCACGCCCGACCCTGTCGATGCGGATACGCTTTTTCTTGCCGCCTCAAACACCAAAGCCATGACGACACTGCTCCTCGCAGAGTTGGTCGATCAGCGGAAGATACGCTGGGATCAGCCGGTCACTGAGGTTTATCCCGAATTTCGGTTAGGAAATGCGGATACCACGCGGCGGGTGCTGGTTGAGCACCTGGTGTGTGCATGCACCGGTCTTCCTCGCCAGGATTTTGAATGGCTGTTCAATTTCGCAAAAGCCACACCGGCTTCATCGCTAGCGTTGCTCGGCACGATGCAGCCAACCAGTTCCTTTGGCGAAGCCTATCAGTATAGCAATCTCATGGCAGCGGCGGCCGGTTACGTCGCGACATCCGTCATCAGTCCCGGGCGAGAACTCGGCGCCGCCTACGACGATGCCATGCGATCACGGGTGTTTCAACCTCTCGGCATGATGCACACCACGTTCGACTTTGATGCGGCCCTGAGCGGCAATTTCGCAAATCCTCATGGCAGCGACGTCGACGGCAAGACCGCGCTCGCCCACATGGACAGCAACTACTCGGTCGCGCCGTTGCGACCAGCTGGCGGGATGTGGACCAGTGCTCACGATTTGTCGAACTACCTGTTGATGGAGTTGTCGCTAGGCCAACTGCCCGACGGAAGACGACTGGTCTCCAAGGAAGTATTGCTGGAACGACGCAAGGGACAGGTTCAGATCGGAGAGGACTCGGTCTATGGAATGGGACTGATAGTCAACACGCAATACGGCATTCCGGTCGTCAGCCACGGCGGCAGCCTGTTTGGATATAAGAGCGACATGATTTTCCTGCCCGACCATGGCGTCGGCGCGGTGATCCTTACAAACGCCGATGCCGGCGGGTACTTGACCGGCCTATTTCGGCGCCGGCTGCTCGAGGTGCTGTTCGACGGGAAACCTGAAGCGGTTGAGCAAGCGAAGGCCGCTAATTTGCAGAGGCTCGCCAACATCGCCAAACAACGCGAGCGGCTGGTCGTTCCGGCGGATGCGGCGGAGGTTGGCAAATTGGCCGCGCGTTACACTTCTCCCGTGCTCGGCGAACTAACCGTCCGCGTGCAGGACGGCGCAACAATCTTCGACTTCGGGAAATGGCGCAGCTCGATCGCATCGCGCAAGAATGACGACGGGACCATCTCGTTCATTTTGATCGATCCAACCGTCAATGGCTTCGATTTCGTGGTCGGGGAGCGGGATGGGAAAAGGGCGCTGATCATCCGCGATGCACAACATGAATATGCGTTCACGGAATCGGTGCCTCCGTAACCCAACTGCGGTCTCGCTGGTCTGCACCAAGCGCTACGGCTTCAAGATCGACGCGCCGGTCGTGGCCCGGCTTTCCAGGTCAATATGGGCCTTGGCGGCGTCTTTCAGCGCGTAGGCGTGGTTGATCGGCACGTGCAGCTTGCCGCTGATGACGGCGGCAAACAGGGTGTCGGCGCCGTCCAACAGCTCCGAGCGCTTGCCGATATAGTCGTTGAGCTTCGGCCGCGTCGCAAACAGCGAGCCGTGATTGTTGAGCTCGGCGATCGCGAACGGCGGCACCGGGCCGGAGGCATTGCCGAAACTGACGAACAGCCCGCGCGGCTTGAGGCAGGACAACGAGCCCGGAAAGGTCGTCTTGCCGACGCCGTCATAGACGACGTCACAGAGCTCATTGCGGCTGATCTGCTTGACGCGCGCGACGAAATCTTCCTGGTTGTAGAGGATGACGTGATCGCAGCCATTGGCAAGCGCAAGGTCGGCTTTCGCCGTCGAGCCGACGGTGCCGATGACATGCGCGCCCATCGCGCTCGCCCATTGGCATGCGAGCAGTCCGATGCCGCCGGCCGCGGCGTGGATCAGCACGCGATGGTGCGGCTCGACCTTGAAGGTCTTGTGCAGCAGATACCAGACGGTCAGCCCCTTCAGCATCAACACGGCGCCCTGCTCGTAGGTGATGTGATCGGGCAGCTTGACCAGCCTCTCCCAGGGAATGTTGCGCTCGGTCGCATAGGCGCCGAGGTTGTGATAGTAGGCGACGCGATCGCCGGGGTGGAAATTGGTCACACCGGGCCCGACAGCGATGACCTCGCCGGCAGCCTCATTGCCGGCGATGAACGGCAAGCCCGGCGCCTTGTAGAGCCCGTTGCGATAATAGACGTCGATGAAGTTCAGCCCGACCGCGTGCTGGCGGATGCGGACCTCGCCCGGTCCCGGCGCGGGCAGATCCACGGCCTCGTAGACCAGGGCTTCCGGTCCCCCCACCTTGTGCACGCGCACGGCCTTGGTCATCACAGAATCTCCCGGATTTGCTTCAGGAAACGAAGGCCATCGAGGCCGCGTTGTCAACACGAGGTGCAGGCGTCCGGCTCCGTTAACCTGTGGGCCTCCTCTTGCGGTTGCTGCGGTTGCGTTTGGCGACCACGTTGAAGAACTCCACCGCGGCCGAGAACGTGATCGCGAAATAGATGTAGCCGCGCGGAATGTGGAAGCTGAATCCGTCGGCGACGAGCGCCACGCCGATCAGCACCAGAAACGCCAGCGCCAGCATCTTGGTGGTCGGATGCTCGGCCACAAACCGCGAAACCGGCCCCGACGACGCGTACATGATCACGCAAGCGATCACGACCGCCGCGACCATGATCGCGAGATCCTGCGCCATGCCGATGGCGGTGATGATCGAGTCGAGCGAGAACACCATGTCGATGACGGCGATCTGCGCGATCACCCAGAGGAACGCGCGCGCACCGCCCGCATTCTCGTCGCCGTTCTCGCCTCCTTCCACCTCGCCGTGAATTTCGTGGGTGGCTTTCGCGATCAGGAACAGCCCGCCCGCGATCAGGATGATGTCACGCCAGGAAAACGCCAGGCTTCGGACGCTGAGGACGGCCTCCGTCAGGCCGATCAACCACACGAGCAGGCTGAGCAGGAGAATGCGGAACACCAGTGCCAGCGCCAGCCCGATCTGTCGCGCACGCTTGGCCTGTGGGTCCGGGATGCGCGAAACGATCACCGACAGAAAGATGACGTTGTCGATGCCGAGCACGATTTCGAGCGCGGTCAGGGTCAGGAGTGCCGCCCACGCTTCGGGGCTGGTCAGCAACTCGATCATGCCCTGAGCGATCGCAGCAGCCGGATCGCTGAATCGCTCGCCGCCACATAGAGGGCGATCAAGCACAACGCGACGGTCACGGGCGCGCCGACGTCGAAATCATTCAGCAAGGTGTAGACCAGGAGCGCGCCCCACACCGCCATCAGCGACAGCGTAAGCCAGCGCAGCCGCATCGTGCGAACCGGATGCAGGACGCGAAAAGGCAGAAACGTCGCGACGATCAACGCGGCGACGGCAAGGCTCGAGAGCGCCGGCGGCATGCGCAGCAGGAACAGATAGAACGCGGCGACATTCCACAGGCCCGGGAAGCCGCGGAAATGATTGTCCGCGCTCTTCATGCGGCGATCGGCGAAATAAAGCGCGCCCGATACGGTGATCCCGACACCCAGCAGTGGCGCCGCGAGCGGCAGCAAGTGTCCCCCGGCCGCGATGGCATAGGCCGGCACGAAAACGTAGGTCGCGAAATCGACCACGAGGTCGAGCACATCGCCCGACCAGTTCGGCTGCAGGCGCACGACATCCAGCCGCCGCGCCATCGGGCCATCGATCGCGTCGATCACGAGCGCCACCCCGAGCCAGCCGAACATCGCCGCCCAGTGTTCGCGCACGGCTTCAAGCAGTGCGAGCAGGGCGACGCCCGCGCCGAGCGCCGTGAGGATATGAACCGAAAATGCTGCGGCGCGGGCCGCCGGCGCCGCTTTCGATGTATCCTGTTGGTTGACCTGGACCATTGCGGCGGCAGTGCTATCAGGAATCGGGCTGATTTGTACATCCGCGCTTGCGGCGTTCCGTCGCGTGAAGCGCTTGGAACGAACCAGGCAGCGCGGCAGGCTTGAAAATGCCGCTGGGAACATCAATTGTGGCCTGCATGAGCAATGAATCCGCTTCTTTCGACGTTGCCGTGGTTGGCGGCGGCCCCGCCGGACTTTCCGCGGCCATCGCGCTGGCAGGAGCCGGCGCGCGCACGGCGCTGATCGCCCGCCGCGTCCCCTATGCCGACAATCGTACCACCGCGCTATTGGGCGCGTCCGTCGATTTCCTGCAGGGCCTGGAGGTCTGGCCGCGCTGCGAAAGCGAGGCGGCGGCGCTGAAAGTGATGCGGCTGGTCGACGACACCGGCCGCCTGTTCCGGGCGCCGGAAGTGCGGTTTTCGTCGGCGGAAATCGACCTGGATGCCTTCGGCTACAACATCGAAAACCGCGTGCTGATCGGGGCCCTGGAAGAACGCTCAGCCGAACGGCCGAGCTTGACACGCTTTGACGATGAGGCTGATGCCGTCACGCCCGATGACGATGCCGTTGCGATCCGCACCGCCGGCGGACAATCGTTGTCCGCGCGTCTTGTGGTCGGCGCCGACGGCCGGCACTCGATGTGCCGGGAGGTGGCAGGGATCGACATCAGGCGGCGCGGCCTCGACCAGGCCGCCCTGACGTTCAATATCGCGCTCGCGCGCCCGCACCAGAATGTCTCCACCGAGTTTCATACTCCGCACGGCCCATGCGTCTTCGTGCCATTGCCCGGCGATCGCTGCAGCGTGGTGTGGGTCGCCGCGCCAAAGGAAGCCGAGCGTCTCGCGACGCTCAGCGATGAAGAACTCTCAGACGCCGCCGAAAAGCAGTCGCATTCCATTTTCGGCCGCGTTCGCATTGAGGCAGGTCGTCACGTGTTTCCGCTCGCGATCGAACGCCCGACGCAATTCGCGCGCCACCGGGTCGCCTTGGTGGGCGAGGCCGCGCATGTCCTCCCGCCGATCGGCGCGCAGGGGTTGAACATGGGATTGCGCGATGCCGCCGATATTGCCGATCTCGTCGAGAAGGCGATTGCGTCCGGCGAAGATCCGGGCGCGCCGCAGGCGCTCAGGCGCTACGATTGGGCCCGCCGCCCCGATGTCCTGAGCCGCAGCTTTGTTATCGACGTCGCCAACCGGTCGTTGCTGAGCGAGCTGCTGCCGATGCAAAGCCTGCGCGCCGCGGGGCTGCACCTGATCGGCGCGATCGGCCCACTCAGGCGCCTTGCCATGCGCGAGGGACTTTCGCCGTCGTGGCGGCCGACGCGGGTATCTAAGCCAGCGGGACGTCCTCCTGAGGCTGGCCGAGGCCCTGCCGAGTTATGAGCCTGCGACGCGGCGGGTCAGCACGCTCCAGCTAGCGCGCGATAAACTTCAGGATGAGTCGCCATCGCGCTCAGCTTATTGTTCGAGCATGATCTCCGCGCAAACGCTTCGCGTTTGTCGCGAGGGACGGTGACGCCGAGCACGAACAGCGCCGTGGGCGCGGCGGCGTTTTGCAGGAACACCACCATGTTGTCGAGCGCGACCGGCAGATGAATGTGCAGCGCAGCCGACAGCGCGCCGGCGCCGGCCGACATGATCAGCGGGTTCAACGCGATCTGCCGCAGCACCACGCCGAACGCGTGCAGCAGCGAAGGATGGTCGCGGTCGGTCAACTCGATCAGGAGCGGAACGATCGTGAACAGAAAGATGCTGTCGCAGCAGAAGATCAAGGCCGTCGGCGCCGCCGCCTTGGCGCCGAGCACGGCGAGCGCGAGGCCCGGGCGCATATAGCCGATATTGCCGTAAGCGCCGGCGAGGCCCGCGAGCGTCGCCTCGCGCAACGACAGCGAACCGATGAACCGCCCTACTCCCATGGCGACGATGAACGCGATCATGGTCGCAAGCGTGGTCGCGATCAGGAATGGCGGGTTGTTCAGTTCCGAGAACGGCGTTTTCGACATGACCCGAACAGCAGCGCAGGCAGCGACACGTAGAGCAGGAAGAAATTCATCCAGGCGAGGCCGGCTTCCGGCAGAGCCTTGGTGTTCGCCTTGGTGTTACCCTTGGGTGGGTACCGGTTCGCGTGAAGAAAACGCGTCAGAATAAGAGGCTAGAGCCTCCGTTCCGATTCAATCGGAGCGGAAAGGCTCTAGCATCGGCGGCGAGACTGGTCCATTCGACGAGGCATGATCAACGCGCAAACCGCAGACGCACGGATGAGGCCCGCGTTGTCATCGATGTTGCAAACTGTGCGGATGTTGCAAACGGTGCGCCGCCGAGCGACCTCTCACGGATGCAAAACCTGCGCGCGGCGGAACTGCATCTGCTCGGTCGGCCCGCTGCGGCGCATCGGCGTGTGCTGTGGATTGACGCCCTTTTGGCGGGTCGGCAGCGCAATATTTAGATTCAGAATAAATCGCAATCTCTCCAAAGGGTAAGACTGTGGTGTTGCCACAATGGATCAGGAAGGGTGGAAACGGGCACTAGCCTTGGCCACAATGATAGTTTATTCGATTAAACATGATCAAAGCGCGAACCGCAAAATTCCAGATCGGGCAGATCGTGCGCCACCGGATCTTTTCGTTCCGCGGCGTGATTTTCGACATCGATCCTGAATTCAACAACACCGAGGAATGGTGGCTGTCGATCCCCGAGGGCGTGCGTCCTCACAAGGATCAGCCATTCTACCACCTGCTCGCTGAGAACTCGGACTCCGAATACGTCGCTTACGTGTCCGAGCAAAATCTGCTACCTGACGATTCCGGAGAGCCGATCCGACATTCGCAGGTCGCCGAGATTTTCGTGAAGGACAAATCGGGCGGCTATCGCCCGCGCAATCCGTCGCTGAACTAGCGAGAGTCTGGTCGAACGCGATTGGTTCGACAACACGCGCCGAAATAAGAAACTGGCGAAATAAAAAGGCGCTCCTTCGAGCGCCTTTTTCGTCGGTCAAAATCGCGGGCCGTCTCTCTGCTATTTGGCGGGCGGGTTGGGCTGGCCAGCCTCAAGCTTCTTGCGCTGTTCCTCGGCGCGCTTCTGCAACTCTTCCTGAAGCTTCTTCTGAGTTTCCTCGAACACCTTCGGATCGGTGGGCGGACCGTCATAGGCCTTGGCAAAGCTTCCACCAGTCTCCTGCAGCGGTAGCGGCAGCGTCAGGGGCGCGCCGTTGGCGTTGATCGCCTGGATCACCAGATTCTGCCCCTTCTTCATGTTACCGAGCATTTCCGGGGTCGCTTCGTAGTCGGACATGCAGCCATTGGCGAAGCAGATTACGTATTCGGCCTGCAGCGGCGGATTGCTATCGACGATGATCCGGGTTCCATGATGGAGTTGCATGCCAAGCGGCAGCGTGACGCGCAAAATCTTCTTCGGCTCGCCTTCCGGTTCGATGATGACGGCGGCCACCACCGGTTGCCCGGACTCGATGCGTCCGTCCTTGCCGGTAAAGCAGACCTGCTTGGCGTTGGCATCCTGGCCTTTCAGGCAGAATTTCGTCCACGGCGCGTAGATGAGCTGGACTTGCTGTTCCTGAGGCGGGGCGCCCTGGGGGGGTTGGCCGGCCGGGGCCGGCTGGCCTGGAGCCTGGGCGGTCGGCGAAGGTGCGCCTGGCGCTGCCTTCGGCAGCGCCTTCGGTGCTGCCGGTGCCGCTTTGGGCGCAGCCTTCGGCGCAGCCGGGGTCGGCGCCGGAGATTGCGCCTGGGCGTCGAGGGCAAAGGGAACAGCCAGCGCGGTGGCCGCCAACAAGGCGAGAAGCCGCCCATGCGGCCCGACCGACGTGGCCAACATACGGAAATTCATTGCGGAAAACCCTTTCTGATGCGTCCCGAAAACCGCTGGACGCGCCACACCCTACCGTTGCGCGCGGCTGTCTCCTTGGCAATTGAGGCGGATACGTGACAAGTCCCGGCGCCCTCCTCAATTGCCCGCTTTCATACCGTGACGGGCGGAAAGATCAATGCCGGTGCGCAGCTTTGACGAAGGCAATCCGCCGTCCGTCCGGGCCTATGCTAGAAATTGGGAGGTGAGCCGTTCCGAATCACATCCGCGCGTTCCGATGACCGCCTTTAGGCGCATAGGCTTTCGCGCGATGATCTGGCGGGCTCTTGCGTTGATGTTGTTCCCGCTGATTTGCGCCGGAACATCCTGGGCGGCGGAGAGCCATGCCATCTCCATGCATGGCGGCCCGGCCCAACCGCCCGATTTCGCCCACATGGCTTACGTCAATCCTGATGCGCCAAAGGGCGGGCGGCTCGCATGGGGCATTCTTGGCACCTTTGACAGCCTCAATCCGTTTATCGTCCGCGGCCTCGCCGTGCAGCAAATCCGAGGCTTCATCGTCGAGAGCCTGATGGCGCGCGGCAACGACGAGGCCTTTACGCTATACGGGCTGCTGGCAAAGAGCGTGGAGACCGACGACGCCAGGAATTATGTCACCTTCCACCTCGATCCCCGGGCGAGATTTTCGGATGGAATGCCGGTGCTCGCCGATGACGTGCTGTTCTCCTGGGCCCTGTTGCGCGACCACGGCCGCCCCAACCACCGCAGCTACTATTCCAAGGTCACAAAAGCCGAAGCGCTTGATCCATTGACGGTGCGCTTCGACCTCACGGCGGCCCACGACCGCGAATTGCCGCTGATCCTCGGCCTGATGCCGGTGCTGCCTCGGCACACGATCGATGTCGCGACGTTCGAGGAGACGTCGATGTCGGCGCCGGTCGGTTCCGGTCCCTACCGCGTCGGCGCCGTGAAGCCCGGCGCGAGCGTCACGCTGACCCGCAATCCCGACTATTGGGGACGCGATCTGCCGATCAATCGCGGCCTATGGAACTTCGACGAAATCAGGCTGGATTTCTATCGCGAAGCCAACGGCCAGTTCGAAGCCTTCAAGCGCGGCCTGTACGATTTCCGGGTCGAGAACGAGCCGCTGCGCTGGCACGATGGATATGATTTTCCCGCCGCCAAGGACGGCCAGGTGGTCCGCGACACCATCAGGACCGGAATGCCACAGCCGTCGGAATTCTTGGTGTTCAACACCCGCCGTCCGGTATTTTCCGACATCCGCGTCCGCCAGGCCCTGACGCTGCTGTTCGATTTCGAATGGATCAACCGCAACTATTTTTTCGGGTTGTATTCCCGCAGCGCGAGCTATTTCGCCGGCTCCGAACTGTCGGCCTATGAGAGGCCGGCCAAGGCGCACGAGCAAGAGCTCCTCAAGCCCTTCGCATCGCATATCGCTCCCGACATTCTTGACGGCAGTTACCGCCTTCCCGTCACCGACGGCTCGGGGCGCGATCGCGCAACCCTGCGTAGCGCGCTTACTCTGCTCTCGGAAGCGGGCTATGATCTCGACGGCGCGGTCTTGCGGCAACGTTCGACCAAGGCGCCGCTCGTCTTCGAAATTCTGGTGACGACCCGCGACCAGGAGCGGATTGCGCTGGCCTATTCGCGCGATCTGAAGCGCGCCGGCATCGAGGCAACCGTGCGTGCCGTCGATCCCGTCCAATTCGATCAGCGGCGGCTGGGTTATGACTTCGACATGATCCAGAACCGCTGGGACCAATCGCTGTCACCGGGCAACGAGCAGTCGTTCTATTGGGGAAGCGAAGCCGCCGACATTCAGGGCACGCGCAACTATATGGGCGCCAGGGATGGAGCCATCGACGCCATGATCGCCGAACTGCTTCGGGCCCGCGACCGCGCAACTTTCGTCTCGGCCGTGCGCGCCCTGGACCGCGCCTTGATGTCAGGGTTCTATGCTATTCCCGTGTTTAACGCCGGCGAGCAATGGATTGCCCGCTGGAATCGGATAGAACGGCCCGAGGCTACAGCTTTAGTGGGATACCTCCCGGAAAGCTGGTGGCAAAGGCCAGATTCCCAGCCGAAGTGATTACGGGCGCTTCGATGGACCAGGAAGTTCGGACAATGGGGTATCAGGTGAATCAGACGAACGCATCGCCGACGCTCGATACCTTGTTTCAGCGGATCATGGCCCGAAATCGGGATGCGATGGCGTTGATCGACCCCGTGAACAAACCGCGCATCACCGGCCAGCCCCAGATGCGGCTGACCTACCAGCAGGCCGATCGCGCCATCTCCGCGCTGGCGTCGCATTTCATCGAAGCAGGCCTGCCCACCCATTCGGTGATCGCGGTTCAGTTGCCGAACACCGTCGAGTTCATGCTGACCGTGCTGGCCGCCCATCGCGCGGGACTGGTGGTGGCGCTGTTTCCGTTGTTGTGGCGGCAGGCCGAATTGGTGGCGGCGCTCAACCGCACCAGCGCGCGGGCAATCGTCACCACGAGCAAGATCGACGGCGTCATTTACGCCGATCTCGCGATGAATGCCGCGGCCGAAGCGTTTTCGATTCGTCACGTCTGCGGCTTCGGCGCCGACCTGCCGGAAGGCATGGCCTCGCTCGACCAGGCGATCGCCCGGCCATCGAACACGGTGCGCAGCATCGTCCAGGATGGCCGCAAGGCGGCGATCATTTCCTTCGACGTCACCAGCGAGGGCTTTCGCGCCGTGCCGCGCACGCATTTGAGCGTGATCGCCGGCGGGCTGGCCCTGTCGCTTGAGAGCGACGTGGCACCGGCCTCAGCCATGATGTCGACCTTTGCGCCCTCTTCGTTCGCAGGCCTCGCCTCTTCGCTTGCGATCTGGCTGCTGTCGGGCGGAACGCTGGCGCTGCATCATCCGTTCGACGGCGATGTGCTCGAACAGCAAATTCGCGAATGTGGCTGCGATACGCTGGTCGCACCCGCGCAACTGGCGTTGCGGCTCGACGAGCTCGATCTCTCGGCACGGCTGCCGACCTTGCGCAACGTGATCGGGTTGTGGCGCGCGCCGGAGCAGGTCGCATCAAGCCCGCACTGGACGGCGCGGCATGCTTCGCTGACGGATGCCTATCTGTTCGGCGAGGCCGGATTGTTCGGTGCTCGTCGCACGGCGGACGATGGCGCGCCCGCGCTTGTCAAACCGGGCCTGCAAGGCTTGCCGCGCGGGCTGCCGGGTTCGTCGATCTCGGGCGAAATCCTGCTGACGCCGAAGGGAACCTTGGGATTGCGCGGACCGATGGTTGCGGTTGCTGCCTATGCGCCGCCACCGCCGGCAAGCGACTCCTTGATCCCGCCACCGCCGCGCGATTTCGTCGACACCGAATATGGCGCACGGCTTGATCGATCGACGGGCGCACTCAGCATTACCGCTCCGCCCTCGGGCGTCATGGCGGTCGGCGGCTACCGGTTCCTGGCCTCCGATCTGCAGGAATGGGGCAGACGGCTCGGACAAGGCGCCCTGCTGACCGCATTACCCGACCGGCTGAGCGGACACCGCCTCGCGGGCCGCGCACAGGACAATGCCCGCGCCCGCGAAGCGCTCCTCGAACTTGGGCTCAACCCATTGATGGTCGAGGCATTTCGCGACCGCAGCAACGGCGCCTGAGAAGATTAGCGATTTGTTGACACTGCATTAAGACCGTCACACTAGGATTTTGCGTTCCCTTCAAGAACGCTTGTCCGAGTTTGTCAGATGTCGCAGCCAGGCCCGATCCTCGTCGTCTCCAGCGATGCGTGGCCGCCATTTCTGACAGCGCTCGATGAAGCAAAGATGTTTCCGGTGGTCGAGACGGGCTGGGCCGATGCGGCGCGCGCCGTCACGCAGGTACAGCCCGCCGCGGTGCTGGCCGCGATGTCGGGCGCGGTCGACGCGCGCTTTGCCGCGCTCGCCGAACAGATCGCGGCGCGAAAGCCCTATCTCCCGCTGATCGCCGTCGCGCCCAAGAACGCGCTTCCGGAGAACGCCGTTCCGTTCACGCCAAGCCGCGGCAATGTCGATCGGCTGGTCGCACGCCTGCGCGCCGCGCTGCGGATCAGGGCGCTGCATGCGACCGTGTTGCGCCGGCTCGAGGATGAGGCGGCGCAAACCCGATTGCCCGACACCGATCCCGCCCGCGACGCGACCGTGCTGCTGCTCGGACGTGGCGCCGCCTTCCCGGCGCTGTCCGTCGCGCTCGGTGAGCGCATGGGCGTCGTCGGCGCGTTCAGCATCGAGGCCGCCGCCAACCACCTCAACACGCGTGATATCAACGGCATCGTGCTGGGCGAGGGTTTTAGCGCGCGCGTGGTCGATGCCTTCCTGACCGTGCTCGCGGAGGATACGCGCTTTCGCAACCTGCCCGTCGTGCTCGCCTCCGCCGAACTTGCTCCCACTTACGACTTGCCCAATCTCGAAATCATCCTGGGCGAACCGGCGCATGTCGCCAGCAACGCGTTGCCGCTGATCCGTCAGCATGCCTTCGAAACGCAGTTGAGCCGCACGCTGCGCGCCATCGAAGCCGGCGGCCTGCTCGATCCGAAAACCGGCCTCTTGACGACCACGGCGTTCGATCGCGACTTCGCCACCGCCGTCGCGCAGACGAAGTCGAACGGCAGCGGGCTATCGGTCGCCCGCTTTGCCTTCGATCTCGCGCACCCGCGCGCGCAGCTTGACGGCGCGCGCATTATCAGCCGCCTGATGCGGCGGATGGATTTTGGCGTCCTTCACGGCGAAGGATCTGTGCTTGTGGTGTTCGCCGAGACGGACCTGCGCACGGCCCACGGCATCGCGCGGCGGCTTTCCAGCGTGATGCGCCATACCTCGCACGGCAAACGTGACCCGCGGTCGGAGCCCGTCGTGTCGCTCGCGGCTCTCCAGCCCTCCGATTCTGCCGCGTCGTTGCTGGCGCGGCTCTACGGCGATAGAAGCCGCGCGGCTGTTTTTGCGTGAGCTACGCCGCCTTCTTGTTCTCCGCGAGATTGGCGAGCTGCCGCAGGATTTCCGTGGTGCCCATCAGCCGCTCCTCCGGCGTCTCCCAATCCTGCAGGAACACCACCTTCATGTCCGGCCGAACCTTGGCGGCCTGGCCGTGCTGCTTGATGAAATAGACCAGCCGGTCGGGCTGCGCGAAACTGTTGTCGCGGAAGGTGATGACGGCGCCCTTCGGCCCGGCATCGACCTTCTCGACATTGGCCCTGCGGCAATAGCCCTTGATCGCCGCGACCTTGAAGAGGTAGCGCACCTCGTCCGGGCGACCAGCGGTCGGCGGCGGGCTCGGCAACGCCGGCCTTCAGGTTGACGATCGCCTCTTCCAGCATGGATTGATAGAGCTCGAAGCCGACTTCCTTGATGTGGCCGGATTGTTCCTCGCCCAACAAATTGCCGGCGCCGCGGATGTCGAGATCGTGGGAGGCGAGCTGGAAGCCGGCGCCGAGCGTCTCCAAGGATTGCAGCACCGTCAGCCGGCGTTCGGCTTGCGCGGTGATCTTCTGCTGCGCCGGCAGCGTGAACAGCGCATAGGCGCGCAGCTTCGAGCGCCCGACCCGGCCGCGGAGCTGATAGAGCTGCGCCAGCCCGAACATGTCGGCGCGGTGCACGATCAGCGTGTTGGCGTTCGGAATATCGAGGCCGGATTCGATAATGGTCGTGGACAGCAGGATGTCAAACTTGCCGTCATAGAACGCCGACATGATGTCCTCGATCGCGGTGGGCGGCATCTGGCCATGCGCGACCGCGACCTTCATCTCCGGCACGTTCTTGTCGAGGAAATCCTTCACGCTGGCGAGATCCTCGATGCGCGGCACCACATAGAATGCCTGCCCGCCGCGGTAGCGCTCGCGGAGCAGCGCCTCGCGGATCATCAGGGGATCGTGCGGCGCCACGAAGGTGCGGACCGCGAGCCGGTCGACCGGCGGAGACGCGATGATGGAGAGATCGCGCACGCCGGTGAGCGCCAGTTGCAGCGTGCGCGGGATCGGCGTCGCGCTCAATGTCAGCACATGCACCTCGGCCCGCAACTGTTTCAGCCGCTCCTTGTGGCTGACGCCGAAATGCTGCTCTTCGTCGACGATCAACAGGCCAAGATCGCGGAACTTGATCGACTTGCCGAGTAGCGCGTGGGTGCCGACGACGATATCGATCGCGCCGTCGGTGAGGCCCTTCTTGACCTGCGTCAGCTCCTTCGGGGCGACCAGGCGCGAGGCCTGCGCGATCTGGACGGGAAAGCCGCGGAACCGCTCGGCGAAGGTTTTGGTGTGCTGGCGCGCCAGCAGCGTGGTCGGCACGACGACCGCCACTTGCTTGCCGTCGAGCGCCACGGCGAATGCCGCGCGCAGCGCCACCTCGGTCTTGCCGAAGCCGACGTCCCCGCAGATCAGCCGGTCCATCGGGCGGCCAGTTTCGAGGTCTTTCAAGGTCGCCTGGATCGCGCCAAGCTGGTCCTCGGTCTCCTCATAAGGGAAGCGTGCGCAGAACTCGTCATAGACATGCGGCTGCACCGGCGTTTTCGGCGCCTCGTGAAGCATCCGCTCGGCGGCGATCTTGATCAATTCGCCCGCGATCTCGCGGATGCGGTTCTTCAGTTTGGCTTTGCGCGCCTGCCAGCCGGTGCCGCCGAGCCGGTCGAGTTCGACATTGGCCTGGTCGGAGCCATAGCGCGACAACAATTCGATATTTTCGACCGGCAGGAACAGCTTTGTGTCGGCGGCGTAATGCAGCTCGAGACAATCATGCGGCGCGCCCGCGACGTCCAGCGTCTGCAGGCCGACGAAACGGCCGATGCCGTGCTCGACGTGAACGACGAGATCGCCCGTGGCGAGGCTTGTCACCTCCGAGATGAAATTGTCGAGCTTGCGGCCGGCCTTGCGCGGCCGTACGAGGCGGTCGCCCAGAATGTCCTGCTCGCTGATGACGGCGACGTCGTCGGTCTCGAAGCCGGATTCCATGCCGAGCACGGCGAGCATGGCTTCGTTGCGCGGCGTCGCCTGCACCGTGCGCCAGGAATTGACGCTGGTGAGATGAACGAGCTTGTGGTCGCTGAGCATGCTGCGCATGCGGTCGCGCGAGCCCTCGCTCCACAGCGTCACCACGACTTTCTTGCGTTGCGCCTGCAGCGCCAGCACGTGGGCTGCGACGGCTTCGAAGACGTTCACGGAGCTGTCGTTGCGCTCCGGCGCGAAGTCGCGGCCCCGCCGCGCGCCGGCATCGATCACGCCGCTGGCATCGGGCACCGCGAACGGTGTCAGCCGCGCCAGCGCGCTCTCGCTCAGACGCTTGCTCCACTCGTCCTCGGTCAGATAGAGCCGGTTGGTCGGCAAAGGCTTGTAGATGACGCCGCCGCCCCGGTGCTCCAGCGCTTCGCGGCGTGCCTCGTAGTAATCGCTGATCTGCTTGAAGCGCTCGCGGGCGGCGTCCTCGCCTTGGGGTTCGATCGCGATCGCCGCATCGCCGAGATAATCGAACAGCGTATCCATCCGCTCCTGGAACAGCGGCAGCCAATGCTCCATGCCGGGATGGCGGCGGCCTTCGCTGACGGCCTCATAGAGCGGATCGTCGCGCTCGGGCGCGCCGAATTCCGCGACATAGCCCATGCGAAAACGCCGGATGGTCTCGGTGACCAGTTGAAATTCCGAGATCGGCACCAGATCGAGCGAGCGCATGTCGAGCAGCGTGCGCTGGGTCTCGGCATCGAAGGACCGGATCGATTCCAGGGAATCGCCGAAGAAGTCGAAGCGCACCGGCTGGTCGAGCCCGGCCGGGAAGAGATCGAGGATGCCGCCGCGCACGGCATATTCGCCCGCCTCGCGCACGGTGGAGGAGCGGCCATAGCCGTTGTGCTCAAGCCAGGCGACGATGGAATCCATCGGCACGACCTGCCCCGGCGCGACCGAGAGCGCCTGCGCCGCGACGGTGTCGCGCGCGGGGACCCGCTGCACGATGGCGTTGACCGTGGTCAGCAGGATCAGCGGCTTGTCGCTGCCGGTCATCCGCGCCAGCCGTGCGAGCGTCGTCAGGCGCTGCGCCAGGATGCCGCCATGCGGCGACACCCGGTCATAGGGCTGGCAGTCCCAGGCGGGGAACTGCAGGACCGGCAGATCGGGGGCAAAAAATTCCAGCGCGCGGGCCAGTTGTTGCATGCGCGCGCCGTCGCGGCAGACCACCGCGAGGCTGACCGCCGACGGTTTCGGCCGCGCGCCGATGGTGCGCGCGAGGTCGGAGACCACCAAGCCTTCGGCGCCTTCGGCGACATTGGCAAAGGTCAGCGCGCGGCCGGGCGCCAGCAGGACCGCGGGTGATTTGGCAGGAGATTTGACCATAGATTTCATGCGTCGTGATCCACGGCGCGAACCGCCTTGATGCGCTCGAACAATGCGCTGGCAAATTCGGCCGGCAATGGCTTGTCGCCGGTCAGCGCCGCATAGAGATCCGGATCGGGGATTTCGAGCAACCGCTCGAGCTCAGTCAAGTCGGCCTCGGTGAGGATCGCGATCTCGGCGTCGGCAAAGCGCCCGAGCAGGAGATCCATCTCGCGGGTGCCGCGGTGCCAGCAGCGAAACAGAAGACGCTTGCGGCGGTCATCGAGCCCATCGCTCGATCGTGTCGATCCAGTCATCTCAAGGGGATTCCATTCAACGCCAAAAGCCCGGACGTGCCGGGCGCGGTTGGTATAGCCGCAGGTTCGGGGAATGTCAGTAGGGTCTTTTGCCGGACGTCCATGCCAATCCCCGGCGCGCCTTCGCGCCACGCGACGGGACCACGCGCCCGAGTGTGCCGGAAGCGCCCCAAGCACCGCCGTCATACCCGCGAAAGCGGGTATCCAGTACGCCGCGACCTATCGATTCCATCGCTGACGTTTCTGGAATGCTGGATCGTCCGCTTTCGCGGACGATGACAGTTGAGAGTGCCGTGCCTTCGCCACGCAATAACGGACATGCTTCTTCGCTCCGCGGCGCGACGCGCCCGAGATTTTGCCGTAACCTTTTCGCCCTTTTCAAAACAGAGGGCGTGGGGAATGCCGGGTGCCCGTTGCACCCGCAGCCCGTGTGCAAGTGTAGTAAGCACACGGTAGTCACCACGGTCGCACCGGGATCACCCGGCATTCCCGCACGCGAATGGTTTTAACGGTTTCCTTCGCGCTCTTCCCGGTGACGAGTTCCTTTTTGCCACCGTCGCCTCGCGGATTGAAAGGCTTCATCGTACCCGGTTGGGCCGATCGAAACCTCCGCGAGACTTGACACCAGCAACGGGTGCCAGAACCACACGACTTCGCCGTCCGCGCCCGCCTTTCAAAAAAGCCGCTCGACGGGCTTGGTACCAGTTCCGCCGAAGCTTTAGCGAAGGCGGATCAGCGCCGTTCGTCTTGCGCGCTCGATGATCGCTCACAGGTCACCCTGCCCTGCGATATCGTCGCGCACGACGCTGCCGCGTCCATCGCATCCCGTTCCAACGTCCGTGACGATCGCGAAGCGCCCCTCATGCGGGACAGGATGGCGTGGATGAAACATCTGATTTGGGGGTGGAGTCAAGATAATTTCTGAAAATCCGAAGTTGCGCCGGGCGACGCATGAACGCGACGGGCAGGATCGACTCGTCCTGCCATGCGATATGTCAGGCGCGGCGGCCCTCGCGAGACTGAACACGCACGATCAGGTTACGGTAATTGCAGAGCTGCCCGTTCCATGGAGACGAGGACAATGAATGCTATAACTGTTGAGATTGGTCCGAAAACCGATTTGGGAAGACTATATCCGAGATATGATGACTCTGCTGGAATACTTGCTGTGGAGTCAAAGTTTGAAAGGCCATGGGCTTTCGGCGTGGACATCGATGGTCGCATCATCTTTGACATAGACGAGCGCCGCGTACTTGCAAATCTCGATCTACATATTCCAAAGAAGAGGTGGAAAAAAGAAGCGCGTAAGAGACCACCAGAGCGATGCTGTTTTGGCGATCTGATTTTCAGCCAAAAAACGATAAAGATAAAGAGCTTCAGCTTGCCACTAATGGTGAGCTCTGACGAACTGTGCCGCGAAGTTCATATTCAGTTTGGTAGCAGTACTCCAGACCGAGCGGTTGGGCTTTCTTCATCATGTTTGGCTCTTCTCTATCAAAACGAGCTTGTTGGCTTCTTTGTTCGTGATCTCTCTTGAGAGTTGAAGTTAAGTTATTCGGCTCGGGATCCGCAATTGCTGCGGCGGTGACAGTGCAGTCCATTGAACTCAATCGAGAAATGCAGCCACGCAGTGGCGTCTCGATCAATTAAGTGCAGTGTCATCGTAATTGCGCCTCTGGACCGAATTCGGGGGCGACCGTAGCACCAAGTCGAAGCGCCGCGCGTGCGATCACAAGTCTTACGCTTGGCCGATAATTCTGGGGAAGCACTCACCGGCCGTCAAACTCCGGCGGCTGCTCGCCAAGAGGTCGAGAAATCCAAAGCTCTTATCAGTCCGAAGCTGTCCATCCAGGCGACCTGCATTTGATTGCAAACATCCGGCACCTTTCTGTTGGCCCGCTGTTTACCCGGCTTCGAGATTTCATTGGTTACGACGCAGCGATCATTTCGGGACTTTAATCCGTAAGAGATAAGGAACGAATCACGACAAATGATCTCAACCTCTTGAGGCTCCACAGCTAGAGCATGATCCGGAAAAGTGGATACCGGTTTTTCCGGAAAGATCATGCTCAAACAAAAAGATAGAGCGAGATGACGATTCGAAGAAAAGTCATCGAACTATGCAGGATTTTAGGTGACAAGGCGATCAGGCGGCGTGGTTTGCCGGCATTTGAATGACCTCGATGCCGTCGTTGAATCTGACACCTGCGATCACCTTCGGCAACTGATTTGTGCCTTTGAGCCGCCGCCAGGTTTT
>WNGJ01000092.1_pt1 | contig 66472 bp, 56 predicted proteins | sample 5400611 | NCBI WGS metagenome assembly WNGJ01 (sample SAMN13153375, study PRJNA577476) | soil metagenome | isolation source: 40 cm soil or saprolite under Garry oak tree replicate 1 | place: USA:California | collected 2016-06-15 | reverse complement strand
CTTTCATCGCCGAGCCGGGCGTGCGTTGGATTTACGGCGCGGCGGCAACGGCGCTGATCGGACGGCTGATCGTGAAGGGCACGGGCCAGTCATTGCCCGATTTCGCGCGGGCGGCGCTGTTCGACCCGATCGGCGTCGGTCTTGCCGAGCGTCGTGTGATGACGAAAGCGCCATGCGTACGCGTCGCCAGATTCTTGCAGGTGCGGCAGTCGTTACCGGGAACGCTGTAATGTCTCCGCTCTCGGCCGCGCCAGCTGAATGGCGAAAGATATCTCCCGCCGATGCCGGCTTCACGCCCGATCTCGCGCCGCGGCTCGACAAGCTCGTCGCGGAGAAGCGCGTCTGGGGCCTGCACGGCGTCCTGGTCGTGCGCGGCCGGCAGATCGTGTTGGAGCGTTATCTCGAAGGCGAAGACAACAACTGGGGCCAATCGCTCGGCGTCGTGCGGTTCGGGTCCGACACGCTGCACAACCTCTACTCGGCGACGAAGAGCGTCGTCGCGCTCGTCTACGGCATTGCGCTCGCGGAAGGTAAAGTCCCGCCGCCGAGCGCGCCGCTCTACGCGCAGTTTCCCGAATACGGGGACCTCGTCGTGGCGGATGAACGGCGCAGGCAGCAGACCATCGCGCATGCGCTCTCGATGTCGCTCGGCACGCGCTGGAACGAGATCGGCATCGCCTATGACAGCCCGGCCAACGACGAGGTCGGCATGGAGATGGCGAAGGACCGCTATCGTTTCGTGCTGGAGCGGCCGGTGATCGGCCCGCCGGGCAAGCGTTGGCAGTACAATGGCGGCGCGACGGCGCTGCTCGGCCGTCTCATCGCCAAAGGAACCGGCCGTTCGCTGCCGGACTATGCGCGTGAAGCGCTGTTCGATCCGATCGGGATCGGCCGAACCGAATGGGTCACGAGCAAAGATACGTGGGTCGCCCGGCAATCCGGCACGGCCGATGGCGAGCCGATCGCCGCCTCCGGGTTGCGCATGAAACCGCGCGATCTCGCACGGATCGGTCAGCTCGTGCTCGACAATGGCATGGCCGACGGCCGTCGGGTCGTGCCTGCGGAATGGCTTGCGGAATGTTTCGTGCCGCGCGTCAGCGTCAATGAGCTGCAGCGCTATGGCTATCAGTGGTACCTCGGCGACATGGAATTTCTCGCTGGAGGCACCGTGCGGCTGGAACATTGGGTCGGCTGCGCCGGCAATGGCGGCCAGCGGCTTTATGTGCTGCCCGATCTCGATCTGATCATCGTCGTCACGGCCGGAAACTACAGCGCGCCCGAGCAGTGGCTCCCACCGATCCGCGTCGTTCGCGAAGCCGTGCTGCCGAGCCTGTTGTGATCGGGGCGCGGCTGTGTCGGACGTGAGAGTGACAGGGCGAACCGGCCGCAGATTCATGATCGTGCTGAAATGGCTGCTGATCATCGTTCTGCTCGTCTATGGCGGAGGGCTCGCCTTCTTGTTTTTCAAGCAGCGCGCGATGCTGTTTCCGATTCCGCCCGTTGGGCGCATGGCGCCGGACGCCGCGGGCTTTCCGGAAGCCGAAGAGCACATCCTCAACACGGCCGACGGCGAGAAAGTCATCGTCTGGCATGTGCCGGCCAAGCCGGGGCGGCCGGTGATCCTCTTTTTCCCCGGCAACGGCGATTTTCTGGCGGGCCGCGTCAGCCGCTTCAAGGGCATCACCGCGGACGGGAGCGGTCTCGTCGCACTGTCCTATCGCGGCTATGCCGGTTCAAGCGGAGAGCCGAGCGAGCGCGGATTGTTGCAGGATGCAGCGGTGGCCTATGCCTTTACATCCGCTCGCTATGGCGCCGACCGGATCGTCGTCTGGGGCTTTTCGCTCGGCACCGGCGTCGCGGTCGCGGTGGCGGCGGAGCATCCGGTCGGCAAGCTGGTTCTGGAAGCGCCTTATACATCGACCGTAGCTGTCGCCGGCGCGTTGCTTCGGATCGTGCCGGTCAGCCTCTTGATGCTCGATCAGTTTCACTCGGATCAGCGCATCGCGCGTGTCACGGTGCCGCTCCTCATCATGCATGGCACGAACGATCCGGCCATTCCCTTGAGATTCGGAGAACGCCTGTTCGCGCTGGCCCATGAGCCCAAGCAATTCGTACGGTTTCCCGGTGGCGGGCACGAAAATCTGGACGATTTCGGCGCAATCGACACGGCGCGGCGATTCATCAATGCCGCAAAGGGCTGACGGCCGCCGCTTCGTGACGCATAGTCGGGCATCAGGATAGAGGGATTAAGTGAATGAGCGCGCATGGCCCGATGCCGAAATCGGCGTGGATTTTCCCTGTGCTGGCGGTCCTGTTGTTCGCAGGCGCCACTGCGGCCGGCTATAGCTTTACGCCGTCGCCTGCCGGGCTGGTGTTCGCCGCGGTGCTGCTGGTCATCCTGTTCGGCACCGTGTTCGCGGCCGTCCATCATGCCGAGGTGATCGCGCATCGGATCGGCGAACCCTTCGGCACGCTGTTGCTGACGCTGTCGGTCACCATCATCGAAGTGGCGCTGATCGCAACCATCATGCTCGGCGACAAGGAAGTGCCGGCGCTCGCGCGCGACACGGTATTTGCCGTGGTGATGATCGTCTGCAACGGCCTGGTCGGCATCTGCATCTTCATCGGCGGGATTCGTTACCGCGAGCAGGATTTTCAGGTTACGGGCGCCAACCTCTATCTCAGCGTGCTGTTCATGCTCGCGACCATCACCCTTGTGCTGCCGAACTACACGCTGACCACGCCGGGGCCGGTCTATTCGGCGGTGCAGCTTGCTTTCGTCAGCGTCGTGACCATCCTGCTCTATGGCGTGTTCCTCTATACCCAGACCATCCGGCATCGCGATTATTTCGTGGGCGGCGTGGCCGATGACGCGGACGACGGCGCGCCGATTTCAAGCCGCATGCTCGGCCTCAGCATCGCGCTGCTGTTGGTTTCGCTGTTGGCCGTGGTGCTGCTTGCGAAGAAATTCTCGCTTGTGGTCGATGCGGGGATCGCAATGGCCGGTGCGCCGCCGGCGCTGGCCGGGGTCCTGGTCGCGCTGTTGATCCTGCTGCCGGAGGGCGTGGCCGCGGTGGTGGCCGCGCGCAACAACGACCTGCAGAAGAGCATCAATCTAGCGCTCGGCTCATCGCTTGCAACAATCGGATTGACGATACCGGCGGTTGCAGTAGCGGCTCAGACATTCGGTAAGCAGCTCGTGCTCGGGCTGAACGCGCAGGAGATGGTGCTCCTTTTGCTGACATTCATGCTAAGCATGCTCACCTTCGGCACCGGGCGAACCAACATTTTATTCGGACTCGTCCATATGGTGGTGTTCGCCGTATTCGTGTTCATGGTATTTGTGCCCTGATCACGATGGAGAAAGGGCAACAATGATCAGCGCCAAATCCGAGGTTCAGGTCGACAGCCCCGAAGTCCGCGTCACCGAGTGGCGGCTGGCGCCAGGGAGCGCCACCGGGCATCACATTCACGAGATGGATTATGTGATCGTTCCCGTGACGTCGGGCGAAATGACCATCGTGGCGCCGAATGGCGAGCGTTCCAAAGCCCAGCTCGGGGCCGGAAAATCCTATTTCCGCAAGGCTGGAGTCGAGCACGACGTGCTCAACGAGACCGGAACCGAAATCGTGTTCCTCGAAGTCGAGCTGAAACCGTAACCGTCGTTAATCAATCGTTTACCGAATTGCCATCGACCCGACGCAATTGATCCCTTAATGTGCCTCAAAGTTCCCGCATTAGAAGCCGCGGGGAGTTTGGCCGGACATGCTGAAATACCTGACGAAATTTACGATGGACGTGTTGCCGTCGGTGGTCGCGACCATCCTCGGCGCGTACATCGTCAACCACTATATCAACACAAAGTCAGACGCCGACGCGCCAACCGCCGCGGTGGTGTCGCCTGCTGATCCGAAGAATCAGAAGAACGACGCTAAATCGGCCGAGACCGTCAAGATCCCCGAGCCCGGCGTCAAGGCCAAGGGCATCTCCGAGCGTGCCATGATCGAGAAGTCGGCCTCCGAGGGGCCGGCGGAGGTCAAGCCCGTTGACAACAAGTCCACTGACAACAAGCCCGTTGACAACAAGCCGATTGACGTCAAGCCGGCCGAGACCGCGAACGCGCCGGCCGAGCCGCGCCGCAACAACCCGGCCGCGTCGCGCGAAAAGGCCGTCGCCAAGGCTGCGCCTGCGCCAGTTATCGCCCCCGTGACGGCGGCGCCGGCTAACCCCGCGCCAGCGGCTGAAACCGCGGCGGCGCCTGAAGAGCGGCGGGATGCCAATGATCTGGCGCGCGCGGCGATCGAGCGACTGCGTGGCGTGACCGCCAATGCCCAAGAAGCTAGTCGTCCCGAAGCCAATCGCCCCGAAGCCAATCGCCCCGAAGCCAATCGTGTCACGGAGCCGTCGCGGGTTCAGGAAACCCCGCGAACCGTTGGCGTTTCGCCGGTTCGGCCGCTGCCGCCGCCGATCACGGTCTCAACGCCATCGGCGGATGGCAACAATGCGGGATCGCCGTCGGCGAATCCGCCCTACACCGCCTCCATCCGTAACGACGATCCTAACCGGCCGACGCCGCCGGCGGAGATTCCGTCGCCGCCGCCGCTCGATCTCCGTGCTGCGGCGAATGAGGCCGCAACCGCCCGGGACCGTGCCAAGGCGGTTGCGCAGGACATGCTCTCGGCTGCCAAGTCGATGTTCCACACGGTGTTGCCGCAGTAGCGTAACCGCGGCTTAACCTTCCTCAGAATTCAGAACGTGTCGTAGCTCTGGCCGGGCTTGCCGCCAACGCGGGAAAATCCGGTTCGCGCGGCGTCGTCCTTGGGCCGCAAATTGATGGCGCGGCCATAGGAGCCGACGGCCTTGGTCCTGTCTCCGAGACGTTCATAGGCGAGCCCGCGGGTGATCCAGGCTTGGGCGTTCTGCGGGTCGGCTTGCACGGCCTCGTCGAGATCGGCGGCTGCTTCCTTCGCCTTGTCGAGCGCGAGATAGCTCTGTGCGCGCGCAAGCAGCGGCTCGGCCTGCTGCGGCACCAATCCGCTGGCCGCGGTGAAATCGTCGACCGCAAATTGATGCTGTCCTTCGCCCTGATAGAGCAGGCCGCGATTGTAATAGGCCTCGGCATTGTCGGGGGCGAGCGCGACCGCCTTGTTGAAGTCGGCAAGGGCCTCGGCGGGCTGCTTGCGCGCCTTGTAAACCAGGCCGCGGCCGAGATAGGCGGGCGCCTCATTGGCGTCGAGCGCGAGCGCGCGTTCATAGTCGGCCATCGCCTGATCGAGCCGCTTGGTCTGCCGATAGATCAAGCCGCGATTGGCGTAGGCCTGAGCGTAATTCGGATCGAGGCCGATGGCCTTGTTGACATCGGCAAGCGCCTCCTCGGTCCTGCCGGCCTGCGCCAGCACCGAGCCACGCATGTTGTAGGCCTTCGGATCGTTGGGATTGGTCTTGATGGTCTCGGTCAGCGACGCGATGGTGCTCGATGATGCGGCGTTGATCGATGAGGTCGGCCGGGCCGGTTCTTCATGTTCGGAGTTCGGTGTCAACGATCCCAGATTGATCGAGCAGCCGGAGAGCACGATGGCGATCAGAGCGATCGAACAGCATGCGCGCGGGCCGGGGCGCGAAACTCCGGGAAAGGGATAGCGAACCGGAATGGCCATTTACATGAGATACCCGCGCGCCCTGTCCTTATTGGTAGCTTGCCGCGCGGCAAATTCCAGCCCTTCAAGATGCTGACTTGCAAATGCTAACATGCAAAATGCTAACGCGGACCCTGAGGCCCGCGTCATCCGGTTCGTTGCGATGGCTCGACGGTCGGATCAGCGCGGTCCGCGCGGACCCGCGCCGGGACCGCCACGGCCGCCGGCCGCGCCGCGATCGCCGCCAGCGCCCGCGCCGAACACCGGCTTCGGCTTCATCGGCAACAGGCCCTCGCGCTGCAGCTTCTTGCGCGCGAGCTTGCGCGCGCGGCGGACGGCTTCCGCCTTCTCGCGGGCTTTCTTCTCGGAGGGCTTCTCGTAGTGGCCGCGGAGCTTCATCTCGCGGAAAATCCCCTCGCGCTGCATCTTCTTTTTCAGCGCCTTGAGGGCTTGATCGACGTTGTTATCGCGAACGAGAACCTGCACGCGGCATCCTTTTTTCGGTAGATCGGATTGGGATCGGGCAAAACCAAAGGGCTGGCGAAAAAACCTCGCCCTCAGCCTTGAGCGCGCGGATGTATCAGACAAAAACGACAATGTCCACCGCTTGGAATACGATTACGCGGGTTTGAAGTGGCCCAGACCGGTCTTTTGGCGGGATCAGCCGGCTTCGGGCGACACTGATCCGACCTGCGTCACATGGCCCATCTTCCTCCCCGGCCGCGGCGCGCCCTTACCGTAAAGGTGAACGGTCGCGCCGGGCACGCCGAGCCACGTTTCGTAACTGTTGATCTCGTCCCCGATCAGATTGGTCATGGTGACCGGGCCATGACGGACCGGTTTGCCGAGCGGCCAGCCCGCAATGGCCCGGATATGTTGCTCGAATTGGGAGATCGACGCGCCGTCAAGCGTCCAATGGCCGGAATTGTGCACCCGCGGCGCGATCTCGTTGACCAGGACCCTTGACCGGTCCTCGGGTCCGTCTTGGTCGGCCAGCACGAACATCTCGACCGCGAGCACACCGACATAATCGAGGGCGGTCGCGATCTTTTCGGCGATCGTGCGCGCCTGCGCGGCCAGGAAGTCCGGGATCGCGGCCGGCGCGCGCGAAACCTTGAGGATATGGTCGCGGTGCTCGTTTTCGGTGACGTCGTAACATTCGACGTGGCCGTCGGCTGAGCGCGCGGCGATGACCGAGACCTCGCGCTCGAAGGGAATGAAAGCCTCGAGGATGGCGGATTTGGTGCCAAGCTCGGACCAGATCCGGTCGGAATCATCGCCCTCGCCGATGATCGCCTGGCCCTTGCCGTCATAGCCGAAACGGCGGGTCTTGATGACGGCCGGCAGGCCGATGCGCGCGATCGCACTCTGGAGCGACGCTGCGGAAGACACGTCGGCATAATCGGCCGTGCCGATGCCGAGCCGTGCTATGAAATCCTTCTCAGCCAGGCGGTCCTGGGTGGTTTCGAGGATCTTGCGGTCGGGCAGCACGGGCCGCCGCGCCGCCAGGATCATCGCGGCGGCGGAGGGGATGTTTTCGAACTCGTAGGTGATGACGTCGACATCGTTGGCAAACAGCTCCAGCGCCTCGACGTCGGCATATTCGGCGCAGGTTGCGTTCATCACGACCTCGAAGGCCGGCGAATCCGGGTCGGGCGAAAAAACCTGGCAGCGCAGGCCAAGACGTGCCGCCGCCATCGCCAGCATCCTGCCCAACTGTCCGCCGCCGAGGATTCCGATGGTGTCGCCGGGATTCAGCTTCACCTGACGTGGAACACTCACGCGGATTCCTCCGGGCGCTCGGCCACCGCGTCGGTCCGCTGCTTGCGCCAGGCGGCGAGCCTGCCGGCGAGCGCCTTGTCGTGGAGCGCGAGCACGCTTGCGGCGAGCAGCGCGGCGTTGACGGCGCCGGCCTTGCCGATGGCCAGCGTTCCCACCGGCACGCCGGCCGGCATCTGGACGATGGAATAGAGCGAATCGATCCCCGACAGCGTCTTCGATTCAACGGGAACCCCAAACACCGGCAGCTCGGTCAGCGACGCGGTCATGCCCGGCAGATGCGCCGCCCCGCCGGCCCCGGCAATGATGATTTTGAAGCCTTCCGCCTTGGCGCCCTTGGCGAACGCGAACAGCCGTTCCGGAGTGCGATGCGCTGAGATAATGCGTTTTTCGCAATCGACACCGAGCTCGCCAAGCGTCTCGGCCGCATGCCGCATGGTGTCCCAGTCCGACTGGCTTCCCATGATGATGGCTACGGGGGCGGGCATGAGGTCAATTCTTCGCAGGAATCCAGAAACATAGGCCGGATTATAGGTTCAGGCCCATCGACGGCAAGGCGTGGCAAGGGAGCAGGAATGAACTATCCTGTCTTGGTGAATCCCGGCAAGCCCTTGATAGGCAGACCTGACCCAGATGCCCATGAAAAAGAAGCCGCGAGCACCCGCACGGGGCGCCGCGAAACGCCGCAAGGGCCGCGTCGGCCGCAAAGCCGTCCCGCCCAGGCTACCGTCGGCCGACCGGGACAAGGCCATCATTCGCCGGCTGAAGCGCGAACTCGGGGAGGCACTGAAGCAAATCGAGCAATTGCGGGCCTCGGCGGAGACGGACTTTCTGCTTGGCATTTTCAACCGGCGCGGCTTTGAGCGCGAACTCGGCCGCGCGATCGCCTATATCAAGCGTTATCAGGCCGGCGGCGCGTTGATCGTGCTTGATGTCGACCGCTTGAAGCCGGTTAACGATGCCTTCGGGCACGCGGCGGGCGATCAGGTGCTCAAAGCGATCGTTGCGACGATCACGCACCAGATACGCGCCTCCGACGTGGTCGGGCGGCTGGGCGGCGACGAATTCGGGCTGCTGTTGTGGAACCTCAGCGAAACCGATGCGCGAGCCAAGGCGGCATCGCTGGAACAGGCGATCGATCAGCTCAGCTTCGTATTCAGCGGGCGCACCGTGACGGCGGGCGCGTCCGCCGGCATTGCGATTCTGGACGCGCATGCTGAAGCAGGAGAGGCGCTCGAAGAGGCTGATCGCGCGATGTATGTGCGCAAGGCACAGCGGCGGCAAGAGGGAAGTACGACAGCCATCGCGGGTCAATGGGGCGCGCGAACCAGCGCCCGATAGGCTTGGCTTCGCGATAGGCCTGGCTTCGCGACAAGCTCGGCTTCGCGCAGGTTTGGCTTCGCGCGATCGCCTCGCGACGGCTCGAAATATACGCTGCTCAAAGCCCGCTGAGATCGCTCGGCACCTCTCCGAACGTTCGGAGCAGCCGGGCCTCCTTGAATTCGCCGATCATCGGGTCGCCGGTGCGGCTGAAAGCGATCGCGCCGATATGGCCGGTGGTTCGTGACAGGATTTCGGCGCGCCGCAAGGCGGTCGTCGAACTCTGGCATTCCTCGGCTGCGCCCGCGATCGGCAACCCGGTATCGTCCTGCAGGAAGGGCATTGCGACGAAATAGGTGACATCGGCCATGGCGTGCTCCTTCTGATTGTCAGGCGGCGTTTCCGGTTGCGTCCGGCAATAATGGCTTGGTCATGCAGCCGGCGGAAATCGCCGCCTGCAATTCCCGCAGTTCCGTCTCCAGATATTCGTTGGCCATGATCAGGGCCTTGATCGTGCTCCGCATATTGCCGTCGCACATCGCGATCGCCTGGTCACAGGCCTGTTCGTAATGGCTGTTGTCGAAATGGCTGTTGTCGAACGCTGACGGCGATGAGGCGGACATGACGAAAAATCCTGCGGGCGAGCGTGAACGGCGAAACCTATGTTCCTATTTTGTTCTCAAAAAGTCAAGAGGCTTCAACGCGCGCACGGCGGATCTTTGCCGGCGCGTCCCGGAAGTTTAGCGGCCGGCGAAGCAAGGTCGGTCGTATCAAGACGGCCGGGAACGAAAGCCAAGTCTCGCGCTTAAAAAGCCAAGTCTCGCGCTTAAGCCAAGTCTCGCGCTTAAGCCAAGTCTCGCGCTTAATGAGCAAAGAGGGGAAGCGATCGTATGGGTCTTGTTGAGCCCAGAAGACCCGTGGTGTTGGTCGTTGAGGACGAGTATCTGTTGCGATTGAATGCGGCTGACATGATCAGGGCTGCCGACTTCCAGGTCATCGAGGCCGCCAGCGCCGACGAGGCCATCGCGATCCTGGAATCGCGCGATGATATCGCGGTGGTCTTCACCGATATCCAGATGCCGGGCTCGATGGATGGATTAAAGCTGGCGCGCGCCGTCCGCGGCCGTTGGCCTCCAATCAAGATCGTCACGACCTCCGGCCAGCGAATCATGGAAGAAATTGACCTGCCCGAAGGCGGCCGGTTTCTGAGCAAGCCTTACAGCGCGATTGAGGTCAGTGGCGTGCTGCGCGAACTGACGCTGGAGCATGATCCGGAAAAGTGGGGGCCGGTTCTCCAAAAAGATCATGCTCAAACAAAAAGATAGAGCATGATCCGGAAAAGTGGAAACCGGTTTTCCGAAAAGATCATGCTCAAACAAAAAGATAGAGCATGATCCGGAAAAGTGGAAACCGGTTTTCCCTCGCGACAAACGCTATCCGTTTGCGCGGAGATCACGCTCAAACAAAAAGATGGCGCGAGAGGACGATTCGAAGAAAGTCAGCACGCTCTTAGCGCGAATTAAATTAAGCAATGATATCCGGCGTGATCTGGTCTTCGATGAAGGCGATGCGGTCGCGCAGTTGCAGCTTGCGCTTCTTCAGCCGTTGCAACCGCAGCAAATCCGGCGCGGGCGATTGATGCAGGGCATCGATCGCCGCGTCGAGATCGCGGTGCTCCTGCTGCAGCCGCGCAAGCTCGGCTTGCAGCTCGCGCTCATCTTCGTCGGTCATGATATACGTTAGCTGATAAAACGCGATGAGATTGCGAAAGGCTGTGGAACCCCGGGAAATATCGTCCCTGCCGGTCCGCTCCGCAAGCCGGCAAAGCCTTAACGAAGACCAATCCACGGTTTTGCAAAGGTGCGGTAAGGGACGGCCCCAAAGATGAGAAGTTCCTTACTCACGCTTCATTACACATACCGCTCAAAATATGAGAAGGCCGATTCTTGAACCCCCATCGACAGATCATGCGAGTCGTGTAGACTCACAATTCCGCGTCGAATCTGGGGTTTTAATCCTGCCGAGGAGATTTGGAATGGCAATTCAGGCACATCTCGTTGAACTGGAACGCAAACACAAAATTCTCGAAAACGAACTCCACGAAGCTCTAGTACACCTTTCAACGGACGACCTGCAAATAGCCGAGTTGAAGCGCCGGAAATTGATGGTGAAGGATGAAATCGAGCGGTTGAAGCACTCCGCCGACGAAACGCTCCACTAAACGCATAAACGCCGCAGCGCTGGCTCATCTCCCGGATGGGTGCGGACGCACTCATCCGGTTTCGTGTGGTTTTGTTTCCAGACACTTCCAGTTCAAGCCCCCACCAAATCGCGCCCACAAACGTTAATTTGTCGCGAGTTCGCCGACACGATCCGCGATCGCGAGCGATGAGGTCAGCCCGGGCGATTCGATTCCGAACAGATGGATCAGTCCGGCAACGCCATGGTCGCGCGGGCCCTGGATCAGGAAATCCTGAGAGGCGACTGCGGGCGGCACGATCTTGGGCCGCATGCCGGAATAGCTCGGCATCAGCGTGCCGTCCGGCAATGTCGGCCAGTATCTTCGGATGGCCGGGTAAAACCGCTCCGCCCGCGCCGGGTCGACCGCGTAGTCGATGTGGTCCACCCATTCCACGTCGGGGCCGAATCGCGCCTGTCCGGCCATGTCGAGCGTGAGATGCACGCCTAGGCCGCCGGGTTCGGGCACCGGATAGATCAGCCGGGAAAACGGCGCCCTTGCGCTGCAACTGAAGTAGTTCCCCTTGGCAAGGTAGGCCTGCGGAATCATGTCACGCGGCATGCCCTCGATACGGCGCGCGGTCGACGGCGCATCCAGCCCCGCGGCATTGACGAGAAGCCGGCATTCGAGCGTCATCGGTGCGTCGCCGCCGGCGTCAAGTTCGATCTTTCCCGCCGCCGCCTTGGCGCGCAGCAGCGGCGTATGAAAGGCGAAAGCGGCGCCTGCGTCTTCGGCATCGCCGCGCAGCGCCAGCATGTAGGCATGGCTGTCGATGATGCCGGTGGAGGGGGAGAGCAGCGCCGCGTCGCAGTTCAGCGCCGGTTCCAGCGCGCGTGCGGCGTCGCCGGACAGCGTTTGCATGTCGAGAACACCATTGGCCTCGGCATGCGCGCGGATCGATTGCAGCTTGTCGGTCTCTTTTGGCGTGGTCGCGACGATCAGCTTGCCGCAATTGCGGTGCGGGATGCCATGGTCGGCGCAATAGGCGTAGAGCGCGCGCTTGCCGCTGACACACATGCGCGCCATCCAACTCCCGGCCCGGTAGTAGATGCCGGCGTGGATCACCTCACTGTTGCGCGAGGACGTGATGGTGCCGATACCCTCGGCCGCCTCCAGCACCACGACTTCGCGGCCCGCCTGCGCAAGCCGCCGCGCCACCGCAAGTCCGATGACACCGGCCCCGATAACGACGCACTCAACCTTGTCCATGCGCCGCCCAGCGTCTCGTCCAGCGCCTTGTCCAGCGCTTTGTCCATGTCTTTGGGGAGAAAGAACTTCTCTGGAAATTCGGGTGATCGATGGCGGAACGCTTGAGGGGCGGGAACGCCATTAACGAAGCGGTAATCATGTCAGGGCAATTGCCGTATTTTCCGTCGCATTCGTGGATCGCGCGACCACGCGTTTACCCGATCCAAACCGGTGAAGCCAGACACTCCCTCACTGGAATCCGCGGGTGAATGATGGCTGGTAAGACTAGGCAGGCAGGCAGCAAGGATTTGATTCCTGCGCAGGCGGTCGCTTGCCTGGCCGGTGTCCTCGCGCCCTGCGATGCCGCCCTCGCGTTCTCCGGTAATTTCGCGCCGGTGAGCTATGTCGGCACTATCGATCCCAACGTCATCTGGGAAATCCTGATCGGGGGCGTCGTCATCTGTGCCTTCCTCGCGTCAGTTGCGCTTTGGATCCATTCGGCGCTGCGCCGGGTCAAGCGGTTGCAGGCGCGCAAGAACGCGTTTGTCAGTTCCGCACTGAACAATTTGAGCCATGGCGTCGTCATGACCGATCCGGAGCGGCGGATCGTCTTCTGCAACGATCGTTATCTCGACATCTACGGGCTCGCGCGTTCGGATATGCCGAAAAACATCACCGCGCCGGAGCTCCTGGCGCTCCAGCGCCAGCACGGGGGCCTCGACTGCAGCGCTGAGGATTACCATCCGCAAGCCGCGAAACCCGAAGGACTGATCACCAGCCTGCCCAACGGCAAGTCGATCCTGGTGAAATATTTTCCGCTCCCGAACGGCGGTTCGATTGCGACCCACGAGGATTGCAGCGAACAGCGCGAGCTCTCCCGGCAACTGGCGTCGACCAAACAATTCCTGGAATCGGTGCTGGACAACGTCCCGGTGTGCGTGGCCGCCAAGAGCATCGAGGATGGCCGCTATATCTTCGCCAACCGCGCATTCGAACGTTTCTCGCGATTTTCCCGCGACCGCATCGTCGGCAGGCGTGCCGACGAAATCTTTCAGCCCGACACCGCGGCAGGCATCGAGGCGGCCGACCGCGCCGCGCTGCGCTCGGCGAACGGCCATCATCGCAGCGAGCTGGTCGTCGAGCGGGGCTTGGAGAGGCGCGTCCTGGCCTCCAATCTCGTGATCGCGCGCAATGAGCGGAACCAGCCGGAATTCCTGATCGCGTTGTTCGACGACGTCACCGAACGGCGCTCGCTGTCGCACGAGCTGGAGGACGCCAAGAAGTTCCTCGAACTGATCGTGGACAACATCCCGGTATCGCTGATCGTCGAACGCGTCAGCGACGGGCAATATCTCCTGGCCAACCGCAGCGCCGAGACGATCCTCAACCGCCGGCGTGAGGAAGTCACCGGGTTGACGGCTGCCGACATCTTCAATCCACGCGAGGCCAAGCTGATCATCGCGCGTGACGAGACGGCCATCAAAAAGCGGGGGCTCCTCACCGAGGAACACCCGATTTCGACCAAGGACGGCCTGCGGCTGTTCCTGACGCGCCGCATGACGGTGCTGGATGAAGCGGGCGCGCCGCAATATCTGATCAAGACCCACGAAGATGTCACCGACCGCCGGCAGACCGAATCGCGCATGGCCCATATGGCCTATCACGACGGCCTGACCGACCTGCCGAATCGCGCGGCGTTCCTGCAGGCCCTGGCGCAAATGATTGAGGCCTGCGCCGGTACCGGCGAGGCGTTTGCCGTGCTGTGCGTCGACCTCGACGGCCTGAAGGAGGTCAACGACGTGTTTGGCCATGCGACCGGCGATAAGCTCCTGATCGGGGTGGCGCGCCGGATCCAGGTGGCCGCGCGCGGCGGCGTCGTGGCAAGGCTGAGCGGCGACGAGTTCGGCCTGATCATTGATGGCGAACAGCCCACGGCCGGCAAGGCGCTGGCGCAGAAGCTCGCCGATGCACTCTCCATCGAATTCCAGATCGACGGAAAATCGGTCCGCACCGGCGTCACCACCGGTATCTCGGTATTTCCGCATAACGGCGCGGACGCGGCCTCGCTGCTGGCCAATGCCAACGCGGCGCTGTTCCGCGCCAAGCAGAAATCGCGCGGGTCGATCGGCGTCTACGAGCCGGAGATGGATCAGCAGATCCGCGACCGCCGCGTGCTGCACCAGGAACTGTCGGTCGCGATCAAGAACGGCGAACTCACGCTGTACTTCCAGCCGCTCTCGATGGCGGCGCGCACCGTCGCCGACAGCAAGGTCATCGGCTTCGAAGCGCTGGCGCGCTGGATCCATCCGGTGCGCGGCTTCGTCCCGCCGGGGGATTTCATTCCGCTCGCCGAAGAGAGCGGCCTGATCGTCGAGATGGGTGAATGGATCCTGCGCGAGGCCTGCCGGGAAGCCGCGTCATGGCCGAAGCCGCTGCAGATCGCCGTCAACCTGTCGCCCGCGCAGTTCACACACGGCGATCTGGTCGGCCTCGTGCATTCGATCCTGCTCGAGACCGGGCTCGCGCCGGGCCGGCTGGAACTGGAAATCACCGAGGGCGTGCTGATCGAGGATTTCGATCGCGGCTTGGCGCTGTTGCGGCGGCTGAAGGCGCTTGGCGTCCGCGTCTCCATGGACGATTTCGGCAGCGGCTATTCCTCGCTGAGCTATCTGCAGGCGTTCCCGTTTGACAAGATCAAGGTCGACCGCACATTCGTCATCAATCTCGGCCGTAATCCGCAGTCGGCGGCGATCGTGCGGGCTGTCATCGACCTCGGCCACGGCCTCAACATGTCGATTGTTGCGGAGGGCGTGGAAACCCTCGATCAACTTGGCTTCCTCGCCAACGAGGGTTGCGACGCGGTGCAGGGCTATCTGCTCGGCAAACCCTTTCCGATCGGCCAGTATGCCGCGGTGGTCGGGCGCGACGCCAATACTGACACCAATGCCGCGCAACCTGCACGCAAGACAGGCTAACAGAGACTGGCTAGAGAGCCCTGTCGGTTCTGATTGAATAGAAGCCCGCGCTCGTTTTTGTCTTGATGCGTTTTCTTTTCTCGCCACGTCTCCACTTCGCTCGAAAGCGCTTTATAGGTGTAGCGACTGCTTCACTCGTTACACTGAAATGCGTGCATGGCGGACTATGATCTGGCGGTGATCGGCGGCGGGCTCAATGGCGTCAGCGTGGCGCGCGACGCGGCCGGGCGCGGCCTTCGAGTCATCCTCTTGGAGCAGGGCGATCTCGCCTCCGCTGCATCGTCGGCGACATCGCGGCTGATCCATGGCGATCTTGCGGTGTTGGAGCGCCGCCGCTTTCGGCGCGTGCGCGCGCAACTTGCCGAACGCGACGTCTTGCTCGCCATCGCTCCGCATGTGGTGCGTCCGATGCGGTTTGCGATCCCCGAGCATTCGGATGAGCGTCCGCCCTGGCAGTTGCGCTCCTGGCTCTGGTTCTATGACCTGCTTGGATCGCGCAACCGCCTGCCGGCCTCGGCGACAACGGATGTGACCCATCATCCGCTCGGCGATGCGCTGAAGCGGCCGTTTGGCACCGCGTTCGAATATTCCGATTGCGTGGTGGACGATTCCCGGCTCGTGGTTCTCAATGCCGTCGACGCCGCCGAACGCGGCGCCGAGATCAGGACCGGCGCGCGCTGCGTCCGCGCCGATCGGGGAGATACCTGGCGGCTTGCGGTGATCGACCGCGGCCATCGCCGGGTCATCACGGCGCGGGCGGTTGCCAACACGACAGGCGCCTGGACCGGCCTGGTCGCGGAGACGATCCTGCGGCTGCCGGCTCCAAAGACCGCTGCGATCCAGATAAGTCAGATCGTGGTCCCCCGCCTGTTCGAATCCGACAATGTCTACGTGTTCCAGAACAGCGACCAGCGATTGATCTTCGCCAGTCCCTATGAGCGTGATTTCACGCTGGTCGGCAGCGCCGGAAACGCGTTCAAGGGCGATCCCGCGATCGTGGCCATGGCCGCTAAAGATGTTGCCTATCTCTGCGACGCGGCCAACCGCTATTTCCGCAAGCCCGTGGCGCCGGTCGATGTGGTCAGAACGGTGTCCGGCGTCAATCTTGCGCCGGCGCGCGACGGCGGCAACGTCGTTCGCGACGGTTCGATGATGTTCGATTGCCGCCGCCGCAGGGCGCCGCTGATCACGATGTTCGGTGGCGACGTCACCACCTCGCGATTGCGCGCGGAGCGGGCGGTCTCCCGTCTGACGCCGTTCTATGTTATGTCGCCGCGCTGGACGGCGAAGGCGCCGCTTCCGGGAGGCGATTTTGCCTGGGATCGTTTCGACACGGAAGTCGAGACCGCGCGCGAGCGCTGGAGATTCTTGACCGAGCCCCAGGCGCAGCGTCTGGTCGGCGCCTATGGCTCGCGTCTTCCGGCCGTGCTGGGCGAGGCCAAAAGCCGCGCCGATCTCGGCCCCGCCTTCGGGCTTGATCTGACGGCTGCCGAAGTGCGCTACCTCATGGTACATGAGTGGGCGCGGTTTGCCGACGACATCCTCTGGCGCCGTTCCAAGCTGGGTCTGACCATCAAGCCGGAGGAGCGCGAGGCCTTGGCGGCGTTCATGGCGAAAGCGTAATGGAGTGTCTCGGGCGTCGACTTGCGTTTCGGAGGTGGATTGTGACCGTGAAGCCCCGCCGGGCAGTTGAGCCGGGGCCGATCCGCCGCTAGCTTGCGGGCACCATTGGGCCGGCGGGGAAGATGGCAGAGGAAGAGACTAAGATCGAGGCGGCTGCGGAGCCGGCGAAATCCGAACCTGTGTTCGCTCTGCCAGTCCCGGTGCCATCGCCGCACGTCGCCGATCTGCCGCTGCTGCGCATCGAAGGCGTCGTGAAAAACTTCGGCAGCTTCCGTGCCGTGGACCACCTGTCGCTCGATATCAGGCGTGGCGAGTTCTTCGCGCTGCTTGGGCCGAGCGGCTGCGGCAAGACCACGCTCTTGCGCATGCTGGCGGGCTTCGAGACGCCCGACGAGGGTCGCATCCTCCTGAACGGCCACGACATCGCGCAATACCTGCCGCATGAGCGGCCGATCAACATGATGTTCCAGAACTACGCGTTGTTTCCGCATCTTTCGGTGCACGACAACATCGCCTTCGGCCTGAAGCGCGCCGGGATGGCGCGCGCCGACATCGCTGCCCGCGTGGCGGAGATGGTGGCACTGGTCAAGCTCGAGGGGCTGGAGAAGCGAAAGCCCGATCAGTTGTCCGGCGGCCAGAAGCAGCGCGTGGCGCTGGCGCGCTCGCTGGCGCGCCGTCCGCAGATCTTGTTGCTCGACGAGCCTCTCGCGGCGCTGGACAAGAAGCTGCGCGAAGGCACGCAACTGGAATTGATGGAGCTGCAGCGCCGCCTCGGCATGACCTTCATCATCGTCACCCACGATCAGGAGGAGGCGATGACGGTGGCGAGCCGGATCGGCGTGATGGATACCGGGCGGCTCGATCAGGTGGCGACCCCGCGCGAACTCTACGAGACGCCGGCCTCGCGCTGGATCGCCGAGTTCATCGGCGCCGTCAACCTGTTCGAGGGGCAGGTGGAGGCGCGCGAGTTTCATCGTCTGACGGTTTCGACGGTCGATGCCGGAACGCTCGTGGTGGCCGCGCCGCGCAATCCCGTCACCAAGCCGGTCGTCTCGGTCGCGATCCGTCCCGAGAAGGTCAAGCTGTCGCGCCGCGGCCCGGTGTCCGATGCGGCCAGCGCGCAGTCGATCAACCGCCTGGAGGGTGTCGTGACTGATGTCAGCTATCTCGGGGGGCTGACGACCTACAAGGTGAAGCTCGATTCCGGCGCGGTGGTGCGCTCGTCGATGGCCAACACCACGCGGATCGACATGGACGCCTATGGCCTCAGTCATCGCGTGGTGGCTTGGTTCACGCCCGACGACTGCATGGTGCTGGAGCAATGAGCGCACGGAACATCTTTGCCCGCCCAGCGCGGTTCGCCGCAATCGCGCCCTATGTCTGGATGGTGCTGTTCTTCCTGGTGCCGTTCGGCTTCGTCTTGAAGATCAGCCTGTCGCAGACCGCGATCGCGCAGCCGCCTTACACGCCCGTGTTCGACATCACGGAAGGCTTGGCCGCGATCAAGGCCGCGTTCGCAGCGCTGTCGTCTGACAATTTCCGGCTGCTGGTCTCCGATGATCTTTATGTGCTCTCCTACCTGCGTAGCCTCGTCGTCGCGGCGGTTTCGACCGCGATCCTGCTCGCGATCGGCTACCCGATCGCCTATGGCATGGCGCGGCTGCCGAAGCGGTGGCAGGGGGTCGCAATGATGCTGGTGATCGTGCCGTTCTGGACCTCGTTTCTGATCCGCATTTATGCGTGGATCAACATCCTGCAGCATGACGGCCTGCTCAACCAGATACTCCTTGCACTGCATCTGGTGTCGGCGCCGGTGGTGTGGCTGTCGACCGACAGCGCGATGTATCTCGGCATCGTCTATTCCTATTTGCCGTTCATGATCCTGCCGCTCTATGCGACGCTCGCCAAGATGGAGCCGGCGCTGGAGGAGGCGGCAAGCGATCTCGGCGCTTCGCCGTCGAAAGTGTTCTGGCTCGTGACGTTTCCGCTGTCGCTGCCCGGTGTCGGCGCCGGCGTGCTGCTGTGCTTCATCCCGATCGTCGGCGAGTTCGTGATCCCTGATCTTCTGGCCGGCTCCAATTCGCTGATGATCGGCCAGACGCTGTGGCTCGAGTTCTTCACCAACAAGGATTGGCCGGTGGCCTCCGCCACGGCCATCGTGCTGCTGGCGCTGCTGCTCGCCCCGCTTCTGCTGTACGAGCGCCTGCAGCGCCGGCAGTTGGAGGAGCGATGATGGCGCGCAAGCTGACGCGGCTCTCCCGCTTCAACATCGCTTCGCTGATGCTCGGGCTCGCGTTCCTTTACCTGCCCATCGTCATTCTCGTGATCTATTCCTTCAATGCATCGCGGCTGGTGACGGTGTGGGGCGGCTGGTCGCTGCGCTGGTATCACGCGTTCTTCAATGACGGCGCCATGATCGAGGCCGCCTGGATGAGCTTTCGTGTCGCAGCGGCCTCGGCCACGATCGCGACCCTGCTCGGCACGCTCGCGGCCGTGGCGCTGTCGCGCGGCGAAAGCTTTCGCGGCCGAACGCTGTTCTCCGGCATGCTCTATGCGCCGCTGGTGATGCCGGAAGTGATCACCGGGCTGTCGCTGCTGTTGTTGTTCGTGGCGCTCAATGCCGAGCGCGGCTTCTGGACGGTAACGATCGCGCACACCACGCTCACCATGTGCTTCGTCGCGGTGGTGGTGCAGTCGCGGCTGACTTCGCTCGACCGGAGCCTGGAAGAGGCCGCGATGGATCTCGGCTGCAATCCCGCGCATGCCTTCGTCGCGGTGACGCTGCCGCTGATCGTGCCGGCGATCGCCGCCGGCTGGATGTTGGCCTTCACGCTGTCGCTCGACGATCTCGTGATCGCGAGCTTCACCACGGGACCTGGTTCCGCGACGCTGCCGATCCGGATCTATTCGGAGGTGCGGCTCGGGGTGAAGCCCGAGATCAACGCCATCTGCACGCTGGTGATCGGGCTGATCGCGGTCGTGATCGTCGTGGCCTCGCTGGCGTCGAAACTCTCGAGCGCGCAAGGCGAGAGCGCGGCGCCGCTTTAACCGGTCATTCCGGGGCGGTCGCGAAGCGAGCGAACCCGCAATCTCGAGATTCCGGGTTCGATGCTTCGCATCGCCCCGGAATGACGGCGTCTGGATAGTCACGACTTCACCGCGCCCGCCGTCAGCCCGCCGACCATGTAGCGCTTGAAGACGTAATAGACCGCGGCTGGCGGCAGCGCGTAGATGAAGCCGGTGGTCATCAATAGTTCCCAGGGCGAATCGTCGGCGGCGAGGAAGTTGCCGAGCGCCACTGGGAGCGTGATGTCGCGGTCGTTCGACAGCAACAGGAACGCGTATAGATATTCGTTCCAGGCAAGCAGCACCGCATAGGTGCCGATCGCGACCAGCGACGGCATCATCAGCGGCACATACACGAGGCGGAATATCTGCAACGTGGTGGCGCCGTCCATGATCGCCGCTTCGTCGAGCTCGACCGGCAGCTTGTCGGACGCCTGCTTCAAGACCCAGATCGCGTAAGGGGAGGCGATCGTCACCATCGCCAGAATCAGTGCCCAATGATTGTTGAGCAGGCCGTAATTGCCCATGGTGCGATACATCGGCACCGCCAGGAACGCCGCCGGAATGAAATAGGTGAACAGCGCGAGATTCATCACCACGCGGCCGCCCGGCACGCGCAGCCGCGAGATCGCAAATGCAGCCGCAGTTGCGATCAAAAGCGTCAGCGCGCCGACGGCGCCGGCGATCACGGCCGAATTGCCGAACTGCACCCAGAAATCCCGCAGGAAATAGTGCTGCTGATAGAACACGATCTCGAAATTGTGCAGGGTCGGATGATCCGGCCAAAGCTTGCCGGAGAAAGCATCTTCCTTCGGCGAAATCGCGAACACGAACATGTGGTAGATCGGAATCATCGTCCAGATGAAGACGGGGATGCCGATCAGGAGCAGCCGCGCCTCGTTACCGGCGTCGCGCCAGGACATTTCGCTCAAAGTCGGGAGCTTCATCGCGACAACCGTTTCATCATGAAATAGACCAGCGGCAGCACGAAAGGCAGCGCGCAGACAATCGAGGCCATCGCCAGGCTCAACTGGTCGAGCCGGAGATAGCGGATGCCGAGCGTCGACAGCACGTGGGTGAGGTCGGCCGGTCCGCCGCCGGTCAACAGATAGACGCTGTTGAAGTCCCCCAGCGTCCAGATCATCGAGAGCAGCGTGCAGGTGACATAGAGCGTCTGCATCGACGGCCAGGTGATGTAGCGGAATTTCTGCCACCAGCTCGCGCCGTCGACGTCGGCGGCCTCGAACAGGTCGTGCGGGATGGCGAGGCGTCCGGTGATCAGGATCAAGGTCCAGAACGGCAGCGATTTCCAGATGTGCACGCCGATCGCCATCGTCAGCGCCACCGTGGGATCGTTGAGCCAGTTCGGCCCGTCCTCGCCGGTGAACTTGAAGATCAGCTGGTTGACCATGCCCCATTCGGGATTGAACATGAAGCGCACCGACAGGATGGTCGGGATCGACGGCACCGCCCAGGGCAGGATGAACAGCACCGACAACCATTTGATCCAGGGGCGCTGCACGGCGAAGAAGCCGGACAGGAACAGCGCGATCAGCATTTTGAAATTGATGCCGATCAGGAGGAAGATCAGCGTGTTGACCGCGGCGCGCGCGAAGATCGGATCGTGATACAGCGCGACATAGCTCGCGGGCTGGCGCGCCAGCCAAAGCCCGTAGCCGACGGGATAGACCACGAAGGCCAGGAAAACCAGCAGATAGGGCGCGAGCAGCACGATGCCCCACACCTGCGGCGGCGTCAGGCGTGCCGACAGCGGTGCGCCGAGGACATCGGATGCGGAGAGCGTGATCGCCATGCTGCTTACTCAGAAAAAGATGCCGGCCGCGGCTTGAGAATTTTCCTGCCGTCGTCCCGGCGAACGCCGGGACCCATAACCACAGGGTCTTATTGTTGCGCGCGGTCTCTGCCACCTGACGGCAACAGAGGTATCACGCGGTATGGGTCCCGGTTTTCGCCGGGACGACAGTTGCAAAATGCTTTAGCGGCGGTCGGCATCGTTACCCTAGAGCCTCCGTTCCGATTGAATCGGAACAGAGGCTCTGGCCTCTTGTTCTGACGCGTTTTCTTCACGCGAACCGGTACCCACTTCGCTCGAAAACGCTTTAACCCGCGACTTCCTTGATGCGGGCGATCAATTCGTCGACCGCCTTGTCCACCGGCACCTTTTCGCTGACCACGCGGTTCATCGCCTTGGCCCAGACGTTCTCGTTGTTAAGGATGGTGAACTTGTAGTTCTTGGTGAAGTCGAACGGCGACGTGCCGCCGGTGAACTGGTTATAGACCGCTTTGCGATGACGGTCGGCCTGCCAGAACGGGCTCTGTTGGCTCGCTGACGTCACCGGGAACCAGCGGCCGAGCGCGCCCTCGACATAGGGCCGAAGGTTTTCCTCCTGCAGCAGGAACTTGATGAACTCCTTGCCCTGCTCCTTGTGCTTGGCTGACGCGAAGATCAGGCCGGTCTTGACGTCGGAGCGATACTTGATCGGCGTGCCGTCCGGCTTGTTGGGGAACGAGGCGGTGATGATGGTTTCCTCATAGGCCTTCTTGCCGGCGGCGCGCTGCGCCTCGGTCAGCGCCGGGTTGTTGGCATCGTCCAGCCACTTCGCCGCGATCGAGATCGTGAAGTTGTGCGTCATCACGATCGTCTTGTTATGGAAGGCGACGTTGTTGTCCGGGTCCTTCCAGGTGGTCGAGGACGGCGGCGTGCAACCCCTGACGTAGGTGTCGGTGTAGTCCTTGAGCGCATGGATCAGGCCGTCGCGCACCTTGGGGTCGTCGACCAGCAGCTTGCCGTCGTCGTCGACCAGCTTGACGTTGTAGGCGTCCATGAAGGTGTAGAACGACTGGAACGAGTCGGTCGATTCCACGCCCATCGGCTGGCCGACGGCGTAGATGCGCTGAGCAGTTGCCTTGCGAATGGCGGGCTGCACCTTGTCACACCAGAACGACCAGTAATCCTCCCACTTGGTCGGAATGTCGCTTTGCTTGAACCCGGTCTGCTCCAGCATGTCCTGCCAGATCTGGACGTGCATGCTCTGCTGCTTCAGCGGGAAGCCGTAATAGCCTTTCTTCTTGGTCTGGTCGTTATAGAGATAGGTGGTCTCCAGCGTGTTCGGCGCGAACGCCGATTTCATCGGCAGCAGGATGTCCGAGAGGTCCTCGAGCTTGCCCTCGAACGCCCATTTGCCCTGCGCCTGCACGTCATAACTGTCGGAATAGGCGACATCCGGCACGGTGCCTGAATCCAGCGCCGCCACCGTCTTCGGGATCATGTCCTGGATGGCGTATTGCGACAGCTCGACCTTGATGCCGGTCTTGGCCTGGAACTTCTTGATCGCTTCGAGAAGTGCGTCGTCCTCGGACTTGTAGAAGCCCTTGCCAAACCAGACCGTGATCGTGTCCTCGGCCCTCGCAGGCGCGGCGCCCAAAAGCCCCGCAGCCACGATTGCGATCGAAAGCGCACTCATAACCCTTGATGTCATGGCCCTTGATTTCATGGCCCTTGATGTCGCGCCCCTTGACTTCACGCCCCTTGATTTCACGTCGTTCTCCCTGCTTCTCACCGGCTTTTTAACCGGTTGGGTGAAAGACTAGCGCATTGCCGCGGCCTGATCCAGACCGTGCGTCGATGTGTTGCGCAGGGGGCGCCGGCCATCCGCGATACCGCCTTGCACGGACCGGCCATCATCGTCGTCCCGGCGAAGGCCGGAGAGGCGCTGTTCGAGGACTTCGCGCCATCATCAAGGCCTGTGGTTATGGACCCAGGCCTTCGCCGGGATGACGACGTGGAGACAATTTCAGATATCAGATACAAGTCCACCATCCCGCAGCGCGGATCGCGCTCGAGTTGTTGCCTGTGCGAACCGCCCTCGACAATGAGAGGGCGCAGGGAATGCCGGGTGCCCGTTGCACCCATGGCCTCGTGTGCATCAAAAAAGCACACGAGTTCGAAACCAGGGGTACACCGGATCGCCCGGCATTCCCTGCGCAATGGTTTTAACGGCTTATTCCGCGCTCTCCTCGGCGACGAATTCGTCTTGCCACCGTCGTCGGCGAATGAACGGTCCGCGAAAGCCCGGTTGGGCTCGCAAGACCTCCGCCAACTTGACACCAGCAACGGGTGCCAGGACCACACGGCTTTGCCGTCCGCTTCAGCGCCGTTCGTCAGCATGAGGTCGATCGCTCACGGGAAACCCGCCCTGCGATCTCCTTGCATGCCCGACGCTGCCGCGTCCACCGCATCCCGCACCCAACGTCCGTGACGATCGCGAAACGCCCCTCTCTCGGGACGGGATGGGGAGAGTTATGGATTTGATTTGGGGGAAGCGCGAAGCGATTTCTTTTTTCCGAGGGGACTGGACTGGTAGAATCGCGTTGATCCCAAAGGAGAATTTTTTCTCCACGCGCATTCCGGGCCTGCGCCAAGTGGCGCATCCCGGAATGACGGCGGTGATGTTGAAACGTCGTAGGCCGGATTGCGCTTCGCTCCATCGATGCGGTCATGGTGCATTGAGCGCGGACTTGGCCGGTGCGTCGGCGACGGTTCCTGGAACGTGAGCCGCGTTGCTCTCGCCATGTTGGTCTAATCAGAAATTTTTTCCCCCGTCATTCCGGGGCGATGCGAAGCATCGAACCTGGAATCTCGAGATTCCGGGTCTGGTGCTAACGCACCATCCCGGAATGACGGGGTGCGGATTGCTTCGTCGCTTGGTTATTTCGGCTCAGGCTCGCAGCCTGTAGGGCGGGGTGGCGGAACGCGTAACGCGCCACATTATCGTCGGTGAACGGCGGATTACGCTCCGCCCTACGAGCTATTACATATGCTTCTCGATGATTCTTGATGATTCTTGGGATTGATGCGAAGCCACAAACCTGAGTGCCCGCATGACAAGTCGCGAGTACACCATCATCGTATTGCTCGTCGTCGTTTGCGTCTACGTCGTGGCCCTGAGAATGGATCGGTCGCAAAGCGCCGTGGCCTCGACGAGAGAATACGACGATCGGGCAGGCCAGGAAATTCGAGCAACCCCGGAGGACCGAGGTGCGGCGGTTGTTTGGCCATACATCCCGCTCATAGTCTTTGCCGCTTACCGGCCGGGGCATCGCGTGGATTGTGTAACGTTGACGTAACCCGCCACTTTGTCGAATGATCGGCTGATTACGCTGCTTGCGGAAATATAGAGGCAATTGCCGTGACTAAAACCGACCTCGCCCACGTCTACCGAGACTACATCGCCTGCCTGAATAAGCAGGACTGGCCGAAGCTCGGACAGTTCGTTGATGATGACGTGATCCACAACGGTCGGCGGGTCGGGTTGTCGGGCTATCGCGAAATGTTGGAGAGAGACTTTGATCAAATTCCGGACCTTTATTTCAACATCCAGATGCTGATTTCCGATCCGCCTTATCTAGCGAGCCGGCTAGGCTTCGACTGTACGCCAAAGGGAACGTTCCTTGGCCTTCATGTGAGTGGGAAGAGAGTTTCATTCACCGAGAACGTTTTCTATGAATTTCGCAGAGAAAAGATTTGCGAGGTATGGTCGGTTATCGACAAGGCGGCCATCGAAGCTCAGCTTTAGCCCGTAGCGCGGGCTAGCTAATCCGCCTGCGAACGCGAAACCTGCTCGCTGTCAATTCGGCTTGTCGGCCCCAGCAGCGGGCGGATCAGTCGGCGCGGGCGCCGCCGCATCCGGCGTGGCCGGCTTCAGGCTCAGGCTCCCGCCGGTGAAGCGCTCCAGCACCGAGCGGACGGCATCCCGCGTCTTGCGGTCCTTGACGGCATCGAGCAGCGGGGCTGTGGCCTGCGAGCGGCGGATCAGGCTTTCCGGATCCGGAAAGATCAGGGGATCGTCCCACGGCCCCTGCACCACGAAGGGCAGATCGAAGCCGGGCGCGCCGTCCTGGGTCAGGCTGGCCGTGCCCTTGAGGTCGTATTCGCGCGTCGGCACCGAGGCGGTGCCCGTGACGGTGATGCGCGAGGCCGGTCCGTCCATGCGGATGTCGTCGGCGGTGGCGACGCCGTCGGCGAATTTCATCGAAACGGTCAGATTGTCGAACGGCGTCGAGCCATTGCGAAAATTGCCGCCGCCCGACAGCGGCCGGCGCTCCAGCCGCTTCAAGAGCTGCTCGACATTGAATCCGGAGATCGCGCCGTCATGGCCGGTCAGCGTCGCGGTGCCGTCGAGCGATTGCGCCAAGCCGAACGGGCTCGATCCCGACGCCATCAGCGAGACATTGAGATTGCCGCGGCCGGACAATTTGCTGACCCCGAACAGTTCGGTGCCGCAGGATTGCATGTCGATGTCAGTGAACTGGAACTGCACCTTTACGTCGGCGACCGTGTCGGTGCGGGCGACGCCGATCGACCCCCTCGCGAGGCCGCCGCACATCTGCGCCTCGCCGACGGACAGCGCGAGCGCGCCGCCGCGCAAGTTTGCGCCGAACGCAGTGCGGCCGAGCCGGGACGGACCGACCGTGATCCGCGCGGCCGACAGGCGCATGTCGAGGTCGGTGGCCGACAGCGTGTCGAGATCGAACATCTGCCGGTTCCAGTCGCGCGCGCCGCTGGCAAGCAGGCGGACGGTGGAGATGTAGGGCGTGAAGTCGAGCGCGTCTGCGGCAAGCGTCGCCTGCAGCGTCTGCCGGCCGTTGTTGGAATAGGTCATCACGCCCTCGGCGACATTGCCGTCGAGCTCGACATTGACATTGGTCAGCGCGATCGACGCGCCCACGACATTGGCGCGCGCCTTCAGCGCGAAGCGGCCGAAGCCGCCGGCGCCCGGCGGCGCCTGACCGGTCCATTGCAGGGCGTTGCGCAACGAGGCGCTGTCGGCCGTCAGCGTGCCTTCCATCATCGCGCTGGTGCGGTTGGCAACCGTGCCGTCGAACGCCAGTTTCAACGGCGCGCTGGCGAGCCGCGCCTTCAAGCCGGAGCGGTCGCCCGACAAGGCGGCGACGAAATCGCCGACGCTGATCGCGCCGTCGACGCGTTCGCCGCGCCAGTCGAATTGCCCGGTCGCGGCGAAAGAGCGCGAGATCGACGGCCAGGCCAGCGACAGGTCGATATCGTCAAGCTTTTCGGAGACGTGATTGGCGGCGTCCTCAAAGGTCAGGATGCCGTCCTGGATGCGGATTTCGGAGAACGACACCTGGTTTTCGGCGCCGGGCTTCATGGTGCGCGCGATGGTCTGGACGAATGGCGTCCAGTTGCTCACGCCGTCGGCGGACCGCGTGACGCGGATCTGCGGGCGCAGCATCATGACGTCGGCGATCTCGAACCGCCGCAGCAACAGGGGCAGCAGGCGCAAATTCGCAGTCAGGACATCGACGCGCAGCGCCGGATCGGCGGCGCCGCCGCCTTTCAGTCCGACATCATGGAAGGTGACGTAGCTGCCGGGAAACACCGACACGTCCATCGGGCCCCGGACCACGAGATCGAGGCCGGTCACGGCGCGGATCTGCGCTTCTACCGCATGGCACAAGGCGTCGCGGTTGATCAGCCAGGAGGTCGCGATCATGCCGATCAGCGCCAAGGCGAGGAGCGCCGCGACCGGCGTCCACAGTCGCTTTATTCCTTGCGCCATTGTCAATGACATGTCCTGATCGGGCGGGTCACGGGTCGCTGTCGAAGGGGATGGGCGGGGTGCGCCGGAACCCGTGCCAACCCCCGCAACTTGATGGGTTTTCTTGACGCTTTCAAGGCCCTGCTTTGGTCACGCTGGTGGTGGGAGGCTGCGCCCGCCCGGGGGTCGCAGGACAAATCAAGCCGGATATTGCCACCATCGCCTGCACGGCGAGACGGGGCCAGAAGGTCTGATTGACGCATTGCGAAGATATCGCCTAATAATCCCGCCCATGCCGGCCGTCCAGGCCCCTTTCTTGCTTCTTCTCGTGTTTCTCCCTGCATCACGTCTTGTTGCAACAGGACCTCATTTCATGAACAAGGTTTACCCCGACGCCAAATCCGCCCTCGACGGCCTGCTCAGGGACGGCATGATGATCATGTCCGGCGGCTTCGGCCTCTGCGGCATCGCCGAGACCTTGTCGGAAGCGATCCGCGACGCGGGCGTGAAGAACCTGACGGTCGTCTCCAACAATGCGGGCGTCGACGGCATCGGGCTGAGCCGGCTGTTGGAGACGCGGCAGATCAAGAAGATGATCTCCTCCTATGTCGGCGAGAACAAGCTGTTCGCGCAGCAATACCTCGCCGGCGAGCTGGAGCTCGAGTTCAATCCGCAGGGCACGCTGGCCGAGCGGATTCGCGCCGGCGGCGCCGGCATTCCGGCCTTCTACACCAAGACCGGCGTCGGCACGCTGATCGCCGAGGGCAAAGAGGTGAAGGAGTTCGACGGCGAGAAATATCTGATGGAGCGCGGGCTGTTCGCCGACCTCGCCATCGTGCACGCCTGGAAGGGCGATACCGCCGGCAACCTGATCTATCGCAAGACCGCGCGCAATTTTAACCCGATGATGGCCACCGCCGCGAAGGTCGCCGTGGCCGAGGTCGAGCATCTGGTTCCCGCAGGCCAACTCGATCCGGACCAGATCCATACGCCGGGTATTTTCGTCAAGCGCATCGTCGAGGTCGGGACCGGCAACAAGCGCATCGAGTTCCGCAACACCCGCCCGCGGCCCGACAAGGCGCCCGCGGCCGCAACGGGAGCATAAATCTGATGGCCTGGACCCGCGAACAGATGGCGGCCCGCGCCGCGAAGGAATTGCAGGACGGCTACTACGTCAATCTCGGCATCGGCATTCCAACGCTGGTGTCGAACTATATCCCCGACGGCATCGACGTGCAGTTGCAGAGCGAGAACGGCATGCTCGGCATGGGGCCGTTCCCTTACGAGGGCGAGGAAGACGCCGACCTCATCAACGCCGGCAAGCAGACCGTGAGCGAACTGCCGACCACGAGCTATTTCTCCTCGGCCGATTCCTTCGCAATGGTGCGTGGCGGGCATATCGATCTGTCGATCCTGGGCGCGATGCAGGTGGCGCAGAACGGCGACCTCGCCAACTGGATGATCCCCGGCAAGATGGTGAAGGGCATGGGCGGGGCGATGGACCTCGTCGCCGGCGTCAAGCGCGTGGTCGTTGTGATGGAGCATTCCGCCAAGGATGGCCCGAAGCTGCTCAAGACCTGCAACCTGCCGCTGACCGGCGAGCGGGTGGTCGACCTGGTGGTGACGGATCTGGCGGTGTTCACCATCGACAAGCACGGTCCTAATGGCATGGCGCTGATCGAGCTCGCCGACGGCGTCACGCTGGACGAAGTGAAAGCCAAGACCGAAGCCGAATTTCGGGTGGCGCTGAAGAACGCGTGACGCGAAGCGGCGCGGGCGGTCGTCAAGATCTCCGGACGCAGCCTTTCTGAGCCCGCTTTTTCTCAGCGCGACGGCGCAGCTCGATCGGCGTCCTTGCGCGCTTTTCCCCCCGCGTCAGGTTCCCCTGCGCCAGGCCGAGAGATCTCGAACAGGCCCTTGAGGATCAGCTTGATCATGTGCCCAGCCGGGTCCGGTGATCCCTGCGGCCTCGGGCGGCGCTGCAGCGCCAGGCCATGTGTCAGCGCCATGGAGCAGGCGCCGGCGATCTCGATCGGAGGCGCCGGAGGTTCTCGGCCGATTTCAGCGAACAGCCGCTCGGTCAAGCGGCCCATCGCCGCGCGATGTTGCGCGAAGAGCCGATCATAGTGAGCCGCGAAGCCCTCGTGCACACGTCCTCCATCGCCCTCTTGGATGGGCCGCCGGGTGCGGCCCTCGACGAGACCTGCCTCCGCGATCGCGCCTCGGCGGACGACTATTATCGCAAGATCGTGATCGACCTGGCCGGCGCCAAATCCGTCGCAAACTGGGTGTTTGGTTGCGGGATGAGGTGACGCGGATTGATGATGAAGGCTTCGGGGTCTTTCGTCCAGCCGGCGCAGACGGCCTCGAACAGGGTTAGCATTTTGGTGTCCCGCGCGGCTTTCTATCGTGCCGGTACGTTCGAGAAGAGCGCGCCGAGGGCCTCAGCCATCGTCGGGTGCGCGATAATCGCGTCGCGCAAGCCTGTGTAAGGCATGCCCGCCAACATTGCGGTCTGAACCACCGTCATGACTTCACCGGCCTCAGCGCCAATCATCGTGAAACCGAGAATGCGGTCGCCGCCCGCCTCGACCAGCGCCTTCATGAAGCCGCGCGTCTCCGATATCGTCTGCGCTCGCAACACAGCGGCGCCGGGCAGCCTAGCGACGCGAACGGCAATGCCCTGGCGCTGGGCCTCGGCTTCGCTCAAGCCGACGCGCGCGAGCGGCGGGTCGGTGAACATGCAGTACGGCACGAGCCGATCACGCTTGGTGCGATTCCCACCATTCAGATTGGCCGATATGATACGGAAATCGTCGAACGAGACATGGGTGAACTGTGCACTGCCGGCGGCCTCGCCGATCGCCCAGACACCGGGTGCGCTGGTCTCGAGCCGATCATTGACCGCGATATATCCGCGGTCGTCGAGCGCGACACCGGCCAGGTCGAGCCGAATCCCGTCTGTATTGGGAGTGCGTCCGGCCGCGACCAGGATATCGCTGCCTTCGATGGTCTGATCACCTGCCGGCGTGCGCATTTGGAGGCTGACAGCCTGTCCGGACCGGCCCCGAACACCGAGAATCTTGGCTCCGAGATACACCACGACGTCTTCGTCGCGCAGCATATCGAGGAGTGCGGCCGAGACATCGGAATCTTCCCGGCCGGCGAGTTGCGGTCCTGTCTCCACGATGCTGACGCGGCTGCCGAAGCGGCGATAGGCTTGCGCCAGTTCGAGGCCGACATACCCGCCGCCCAGCACGATCAAGTGCTCGGGCAGTCGATTGAGTTCGAGCAACTCGACATTGGTGAGCGGCGCTGCCGCGACGAGGTCCGGAATATCCGGGATCGTCGCATGCGTCCCAAGATTGAGAGCCACGCGCTCGCCCGTCAGCACGCGGGTGCCGCCGTCGTTCAATTCAACCTCGATCGTTTTCGCCGCAATGAATCGGCCGGTACCCATGATCAACTCGGCGCCGCTGGCCTTGTAGAGGTCGAGATGTTTGGCAATCATGCCCTCGACCATGCCGCGCTTTCGCGCCTGCACTTGCTTCATGTCAGTGGCGGTGGGGCCCGTCACGGTGCCAAAGCGACCGGCGTGGTGAACGAGGTCGGCAACCTTTGCGCTCCAAATCTCGTTCTTGCTGGGCAGGCAGTTGGTGTTAGGACAAGAACCGCCGATCAACTTGCGTTCAACGACGGCCGTACGGTGTCCTGATTGGGCCATATGCCAGGCCAGATATTTGCCGCCTTCGCCACTACCGATGATGAGCATTTCAAAGTGTTCCGGTTGGGACATTTTCAACTCCTCGTCGTTCGAGATTGGCGCCATGGTGACGAACAGCTTGATCCGCTGCAATTGGTTCGGCGGAACGCGGTCTTCAAGGCAAAATTCCTAGAATATTTGAGCTTGGTCGGCATGATCTCCGCGCAAACGCTTTGCGTTTGTCGTGAGGGAAAGGCGGTATCCACTTTTCCGGATCAAGCTCAAGAGCTTGGTCCGGAAAAAGCGTACCGGCCCTCCGAAGGGATCATGCTCAAGCCCGGCGCTCGGGGAACGCCGGGCTTTTGCGGTTTCGAAGCCGCGATTTGACGACGCCGCTTTCAGAGCTGCTTGAGATACTCGATCAATTGCCACTTCTCGTCGTCCGACAGCTTCGTGCCGAAATCGTGCCCGGCATTGCTGTTGCCGGGCTGGACGCCGGAGCCGCTGACCACGAGCTTGCCATCCTTGAACGGAGATTCGTCAGTGACGTAACCCACATTCACCGGATCATACTTCTTGCTGCCGACCATGAAGAACGGCTTCCGCTGCGCTGGCGGCGTCAGCAACTCCCACAGGTTCGGCACCGAACCGTTGTGCAGATAGGGCGCGGTCGCCCAGACGCCGTGCAGCACGCGCGCTTCGTAGGAGTGAGGCTCGCCCGGCACCTTGAACAGGTTGGCAAGCCGGTCCCGGACGTGGGACTTCACGTCTTCTATCTTCGAACGATCCCGCAGAGCCTCCAGAAACGAAGCGTCTTGTAGGTTGGGCAGGGTATCAGCGAAGTCCTTGCGGATGGCCTGCCAAACACCGCTTTTTTTGAAATCTGGAAGCCTTGGCAGCGGCGGGAAGGCGTCGTCGAACAGTGCGCCAACGACCGCCGTTGCGAGGACGTCGTTGGTCGCCGCCGGATTCGACAGCGTCGATCCCGGCGGATTCGGCGAGAGCGCACCTGCCAAAACTCCGCTTTGCGACGACCTCAGCGCATTGTCGAACATCTTGGGGTCCGTCCCAACCGCCTGGACCGGCGTGAACCAGGTCCCCTCGGGCAAGCGCTTCTCCTCATGACAGCTGCCGCACTCCTTCGCATAGAGGATACGGCCCTTGTCGAGGAGGTCTTGCTTGAGGTCGGACGGCCACGGCCACGGCGGAGGCTTCAAGACGGCGATCTTTTCTTCGAGCTGTTGCAGATTGGAAAACTTGACCGAGCTTTTGCTGAAGTTGAAGAAGGGCGGCAGAAGCTGCTTCTTTGGAGTGAACTCGGCAAATACGCCAAACACCTCTCCGCTATTTCGCCCGAGCGCATTGATGAAGAGGCCGTTGGGAACGTCGCCGTTCCATTGCGTCTTGTCCTGTCGCGACGCATTCCACAGGAACGGATAGCTCACGGGCGCGTCCGCGATCTGGAAATTGGCATCGATTCCGAGATCCTTGGCGGCGACGCGGTTGAAGATCATGCCGAAGGCGTCGAGCCGTCCCGGTCCCCACGGCGAGGCGGGCAGACTCTTGTCCATGAAGCTGCCCCACAGCTTGACCCAGGCGGCGAAATCCATCTTGAGGTCGTCGGCGCGCGTCGCCGAATAGCGGTTGCCCAGCACGGCACGGGCGAACTTGTCGAAGCGGTCGGCGTTGTTCAGTGTTTCCCGGGTCGCGTCCGTCAGATCCTTGAGGAAGGCTTGAAAATCGGCGGTCGCAGGCGCGCCGTCGATCCGTAGCTGCTGGGTGGCGCCGTCCTTCTGATACGCGATTTGCGCGGTGTGGCAGGCCGCGCAGGTCATGCCGAAGAAGCCGGTGCTCACATCTCCGTCGATCGCGAAGCCGACCGGCAGGCCTTCCGGATTCAATTTGGATTTGTCGTTCGAAAGATAGCCGTAGCGCGCGAGCTGATCGCCGCCGAACGGCTCGTCCACGTCGAGACGCCGCAACGCCTTGAACCAGAGATAGGGGATCATGTGCGATCCCTGGCTTGTCGTATAAAAGGCCTGCCGGTCGTCCACGGTCCAGCCCTGCTTGGCGTATTGCAGCGCGGGTGTTGACGACGTCGCCGTGTTGGACTGAGCGAGCGCCGGGCCGGCGATCCCGATCGCCGTGAATGAAAACAGCAAGACTTTAAACAGCAAGAAGACTTTAAGTGACGCTTTCATGAAATCGCCTCGCATTGTGCCGGATATGGGAAATACGCGCCGTGCGCTTCCTTGTGGACGATCGCTAGAGACTAGCAAATGGGCAATCGTTTGAAACTACCAAAAGTTGTAGCGCGCCGAAAACCGCGTTTGGTCCCAAACAAATCTGTGATTCGTCGCCGGGAGTCATCTCATATCGGTGATCCGTTTATCGATGATCCGCTAGTCGGTGATCCGCTTGCCGAGGCGTCGCGTCTCGCTGCTGACGCCATCGCCGAGCCGATGACTCTCGATGGCGTGGCCGGCAAGAGCACTTGGTCCCTCTTGTGGTCATGGCGCCGCCGATCGCCTGCCGCTCGCGCGATCGAAGCGCACCGCGATGCGGCCGGTATCTGATCTGCCGCCGCGCGGAATGCATTTTGCCGCCACGACTTGAGAAATGCATTTGACGAGCACTGACGGCGGCACCTACACTCCCAAAAAATAGAGTGTGGAGGAAGCGATGCGTTCGCCTTTGCCGTTGCGTGGCTTTGCGCAGCATGCACGCGGCTCATCCGCTGATCGCAGCTTTCTTCGCCTTCGCGTCAGCGCCGCAAAGACCAATCAGGAACAGATCGTCCTGATGATCACGATCGTGTTGCTGATCGTGTTCGGCCTCACGCTGAACGGCTTCGCCACGGTCTCGAACCTCCTCAATCTGCTGCGCAGCATTTCGATTCTTGGCGTCCTCGGTCTCGGCATGGGACTGATCGTCATCAGCCGCGGCATCGATCTCAGCGAGGTCGCGATCATGGCGGGCTCGTGGTCGATTGCGTTGATCGAGATGCAGCGGGGCATGCCGGTGACGGCCGCTATTCTGATCGCGCTCGCCATCGCAGTCCTGATCGGCGTGATCAATGGTATCATGGTCGCCTTTGTCGAAGCGCCCGCGCTGTTCGTGACATTGGCGGCGGGCTTCGTGATTTACGGCCTGGCGTTCTGGTTTGCTCCGGCCTGGGTCGTCTATGCGCCGAATAATGAGCCCGCATTGATGTTTCTCGGGGCCGGCCGCCTGTTCGGCATTCCCCTTCCCATCCTGGTGTTTGCCGCCGCCGCCATCGCCATGCAGCTATTCCTGTCGCGCAGCTCGCTCGGCCGCTTCATTTACGCGCAGGGCGACAACCCCGAAGCGGCGCGGCTGTCCGGCGTCGCACTGCGGCCACTGATCGTATTGGAATATGTTCTTGTCGCGCTTCTCGCATGGCTTGCGGGTTTCGTCTGGATCGGCACCACCGGCAGCATGCAGATGGCGATCACGCAGGGAACCATGATCTTCGACGTGGTGCTGGTCGTCGTCATCGGAGGCATCAGCCTGATCGGCGGCCGCGGCAGCGTGTTCAGCGTCGTGGTCGGCTGCGTTCTGATCGGCACGCTGCTCAATGCCTTCACGATCATGGACGTCAACACCGAGGTGCAGAACATCGTCAAGGGCGTGGTGCTGCTCGCGGCCATCGTGCTCGACAACTGGCTGCATCCGCGCGACGAGGAGACCGCACGACAGGGCGACTGACGGCGTCCCGCCGGAAGGCCGATGCGAACGATAAAGACAAAGAAAAAGACGAAGAAGAAACAGACAAAGACAGACACCAAGACAAACTCAAAGACAAAACGACAGGGAGGAAAGCCATGAAGACGACAAGGACGTGGACGTTGCTGTTCGCCGGAGCGGTGCTGGCTGCGCTGCCGATGCTGGCGGCGGCGCAAGAGGAGAGTGGCACCAAGACGGCGCGCGAGCTTCGCGCATCCTATGACAAGGCCCTGCAGGGCAAGACGATCGCCTATCTTCCGATCGCGCTCGGTGTTCCCTTGTCCGACGAGTGGGGCCGTGTCGTGAAGGAGGAAGCCGAATGGCGCGGCATGAAATATGTCGTGCGCGATCCCAACAACAATCCCTCGGCCATGCAACAGGCCCTGACCGCACTGGTCGACCAGAAGCCGGACGTGCTGATCGTTCAGAATCCGAGCGTGACGCTGCTGATGAAGGATTTAAAGCGCGCCGAGGCGCAGGGCACCCACGTCATCCAGATCAACATGTCGTCGAACTACAAGTCCGGCGCCTTCGTCGGCGCCGACTGGCGCGAGGTTGGCAAGCTGCTCGCGACCGAGGTCGTCAAGCAATGCGGCACCGGCTCGGGCAAATCCGGCAAGGTGCAGATCGTGCAGGGCGAACTCACCGCGGCCGCCAGCGTCGATCAGGTTGGCGGCATCATGGAAGTCCTGAACAAGGACTCCAATATCAAGGTGGTCTCGAATCAGGCGGCCAATTGGGACGCCAATACCGCGCTCAACGTCACGGCGACTGTGATCCAGCAGCATCCGGATCTCTGCGCGAGCATCGGCTTCTGGGGAATCATGGAATCCGGCGCGGCGCAGGCGATCCGCAACGCCGGCAAGATCGACGACGTCAAGGTCTATGCGTCGGGCGAAGGCTCGCAGCTCGACTGCGATCAGATCAACTCGGGCAATTTCCATAAATTCCTGAGCTACAAGGCGACCGAGCAGGGCCATGACCTGATGATGGCGGCGCAGACGCTGTTGCAGTCCGCCGACAAGCCGGGCACGCGGAACCTCGAATACTATACGCAGCCGATCTGGCTCGACAAAACCAACGCCAGCGGCGCCAACTGCTTCGCGCTTCCGAAGAAGAGTTAGCGCGGTTTTCAGCACGGGGGCCTCATCCTTCGAGACGCATCGCTTCTCGCGATGCTCCTCAGGATGAGGTTGAGACCCTCATGGTGAGGAGCGCGGCACCGCCGCGCGTCTCGAACCATGAGGCCAAGGCTAACGCCAGGAGACAGCCGCATGCCCGCGCATGTCGGCTGGCGTAAAGGAGCCTTCGACAATGTCGACGATGGATTCGTTTGCGGGGTCGGTGCGGCGGTTTTCACCGCGTCTGCTCTTGTCCGAACTGCTGTTGAAGCAGTGGTTCGAGCCGGTTATTCCGTTCACGGTGATGATCGGGCTATGGCTTTATTTCGCACTGACGATCCCTGACTACGCCTCGCTGCAGAACATGCTTTCGTTGCTGCGGCTGTTTGCCGAATTCGGCTTCGTCGCGCTGGCGATGGGATTTTGCCTTGTCACCGGCGGCATCGACCTCAGCGTCGGCGCGATCTTCGCGCTGTGCAATTTCGCGGCGCTGTACTTCCTGCTGGTGCGGGAATGGCCGGTCGGCCTCGTCGTCCCGGCGACGCTCGCCGTCGGCGCCGTGCTCGGCAGCATCAACGGTTTGCTGATCGGATTCTTGAAGACGCGGCCGTTTCTGACCACGCTGGTGACCCTGATCATCCTGCGCGCCTCGGTCAATCTTCTCAACACCAGCTATGCCCAGGTGTTCGCCACCAACTCGGTCGACAGCGACGCCTGGGATTATCTCGGCGGCGGCAGCTTGCTTGGGATTCCGATCAATGCGGCGACGCTGTTCGTCGTGCTCTTGGTCTGCCACATCTTCCTGTCGCGCTCGCGCTATGGCTGGCACCTGACCGCGATCGGCGCCAGCCGCAAGGCCGCCCGCCATGCCGGCATCCGCGTCCGGCTGATGTTGTTCGTCACCTATGTGCTGTCCGGAACTCTGTGCGCGGCGAGCGGGGTTTTTTACGCGGCACGGCAGTCGAGCACGGATTCGACCACCGGCGTCGGCTGGGAATTCCAGGCGCTGACCGCCGTGGTGCTCGGCGGCGTCTCGCTCGCCGGCGGCAAGGGCACGGTGTGGCGCGCGATGATCGGCGCGCTGATCATCTTCCTTCTGATCAACGGCCTCGTGCGCATGGGCATCCCAGGCTATGTCACCTCGGCGGTCACCGGCATCATCCTGCTCGTCGCCGTCGGCATCGACGTCAAATGGGCGAAGAACCGCGGCAAGGCGATCCAGAAGATCTACGTCAATCCCGCTTTCGTCGCGTTGTCGCCCGCGCCGTCGGTGCAGCCGGGCTCCACTTCGCCTTACGCCCAGAACGACCGCCTGATCAACGCGCAGGCGATCGGCCTCGATCAGGTGGAAGGGCCCGAGGACGTCATCCTCGATCGCCAGGGGCGGCTCTACGGCAGCACCCGCGACGGCAACGTCATTCGCTTTTCGGGACCCAACTTCGAGACCCGCGAGGTGTTCGCCCATATCGGTGGCCGGCCGCTCGGCATGCAGTTCGACCGCGACGAGAACCTGGTCGTGGCGGTCGCCGGCATGGGCGTTTATGGCGTCGCGCCGGACGGGCGGGTCTTCAAGATCACCGACGAGACCAACCGCACCTGGTACAAGCTGAACGACGATTCCCGGCTGCGCATGGCCGACGATCTCGATATCGCGCCCGACGGCAAGATCTATTTCAGCGACTGCACCACCCGCTACGAGATGACGACCAACACGCTCGACATTCTCGAGGCGCGGCCGAATGGACGCCTGGTCTGCTACGATCCCGCGACGAAAACGACGCGCACCGTGATCAATCACTTCTACTTCCCGAACGGCGTCTGCGTCTCCCATGATGGCCAATCGGTGCTGATCGCGAGCACCTCGCTGTGCAAGGTGTTCCGCTACTGGATCGACGGCCCCAAGAAAGGCCACACCGAAATCCTGATCGACGAATTGCCGGGCAACCCCGACAACATCAACCGCGCTTCCGACGGCACCTATTGGCTGGCACTGGTCGGCATCCGCACGCCGACCTTCGACCTCGCCGCGCGCAAGCCGGGCTTCCGGCTGCGCATGGTCAAGCAGGTGCCGACCGACGAATGGCTCGCCCCGGCGCTGAACCATGGTTGCGTGCTGAAGTTCAACGAGGCGGGCGAAGCGCTGGAGTCCTGGTGGGACCCGACCGGCATCGCGCATTCGACACTGACCTCGATGCGCGAACATCAGGGCTACCTCTATCTCGGCGGCCTCGAAAACAACCGGATCGGACGCATCAAGCTCGATGGCGGCGACGAGACATGGACCGGCTACGACGCCTATTGGGGCGCGAAGAGCCGCATTAGAGGGTAGGGCGGGCATGGGACTATTCGACCATTTGTTGCGCGACATCCGCAGCGTGATCGATCGCGATGGCGCGCAGAATGCCATCCCGCCGCTCGATGGTGCGTTCAGTCCGAATGACCGGCTGGACAGTTGCGCGCCGATCGGCGAGCCGTTGCCGGGTCTCGAGGATGTCGTGGTGGCCAAGGACGGGACCGTTTATGTCTCGGCGGGACGGCAGGTGCTGAAACTCACCGGCAACCGCCTCGCGATCCGCGACATTGTCGCCGAATTCGAGGACGACGCCGGCGGGCTTGCCTTGCACCCTGACGGGCGATTGCTGGTGTGCATCGCCGGCCGCGGCCTTGCGGCGATCGATCCAGCCAAGCCGGTGCCACGCTGGCTCGACTCCGCCGAGGGGCGCGGCTTTGCCGGGCTATTGTCGGTCGCCGCCGCGCCGGACGGCCGCATCTTCGCGGTCGAAGGCAGCGCCGGCCGCCGTCCGGAGCAGTGGCGGCATGACCTGATGGAGAAGCGCAGCAACGGACGGCTGATCGTCTGCGGGCCGGCGCTCGACAATCCGCGCGTGCTGTTGCGCGATCTGGCCTATCCCTACGGGGTCGCGGTCGCCCCGGACGGGAAGAGCCTTTTTCTCACCGAGAGCTGGGCCCATCGTCTGAGCCGTTTCGCGCTCACCGGTGACGGCATCGGACAGCGCGAGGTGATCGCCGGTAATCTGCCGGGCTACCCGGCGCGGATCCATCGCGACGCGCAGGGCGGATTTTTTCTCGGCCTGTTCGCGCGGCGCACGCATTTGATCGAGTTCGTGCTCAAGGAAGACGACTTCCGCGAGGACATGATTGCAACGATCGTGCCGGATCACTGGATCGCGCCTGCGTTCGCCGGGGGCAGCGATTGTCTCGAGCCGATGCAGATCGGTTCGGTGAAGGCCCTCGGCATTCAAAAGCCCTGGGCGCCGCCGCGCTCCTACGGGCTCCTGGTCCATCTCGACGGCGAAGGCGAGGCCACCGACAGCCTGCATAGCCGCGCCGGCGGCCGCTTCCACGGCGTCACCGGCGCCTGCGACACGCAGCATGGCGTCGTCATTGCCGTCCGCGGCGCCGGGCAGCTCGTACTCTACACCGGAGACTTGCGATGAACGACGCCGCGATGCCGACAACCCAGCGAGCAGGAGTTGCGACCGAGACGGCAGCCCGCGAGCCGGTGCTGCGCATCGCTAACGGCAGCAAGGTCTATGGCGGCGTGCATGCCATCGAGGATGTCGATTTCGACCTGTACCCCGGCGAGGTGCACGCGCTGGTCGGCGAGAACGGCGCCGGCAAATCGACGCTGTGCAAGGCGATTGCCGGCGCGATCCGTCTCACCTCGGGGGATTATTTCGTCGACGGCAAGCCGGTCGATTTCGATCAGCCGCGCGACGCGCTGAAGGCCGGCATCTGCATGGTCTATCAGGAGACGAGCCTGGTCCCCACCATGACGGCGGCGCAGAACATCGAGCTCGGCAATGAGAAGCTGTTGACGCGCTTTCGCACCCTCAACATCCAGGCCCAGCAATTGTTGCAATCGCTCAACTTCCATGTCGATCCGGCGACGCCGGTTGGCCTGCTCGGCACCGCCAAGAAGCAGATGGTCGAGATCGCGCGCGCCATCTACAACAAGGCGCGCATCATTATTTTCGACGAGCCGACCGCGAGCCTGACGCCGGAGGAAATCGTCCACTTCTTCCATCTGGTGCGCGACCTGCGCGCGCGGGGCGTGTCGATCATCTATATTTCACATGCGCTGGAGGAATCGCTGCAGATCGCCGACCGCATTACGGTGCTGCGCGACGGCAGGCTGGTCATCACGGCTCCAGCGAAGCTGTTGACGCGCGACGCGCTGGTCCAGCATATGGTCGGCCGCGAGGTGGCGCAGGCGGTCTATGGCGGCAGGAAGCACGCCGGTCACCGCCGCGAGAAGGTGCTCACGGTCGAAAACGTCACCATGGGCATGGTCGTCAAGAACATGTCGTTCTCGGTCTATGCCGGCGAGGTGGTGGGCATCGCCGGCCTGATCGGGTCGGGCCGGACCGAAATCGCCAAGGTCATCTATGGCGCGCTCAAGCGCAATCTCGTCAACGGCGGCACCATCCGGCTGCGCGGCAAGCCGATCCGCTACCGCGTGCCGCGACAGGCGATCAACGACGGCATCGCCTACATCACCGAGGATCGCAAGGCCAACGGCTTCTTCGAGACGATGGTCGTCGACGACAACATCTATATCGGCAATCTTGCCACCCGCCGCGGCTGGAGTTTCCTCCTCTCGCGCGCCCGCCGCGGCAAGCTCGCCAATTACTGGGTCGAACGATTGAAGATCAACGCGCTGCAACGCAAGGCGCGCATCGTCGAGCTTTCCGGCGGCAACCAGCAGAAGGTCGTGTTGGCGAAAACGCTGGTGCAGGAGCCTTCGATCGTCATCTTGGACGAACCGACGCGGGGCGTCGATGTCGGCACCATTCCGCATATCCACACGGAGATCCGCCGCTTGGCGGACGAGGGCAAGGCGGTGATCGTGATCTCATCCTACCTGCCGGAGATTCTTGCCGTCTCCGACCGCATTCTGGTCGCCCGCACCGGTCGCATCGTCGCTGAATTCGACGCGGCCGATGCCACTCAGGACAAGATCCTTTACGCGGCGGTGCATTGATTCTTCTTCGTCGCCGACGTCATGGCCCGGCTGGATCGCCGGCGTGTTGCGGACAAAGGCGACACGCGCGGCGGCTTAGCCACCGTCTTAAGGGCCTTCTTCCTTAAGGGCCTTGCCCGCTGCGCCGTCGCGGTGGCAGTATTGCCCCATGTCGGGAAAAATCGGACAAGGCTGCGGCGGATCAGAATATGGGTGTATGACGGTATTCTGGCCTCGGGCGTGGCCGGATCGGTTGACGTCTTCACCGCGGCGAACGCGGTCTGGGCGGAGACGGACGCCGGCCGCGGCACCAAGACGACGTTGAAGGCGACGACGTTGAAGGCGCCGCTGCTGCAGTGGCGGATCGAATCGCCCGACGGCAAGCCGGTGCAGACAGCGTCCGGTCAGGTCGTTAACGTGGACGGCGCGATCAACGCCCGCGCGATCGCCGATGCCGTCATCGTGACGGGCCCCTTCATCGCCAATATCGAGCGCTTCTTCGACCGGCCCGATGTCCTCAAACCCCTATTTGCCGCGTTGCGCCGCCAGCACGAGCGCGGCGCGCTGCTGGCGTCCTATTGCACCGGCAGTTTCATTCTCGCCGAAGCAGGCCTGCTCGACGGTGGCGTCGCCACGACGCACTGGGCCAAGGCGAAGGTGTTCGCCAAGCGCTATCCCGAGGTCGATTTGCGCGTCTCCGAAATCCTGACCGAGCAGAACGGCATCCTCTGCAGCGGCGCGGTGACCACCTCGCTCAATCTCGCGCTTCGCATTGTCGAGAAATTTGCCGGGCCGGATATCGCCGCCGCGACGGGCAAGATGATGCTGATCGATACCAACCGGGTGTCGCAATCCTCTTACGCCATTGCGGAATCGCCGCAGCATTCGGACGAGCTGGTGGCGCGGGCGCAGCGCCACATGGAGAAATCGCTGCGGCAAGGGTTCAATCTCGGCGATCTGGCGCGGCATCTCGCCGTCAGCGAACGCACGCTCAACCGGCGCTTCAAGCGCGCGGTCGGCGCGGCGCCGCTGCACTATCTGCAATCGCTGCGCGTCGATGTCGCCAAGCGGCTGCTCGAGAGCCCCGGCTTGAAGGTCGACGCCGTCGGCGAGCGCGTCGGTTATGGCGATCTCTCTACGTTCCGCCGGCTGTTCAAGCGCGAAACCGGGCTTTCTCCCCGCGACTATCAGCGCCGCTTCGTCCGGCGCCGTCAGGGCCGCCCCGCGCCGGCGGCGCCACCGCCACCCTAGCGCTCATGTCCGAATTACCTCGAAAGATGGCGATACTGCCACTGTCGGCCCGATCGCCCGGCGCATAGACATCGCATCGAACCAACACGTGCGAGGTCTGCGATGCCGATGATCGATGCCACAATTCCGGAAGGCGCGTTGCAGCCGCAAGCCGAGGAGCGGCTGATCAAGGAGCTCACCGATATCCTGATTGCCCATGAAGGGTTCGATGTCGGCAACAAGGTGGCGCAGAGCGTCTCCGTTGTTTTTCTGCATCGCCCGGCGGCGGTCTATGTCGCAGGTCAACGCTCGCCATCGCCGCGCTACCGTATCGTGCCGAGTGTGCCGGAAGGGCAATACACCGACGCAACCCGCAAGGCGCTGGTCGAAGCGGTCACCGACGCCGTGGTGCGGGCGGACGGCGGAAAATTCGAAGACGTCGCTCCGCGCGTCTGGGTGTTTCCGACCGAGATTCCGGACGGCCAATGGGGCAGCCGCGGCGCGATCCATAGGGTACCGCAGATACAAGCGTTCATCGCCGGCGAGCACGAGCGCAAGGTCGGCGAGGCGCGTCTCGCCAAGCGGCGCCGCGCCAAGGCGCTTGAATTGCTCGAAGGCGCGCTCGACGCCGCGCGCACGGCCGTGGACGCGGACGCCGCGCGCGATGCCGGCGCGGCGCCGCCGAATGCGGATTGGTCTTAGAGCGAGATGATATGCTTTGGTTGACGATCAGGCCTTCGCGGTGGCGACATCCTCCAGCCCGCGATGGCGCGGCTCCACGCCCCAGGCCCACACCACCACGATCTGAACGACCACAAGGCCGATCATCAGCCAGACCACGCCTGGCAGCTTGTATGATGCCATCAGGGCCCCGACGATGAATGGCGAGACCACGGTTGCGCCCCGTCCGAGCGTGTTGCAGATGCCGTTGGCGCGCAACCTGATCTCCGTCGGGAACAGTTCTGGCGTATAAACGCCGAACAGGATCGCGGTCTGCACATAGATCGCGACGATCAGCACGAATCCGACGCTCAATACGATCGCCGGATCGGACGCGGCGTCGAAGAGGGCATAGATATAGCCGGAAACGATGGTGACGATCGATGCACCGATGATGCTCGCGCGCCGTCCGATACCATCGGACGTATAGGCGCCGAGCACGCAGCCGACCAGCGATCCGGCCGACAACACCAGTGTATAGGCGAGCGAATTGGCGATGGTCAGTCCTTGGCGCAGGAAGAACTGCGGCAGGAAGATCACGAAGCCGAAGATCAAGGTATTGATCGTGATCAGCACCCAGGAGCCTACGATCATGCGTTGCAGCAGCGGTGGCCTCAACATGTCGAGTGCGCCAACCTGCGGTGCCGCGGCCGGCACCACCACCGGCGGCAGCGTCGTGCCGCTGGAGGACTCCTTTTCAATCAATTGCATCAGCGCTTCGGCTTCCGCGGTGCGGCCTTGCGATTCAAGCCAGCGCGGCGATTCCGGAAGATTCTTGCGCAGATACCAGACGATCAGTGAGCAGACGCCGGCAATGACGAACATCGGGCGCCATCCCCAAGCCGGGATGATCAGATAGCCGAGTAACGCGGTCACCGGGAACCCCGCCACCACCAGGAACGCCATCATCGACAGCCAGCGCCCGCGGAAATTCGGCGGAACGAATTCGGTCAGTGTCGAATAGCCGACCACGATTTCGGCGCCGAGGCCGAGACCCTGCACGAAGCGGCAGGCGATGAGCTGATTCATGTCCTGCGCGAAGGCCGCGGCCAGCGACGCCAGACCGAAGATCAGCAAGTTGATCTGATAGGTAAACCGCCGCCCGAATTTGTCGCCGACAAATCCGGTAATCAGCGCACCCAGCGTCATGCCGACAAAGGTCAGCGAAATGAACTGCAGATTTTGCGGAAGGGTCGAGAATTTGCTTTGGATCGCGGCGGCCAGCACGCCGCCGGCGATATAGAGGTCGTATCCGTCGAAGAACATGCCGGCGCCGACCAGCCAGAAAATCCGATAGTGAAACGATGAGATCGGGAGCCTGTCGAGACGTGCGCCTGCGTTTACTGCGAGAGCCATGGAAGTTTCCCCCCTTTTTGATGTTCGAATGCGCGCCGGTCTTCTCCGGACCAGGTGTGGCCGCTGGTGGTTTGTTCAGTTCAATCGCCGCTGGGTTTCCGTGTCGCGGTACCAGTCGAACGGTTGATCATGGGTCGCGACCATCACGCTCTTGGTGTTGAAATGGTCGTCAAAACTCTCGGTGCCGAATTCGCGCCCCACCCCGGAATCATCGACGCCGCCCCAGGGCGAGGCCGGATCGAGCCGGTGGTGGTCGTTGATCCAGACGATGCCGGCCTTGACGCTGGCCGCCACGCGATGGGCGCGCGCGACGTCGCGGGTGCGGATCGCCGCCGCCAGCCCAAACGGAGAATCATTGGCGAGCCGCAGCGCATCGGCTTCGTCCTTGAACGGCGTGACGGACGTGAAAGGGCCGAACACTTCCTCCTGGAAGATGCGCATGGTGCTTTTGACGTCGGCAAACACCGTGGGCTGCACGAAGTAACCGTTTTCATGCCCGGCGACCGTCGCGGCGTGGCCGCCGGTGACGAGCCGCGCGCCGTCGTCTCGGCCGAAGCCGCAATAGGACAGCACGCGATCGCGCTGCCGCGCCGAGATCACCGGCCCGAGCTGGGTCGCGGCATCGAAGGGATCGCCGATCCGGATGCTCTCCGTCTTCCTTTTCAATTTCTCGACGAACTCGTCATAGATCGAGGCCTGCACCAGATGGCGTGAGGCGCAGACGCAGGTCTGGCCCGCGCCGATGAAGGCGCCGAACGCTGCATAGTTGACGGCGCGGTCGACGTCGAAATCCTCGAACACCATCACCGGCGTCTTGCCGCCGAGCTCGAGTGTCTGGTGCGCGAACACTTTCGCCGCCGCCGCGCCTGCGATGCGGCCGGCCTCGGTGCCGCCGGTCAGCACCTGCTTGTTGATGTCGCCGTGCTCGGCGAGCATTTTGCCGGCGCCCTGGCCGAGGCCGTTGACGATGTTGAACACGCCGGGCGGCAGTCCGGCCTCGGTGAAGATCTTCGCGAGCTTCAGCGTCGTCAGCGGCGTGTATTCGGAGGGTTTGACCACGGTGACGCAGCCCGACGCGAGCACGGCGGCGAGTGACTTGCACAGGATCATCAGCGGATGGTTGAACGGCGTGCAATTGGCCACCACGCCGATCGGCGTGCGCAAAGTGTAGTTCAGGTACGATCCCTCGACCGGGATCACCGCATCGCGCCGCGCCAGTGCAAGCCCGGCGAAATAGCGGAAGAAATCCGGCAGCCGCGAGAGCTGTGCGCGGGTCTCGTTCAGCGGACGGCCGTTGTTCAGGGTTTCCAGCCGGTACAAGGACTCAAGATTCGCCTCGAACGCATCCGCGAGCCGGTTGACCAGCCGCGCCCGCGCGCGGATGTCCATGCCGCCCCATTGCTTGCCTTCGAACGCCAAGCGCGCGCTTTTCATGGCGCGATCGACGTCGTCGGCGGTCGAATTGGGAATGCGCGCGATGACGTCGCCGGTCGCGGGATTGCGCACGTCGAGCATCGCCCCGGAGCCGGCCTCGATCTCGCGGCCGTCGACGAAATTGCCGTGGATCTCGACGTCGATGGCGCGTGCTTTGGCGGGAATGTTCATGTGTCTCTCCCTTCGATCGGTTTGAGCACGATCCTTTCGGAAGACCGGATCATGCTTCGACGATCACGGCGTTGCGCTTGAGCGCCGGCAACACGCGTTTCTCGGTCTGTGTGATATGCGCCTTGATGATGCGCGCGGCGGTGCGGGCGTCGCGCCGCTGCATCGCCTCGATCAGGGCTATGTGCTCGGCAACCAGCGGCGCCGGATCGTGATGTCTGACATTGGCGACGCTGACCCGCACCAGACGATCGGCCTGTCCGATCAGGTCGCATAGCGCCGCCGCCATGCGGCGGTTGCCCGAGGCATGCGCGAGCGCGGAGTGGAAGGCGCGGTTGTAGGCGATGAACGCTTCATGATCGCCCGAGAAGCGCCGGTACGCGTCCAGCGCTTTCAACGCGTCGTCGCTTGCGCTCTCGATCGCTTCCGCCACGCAGGCCGGCTCCAGCGCGAGGCGAAACCGCAACAGATCGCGCGCGTCCGCCAGCGAAATCGGGTTGACCCGATAGCCCTGGCGCGGCTGCACCGTGACCAGATGCTCGCGCGCAAGCCGCAGCAACGCCTCGCGCACCGGTTGCCGGCTGACTGCATAACGTTCGGCAAGTTCCTGTTCCCGCACATCATCACCTGGGGCCAGGCGGCAGGTCAGAATATCAGACCGAAGGTTTTCGTAGACATTGTCCCTCAAAAGCATCGAATGTCCGTTCGCTGGAGCGCGCACAGAAGCAGTCGTGAAATATCACGTCAAGCGACGAAGACTTGAAATAGACCAAATTTAATCTATCAATTGCATCTAACAGGCGCGTTCCCGGCGCGCCCAAGTGAAGGGGAAGGGGCATGTATCGGCTGTTTGCCAACGGCACCGTCAACGCGGCTGTGGTCGGATACGGGCCGCCCTTGTTCCTGTTCCACTCGCTCCTGTCGGACCGCACGAGTTTTGACGCTGTCGCTTTCGAGCTGTCGCAGTCATATCGCGTGATCATACCGGAATTGCCCGGCTTCGGCCGCTCGCAGGCCGTGCGCGGCGGGCTCACTGAGATTGCCGACCGGATGGCGGAAGCGGTCGAGGATGCCGCCGGCGGCAGAGACGCGATCGTGCTCGGCAATGGCTATGGCGGCTTCGTCGCGCTCCAGATGGCGATCCGCCATCCCGGCATCGCCGCGCGGCTCGTTCTCGCCGATTGCGGCGCGGTGTTCTCGGAAGCGGGCCGCGAGGCCTTCCGCAACATGGCCGCGGCATCGGAGGCCGACGGGCTTTCGGCGATCACCGTCATCGCCATGCGCCGGCTGTTCGCGCCGGAATTTCAGGACGCCCATCCCGATCTGATGCGCGACCGCCGCGACGCCTTTCTGAGGACCGATCCCGAGGTGTTTCGCGCGGCCTGCGCGCAGCTTGCTGCACTCGACCTGCGGCCCGAGCTGTCCAAGGTGAGTGTGCCCGTGCTGGTGATGGTCGGCGAACAGGACGAGGCGACACCACCGCCGATGTCGGAAGAACTGGCGGCGGGCCTGCCCAACGCGCGGCTCAAGATCATTCCGGGCTGCGCGCATGTCCCGCAACTGCAAGCGCCACAAATGTTCCTGGAGATGATGGGGGATTTTCTCCCCGCCACCCATTCAGCGCCGGCACAACGCGCCGCGCTGCCGACAATTTGAGCAGATACCGCGCCCAATCCTTTCGACGTTGGCACTATCCGTGCTTAATCCTTTTTCAGGCGGAGGGGCCGATGCGCGAGATCCTGGACTACTGCACGGGCGCGGCCCAGCGAGAGGTGCCTCAAGGCACCATCCTCATTCATGAGGGCAGCAAGACCGGGCGCCTGTTTGTCCTCATCAAGGGACAGCTTGAGGTCATACGCGGCGATGCTGTCGTCGCCGTGCTCGCCGAACCCGGCGCCGTGACCGGAGAAATGTCGCTGCTGCTCGATCGGCCGCACACCGCGACCGTGCGCGCGGCGGCCGATTCGACGATCTACGAATTTGGCGACGCGGCGTCGTTCCTGAGCGAGCAGCCGGCGGTGGCGCTGTTGATCGCGCGGCTGTTGGCGCAACGGCTGAACGTCGCCACGACCTATCTCGCCGATCTCATGAAGCAATATGCCGGTCACGGCACGCATCTCGAGATGGTCGGCGAGATCCTGCAGAGCATGATCAGCCTGCCGCCGCAGCAGGTTTCGCCAGGATCGGATCGGGAGTCCGACGGCAGGCTTTGAAGTCCTCGGCGTTTCGCGGGATCGCTCCTTGGCGAACTCTCCGGCGTGGCTGCCCCGCCCCCAGTGCGCACGTGGGCGACACGTTTCCGGGCTGTCGAGGCAACCCGCGAGCGCCACTCGCAAAGGTCTGCTTTTTGACGGTAAAGCGGACTCGTAGCGGACCTCACGAAATTGACGCGACTGACCCATCTGCGACATAGGGTTGTTTGCATCTTGGCCGCTTAATCGCCGGGCGGGCATCGCTGCACATCTCGTTTCGGCCCGGAAAAGCGGCGCCAAGTTAGCGGTTTGGGTCGGAATTGACAAAATAGTACGATCGTACTATTAATAGCACATGCGTGCTAAGACCAAATCCGTTCCAGCTGAAAACCGGTCGGTCGCCGAGACTGCGCGCCGCGCGCAGATAGTCGGCTGTGCGATCGACACGATTGCCGAAGTAGGGTTTGGCAAGGCCTCGGTTGACCAAATCGCTAAGCGGGCTGGCGTCAGCAAGGGCGTCATCACCTATCACTTCCCAAACAAGGAGGAGATTGTGGACGCAATAATCGAGAAGGTGGTTGCCGCTGGCCGCACCTATATGGAGCCGCGTATCATGGCCGAGACGTCAGCGGCCGGACGATTGCGCGCCTATATCGAATCCGATCTGGAATTCATCGACGCCTATCGCAAGCCACTAATCGCCCTCGTTGAGATCGCGATGAGTGCGCGCCGTGCCGACGGCAGCCTGGTCATCGGTTCCGAGTCGCTCGCCCACCGCACCGCGAGCCTCGAAGAGTTGCTGCGCGCTGGTCAGCGTTCCGGTGAATTCCGCCGCTTCAACACGCGTGTGATGGCGCTGACAATCATCCAGGCCATCGACGGCGTGCCTCCCTTGTTGGCGCGCGAGCCCAACCTTGACGTCAAGCTGTATGCGAAAGAGCTTGCAACAGTCTTCGCCCTCGCAACCCGGAAGCAATCCTCATGACGGCGCCGTCCCCTGCGCTGCGTGCCCAGCTTCGGCCCGTGATTGGCGCACAATGGATCAATCTCGCCCTTTGCCTCTCTCTCCTCTCGGTAGCCTTCGCGTTACGAGATAGCATTTCGCCGGCGGTCTGGGTCCGGTCGACAATCATCCTGATTGTAGGCCTGCTCATGTTGTGGTGCGGCAAGGAGATGCGCCGCGGCCGGCGCTGGGCCTACGTGCGCGCGAAGTGGATTGCGGTCCTCGGCACCATCGGCTTTGTCGGTGTCGCGGCGCTGCCCGGCCCATATCCCGCCTGGATGCGCATCGAACAGGGCGCCCAAGCACTGGTGTTCTTGGCGCTCACCTGGATGCTGACGCGGCCCGCGCTCGCGTTGTTCTTCCCGCGCGTCAATGCCCGGATGATCCATACGGAAAAACCCATTCCCCTTTCCGACGCGAGCGCTCGTGATGCGAGCCTCGACTATCTGCGCGCCTTCGTTGTCCTCCTGGTGCTACTGCATCATTCGGTGCTGGCATATGCGGTCATGTGGCCTGCGCCACCGAGGACATTCACAATCTTGCCTGCGCCGATCGTTGATCCCCAACGTTGGGCCGGGTTCGACCTCCTTGTCATCTTTAACGACACCTTCTTCATGGCGCTCATGTTCCTGCTCTCAGGCCTCTTCGTCTGGCCAAGCCTCGAGCGCAAGGGAGGTGCAAGGTTCCTGCGCGATCGAGTTTTACGACTAGGCGTCCCGTTCGCAGTCGCCGCGGGAATCCTGATGCCGCTCGCCTATTATCCATCTTATGCGGTAACTGGCGCCGATCCGGGCTTCCTCGCTTACTCCAGCGCGTGGCTATCACTTGGCTCTTGGCCCAGCGGTCCGGCTTGGTTCATCTGGCTGCTATTCGTCTTCGACGCCGTCGCAGCCGGGCTTCATGAACTCCGGCGCCGCTGGAGGGCGAATACGCGGGCCCCGCGGTATCCCGGCGCGGATGGCCGTCCGCCGGCATTCGTTGCCGTGCTCCTCGTCATTTCAGCACTGGTCTATGTCCCAATGGAATTGGTCTTCGGCGCAGACAGTTGGGTCACGCTCGGTGCTTTTTCATTTCAGGCGAGCCGTCTGTTGCTCTATGCGACCTTCTTTCTGGTCGGTATCCAGATGGGCGCCGTTGGCACCCAGTCTGGCATTCTTGCGCGGAATGCCGGGCTGGCACGGCGATGGCCGATTTGGCTTTCAGCCGGGCTTGCCGCCTATGCGTTACGGCTCGCTGTCATCATAGCGCTTATCCTGCCGGTAGCTGCCGCTCATCGGCCCCTGCCTCTCACGCTGCGCCTTCTGAGTGACCTCACCCTCGTCCTATGCTGCGGCACAATCAGCTTTGCGTTCATCGCGCTCTTCCGTCGGTTCGCCATCGCGCGTCACGCTGTCTTGGACAGCCTCAGCGCCAGTTCCTACGGCATGTATCTCACTCACTACCCCGTCGTCGTCTGGCTCCAGTTCGCGCTACTCGCGGTCGCGCCAAGCCCAATAACCAAGGGCGCCATCGTCTCCGTCGGCGCGGTCGCCCTGAGCTGGGGAATAGTGGTGGCACTCCGCCGCGTTCCGGCGATCGCGCGTGTACTCTGATTGATGCAAGCGTGGGAACTTTTGCGTCGCGTCGAGCCCAAGGGCCGGATATTGCCGCTGATGTCGCCTTTTGACCCCGACCGGACATCGGCCGTTTTGAGCGATCTAGACGATTTCCTGCCGCCGCGACACTAACCAATCTCATAGTGCGCGTAATCGAAGCGGACCAAACCTGGCCAAACTGCCGGCTGCGGTTTTCTACCGCGTATTCGCGAAGGAAATTACTTGAGGCAGCGAAGAGGCTGCCGCGTGATCACAATGAATGGTATGATTGACGGCTCGGCACTCTAGAGGCCGTTGATTGCAGCGCCAGGCCACCACGGCAGACCTTCTCAAGGTGACCGCACGTGCGACCCTTCCGGTGGACGTTACACTGGGTTGGCGCGTATGGTAGACTTTCTGTCCGGCCGGTCCAGAACTACTAAATCTGTAGGGGGCCGCGATGCAGCAAGTTGCAGCATGGCTCGAAAAGCTCGGCATGTCCGAGTACGCCCAGCGTTTTGCCGAAGATCGTATTGATTTCTCGATCCTCCCGGACCTGACTGATCACGACTTGGAGAAACTGGGCGTCGTTCTCGGCGATCGCCGCAAAATGCTGCGTGCGATTGCTAACCTTGAGGTACACAAGATCACCGTTGCAGCGGCGGCTCCCGCCGGTCCGCCTGGGGACACTGCCGAGCGCCGGCAGATCACGGTGATGTTCTCTGACCTTGTCGGTTCGACAGCACTCTCCGCGCGAATGGACCCTGAGGATTTGCGCGAGGTCATTACGGCCTATCAGAAGTGCGTTGCCGATGCCGTGCATCGCTTTGGCGGGTTTGTGGCTAAATACATGGGCGACGGCGTCCTCGTGTATTTCGGCTATCCAGAAGCGCATGAGGATGATGCAGATCGGGCAGTACGTGCAGCACTTGAACTGATCGCGGCCATGACCACGCTCAACGCACCAGTCGCGTTGCAAACGCGCGTCGGAATTGCAACCGGACTCGTCGTTGTCGGCGACCTCGACATCGTCGGCGAAACGCCGAACCTTGCAGCACGCCTGCAAGGCGTTGCAAAGCCAAACAGCGTGGTGGTTGCTGAAAGCACGCGCAAACTCGTGGGCAGCTTGTTCGAGCTGGAGTATCTTGGACCACAGGAACTCAAGGGTATTTCAGGGCCTGTACGAGCCTGGGCGGCCCTACGAGCGGCGTCGGTGGAAAGCCGTTTCGACGCCCTGCACGCAAGCGGCCTCACCGAGCTTGTCGGCCGCGAAGAAGAACTCGAACTACTGCTGCGACGCTGGTCGAAGGCAAAGACCGGCGAGGGTCACGTGGTGTTGCTGTCCGGTGAGCCGGGCATCGGCAAGTCTCGACTGACAGCAGCATTGTTGGAACGCATCTCTTCAGAGCCACATACGCGTTTACGTTACTTCTGTTCTCCTCTGCACACCGACAGTGCCTTGCATCCAACTATCAATCAGATTGAGCGCGCCGCTGGATTTGCGCCCAACGATACTGCTCCAGCAAAGCTTGAGAAGCTGGATGCTCTGCTCGCTCAAAGCTGCACGCCGCCTCAAGATCGGGCGTTTTTCGCGGAGTTACTTTCTTTACCGAATGATGGACGTTATCCCAACGCCGATCTAACGCCACAGAAGCGGCGACACAAAACATTGGAAGTCTTAACGGCGCAACTGGATGCGTTGTGCAAATCCAATCCGGTGTTGATGATCTTTGAGGATGTTCATTGGATTGACCCAACGAGCATCGAAGCGCTTGGTCGCACTGTGGACCGGATCAAAGGGCTTACAGTGCTGCTCATTGTCACGCATCGACCGGAGTTCGAGGCGCCGTGGATCGGACGACCTCATGTCACTGCCCTTACACTAAACCGACTCGGAGAGCGTGAAATCATTGCCATGATCGAGCACGTCAGCGGCAACAAGGCGTTATCGGCCACTCTCAGGCGGGAAATCGTTGAGCGCACCGATGGCATCCCTTTGTTCGTAGAGGAAATCACCAAAGCGGTGCTGGAGGCTGGTGGAGAAGAAGCTGCGGAACGCGCGATTGCAACGATTCCCTCTCCTTCTGTCGCGGTTCCCGCGAGCTTACACGCCTCTTTGCTTGCGAGGCTCGATCGGCTCGGTCCACCCAAATCAGTCGCGCAAATCGGAGCGGTGATCGGGCGAGAGTTTTCTCACGAGTTGCTTAGAGAAGTGGCAAGCGAGCCGGAAGCAACATTATCGCCAGCCCTGGACCGCCTCGTCGCAGCAGGCTTGCTGTTCCGACAAGGGTTGCCGCCGCACGCAAACTATCTGTTCAACCACGCACTCGTTCAGGATGCCGCGTATCAGTCTTTGTTGAAAAGCCGCCGACAGCTGCATCACGCCCGCATTGCCGATGTGCTCCAAGCAAAGTTTTCCGCAACGGCGGAGCCAGAGTTGATTGCCTACCACTTTACGGAAGCCGGCCGCATCGAGCAAGCGATTGACTATTGGCTGAGAGCCGGCCAGCGCGCGATGCAACGCTCAGCTCATGTCGAGGCCGAGCGTCATCTTCGGGTCGGCCTCGGTCTCCTCGCCGGCTTGCCAGAAACGACGACGCGCCATCATCGCGAAATCACCCTGCAGAACACGCTCGGCGTATGCCTCATGCCAACTCGGGGCTTTGGCAACCCGGAGGTGGCGGCCGCTTTCAATCGCGCCGCTGAAATCTGCACACGCGTCGACGACGACCGAGGACTGTTCATTGCGCTGCGCGGCAAAGGGCAGTACCACATGATCTCCGGCGACCTGAGATCGGCTCGTGACGACGCGCATCGCATCCTTGAACTAGCTGAGCAAGTGGGCAACCGCGATTTCCTGATCGAGGCACATCATCTCGGTTGGAGTACGCTCTGCTTCACAGGGGAGTTTCGCGCTGCACAGCGGCACGCCGAGGAGGGCATCGCCCAATACGAGCGCGAGCGCGACCATCACCTGACTTACACGTATTCCGGCCACGATCCTGGCATGTGCGCCCGCACCTTTGGGTCGCTTTCGCTAGCTCAACTCGGCTACTCTGAGCGAGGGCTAGCGAGGTGTCGCGACGGGCTCGCGCTGGCGGAAGCACTCGCGCATCCATTAACCGTCGGTATTGCTCTGTGGGGTGCCGGCGCCCTGCATCAGTTGCGCCGCGAACCAGATGCTATGCGCCAGATTGGTGAGCGAATGATCGAATATGGAAAGGAGAAGGGCTTACGAATGATCGTGCCATTCGGCAAGTTCTTCCACGGTAACGCAATGGCCCAGGAAGGCGAGTTCGCCAAAGGTATTGCGCAGATGCGCGAGGGCATCAGCGAATTGCGCTCGATTGGCACTTTGTTTTCTCTACTGAGCTTTTTGGCTGACTTGGCTGACGCTTGTGCTCTTTGCGGAAATGTCGACGAGGGTTTAGCCACGGTCGAGGAAGGCTTGGCGCTAATGCGTACGGGGGGCGAGCATTTTAGTTTACCAGAAATCCACCGCATCAAGGGAAAGCTTCTGCTCGCCATGCCGGCTGACAATCGAGATGCTGCTGAAGCAGCGTTCCGTGAGGCGCTTTCGGTTGCCTGCGCGCAGCAAGCGAAGTTGTTGGAACTACGCGCAGCAACGGATATGGCACGCCTCTGGCACGACCAGGGCAAGGTGCGCCAAGCGCGCGAATTGCTTGCTCCGGTTTACGGTTGGTTCACAGAGGGCTTCGATACGGTTGACTTGAAGGAGGCCAAGGCCCTGCTCGATAAGTTGGCGTCATGAGGCGAGAGCGCAGTGCGCACTCATGGACCATTTTTGCGGGAGGTGTCACCGCCTACGAGACGCAGCCTTAGTGGAGAGCATCTAACGCGGGGGTGGCTTACCTGGCGACGGTACTTGGTCGTATCAGGATTTTCGGTCTACGAGGTCCGTTCCTGACCCAAGTCGGACATCAGCGGAGGATATTGACCAACCATTGTTCAGCGAGCTCGATTTACGAGCAGGCGGCGTAGCGGCAATTGAAAGCCGATGTCTCAAAGATTGAGCTGGTAACTGACCGGTACCCAGCGATAGCCGCCGATCGATTTCTCCACATAGCCGACGCCAGGGAACGGCATGTGGAAACCGGCTACGAACAGCTTGTCGGTCGCCACCATATCGAGGATTCGCTTGCGGGTGGCCACGGCCTTGTCCTTGTCGTCGTCGACGTCGACCTGCCACTCGGGCCGTTGGATGGCCATCACATAGTGGATGCAGGTATCGGCCCAGACCAGCAGGCGCTTGGCCTCGCTCTCGATGTGATAAGCCATCATGCCGACGGAGTGTCCGGCGGCGTCCACCGCGCGGATGCCCGGCACCACTTCGTCGCCCGGCTTGACGAAGTTCGAGCGGTCGGCGAGCGGCTCGCAGATCTTCATGAACAGCTCGCGGTTGAATTTGCGCGCCTCGCGCACGTTCTCTCCGCGCCGCCAGAAATCGAACTCCGTCGTGCCGAACACGTAACGCGCCTTGGGAAACACCGGCTTGCCGCCCTCGGTCAGCCCGCCGATGTGGTCGGGATGGCCGTGGGTGATCACGACCACGTCGATGTCCTCAGCCTTGTAGCCGGCCTGCGCCAGCCGCGCGGCCAGATGGCCCTCGGGCACCCGGCTGCGCAGTTGCTCGTGCTCGCGGCGCAAGGCGCCGTTGCCGGTGTCGAACAGCAACAGCTGCTTGCCGGTGTTCACAAGGGTTGGAATGAACGGATGCTCAAAGCGGTTGGCCTCGATGCGGTTGGCACGGGCCAGCTCCTGCGCGGCCTCCGTCGGCTGATTGCTGGCGAAACCGGGATACAGCCGCTCGCGGATGACTTTGCTGTCCATCATATTGGCGATCTCGAAACCGCCGAACTTGAAGCGATAGACAGTGGGCTGCATTTCGCCTTGCATTGACGCGGGCACGCTTGCTCTCCCCGAATGTTGTATCGCGCCTGATGATCATTTGCAGTTATGGCGCGCGCCGATCGTTCGCAGCAAGCGTCTTGCGCCACATCAATGCGGGTTCGCCAACTTTTCCGAGACTCTCCGGGGCTTACCGAGGACGCGAAAGCGGATCGGGAATCCGTCCCAGGGATGTCAGCCAGGCCGGCGGATCGGAGACGGCCGTGGCGGGCCGCTGCAGCGGCGAATTGAGGTCGATCCATTGCTGGTCGCCCGCCGTGAGCCAGAAGGCCGTGCCGCTGTCGATTTCGAGCACGATATGCGTAGGCGGCCGGCCCGGCAGGCGGCCGGTGTTGAACACCCAGGTCGTGCCCAGCCGGTCGAACCACGAGCCGTCCGGAATGAAGGGCGATTGATGCACGTGGCCGGAGATCACCATCGACGGTTGGTGACGTTCGATCCATTGCTCAAGTTCGGCATCGCCGAAGAAGCGCTTGCCGCCCCAACTCGTCGGCGAGTTCGCGGGCGGCGCGTGATGGACCCAAATCCAGCGGCTCGCCCGGTTTGCCGACGCCTCGCGGAGCTGAGTGTCGAGGCGCTCCTTGACCTTTGGCCCATCCCACCACGGACAGACGGTGAAGAGCGTCGCGTCGATCGTCAGGCTGTCGCCGTCGCAGGCGATGCCGAGGTTGCGGGCGTCGCCGATCCAGCGCGCGATCTTCTCGCCTTCCGCATCGCGCTCATCGAGGTCATGATTGCCCGAGCAGAGAATGACGCGGGTGAGGCCCGCGAGCCGCGAGAGGTATTTCTTGACGACCAGGATCTGGGCGCGGAAGTCGACGGCCGATCCAATGTCGAGCGCGTCGCCGGCAAAGATCACAAGATCGAATTGCGGTGCCGCACTGAGCAGCCAGTCGAACTGGGGCAGAGAATAGTGCAAATCCGCGACGACCAGACAACGCATCGTCCAATGAATCCGAAATTCCAAAAACAAGCCCGCGCGGCTCAAGCGGGTAAATCTTAGCAAGAACCGTACCGGAAGCGGTCCATTGGACGCGACACATCCGCGCGGCCGCGCGCCTCATCAATCGCCGGGCCGGACTCTACGACCGCGCGATCGAGAGCGCCTTGAGGGATGTCAGGACGCCAATCAGGAAATTTTGGGATAGCTCTCCTCGGGCAATCGGAGCCGGCTTGTCGTCCGGATCGCCTGCAAGCTAGTCGAGGTCTTCGCCGGGTGTGTTTCGAATATCCCGCACGATCATGGCGAACACAAGAAGCGAAGGCGTCCACGCGAGTAACGCTCCGACTATCATCGCTTGAGCTGTTGTCATGATCGCTCCTTGATGTCCACTTGTCCGCAACACCGCTGGATCATTTTTGATCCGCGACGGACGGCTGAGGACGATTGTAGAGCCATCTCCAATAGGCTCTGTCGCGTTGGCGCTGACGTTTGTAGCTCTCGCGGCACTTGGTCGAGCAAAACTGCTCCAAGTGCCAGCTGCACCGGATTAGCCCGAAGGGGCGATCGCAGTCTGGATTCCCGCAACGATTTGTCATGACGCGGCCTCTGCGTTCGTTCGCCGTATCCAGCGAACAAAGTCTTCCTGGCCTTTGCCGAGACAAAGACGTCCACAGTAGCGTTCCCGCGCGGGATTTCGCAGACATATGACCTTAGCATCTTCACTGTCGCATTCAGAACAGCGTGGGCCTGTACGCATGGCGACCTCCTCCTGAGGAATTGCCATTCACCGATAGTCGTGTGCTGGGTGATCTCGCCGTCCGACTATCGGACGGCGACGATGCGTTCAATCTCGTTCCTCCCCCTGAATATTCAAATCGTCTAGATGTTTGATCCGCTCATCCCTACGTATAACCCCGTTCGCAGCGGGTTAACGTGGAACGGAGTTCGTGTTTGCCCGCTGCCGCCGGACCAATCGGCCTCGCAAAGCGCGAGATGCCGCGCTAACCCAATTGGGTCATTTTCTCCTTCCATCGCCGTGCTCCTGCAGAGCGGCGTCGAGGCAGTTGATCAAGGCTTCTCCGGCGAAGGGCTTGGTCAGGAAGCAGGTCGCTCCTGCCTTTAGAGCTCGCACGCGAGCGTTCTCGACAGAGAAAGCCGTGATGAAGATGAACGGCACGCGGTATCCCTCGGCAAGCAGGTGGGCCTGCAGCTCGAGCCCGCTCATTTCCGGCATTTGAACATCTGCTATCACACACGAGGTATCATTCAGGTGAGGCGACCGCAGGAATTCTTCGGCCGACGCGAATGTATGAACGATGTATCCAACCGATCTCACGAGATTGTAGGTCGCGGCACGAACGGATCCATCGTCGTCAATGATTGAAATTACGGGTGGGTTGGACAAAGCGGTCCTTCCTGGAGCGCGAATGCCTTTTCTGCAAGCCGACGGCAGAGTGCGTCGCAAATCGTGGGCCGAAAATCATACTTAGGTTTGCAGCGGGCAGGCGGATTGCTCAAATATCCGCCAAGGTCGATGCTACGGCGCGTCGCCCTGCATTCCGAGCGTCTGGGCCATCCTCACCAGATCGGCCAACGATTTCGCAGCCATTTTCCTCATGATGTGCCCGCGGTGTATCTTCACGGTGATTTCGGCAACTCCGATTTCGGCCGCGATCTGCTTGTTCATGAGTCCCGCCGTGACCCGCGCCATCACCTCTCGCTCCCGTGCAGTCAGGGTTACGAAACGCGCACGCAAGTCCGAGTGAATCTTTGCTTCATTGCGGCTATTTCGGTCGCGTTCGATTGCCGCCGTCACGGCATCCAGCATGTCCTGATCGCGGAACGGCTTGGTCAGAAAGTCGACAGCCCCGGCTTTCATCGCCCTGACCGTCATCGGAATGTCGCCATGACCCGTCATGAAGATGATTGGAGTATGGATGCCCGCCTTGGCAAGGTCGGTCTGAAAGTCGAGGCCGCTCTGTCGAGGCAACCTGATGTCAAGGATCAGGCAACTTGCAACATCGGGAGGCTTGCTCTGCAGAAACTCGGGAGCCGAACCGAACACCTCGACCCGCAAGCCCACTGACCGGAAAAGATTCCTGAGCGCTTCACGCACCGATGCGTCATCGTCGACAACGTAGACGATCGGCTCCTCGGCGCTTGCAACATTGCGAGGCGATGTCGAGCGGCCCATCACAGTGAATCGTCCTCTTGATACAGCGGCAAGCTGAACTGAAACGTCGCACCGGGTCCGACATTGCCGGAAGCCGACAATCGCCCGCCGTGGGACTCGACGATCGATCGGCAGATCGACAGGCCCATGCCCATGCCGCCGGATTTGGTGGTGAAGAAGGCGTCGTACAGCCGGTCGGCATTCTCGACGGCTAACCCGATACCGCAATCTCTTACCATGACCAGAATTTGATCGTCTTTCGCCTGGACGGTTCGAATCACCAGCTCGCGCGGTCGGTCCATCACCGGTTGCATCGCTTCGATGCCGTTGATGACGAGATTGAGGACGACCTGCTGCAGCTGGATCCGGTCGCCAAGGACCGAGCCCAGGTCGGGGGCGAGTTCCATCCGCAACGACACCCCGTGGCTGAACAGCTCATGCTGCAACAAGGTGATCACCTCGTTGATGATCTCATTGACATGGAGCTGCACTTTCTGGTCAGCGGTCGTGCTTACCATCGCACGAACGCGCTGGATCACGTCGCCGGCCCGATCACCGTCCTTGATAATCGACTCCACCGTGCTGCGTGCCTCTTCCAGGTTAGGGGTTTCGCGGTTGAGCCAACGCAGGCAGGCCGCAGCGTTGGCGACGACGGCGGTGAGCGGCTGATTCACTTCATGGGCGATCGAGGCGGCCAGTTCCCCGAGAGCCGTGACGCGCGCAACATGCGCAAGTTCCGCCTGCGCTTCATGCAGTTTCTCCTCAGCGCGCTTGCTCGCAGTGACATCCGTCACCGCTCCAACAAACTCGATGTCACCCGAGGCATCGATGACGGCATGCGCCGTAGCATGAACATATTTGACGGAGCCATTGGGCATCAGCAATCGATATTCGTGATTGAAATCCTTCCCGTCGCGGGAAGCACGGTCGATGGTTTGCTGCGCACGCGCACGATCGTCCGGATGAATGCGTTGAGCGACCTTGTCAAGCGTGACCGAAGGGGCTTTGTCATATCCGAATATTCTGAAAGTTTCCTCCGACCAGACGATTTCGCTGGTGGCGACACGCCAACCGAAGCTGCCGGTATGGCTCAACCGCTGGGCTTCGGCCAAATACGATTCGCTCTGCCGCAGGGCATTTTCGGCCTCCTTGCGCTCGGTAATGTCCTCGCATGCGATCAGGACGATCAACCGGTTGTCCAGCTGTCGCACCGCCTTGGCGTTTTCACGAACCCAAAGCGCTGAACCGTCCTTGCGGACCTTTCGGATCTCCCAACTGTGCGTTTGACCGATATTTGTCAGGCAGACGTCGACGCTTTTCAGGACCAGGTCCCGGTCTTCCTCAAAGAAGACCTTCAGCACCGATTGCCCACGCAATTCATCGACCACATAGCCAAGCTGCGCGGCGCCAAAACTGTTGACTGACAGGACGACGCCGTTCGCATCAACCATGAAGTACATGACCGGATTGTGCTCGAAGACCTCCTTCCACTGCGCCTCACTCTCGCGCAGGGCTTCTATGGCGCGCTGTTCGGCCGTTGCCCGACCCTCGATAGCGGCTTCCATTTGCCTGCGGGCACCCGTTAGCACGCGCATCATGATCAATGAGGCGAGAAGCAAGCCGATGAGCAGCACGATGGCAACCAGATACCCGGCGATCACGGGACCGAGCACGAACCAAGTGCAAGCCGCAGCCAGCAGCGCCAGCACCATGCTGCCGATCAGCGAGTGCTCAGTTGAGCGCCAGGATTTCAGTGTCTGCTTACGCATGGCAGCACTTTTGACGTCCGGGCCCGCGCTGCGTGGCCAGACGATCACGACCACCAGCGGCGATAACATCGCCCGCACAGCGGACATCTTAGCAGCTTTTCAAAGGCCTGAAGTTATGATGCGCCGCGATATACGCAGCGTCTCGAAGCGCGTTGGCGTGGTTAGTAGCGCCCGCAAGCCCCGGGGACCGACCATCGCGGAACGCACCCGGTGAACAACAGCCTCACCCGACATGCCAGGCGCCCGCTGACGAGATGGGACGTTCGTTCCAGTCCCTCACCGGGACTCAGGTCGTCGATCCTAAACCTAGGTATGCTCTTCTCAACCAAACGTCACCTACGAATCAACCTCCGTTCAATTGTCTGGCCGATCTCGACCATTACGCTACTTGTATGGAGGAGCGTTTCTCACTGCACGGGCTCGTCGCATTGGACGTTGTACGTCGGTGCCGTTGTCCGGATATCCGCTTGTCAATCCCGCTTGCTTCGTGATCGCCGTCTCCTTCCACCATCAATCTGGGAATCGACATGCCAAAACCAAGCCTGCAATTGATCCATTGCTCGAACAGCATTCGACCGGCAGCAAAGCACCACCAGAACGGCCGCAGCTTCCGGCCCTTCGTCGTCCATGGAGGCGCGCAAGCGCGATCGCGATTGGACGAGCATTCATGGGAAGCTGCGCTTGAACTTATCGGACTTGGCTTTTCAGTTTTCTACGCAAATTATGTCGCCCTGCTGGGGGCGAGTATGCTCGCTCTCGGGGCCTCCAAACTGGACTGATCCTGAAAAGACCAGCGAGATTGACGTGAGCTTCCCGAACCATGCGTTGCGGAACACCGCACTCTGACGCATCATTCACGTCGAGCGGATCATGCTCTAAGCCCGCGCCATCGCGTGGGGGAAGACGACCTCGATCAGCGTGCCGGAACGGCCGCCGGTCTTGATATGGAATCGCGCACGGTTGGCTTCGACCAGCGCTTTCGTCAGCGAGAGGTTGACGGCTGAGCTGTCGGAGGCCTGATCGGAGGGCTCCGGGTTACGGAATGGCTCGAGCGCCGCGGCGATTTCATTGTCGTTCAGCCCATGGCCGGTGTCGCGGACGCGCAGCACCACATCGCCGATGTCGGACAGTGCCGTCGAGACGATGACCTGGCCCGCGGGATTGGCGAGATGGATGGAGTTGCCGATCAGGTTCAGCGTGATCTGGCGCAGCGCGCGCCCGTCCGCGACCACCGGCGGCAGCGCCTGCGCCAGCGACGTTCGGATGATGATGCGTTCGCGGTTGGCTTGCGGCTGCATCACCGAGACGCAGCTTTCCACCATCTCGTTGAGATTCTGGTTGGCGAAGGCGAGGTCGAGCTTGCCGGTCTCGATGCGCGAGAGCTCGAGCAGGTCGTTGATGATGGCAATCACGCGCTCGCCGGACGCGCGGATATCCCTGGTATAGTCGGCATAGTGCTCGTTGCCGAGCGGGCCGAACCGCTCGCCGATCATCACTTCGGCAAGACCTAAGATCGCATTCAGGGGTGTGCGGACCTCGTGGCTGATCCGCGCCAGCATGTCGACCTTGCTGTTTGCAAGGCCGCCGTTTGCAAGGCTGCTGCTTGCAAGGTCGCTGTTCGCAAGGTCGCTGTTCGCCGTGCGATCGGCCGGCTGCCGCGCCTGCGGCGGCTCGCTTTCGCCTTTCGTGCCCTGCGAATTGTCGCGGAACACCGCGAAGAAATTCGGCCCGTCCGGCCGGGTCCGTCCCATGGTCATCGACAACGGGATGGTGCCGCCGTTATGGTTTGGGCCTTGGCCGACGCGGCCCAGCACCTCGCTGCCAAGATCGAGCAGGATTCCGACGCCAGCGTGCTTGATGCTATCGAGGTATTCGAAGACGACGCCCAGGCTCTCCGGCGCAAAGAGATCGGCGAGATTGTGCCGAACGAACGCCGCCCCGTCATATCCGAACAGGGCCTCCGCGCTGCGGTTGCAGGCGTGGATGTTGCCCTCCGCGTCGAACATCACAATGCCCTCGGCGGTGGTATCGAGAATGGCGGCGAGATCCTCCGCGGCGACTTGGCCGGCGGCCGGTGGCGGGCCGGCCGGCGCTGGTTCAGGAGTTGGCTGCCGAATTGGTTCCTGAGTCGAGCCCTGTATCGGTTCTTCAATGAGCTCTTGAACGAGGTCTTGAATCGGTCTTTGGACCGCGGCCGGCGCGCGCTCGGGTGGCGCAAGAATCGGGTCAGGTACCTGATCAAGACTCTGGTTCGCAGAGAACATCAGGGCCAGCGCGGACTCGCCGTCCCATGAAATCGTGAACAGCCGCGCCTCGGTCGCCGCCGCCGGACTCGATGAATCTTGGCTCGCCGAAATCGTCACCGGCGTGCCCGTCTCCGAGGTGCTGCTGGCCCAGGACACACCGGCCTCGACATAGAGTGCGTCCAGTCCGCCGGCCTGCTCCAGCCCGTGAAGGCTGTCATAGCCGATCCGCTGCAGAAATGCCGGATTGGCGTAGAGCAGCCGGTCGAGCCGATAGATCAGGATGCCGGTGGGCAACAGGTCCAGCAGCGCCCGGTCGCGGCCGCTTTCTCCGCGGGCGGGCGGTTCGGGTTGCGCCAGCCAGTCCGGTGCGGCGTTCACCGGTTGGTCGCGCGCAGCGCCATCCGCCTCGCCATTGTCGCGCTCGAGCCGCGCCGACAATTGCCTGGCCAATTCATCGAAGGCGTTGTTTTCCACCGCCGTCAGCGCCGGCGATTTCGGCTCGCCAAGGGGGCGGAACGGCACGACGTTCTCGGGCATGTCCACGGGCTCATCCAGATCGGCATGAAGCGAAGTGTCATCAGCAATCGAAGCGGGAGTTCCAAGTGGTACGGACGACACGACATCGGATGTCGTGGGCAGTTCTGGGGCGGGGGTGTGCCCTGATTCGGTCGGAACGGTGTCGGCAGGATGGACGGGCGGCGCCGATAGATCGTCAGCCGGCTCGCGACCCCGCAGTTCCTCCAATTGGCCCAGACTGTCGAGAACCCGGCAAACGCCAAGGCCCCGATAGCCGGCGAAATTCCCTGTCGGGTCGTCGATCGGCAGCCCCGACAATTCGACCGGCAGCCGGCCGCCGCCGTCGACGGGCCAGTAGATCGTGATGCCGCTCCAGGCGTTGCGCGTTGCGATGGCCTCGAGCACGCGGCCTGCGGGATCGAGTCCATAGGTTTCGGCGATTTCACGCCACGGCCGGCCGAAGCCCGCCGCGATGCGCGGGCCGATCAGGCGGGTAAATTCGTCGGAGCCGAGCGAAAAGCGTCCGTCGGTGTCCATTTGCCAGCTAAAGCGCAGCGGACGCTGGCGCCTCCTTGACGCGGGCTGCGCGGGCGATTCCGGCGCTTCGGCGAGCTGCGATTCGGCCGGCGCTGCGTCCGTGTCCCCAGCCGGCGAAGCGGTCTCCCCGGTTGTCGGCTCGGCCGTCCAATCCGCTGCGATCGGCTGTCGCGGTCCGGGCTGTTTTTCGGACTCGGCTGTCGGCTCGCCTGGATGCGTAGCCGGTGCGGCGCCCGGCGCGATCAGGGCCACGAGGCCAATGTCGCTGCCGGTGCCGACGCGCTGCAGCACCATGTGGCCGGTGCCGATCGGCCTCTCGACCCGGCCGTTGGCGAGCGCTTCGCTGCGCGCGGCGTCGAAGCCAGCTTCGGAAAAACTGGGGAAGCCGAACAGCGCGCGGGCGGCCTCGCTGGCGCCGACGAACAGGCCGTTGCTCGCGAAGGCTATGATCGGCGTCTCGATACCTTCCACCAGACGCTGCAACCGCTCGATCAGCGGCATCGCCCGACCTGACGTCTCGGCTGCCGCGATCAGAATACCGTGGCTGCCGTCGGGAAAGACCAGCAGCGCGCAGGAGCAGGTCATCAGCCTGCCCAGCGCGGCACCGAAACCACGCAGCCGTTCCAGCCGCATCGCGCCGGTTGGAGGAAGCCGGCCCGCGAGTTGCGCGATCTGCCGCCGGCTTGTGTCTGCCGGGCCAAATGTCTTTTTCGCCAGCGCAGCGCCGTTGGCCGCGCCGAACAATCGTGCGCCGACCGGGTTGGCCCACAGGACCCGGCTGCCGTCGGTGGACCACAGCCATGCCGGGAGCGCGCTTGTTGCGTGCACAGCCAGCCGCGGATCGCCGACGCCCTGCAACTCGAATTCCCTCTGGCTCATGGTCGTGACTTAAATCGCCTGGTTGGTTGTTGGTTCGACCCGGACCGGAACCGGCCCCGCAATGACAACCTTAACAAAGCGTTATTATCGCCCGCCAGCCCAGGCAGGTCCACGGTTGCGGCCGCCAAAGGCCTGGATAACCCTTAATCTTCGGGTCGCCCTCGAACCCTTTCGTCGACCTTGCGTTGATGTCTTGCATAACACCGGCAAAGGTCCACGATCGGTGAACCTGACGGGGCTGCGTCACACCGCCGAAGATACGGCTCAATTTTTTGCCGGCAAAGTTTTCGCCGATCCAAATCTTTGCCGACCCAAATCTTCGCCGGCGAAGTGTTTTGCCAATAGCCTGGGCCGAGAGCGGGGCTAACGCCCTGGCCAACGCAACAGGAGTGGGACCATGAACGAAAATGGGCATAACCGTTTTGAAATCCCCAAGGACATGCGATCCATGGCAGATGCGAGCTTCGACCAGGCGCGCAAGGGCTTCGAGAAATTCCTTGCCGGCGCTCAGGCGACCGCGGGTTCGATCGAAGAGCGCGGCGAGACGGTCCGCGCAGGTGCGAAGGACGTCAGCGCTAAGGCGATGGGCAATGCCGAGAAGAACGTCCAGGCCTCGCTGGACTACGCGCAGTCGCTGCTGCATGCCAAGGATCTGAGCCAGGTGATGCGTCTGCACAGCGAGTATGTCCAGTCGCAGATGCGCTCGCTCGCGGAACAGGCCAGCGAAATGGGCCAAATCGTCGGCCGCGCTGCCATGGAGGCCGCCAAACCCAAGGTTTAGTACAAGGCTTAATGCAAGGCTTGATGCCGGCTCTTGCCCGTCGGCCTGGAACCAGCGACCCACATCAACCGGGCTCGTGCCCGCCGCGTTTGGTGTATGGCATCGCATCTAAAAAAAGTTGCAATGCACAAAAATGACACTATATGGGTACACAGGTTGTGCGCCCGGTAAGGGTAGCCCCACTGCGTGTCTTAGTTCGGCGTACCCGGCCCCTGGCTGCCCGGCGCACAAAAGGGGGGTCACACTGCTTTCACCCCGTCGCGAAGGATACATGCCATGTCTAATGCCACCGATCCTTTTTCCGCTTCCATCATTCCCTTCGAAGTCCCTGAGCAAATGCGTGCGTTCGCAGAGCGCGGCGTCTCGCAGGCCCGCGACAATTACGCCAAGTTCAAGGATGCCGCCGAGAGCCACAACGGCACCATCGAGGCTGTGTTCACCACCGCCAGCAAGGGCGCGAGCGAATATTCCGCCAAGGTGATGGAGTTCATCAAGGCCAACACGACGGCCAATCTGGACTTCGCCCACGAAATGCTCGGCATCAAGTCGCCGTCGGAGGCGCTGGAACTGTACACCGCGCATGCCCGCAAGCAGTTCGAGACGCTCACCGCCCAGGCCAAGGAACTGGCCGAGCTGAGCCAGAAGGTCGCGACTGAGACGGTCGAGCCGATCAAGGCGGGCGCCGCGAAATATTACAAGCCCGCGGCCTGATCGCTGCGATCGGTTGCTTTGCAACCGGCGCTTTGCGACCGGCGCCCTGAATGAGAACGGCCCGGGCGAAATGCTCGGGCCTTCACTTTGAGGCGGAACAGGCCGCGGCTGCCGCCGTCTTGCGGCTGGCTTCTTGCCCCTCTCTTGGTCTTGCCAAACCTAAGCGTTGCACCTAGTTTCCGCCCGGTTCGGCGCCTCCGTTTTGAAGGGGCCCCGACGGATGCAGTTGTAGCTCAGTTGGTTAGAGCGCCTGTCTGTGGAACAGGAGGTCGGTGGTTCGAGCCCACCCAACTGTACCAGAACAACAAAATCTCCTGCGGTTCCAGCATCATACTGATAGGCCTGACTTA
>WNGJ01000464.1_pt1 | contig 66483 bp, 62 predicted proteins | sample 5400611 | NCBI WGS metagenome assembly WNGJ01 (sample SAMN13153375, study PRJNA577476) | soil metagenome | isolation source: 40 cm soil or saprolite under Garry oak tree replicate 1 | place: USA:California | collected 2016-06-15 | reverse complement strand
CGTGAAGGCATCGGGGAGCAGGCCGCGCAGCGTCCAGCGCCGCTCGCTCTTCGGGCCGGCGGCGACGATCTCCACGTCGAGGCCGAACTCGGCGAGCAGCTGGCGGCAGGCGCCGCACGGGGCGGCCGGGGGATCGACCTCGGTGACCACGGCTACGCGCGTGAGCCGGCGCGCCCCCGCCGCCACGGCCGCGCCCAGTGCCATGCGCTCGGCGCAGATGGTCAGGCCGTAGGACGCGCTTTCGACGTTGGTCCCGACGAAGACGCTGCCGTCCGCCGCCTCGATCGCCGCGCCGACGCGGAAGCGGCTGTACGGGGCGTACGCGTTCGCCAACGCTGCGCGCGCCCGGCCCACCAGGTCCCCGCTCATGCCCAGATCTCCCGCAGGAACGAGTCCCCCGCGGCGAGCGGCGCGACGTCGAAGTACTCCGCGACCGTGGCCCCCATGTCCGCGAAGGTGGGCCGCTCGCCCAGGCTCGCCGGGCGCACGCGCGGCCCGAAGGCAAGCAGCGGCACCGCCTCGCGCGAGTGATCGGTCGAGGGCGTCGTCGGATCGTTGCCGTGGTCGGCCGTGACGATGATCAGGTCTTCCCCCTGCAGCCGCTCGAGCAGTCGCGGCACCCATGCATCCAGCTCCCGCAATCCCTCGTGAAACCCCGGTACGTCGTTGCGGTGCCCCCACGACTGGTCGAACTCGATGACGTTCGCGAACACGAATCCGCTGTCGAGCCGCTCGAGCGCGTCCTCGAGGAGTCGATACGCCGCCGCGTTGGTCGGCGTGTGCCGGCTCGTGATGCTCCGCCCCGCGAACAGGTCGTCCACCTTCCCGATCCCGACCCGTTGGAGGCCGGCCTCCGCCAGCCGGTCGAGCAGCGTCGGCCCCACCGGCGGCACCGAGAAGTCGCGCCGGTTCGCCGTCCGCTGGTACGCACCCGGGGGCCCGGTGAACGGCCGCGCGATCACCCGGCTCACGAGGTGGTCGCCGACGAGCAACCCCCGCGCGATCTCGCAGCCACGGTACAGCTCCGCCAGTGGAATGGTCTCTTCGTGCGCCGCGATCTGGAAGACCGAGTCCGCGGAAGTGTACACGATCCATTGCCCGGTCGCCTGGTGCGTGGCACCCAGCTCCGCGATGATCGCCGTGCCCGACGCCGCCACATTGCCGATCACGCCGCGCCCGGTGCGGCGCGCGAATTCCGCCAGCACGTCCTCGGGAAACCCGTTCGGATACGTGCGGAACGGGCGCTCGAGCAGCAGGCCGCAGATCTCCCAATGGCCCGTCGTGCTGTCCTTCCCCGGAGAGCTGGGGAACGCCACGCCGCACGCCGCGGTCACGCCGGGCCCGACGTCGAGCCGGGCCGACAAACCCGGGATCCCGGGGACCGGGCGGCAGCGTCCCAGTCCCAGCCGCTCCAGGTTCGGCAGCCTGAGACCGCCGACGGCGCGCGCCACGTTTCCCAGCGTGTCGCTCCCGGCATCGCCGTAGCGCACCGTGTCGGGAGCAGGGCCGATCCCCACCCCGTCGAGAACGATGATGGCGGCGCGCCTCAATCGTATACGCGGGGGAGTCGCGGCCCGAGGGTGGCCAGCGCCTCGCGCTGCGTGGCGCCCTCGGCGCTCGCGAACTCGTCCAGAGTGACGCCCGCCCCCCCTTCGACCTCCCCAATCAGCGTGGCGACGTCGCCGACCTTCACCACGCGGTCGCCGATTTCGACCATCGCGAGGTCCATCGTCACCGCGCCGACGATGGGACAGCGGCCGCCGCCGAGGTGCACCTGCCCGCGCCCCGACAGACCGAGCGAGCGTCGCACGCCGTCGGCGTAGCCGATCCCGAGCGTGGCCACCCGAGTGGCTGCGGGCGCCGTCCACAGCGCCCCGTAGCTCACACTCTCTCCCGCCGCCACGTGCCGCACCGCGAGCACCCGCGCCCGCAGGCGCACCACCGGGCGCGGCTCCGACAGCCCCGCGCCGGGCGAGCCGCCGTACAGAAACAGGCCGGGCCGGATCAGGTCGAAGGCGTAGCGCCGGTCGGCGAGCGCCGCCGCGCTGTTCGCCACGTGCAGCAACGCGGGCCGTCGGGGCAGCTTCGCCACCGCGTGGAGGAACCGCTCGGTTTGGACGTCGCGCGAGCCGTCGCCCCGCTCGGCCGAGTGGAACTGGGTGTAGCAACCCTCGAGGGCCGGCGTGTTGGCCACTTCCCGCACCCGCTCGATCTCATCCCAGCGCACGCCCGACCGGCCCATCCCTGTATCGATCTCGAGATGGAAGGCGTGTCCGCCGCGTCCCGTCCACTGACCGATCGCATCGGCGTCCCCGAGGCCCGGCGTGAGACGGAAGCGTTCGAAGTCGTCGAAAAACGCGGCCTGCGCCGGCATGAACACGAGCACCGGGCGCGTGATCCCGGCGGCGCGCAGCTCCGCCCCCTCCTCCAGCGTCGCCACCCCGTAGCCCCAGGGGTCGAGCGTCTCGAGCGCCTTGCTGACCGCGACGGCTCCCACGCCGTAGGCGTTGGCCTTCACCACTGGGAGGAGCCGCGTGCCGGCAACCCGTGCCGCGGCGCGGGCGTTGGCGACGACGGCTGCGAGGTCGACTTCGACCCAAGCCCGCCTGTCCCGCCCGCTCATCCCGTTGCGACGTGGCGGGCGGGCCTCGTGGACGATGGGCGAGGAGTGGGAACGGGACGCATGGGCGCGCTCACGGGCGCGCGTAACCTAACGCGCCCGCTTATCTCCAGGCAAGGCGACGGCGTTATCGTTCACCATGACCGAGAACGATGGATCGCTGGCGCGCGCCCTCGCGGTGCAGCGGCGGGCCGCCGCGGTGGGGTTCGACTGGCCGGATGAGTCGGGACCGCTCGACAAGATCAAGGAGGAGACCCGGGAGTTGCAGCGCGAGATGCGGGATGCGGGAAGCGGGAAGCGGGATGCGTTAGCGGACGAGATCGGCGATCTGTTGTTCGCGGTCGTCAATCTCGCGCGCAAGCTCGCGATCGATCCGGCCACGGCGCTCGAGCGCGCCAACGAGAAGTTCGAGCGGCGCTTCGGGGCCGTCGAGCGGCTGGCGGTGTCCCGGGGCATAGACCTGGGACGCGCGAGCCTGGAAGCGCTGGACGAACTGTGGGAGGAGGTAAAGGGCGGTCGCTCACGGCCATAGCTTGTACAGCGTCCGCGGAAACGCGATCGCTTCCCGCACGTGGGGGATGCCGCAGATCCAGCTCACGGTGCGCTCGACGCCCAGGCCGAACCCCGCGTGCACGAACGTGCCGTACTTGCGGAGATCGAGATACCAGCCGTAGGTGTCCTCGGGGAGCCCTTCAGCGCGGATGCGCGCCAGCAGCTTGTCGTAGTCGTCCTCGCGCTGGCTGCCGCCGATGATCTCGCCGTACCCCTCGGGCGCGAGCATGTCGTTGTTGAGGACGGTGCGTGGGTCCGCGGGGTTTTCCTTCATATAGAAGGCTTTCACCTGCTTGGGATAGTTGAACACCAGCACGGGGCGATCGTACTGCTTGGCGAGCAGCGTCTCCTCGTCACCCCCCAGGTCGCGGCCCCATGCCATGTCGCTTCCCAGAGCCTGGAGCTTGAGGACGGCGTCCGAGTAGGAGATCCGCGGGAACGGGGGCGTCACGGTTTCGAGCGGCGCGGTGTCGCGCTCCAGCTCCGCCAGCTCCGCCCGCCGCCGCGCCAGACAGCGGGCCACGATGAAAGCGACGAATTCCTCCTGCAGCCGCATGTTCGCGTCGGAGTCGTTCCAGGCGACTTCCGGCTCCACCATCCAGAACTCGGTGAGGTGCCGCCGGGTCTTCGACTTCTCGGCCCGGAACGTGGGCCCGAAGCAGTACACCTTGCCCAGGGCGGCCGCCGCCGCCTCGACGTAGAGCTGGCCGGTCTGCGCGAGGTAGGCCGTGCCCAGGTCGAAGTACTGCGTCGCGAAGAGATGGCCGGCCGCCTCACCGATCGCGCCGGTGAGGATCGGCGTGTCCACGAGGGTGAAATGGCGCTCGTAGAAGAAGTCGCGGATGGCCTGGATCACCTCGTGCCGCACCCGGGCGATCGCCACCTGGCGCCGGCTGCGCAGCCACAAATGGCGGTGCTCGAACAGGAAGGCGGTACCGTGCTCCTTCGGGGTGATCGGGAAGTCGACCGAGGCCCCGAGTATCTTCAAGTCGCTGGCCTGGAGCTCGACGCCGCCCGGAGCGCGCGGCTCGGCGCGCACCGTGCCGGTCACCTCGACCGACGTCTCCTGCGTGAGCCGCCCGAACGCCTCCCACGCGGCCTCGGGGACGTCTTTCTTGGAGAGGACCGCTTGCAGATACCCCGTGCCGTCGCGCAGCGTCACGAACGCGATCTTGCCGCTCGAGCGCGTGGTCATCGTCCAGGCGCGCAGCGTCACGCTGGCGCCGGCGCGCTCGGGCAGCGTCTCGATGCGAACCGTGTCGGACATAGGCGCGGCATACTAGTGACGGCTCTGTGGGCTGTCAACGCGATCGCGTGCGCCGCGTACCAGCCGTCCACCACCCCCTCCGCGACCCCCGGCAGCAGGCTCGCCCCGGCGCGACAGGAGACGCCGTGGACCGCCTACCTCGGCAACGCCCAGCACGACGTGTCGGCCGCGGAAACCCTCAACGCCGACCCCCGCCCGCTGTGGCACGCCACCGTCGGGCGCGCGGTGCGCGGCAGTCCGGCGCTGGGCGAAAGCGTGATCGCGGTCGGCACGGTGGACCGGCAAGTGGTGCTGCTCGACCGGCCCACCGGCCAAGTGCTGTGGCGCGCGCGCCTGCGGGGCACCGTGCACGCCGGCCCGTTACTCGACCCGGACCGGCTGTACGTCGCCACCGAGGCGTCTCCCGATGGCCAGGTGTACGCCTTGAGCCTGCGCGACGGCCGCACGCTGTGGAGCACGCGCACCGCCGGCATCGAGGCGGCGCTGGCACTCGCGGGCGACACGCTCTACGCCGGCACCGAGAGCGGCTTGCTGCTGCGCCTCGGCGCCGCCGACGGGAAGGTGGTCTGGCGCCGCCAGCTCGGGGGCGCCGTGCGCGCGGCCCCGGTGCCCACCCCAGCGGGGATCGCCGTCGCCACTACAGCCGATACCCTGTTTCTGGTGGACGGGGCGAAGGGCGAGGTGACGCGGCGGCTCGCTCTTCCCGGCGCGGTGCTGGCCGGGCCGGCGCTCGGGCCCGCCGCCGACCGGCTGTACCTCGGGACCACGGGGGGACAGATCCTCGCCGTGGCGCTCCCCGAGCTCACCGTCGCCTGGGACTGCTCCGCGGGCGATGCCGTATACGGCGCGCTCGCGATCGCCCGCGACACCGTATTCGCGCTGGCGCGCAACGGCACGCTCTGGCTCATCCCGCGCGACGGTCCGGCGGCGGACGGAGCCCGCTCGGTCGCCCTCGGAATCGTGGCCACGGCCGGCCCGACGCCGCTGAGCCACGGCGTGCTGGCGGGGAGCGTGAGCGGCGAAGTCGTGCTCGTCGACCCGGCGTCGGGGAGCATTGCGTGGCGGGCGCAGGTCGAAGGCCCTATCGAGCAGCCCCCCCTGGTGCGCGACCGCCAGCTGGTCGTGATCGGCGGGCATGGCGATATTCACGTCTATCGATGAACCGTACGCTGGCCTGCTGCGGTCTGGTCCTCGTCCTCGCCTCATCCCATCTGTGGGCGCAAGACGGCGACAGCGTGGCGCGGTCATCGGACGTGCAACGTGCAACGTGGCGTCGCGCAACGGTGCACTGGGGCAAATGGACCGCGGCGGCGGTCGCGGCCACGTTCACGGCGCTGGGCGCGCACGAGCACCAGAACTCGAACCGCGTCTTTAGCGAGCTGCTCGACCTGTGCCGCGCCTCGAGCGCCAACTGCGCCCTCGCTCCCGACGGAAGCTACCGCAATCCCACCGCCGAGCGGCTGTACCAGACTTCCATCCATTACGACCGCCGGGCGCGGCTGCGCCTGCTGCTCGGTCAGGTGAGCCTGCTCGCGAGCGCGGGCCTGTTCCTGGCCGACCTGCGGCACGGCGGCGGAGGACCGGAGAACATTCCGTTTCGCGGGGCGAAGCTGACGGTGGAGCCGATCGGCGGCGGTGCGCGGGTGGGGATGCGGGTGGCGTTCTGAACGGGGAACGCGGAACGGGGAACGCGGAACTTCAATTCCTGCGTTCCGACTTCCGCGTTCCCCGTTCGGTTCACCCCACCCTGAACAGCTCGAACCCCCGCTCGTAGCGCTGCACGATCCGGTCCCGGTACACCGCGTGCTCCGGCTGAGCGAGCGCCGGATCCCGGGCGATGATCTCGCCCGCCGCGCGCCGCGCCACCTCGAGCAACGGCAGGTCGGTCGCGAGATTCGCGTAGCGCAGCGCGATCCCGCCCGACTGCCGCGCGCCCGCGAGCTCCCCCATGCCCCGCTCCTTGAGATCCAGCTCGGCGATGGCGAAGCCGTCGCTCGTCTCGGTGAACGCCGTCAGACGGGGGCCCGCTTCGGGTGCGTCGGACATCAGGATGCAATGACTGGCGGCGGCCCCCCGGCCGACGCGGCCGCGCAGCTGGTGCAGCTGCGCCAGGCCGAACCGCTCCGCGTGCTCGATCACCATCACCGTCGCGTTGGGAACGTCGATGCCGACCTCGATGACCGTGGTCGCCACGAGGAGGTGCACCTCGCCGTCTCGAAACGCGCGCATCACGCGGTCGCGCTCTTCCGCCGGCATGCGCCCGTGCACCAGCCCCACCACCAGCTCTGGAAACGCTTTCTCGAGTCGCCCCGCCATCGTCGTCGCGGCCTTCAAGTCGGCGCGCTCCGACTCCTCGATCACCGGATACACCACATACGTCTGCCGTCCTGCCGCTGCCTCGCCGCGGATGAATTCGTAGATCTTGGCGCGCGCCGCCTCGGTGCGGAGCGCCGTCTTCACTGTCCCCCGGCCGGGCGGCCGCTCGCGCAGCTGGGTGACGTCGAGGTCGCCGTACAGCGTGAGGGCGAGGGAGCGCGGGATCGGCGTCGCCGTGAGCAGCAGCACGTCCGGCGCGTCGCCCTTCTCGACCAGGCTCGCCCGCTGCTCCACGCCGAAGCGCTGCTGCTCGTCGATGACGGCGAGGCCGAGGCGGGCGAAGCTCACCTCCTCCTGGATCAGCGCGTGCGTCCCGACCACGAAGCGGGCGGCGCCGCTCGCGAGGCGGCGTCGGGCCGCCGCCTTGGCCGATGCGGTGAGGCGCCCGAGCAAGAGCTCCGGCGCGAGGCCGAGGGGCCCGAGTAGCTGGCCGAGCGTGGCGTGATGCTGCTCGGCGAGCAGCTCGGTCGGCGCCATGAGGGCCGCCTGGTAGTCGTTCTCCAACGCCAGCAGCATGGCGAAGAGCGCCACCACCGTCTTGCCGGTCCCCACGTCGCCCATCAGGAGCCGGTGCATGCGCAGCGGCGCCGTCATGTCCTCGGTGATCTCGCGAATCGCCCGGCGCTGGTCGGCCGTGAGCTCGAAAGGAAGGTGCGCCTTGAGCCGCGTGGTGAGCTCCTTCTTGATCGCGAAGCGGATTCCCGCCCGCGCCCGCTTCGCGAGCAAGCGGGCGCGCGCCTGCACCAACTGTTGGTCGAACAGCTCATCGAACGCGAGCCGCCGTCGTCCTTGCTCCGCTTCCCCCACGCTCGCGGGGCGGTGCACGGCGGCGAGCGCCGTGCGCAGGTCGGGAAGGGGGGGAGCGAGCGTCGCGCGCCACGCCGGCGGGTGGGGATCGGTCACGAGGGCGAGCAGGCCGTCCAGATGTTGCTGCACGAGGCCGCGAATCTGACGGTGGGTGAGCCCCTCGGTCGCCGGGTACACGGGGAGCACCATCCCGCGGTCGGGTTCCTCTCCCGCATCCGAGAGCACGATGAACTCGCGGGGCACCAGCTGGCGGCCGTGGTAGTAGCGCACGGGGCCCGTCACGAGGAGCAGTTGGCCGGCTTTGATCTGGCGCTCGAGGAACGGCTGGCCCGGCCAGGCGCACTCCAGCACGCCGCTCGCGTCCCGCAACACCGCGCGGAACACGCGCAACCCGCGCCGCGTGGGCAGGACGCCGGTGCTGACCACCCGCCCCACGCACGTCGCGTCCTGTCCCACCTGGGCACGCGCCAGTGGCGTGAGCGCGGTGGCGTCCAGGTAGCGGTGCGGCGCGTGATACAGGAGGTCGCCGGCGCTCCTGATGCCCAGGCGAGCCAGGGCCTCCGCGCGCCGCGGGCCCACGCCCTTCAGGTACTTCACGGACGACGTCAATGCGAGCGGCATGTCGCTATGGCAGGCCCTGGCGGCGGCGCCACGCCCACTCCGCGGTGAACGCGGCGATCGCGAGCACGAACAGCCACCAGCGGTCGCGCGCGGCCACCGCGTCGAGCCGGCCCGCCGCGGCGCCGCCATGCGCGACCAGCGTCGGTGCCGCCGGGCGCCACTCGTCCGAGTACGACTCCACCGCGATGAGCCCTTCCCCCGCCCCGCCCCGCACGGCGTAGCGGTACACGCCGGGCGGCAGCCGCAGTTCGCTTCGGCCCTGCGCGTCGAACTCAAGCGTATCACGCCGCTCCACGCCTCCCGTCTTCCCTCCTTCTCGCGTGAGCGTGACAGCGAGGTCACGCGGCTCGCCGGCGCCAGTCCACCGCCACACGATGGGCCGCCCATTGGCGACCACCCGTGCTACGGGAACCACCCTTTCCCCTTTCCCCTTCCCCCCGTCTCCTTCGAGCAGCCATTCCGCGAGCGCCGCGACGAGCGCCCGGTACGCCTGCTCGGCGCCGCCGCGGAACGCCCAACGGTATAGCCCGGCGCCCGCGATATCGACGCGGCGTTGGCCGCCCCGCTCGGTGAGCAACAGTACCGGACGCGCCGGACCGCGGCGCGCCAGGCGCGCCGTGAGCGCGACGACCGTCGAGCTGTCGGGCGTCGTGGGCGCGAGCGCCGCCAGCGGGGGAAGTGAGTCCCACGTCACGCCGGCGAGCGCGAAGCTCAGCGGCGACGCCGGTGGCGGGTCCGCGTACCAATCCCCCGCCCTGGCCGCGCCGCTAGACCAGCGCAGCACGGCTGGAGGCCGGCCCAACGTGCCAGGGTCGCCGCCCAGGACGACGAGCCGGGCGCCGGCGAGCGCGCGCCGCACCTCAAGCGGCGCCACCGGTGTCAGGGTCACTGCGTCCCGCCAAGGCGCTCCCTTGTCGGGCTGTACGAACATGCGGAGCGGGACGCGCGCCACGTCACCGAGCGTGCGCGCGAGAAACCGCAGATCCCAGTCGGGAGGGGCCGCCAGCACCACGACCTGCGGGGCCGAGCTCAGCTCCACGACGAACAGGCGCGCGTCGTCGCGCGGCTCGGAGTCAGGCGCGCCCTCGAGACGCACTTCCAGCGCCGACCAGCCGGGATGCGGGATGCGAGATACGGGAAGCGTAAGCTCGGTCGAAACGATGCCACTATCGGGGAGGGGGACGGCGCGCGATGCGATACGCCGCCCCTCGACCACCACCGCCAACGTTGCACGCATCCCGCATCCCGCATCCCGCATCCCGCATCCCGCATCCCGCATCCCGGCCGTCCCGTATGAAGGCGCGCGGGGCAGCACAACCACGTGCGGCGCCCGCAGCAGATCCGGTGCGATGGCCGCGACGTCCTCGAGCTCCCCGTCGGTGACGACGGCGACGGGTGCGCCCCGGGCCGCGGCCGCCGCGAGGCCTGGGGCGAGTCGGCTCGCGCCGTCGGTGGGGGGAAACGAATCGAAGGCGGCGACGCGGTCGCCGAACCGCCAGATCACTCCGCCGCGAGCGAGGGCGCGCGCGCTGTCCAGGGCTTCATGCCAGCGGCCTCCGCGGCCGGCCATGCTGAGCGACGCATCGAGCAGGACGAGCGGCGGCGTTCCACCCCCGCCCTCTCCCGAGAGGTGACGCGTGGCGATCGGGTTCCACAGGAGGAGCAGCAGCGCGCCGCAGCCGGTGGCGCGGAGCAGCGCGAGGCCCGGCGTCAGGCGGCGACGCATCGCAGCGCCTCCGGGACGGTGAACCTCCCTTCGTACAGCGCCCGGCCCACGATCGCGCCGGCGAGCCCAGCGGCTCGCGCGCTCCGCAGATCGTCGAGGGAGGCGACGCCCCCCGACACGATCACGTCGAGCCCCAGCTCGGCGAGGGTACGCGCGCCCGGGACGTCCGGTCCGGAGAGCATGCCGTCGCGCGCCACGTCGGTGTAGATGACCGTGCGCGCGCCCTGCGCATGGACCCGGCGGGCGAGCTCGGGGACGGTGAGGTCGAACACCTCGGTCCAACCGCGCACCGCGACCTGCCCGTTCTTGGCGTCGATGCCCACGACCAGCCGCTCCGGGCCGTGCCGGGCGAGCAGGCGCTCCACCAACGCCGGATCGGTCGCCGCCTTGGTACCGATGACGACGCGCGCCGCGCCCCAGCTGAGCATCTCGTCGATGGCGTCCTCGCTCCTGAGCCCGCCGCCCACCTGGACCGGAACGGCAGCCGCGGCGAGGAAGCGACGCGCCAGCTCCCGGTTATCGCCGCGGCCGAAGGCGCGATCCAGGTCCACGAAGTGGACCCAGCGCGCGCCGTCGCGCGCGAACCCTTGGGCGACGGTGAGGGGATCGTCGGCGTAGGCGGTGGCCTGGTCTGCCGCACCCTGGCGCAGACGCACCACGCGCCCGCCCTGGACGTCGACGGCGGGATAGAGCTCCACGATGTTGTAGGAAGCTAATCGACGCGCGCGGCGACCGACGCGTGACTCGGCACCGGAGCGAGCTCCGCCTGGAGCTGCGCCCGCACCGCGTCGTAGGCGGCCCGCAACTCCTTGGGCACCGGCGTCCCCACGCCCATGTCCTTGCGCTGCGGGTTCGTCGCCCGGCCGTTGACGAGGAACTCGTAGTGCAGGTGGGGACCGGTCGAGAGACCCGTCGAGCCCACGTAGCCGATCGTCTCTCCCTGCTCCACGCGCTCCCCCGCGCGCAACCCGCGGGCGAACGCCGAGAGGTGGCCGTAGCGGGTGCGGATGCCGTTGGCGTGCCGCAGCTCGATCACGTTGCCGTAACCGCCGTCCTCGCGCCCCACAATCGTCACGATGCCGTCCGCGGTCGCCCGGACCGGCGTCCCGTAGGCCGCGGCGAAATCGACGCCCTCGTGGTGGCGCCAGACGTGGAGGAGCGGGTGGTAGCGCGAGCCGAAGCGGCTGGAGACGCGGCGGAACTGGAGCGGCGCCCGCAGGAAGGCTCGCTTCAAGGAGCGCCCCTGTTCGTCGTAATAACCCGCTGCGGCGGAGTGCAGGGGGAGGGGGGCGTCGCCATCGGGGGTGAAGAGGTACGCGTAGCTCGGCGTGCGCCCTACGTCCACCTCGGCCGCCACAATGCGCCCGAAGCGCCGCTCGCCCTCGGGAGACTGGAGCCGCTCGAGCAGGACGCGGAAGCCGTCCCCCGGATGTACGTCGCGGGTGAAATCGACCTGCCAGTCGTACACGTCGGCCATCGCCCAGGCGAGGGCGCGCCGCTCGGGCCCCGGCAGAAAGCTGTCGGGCATCGCTTTGTCGAGGGCGTCGTACAGCGACGTCTCGATCACGCCGGTCACCCGCAGGCGGGACACGGTCCACGGGATCGTCTCGGTCGTCGCGCGCCACCCGGCATCCGCTCGCTCGAGGCGCACCCGTCGCTCGGGCGACAGCCGCACCGTGATGACGCCGGCGACGCTGTCGGTCTCGAGCCGCCGCATCCGGAATACCAGGCCGGCGCGCAGCCGGCGCATGGGGAGGTCGGTCGCGGCGGCGAGCAGCGCGGCGTAGTCGTGCCCGACGATCCCGCTGCGCGCCAGCAGGCTCGAGAGCGTCTCGCGCCGTCCCAGCGTATCGGCGTAGTCCACGTACGCCCGCTCCACCCGGATCGGCCGCGCCGTGAGCGGGCGGCGTCCGGGCCAGGCGTCGCGCGTCGCCCAGGCGAGCGCTCCGGCCGCGAGCGTCGCGGCGGCGGCGTAGTGGCTCGTGCGCCAGGCCATCAGTCCATCTGGCGCCGGATGAAGGTGGGGATCTCGAGCTCGTTCACATCGGCCACGAGGGGCGGCGCCGCGGCCGACCGTTTCACCGGCGCATCCATCGGCTTCACGTAGCCCGGCGGCGGCACGGGGGTGGGGCGCGAGCCGCGCTCGCGGAACGGCAGCACGCCGGGGGCCGCGCGCCCGATGGGCTCGGCCGCAGGCTGTTTCTCGAAACCCGTAGCGATCACGGTGACCCGGATCTCGCCGTGCATGGCGGGGTCGTTGACTGTGCCGAAGATGATCTCCGCGTCCTCGCCCGCGGCATCCTTCACCACGTCCGAGATCTGCGTCACCTCACCCAGCGTGAGGTCCTCGCCGCCCGTGATGTTGATCAGCACGCCGGTCGCGCCCGCGATCGAAATATTGTCGAGCAGGGGACTCGAGATCGCCTGCTGGACCGCTTCCATGGCGCGATTCTCGCCGCGCCCGGTGCCCGTCCCCATGATCGCCGACCCGCCGTTCTGCATCACCGTCCGCACGTCCGCGAAGTCGACGTTCACGATCCCCGTCACCGCAATCAGGGTGGAAATGCCCTGTGTGGCGTGGAGCAGCACGTCGTCCGCCTTCTTGAGCGCGTCCTGGAAGGGAATGCCTTTGCCCACGACGGCGAGGAGCCGCTCATTGGGCACCACGACCATGGTGTCCACGTGCTTCTTCAGCTCCGCGATCCCCATTTCGGCCTGCCGCATGCGCTTGCGTCCTTCGAACAGGAACGGCTTCGTCACGATGCCGATGGTGAGGGCGCCCAGGTCGCGAGCCATCTGCGCGATGCCGGGCGACGCCCCGGTGCCGGTGCCGCCGCCCATGCCGCAGGTGACGAAGACCAGGTCCGCCCCGTGCAGCGAGTGCAGCACCTCGTCGCGGTTCTCCTCGATCGCCTGCCGGCCGATCTCGGGACGCGCCCCCGCCCCCAGGCCGCGCGTGAGGCGCTTCCCGATCTGCACCTTGACGTCGGCCTTGTTGTTGAGGAGCGCCTGGGCGTCGGTGTTCACCGAGATGAACTCCACCGCGGGCAGGCCTTCGTCGACCATCCGGTTGAGCGCGTTGCCGCCGCCACCGCCCACGCCGACGACCTTCATCCGCGCGTTCTGCGATACGGTCTCTTCGAGCTCGAAGATCATGGCTCCCTCGGGTCCCCGATCAGAAGAAGTCCTGCAGCCATCGCTTCAGTGGTCCGAACAGCCTGCCCATCCCGGCGCCCTGCGCGAGCCCACTCCCACCCCTCACTCCACCCCCCCCGCTCGGGATCGCCCCTCCGTAGGCCAGCTTGCGCGCGGCGTACAGCACCAGGCCGGCCGGCACCGCGTAGCGCGGCGCCTGCACGCTGTCCACGAGGCCGGTGATTCCCTGCTCGGGCGTGCCCGCGCGCACCGGCAGCCCGAACACCTCCCGCGCCAGCTCCACCAGCCCCGGCAGGTGCGCCGTCCCGCCGGTCAGCACCACGCCCGCCGGGAGCCGCCCGCCGCCGTACCCCGCCTTCTCGAACTCGCGGTCCACCAGGTGGAAGATCTCTTCCAATCGCTGGTGGATGATGTCCGACAGCATCTCGCGCGCCGCCTGCCGCGCCCCCTGGCCGGGGGTGGAGGGCAGCGTGATCATCTCCGCCGGATCGACGAGCGGCTTGTACGCCACGCCGTGCCGCTCCTTCAGCCGCTCCGCATCGGCCTGCGTCACGCCCAGCACCTGCACCACGTCGGTCGTGAGGTGCGCCCCGGCGAACCGCAGAGAGCCCAGGTGCCGGATCTTCCCCTCGTGGAAGACCGCCACGCCGGTGGAGCCGCCGCCCACCTCAACGAGCGCCACGCCCAGCTCTCTCTCGTCGTCCGTCAACACCGCATAGGACGCGGCGAGCGGCTCGAGCACGAGGTCCGCCACCCGGTACCCCGCGCGCTCCACGCTCTTGCGCAGGTTGGCGGCGGCGCTGGACTGCACCGTCACGAGGTACATCTCGACCTCGAGCCGCGTCCCCGTCATCCCCACCGGGTCGGAGATCCCGCGCTGCTGATCGACCACGTACTCCTGCGGGATGTCGTGCAGCAGCTCGGCGTCCTTTCCGAGCGAGATCGCGCGCGCCACTTCGTTGACGCGGGCGACGTCGGTCGGCGTGATCTCCTCGCCGCTCACGGCCACGACGCCCGAGGACGGCCGCGCCGCCACGTGCTCCCCCGCGACGCCGCAGGTGACCGCGGCCACTTTGGCGCCGGCCATCCGCTCGGCGTCCCGCAAGGCGGCGGTCACGGAGCGGGTGGTCTCGTCGATGTCTCGCACGATCCCCCGCCGCACCCCGCCGTTCTTCGCGAGCCCGACACCCAGCACCTTCGCCACCGGGGTGCGCGGCAAGTCCCCCACGACTTCGGCGATCACGGCGCACGTTTTCGTGCTGCCCAGATCGAGGCCGGCCACGAGCCGGCGGTCCCGCGTCACGCCGTCCTCCGCCCTCCCGCTCGGCCGACGCGCGCGCGCGGCCGCACGACCACCTGGCCGGCGAAGCGGGCGTCGAGCTCGGCGTAGGCGCGCCCTCTCGCCGCCAGGTCCTGACTCACCACCACCACCGCCCGAATGTCTTCAGGGCCGGCGTCGCGCCGCAACAGCACGCGATGGGGCCCCACCGTCAGCGCCACGTCGCCTTGCGCCAGGCCTTTGGCGCGGCTGATCGCCTGAAACAGGGCCGGGTCCACCGATTGCACGAGCGCCAGCACTCCCGCGACCTCCGGGTCCGCCGTCGCCGCAACCGGGAGGTCGAGTCCGGTGCGCTCGGGATCGAATGGCAGCCGGCGGCCTCTGCCATCCACCACCACGAGCCGGCCGCCGCGGGTCGCCGGCACCAGAGCCGCAGGCTCGACTTCGCTCACCGTCACTTCGAGGGTGCCCGGGAAGCGGCGCCTTACCGACGCGTCGGCGACACCGTTCAGGCCCTTCACCCGGTCCGCGAGGAGTCGGGTGTCCGTGAACACGCTCGCCTCGGGTGGCAGCCGCAGCGCCGTCAGGATCGCGTCGGGCGCCAGGTTCTTCACGCCCACGAGCTCGACCTGCCGCAGCCGGAACCAGCTGAGCCGCTCGAGCGCGCGCGGCGCGCCGACCCAACCGAGGCCCGCGGCCGCCGCGAACACGACGCCCACCGCAGCCGCCCGCCGCCTCGCCCGGCTCCGCCGCCGTCGCCTCACGTGCGCGTCCCGCTTCCCGCTTCCCGCTTCCCGAGTTTCTCCAGCAGCTCCCGCCCCACGAGCGTGATGTCCCCCGCGCCGAGCGTGAAGACCACGTCGCCCGAGCGCACCAGGCGCGCGACCCGCTCCGGCACGGCCGCGCGGTCGCGCACCGCGGTCGTCGCCGCTCCCGCACGGGCCGCGCCACGCGCCACCAAGTCCGCCGTCACTCCAGGCATCGCTTGCTCCCGCGCGCCGTAGATCGGCGCGACCACCACCACGTCGGCCGCCGCGAGCGCTCGTCCCAGCGCCTCGCCGTGCAGCGCCGTGCGCGAGTACAGGTGCGGCTGGAACACCGCAACCACGCGCCGGCGTGGAAACACCTGCCGCGCCGCGGCGAGCGTCGCCGCGACTTCGGTCGGGTGGTGCGCGTAGTCGTCCACCAGCGTCACGCCACCCGCGTCGCCGAGCCGCTCGAACCGCCGCGCCACCCCGGTGAAGCGCTGCAGCGCCTCGAGCGCCGCCGCGCGATCGGCCTGCAGCGCGTGCACCACGGCCAAAGCGACTGCTGCGTTGCGCACATTGTGCAGCCCCGGCACGCGGAGCCGCAGGCTCACCGCGCCGCCGTCCGGCAAGTGCACCCGCGCCTTGGACTCGCCGGCCGCGAGCTCCGCGTCCTCGATCCGCACGTCGGCATCTCCACCCAGCCCCACGCGCCACACCGGGACCGCTCCGCCGATGGCGGCGGCGACCCGCAGGGCACCCGCGTCGTCCCCGCCGACGATCACCCGCCGCGCCCGCCCGGCGAACTGCGCGAACGCTTGCTCCAGCGCCGCGACGCTGCCGTAACACTCGAGGTGATCCGCCTCGACGTTGTTCACGACGGCCACCGTCGGCGTGAGCGCCAGGAAGGCACGATCGAACTCGTCGGCTTCCACGACGAACAGCTCACGCCCGCCGATGCGCGCGTTGCCGCGCCATTGAGCGACGCGGCCGCCGGCGAGTCCCGTAGGATTTCGCCCGGCGGCCGCCAGCGCCTCCGTGACCATCACCGTGGTGGTCGTCTTGCCATGGGTCCCGGCCACCGCCACTACGGTCCCGGCCGCGACGGCCAGGCCGAGGGCGTCGGCCCGCCGCACCACGGGGATCCCCTGGGCGCGCGCGCGCTCGAGCTCAGGATGCTGCCCGCTTACTGCGGCAGTTACCACGACGGCACGAGCCCCCTCAACGTGCCTCGGATCGTGGCCCCGCCAAATCTCCACCCCCATCGCTGCCAAATCGGCGGCTCCTGAGGGGTCACTATCACATCCGGTTATCGCGAGACCTTCGTGCTTGGCAAGCAGGGCCAAGCCACTCATCCCCGCCCCCCCGATGCCCATGAAGTGAATTGGGCGGGGGTCACCCATTCCAAACAAGGTCATTAGTGGGGGCCTAATATAGTAAATCTACGGAACTTGCGAAAGAGCGCACGGTCACCCGACGGCAACTGTCAAAATCGTTGACATGATCTCGCGTGCCGCGTCGGGGTGGCCCCGCGCCCGCGCGCGACCGGCGAGCGAGGCCAGCCGGTCGGGGGCGGCCACGAGCGCAGTGACGACTTGAGCCAGGGAGTCGGCACTGAGATCGCGCTCGACGAGGAGCACCGCCGCGCCAGCGTCGGCCAGCGCGCGCGCGTTGTACGTCTGGTGATCGGCGGCGGCGGTGGGAAGCGGCACCAGGACGCTCGCCTTGCCCCACGCACACAGCTCGGCGACGGTCATCGCCCCGGCGCGGCACACCACGAGGTCGGCGGCGCGATAGGCGGGCGCCATGGGATCGAAGAAGCCGCGCACCACGACACGCCCCGGCGCGGCGTAGCGCGCCAGTGCCGTCGCGTGCGCTGTCCCGGTCCCCCACAAGACGCCGACCTCGTCCAGCAGGTGGCGGTCGAGCGCGCCCGCGACCGCCTCGTTCAGGGCTCGCGCTCCCTGGCTGCCGCCGAAGACGAGCACGCACGGCCGCGTGGGCTCGACCCCCAGCTCGCGCAGCGCGGCTGCGCGATCGTCGCTCCGTCCTGCTCCGCCCGTGTCGGGCGTCGCAATCGGATTGCCGAATGTGAACACCTGCGTCCCGGGCCCCGGCGCGAGTCGCGCTTCTGCTTCGCCAAAGCCGAGATGCACCTGCCGCGCCCGCCGCGCGAGCCAGCGGGTGGTGAGCCCCGGGAAGGCGTTCTGCTCCTGCAGCACGGTGGGGATGCCGCGTCGCTGGGCGCGCCACACGACGGGGCCCGCGGCGTAGCCACCCGTGCCCACCACGACGGTCGGCCGCTCGTCCGCGAGCAGCCGATCGGCCGCGCGCCAGACGCGCCACGCGAGGAACGGCCAGCGCAGGTTGCGCCACCACGCTCGCCGGTACAACGGCTCGAGCGGCAGCAGCCGGTAGGGAAAGGGGTGGCGCGGCAAGACCTGGGCTTCGAGTCCACGGGCGGCTCCCACGAGCAGCAGCTCGACCTCGGGCCGCGCCGCGCGCAGCGCCTGCGCCAGCGCCAGGGCGGGGATCAGATGCCCACCCGTGCCGCCGCCGGCGATGAGAACTTTCACCGCACTTCGCATCTCATTGCTTTTCGCCCCTCCCCCACGCTCACCAGCACTCCCGTCACGAGGAGCGACATGAACAGGCCGGAACGGCCGTACGAGATGAAGGGCAACGTGACCCCGGTGGCGGGGAGGAGCGCGAGCGTCACCCCCACGTGCAGGATGGCGGAGATCCCGATCGAGCCGGTCAGCCCCACCGCGAGCAGCTGCCCGAAGCGGTCATTGGCGGAGCGGGCGATGCGGAATCCGAGCCAGATGAAGGTCCCGAACAAGAGCAGGATGGCGACCACCCCGGCGAAGCCCCACTCTTCCCCGATCGTCGAAAAGATGAAATCCGAGTACGCGTAGGGGAGGTAGCCGAGCTTCTGCTGGCCTTGCCCCAGGCCGACGCCCAGCAGCTGTCCGGCGCCGACTCCGACGAGCGACTGGTGCACCTGCCAAGTGGCCTCGGCCGGCGCGTTCCCCGGGTTGAGAAAGGTGAGGACCCGGGCCAGGCGGTACTGCGCGCTCGCCACGGCACCGAACAGGAGCGGCGTGCCGGCCACGGCGAGCAGCAGGAAGTGCCCGATCCGCGCCCCCGCCGTGAACAGCACCACCCCCGCCAGCAGGGCCACGAGCAGCGCCATCGAGAGGTTCGGCTCGAAGAAGATGAGGCTGGTGAGGGGCACCAGGATGACCAGGAAGGGCAGCACGCCGAACTGAAACGTGCGGATCTGCTCGCCCTTCTTCGCGGCGAGCATCGCGGCCCAGATGACGACCGTGAACTTGGCGAGCTCGGAAGGCTGCACCGTCACGAGGCCGAGCGCGACCCAGCGGCGGGCCCCGTTGATGCTGGGCGCGATCGCGTGGGTGAAGGGCAGCAGCGGGACGACGAGCAGGAGCGCCGTCGCTCCGAGGAGGGGCCAGGCCGCCCGCCCCCACTTGTGGTAGTCGAGACGCGCCACGGCGACGGCGACGATTCCCCCCGCCACCGCCCCGAACAGCTGGCGCAGGGCGAACCCCGCGCCGACGTCGCCCGCGGGCGTGGCAACGAGGCTCGACGCGCCGTACACCGCCACGAGGCCGACCACCACGAGCACTGCGGCGACGAGGGCGAGCAACCGGGTCTCCCAGCGGCGCTCGATCATGGTCCCGCCCTCACATCTGCTCCACCAGCTTCCGGAATGTCGCGCCCCGCTCCTCGTAGTCCGTGAACATGTCGAAGCTCGAGCACGCCGGCGACAGCAGCACGGCGTCGCCGGGGCTCGCGGCCCGGCGCGCGCGGGCGACCACGTCCGCGAAGCCGGCGCCGCGCTCGAGCGGCACCGTCCCTCCCAGATCCCGCTCGATGAGCGGCGCCGCTTCGCCGTAGGCGACCACCAGGCGGCAGCGCCCGGCGAGCAGCGGCGCCAGCCGCGTGTACGGCTCTCCCTTGTGACGGCCGCCCAGCAGCAGCACGAAAGGCCGGTCCAGGGCCGCTACGGCGACCACGGTGGAGGCGATGTTCGTCGCCTTGGAATCGTTGATCCACAACACGCCACCCACCTCGCGCACCGGCTCGAGGCGGTGGGGCAGGCCGTGAAACGAGCGCAGTCCCGCCCCGAGCTGCGCCGGCGCGACGCCGGCGGCGTGCGCTGCGAGCGCCGCCGCCAGGGCGTTCGCGACGTTGTGGTCGCCCAGCAGCTTCAGCTCCCGGCGCCGCAGCAGCTCCACGTCGCCCAGGCGGAGCGCCCCGCTCGTCGCGTCGTACCATGCTTCCGCCCTGCCCCGGACCGAGAACACCATGCGCCGGCCTTTCGCTCCCTGAGCGAGCTCGAGCACGGCAGGATCGTCGCCGTTCAGGACCCACGCCGCGCGGTCGGTCGCGTTGCGAAACAGCAGCTGCTTGTCCGCGTAATACGCCGCGACCGACGCATACCGATCGAGGTGGTCGGGAGCGAGGTTCGTCAGCACCCCGATGTCGGGCGCGAAGTGCGGGCTGTCGTGCAGCTGGAACGACGACACCTCGACGGCGAGCCAGTGATACCGGTCGCCCGCGAGGGCGAGGTCGGTGAGGGGGCGCCCGATGTTCCCCGCCGCCGCGGCGCGCACGCCGCCGGCCTCGAGCAGGTGCGCCACGAGGGCGGTCACGGTCGTCTTGCCGTTGGTGCCGCTCACGGCGATGCAGCCGGTGCCGCGCAGCGCCTGGAAACCGAGGTCCAGCTCGGCGACGATCGGCACACCCGCCGCCCGCGCCGCCGCGAGGGGCGGTGCGTCCGGCGGGACCCCGGGCGACGCCACCACCGCCACGGCGTGGCGGATGCGCTCGACGTCGTGACGCCCCAGGTCGACCACGACACCGGGAAGACCCCGCAGCTCCGCGACGTCGCGCGCGTCACCGTGGGGAGGCTCGGGCGCCACGTCGCTCGCGTACACGCGGGCGCCCTCGTGCACCAGCAGGCGCGTGGCGGCGAGCCCACTCCGTCCCAGCCCTATCACCGCCACTTCCCCACCGCGCCACGCCTCGGGGATCATCGCACCTTGAGCGTCGCGAGCGCGATCGCCGCGCACAGCACGCCGAGGATGTAGAACCGCATCACCACCTGCGGCTCCGCCCAGCCCAGCTTCTCGAAATGATGATGCAGCGGCGCCATCCGGAACACGCGGTGCGCGTCCGCGTACTCCTTGCCGCGGCGCCACTTGCGCCAGCGATACACGCCGGTCTGCAACAGCACCGACGCCGCCTCGGCCGCAAAGACGCCGCCTGCGATCAGCAGCAGGAACTCCGCCTTCAGCATGATGGCCACCGTCCCGAGCGCCCCGCCGATCGCGAGCGCTCCGGTGTCGCCCATGAACACCTGCGCCGGGTGCGCGTTGAACCACAGGAACCCCAGCGCCGCGCCCGCGAGGGCGCCGCAGAAGATCGCCAGCTCGGCCGCCCCAGGCAGGAAGTAGACGCCCACGTACCTGGTCCAATCGAAGCGACCGAACACGTAGGCGAGCACCGCGAACACTCCGGCCGCGATCGCCGTCAGCCCCGTCGCGAGGCCGTCCAGCCCGTCGGTGAGGTTCACCGCGTTCGAGCTGCCGGTCACGACGAGCGTCACGAATGCGACGTACAGCGGGGCCGGCATGACCACGAGGATGTACTTGAAGATCGGGACCTGCGTCGACGCGGGCGGGAGGTTGGGCGCGAGCGGCCAGGCCAGGAGCAGCAGGCCCAACGCCACACCGAGGGACACCTGACCGGCGAGCTTCCAGCGGGCCACAAGGCCCTCCGACTTGCCGCGCACGATCTTCAGGAAGTCGTCGAGAAAGCCGATCGCCCCCATCCACAGCGTGGCCGTCACAGCGACCAGCACGTAGCGGGTATCGAGCCGCGCCCACAGCAACGTCGGCACCACGGTCGCCAGAATGATGATCAGGCCGCCCATGGTGGGCGTGCCGCGTTTCCCCTGATGGCTCGCCGGCCCCTCGGCCCGGATCACCTGTCCCACGTTGCGCCGGCGCAACCGGCCGATGACCGGAGGCCCCAAGATGAACGCCACGAGCAAGGCCGTCACCGTCGCGCCTGCGGCGCGAAAGGTGATATAGTTGAAGAGATTGAACGCGATGTGCTGCTTGGCGAGCGGTGCGAGCAGGTGATAGAGCACGTCGTCGTCCCCCGTCCCCACGAGCCTCAGTTCAGGGCCGCCAGCACCTGCTCGAGCGCCACCCCCCGCGACGCCTTGAGCAGCACGACCTCGTTTCCCCGGAGGGCCGCGCGCAGCGGAGGCCCCAGCGCCGCGGCGTCGGGCGCCGCGACCAGCCGCGCCCCGAGCGACGGCCGCAGCGCGGCGAACGCCGGCACGAACTCCCCCACCGCGCCGACCAGCGCCGGCTCGAGCGCGGCGATCTCCTGCGCCGCCGCCGCGTGCAATCTGGCACTCTCCGGCCCCAATTCCAACATCGAGCCGACGACCACGGCGAGCGGCCGGCCCCTCCGGCCCGCGAGCCAGTGGGCGAACCGCACCGCCCAGCGCAGCGAGCTGGGATTGGCGTTGTACGTGTCGTCGATGACCGTCAGCCCGCGCACCGTCAGCACGGTGCCGCGCCCGGGCGGCAGCTGCACGTCCGCGAGGGACGCGAGCGCCCGGGCCGAATCCGCCCCCACCTCGCGCGCGACCGCCAACGCGAGCATCGCGTTCTCGATCTGGTGGAAGCCCGTGACCGGTAGGGTCACCTCGCTCCCCCCCTCCGGCCACTGGATCCGCGGGCGTCCCGCCTCGTCCAGCTCCGCGCGCGCGGGGTGCACGTCCGCCGCCGGGTCGTTGCCGGCGACGAGCGTGCGCGTCATGCGGCGCGCTGCGACGGCGAGATCCGGGGGATCGAGCCCGACCACCGCGAGCGGCGTCCCCCGCGCCAGCGCGAGCTTCTCCCGCATCACCCCCTCGAGCGAGCCGAACCCCGCCACGTGCGCGTAGCCGACGTTCGTCACCACGGCGATCGTCGGCTCAATGATGCCGCGCAGCGCCGCGATCTCTCCCGGCACGCTCGCGCCCGCCTCGACCACCAGCGCCTGAGCGTCGTCGGGCGCGGCCAGGAGGGTGAGGGGGACGCCGACCAGGTTGTTGAGGTTGCCCGCCGTCGCGTGCACCCGCCACCTGGTGGCGAGCACGGCTCGCACCATCTCCTTGGTGCTGGTCTTCCCGCTGGATCCCGTTATGGCGATGACGGGACTACCCGACGGGAGGCCGCGACGCCGCGCCCGCGCCAGCGCTCCCAGGGCGACGAGCGTGTCGGACACCTCGAAGAAGGGGAAGCCGTCCACCGGCGGCGTGCCGCGGCGCACCACGGCCGCCATCGCTCCCCGCGCCTTCGCGTCCCTCAGAAAATCGTGCGCGTCGAACCGCTCACCTTTGAGGGCGAGAAACAAGGCGCCAGGTGTCAGGTGTCGGGTGTCAGTCCCCACCCCGGTGAAGAGCAAGCCGCGGGGCCCCGACACGCCGAGCGCGGCGGCAACGGACTCGGCGTCCCACACCATCACCGCCCCACCCCGAAATGCGGAACGCGGAAGTTGGAATGCGGAACGTACCGTGCGAGCGTCGGGCCTCGATACCAGCGCGGGGGATCGAACCTGCCCCCTTTGTTCCGCGTTCCGCGTTCCGCGTTCCGCATTGTCAACTCGCCCCCAACTCTCGCACCACCTCCCGCTCGTCGAACGGGCGCTTCTCCGTGCCGATGATCTGATAGGTCTCGTGCCCCTTGCCGGCGAGGAGGATGGTGTCCTGGCGCTGCGCCAGGCTCAGCGCCAGCGCGATGGCGGCGCGGCGATCGGCCACGCGGTGGTGGGGCCGCGCGCCCATCCCGGCTTCTACCTCGTCCAAGATCCGCTCCGGGTCCTCGCCCCGCGGGTTGTCGGACGTGGCGATGGCGACGTCGGCGAGCCGCGCGGCGGCGGCGCCCATGGGCGCGCGCTTGCCGGGGTCGCGCTCGCCTCCCGCTCCGAACACCACGATCACTTTGCCTTGTGTGAGCGGCCGCACGGCTTCGAGCGCACGCTCCAGGGAGTCGGGCGTGTGGGAGTAGTCGCGCAGCACGAGGCAGGGTCGCGCGGCGATGCGCTCCATCCGGCCGGGTACCTGCGGCGCGCTTGCCAACCGCTCGGCCACCGTCTCCACGGCCAGCCCGAGCCCGAACGCACAGGCGGCGACGCCGAGCGCGTTGCTGACGTTGAAGCGCCCGAGCAGCGGCAAGGCCACCGGGGCGGTGCCCGTCGGCGTGACCAGCTCGAAGCGGGAGCCGCGTTCGTCCGTCTCGATGCGGCGCGCGGTCACGTCCGCCTTGCCTTGCCCAAAGGTGATGCGGCGATGCTCGCGCCGCAGCCGCTGCCACGCCGCGTCATCGCCGTTCACCACCTCGAGGCCATCGGGCGCCAGGTACGTGAGCAGCCTGGCCTTCGCCCGGAAGTACTGCTCCAGGGTCTTGTGGTAGTCCAGGTGGTCGCGCGTCAGGTTGGTGAAGATCGCGGCCTGGAACACAAGGCCGTCCACGCGCCCCTGCTCGAGGCTGTGCGAGGAGACCTCCATCGCCGCGCCGCGCGCCCCGCGGGCCACGAGACCGGCGAGCGTGGCCTGAAGGTCGATCGGCCCCGGGGTCGTGAGGTTCCCCGCCTCGCTCGGCACCGCGCGCCCCTCGGGATCGAAGGCGCCGAGCGTGCCGATCGAGCCCATCGGCTCGATCGCCTGGAGCACGTGCCGCGCGAGCACGACCGAGGTGGTCTTGCCGTTCGTCCCCGTGACCCCAACCAGGTCGAGCCGAGTGGCCGGCCGCTCAAACCACGTCTCCGCGGCGACGGCAGCGGCCCGGCGCCCGTCGCGCACCACCACCTGCGCCAGCGGCGCCGGCTGGACCTGCTCCACCAGCGCCGCCGCGGCGCCCGCCGCCGCGGCCGCCGGCACAAAACGGTGGCCGTCCTGCACTGCGCCGCGCACGGCGCAGAACAGCATCCCGCGCGCGACCTTGCGGCTGTCGCTCGTGAGTCCGGTGATCTCGGGCCCTGTCTCCGGCGGCGCCTGGACCAGGAGCCCGGCGCGATCCAGCGCCGCCACGATCACCCCCAGCCTCATCACTTGGGGGAGACGGGGGGGGGAGGCGCCGCGATGAGCGTGACGGCGGATCCGGCGGCAGCCGAATCCCCGGCCGCGGGCGCGGTGCGCCGGGCGACGCCCCATCCCTGCAACAGCACGCGGAACCCCCGCTGGTGCAGCACGCGCACCGCGTCGCGCAGGTCGCGCCCCGCGACGTCCGGGACTACGCGCCTCGAGCGCGCGGAGGGAGCAGGGGGGAACGCGGCGGCGGCGCTGTCGGGACGGTAGGGCCACGGCACGACGTACGGCACGACGCCGCTGATGTCGTCCGCGGCGCCGAGGGCAGGGAGGGACGACCGCGGCACCGCAGTGGACAGCCGCGCCCGGTCGAGCGCCACGTCGCGCGCCGCGAGCGCCTGCTCGAGCATCGAGCGCGTCACCGGGGCGGCCGCCTCCGCCGCGAAATAGCCCCCGACTCGCGGGTTGTCGATCTTCACGACGAGCACGATCTGCGGGTGATCCGCCGGAAACAGCGCCGCGAAAGAGGCGGTATACTCACCCGGCGCGTAGCGGCCGTGGACCACGCGCCGTGCGGTGCCGGTCTTCGCCGCCACGGGGAAGTTGGCGAGCGCGGCCGCCGTGCCGGTGCCCCCCTCCACGACACCGCGCAGCAGCTCACGTAAGGCCCCGGCGACCGTGGGCGCCGCAGCGCGGCGCACCGGCTCCAGGCGGTGACGATAGATCACGCGGCCGGCGGGTCCACGAACCTGTCGGACCAGCGCCGGCTCGAGCAGGATGCCGTCATTGGCGAGCGCGCCGTAGGCCGCGGCCACCTGGATCGGCGTGACCGCCAGCTCGTAGCCCATGGACAGGCTCGCCGCGCTGCGCCGCGACCACTCCCCGGGCGGGCGCAGCCGTCCCGCGGCCTCGGTGGGAAACGCGATGCCGGTAGGCGCCCCGAACCCGAAGTCGCGCAGCGAGGTGTACTGCGCTGCCGGCGGCAGCCGGGCCGCGAACTTCACGATTGCGATGTTGCTCGAGACCCGAATCGCGTCCGCGAGGGTCAGCGACTCGAGCGGCTCCTCGTCCACGATCGTGCGATGGCCCAGACGATAGCGACCCTCCTCGCCCGACACCCGCTCGTCCGGCGCCACGAGCCCGCGCCCGAGCAGGGCCGCGGCGGCGAAGATCTTCACGATCGACCCCGGCTCGAAGGTGTCCGTGAAGGCGCTCGGCCGCACGACGCCGTCTCGGCGCGCGGACGCCACGGCCAGCACCTCGCCCGTGGCCGGGTCGAGCATCACGACGTCCCCGCCATCGGCCTTGGTGCGCTGCAGCGCCTGGTCGAGCGCCCGCTGCCCGATGTCCTGCAGCTCGGCGTCCAGCGTGAGCAGCACGTCGGCGCCCGCCACCGGCTCCGCGATGACGCGCGCCGGCGACTCGTACTCACGCCCTGAGCGATCCTTGAGGACGACCGCCGAGCCGGGCGTGCCGGCGAGCAGGCTGTCGAGCGCCAGCTCGAGGCCCGAGGCTCCGTGCCCGTCGTCGCCGACGCGCCCGATCACCGCGTGTGCCAGCTCGGGGCGGGGATAGAACCGGTTCACGACCGCTTCGAGATGCACGCCCCGGACGCCGCGGAGCGGCTGCACCTCGATGGTGCTGAAAGGGCCGGCGAAGTACGCGTACCGCTTGCGCAGCGCCTGCCACACGTCGCCTGGTGCGAGGTGCAGCTGCCGGGCGAGCAGCCCCGCGTCGCGCTCGAGGTCCTTGAGCTCGTTGGGCGCGACCCCGACGTGGTAGGTCTCCTGTGTCAGGGCGAGCGGGGTGCCGTGCCGATCGAGCAGGGCGCCGCGCCGTGCGGCGAGCACGATGTGCTCGGTGCGCCGCACGCGCGCCTCTGTGGCCCACCGCCTCCCCTGGACCAGTTGCACCTGCGCCGCCCGGCCCACCAACGCCGCCAGGCCGAGGAACATCGCCGCCTGCACGACCTGGAGGCGGACCGCGGCCCGGGCCACGGTCAGTGCGGCCCCCCAACCGGAAGCAGGATGATCTCGGTGTCGGAGGGCAGGCGGAGGCCCCGGTCGTGAGCGCGCCGCAGCAGCACCGCGCGGCTCTGTGCCATGCGGATGCGGCGCTCCAGATCGGCGCGACGCCCCTCGAGCGTGGCCCGCTCGTCCTTGAGGGTGCCCAGGTCGCGCGCCGCGCGGATGGCGGACGTCTGCCGGGCGATCACGATCCAGGCCGCCGCGAGGAAGGCGAGCAGCCACAGCGCGGCCCAGTGCCGGCCCCTAAGCGTCATCGCACACTTGGAACGCGCGAAACCTGGCGGAGCGCGCCCGCGGGTTGGCGGCGACCTCCGCGGCCCCCGGCCGGATCGCCTTCTTCGTCAACACGCTCCCGAGGGCGCGGCCGCGGCAGGTGCAAACCGGTTGGCGCGGCGGGCAGACGCAGGCACGCGCCCACTCGCGAAAGGCGTGCTTCACGATGCGATCCTCACCCGAGTGGTAGCTGATCACCGCCAGGCGGCCCCCCGGCCCGAGCGTGGCCCGCAAGGCCGGCAACGCGAGGTCGAGCTGCTCGAGCTCCTGGTTCACGATCATGCGCACGGTCTGAAACAGCCGGGCGAAGTCGCCGGGGCCGGAGCGGGGTCCCAGCGCCGCACGAATCGCCTTGACGAAATCGTCGCTCGTGGCGAACGCGGCGCGCTGGCGCCGACGCACGACCGTCCGCCCCAGGCGCCGCGCCGCCGCCGGTCGCTCGTCTGCGAGCTCGACGAACGCCTCCGCGAGCCGCTCGGCCGGCCAGGTGTTCAGCACGTCGGCCGCCGTCACTCCTTCGCCGCCCATCCGCATGTCGAGGGGCGCGCCCGGCCGAAAGGTAAACCCGCGCTCGAGCGTATCGAGCTGATGCGAGGAGACGCCGAGGTCGAGGAGGATGCGGTCGGGGCGGAAGGTGCGGATGGTGCCGAGGACTTTGGCCGACGCGAAGGGGCCGGTCGAGTAGCGGACGTCGCTCTCGCCGAGCACGCTGCGGGCGGCGGCGATCGCCGCGGGGTCGCGATCGACGGCGAGGACGCTCGCCCCGGCGGCGCGGAGCAGCGCCGCGTGTCCGCCCCCGCCCGCCGTGGCGTCCACGGCCCGGCGACTCCCTTCGGCCCAGGCGCGCACCGCGTCGGCAAGAACGGGAACATGGTAGGTCAACGAAAGCCCCGCCGGCCGTAGCAGACGGGGCGCACTGTCCTAGTCCCGCGACGCGGGTTCAGGCGGGGCTGACGGGGATCGAACCCGCGACCTCCGGTGTGACAGACCGGCACTCTAACCAGCTGAGCTACAGCCCCCTGCGACGGAGGTTCGCAATATAGGCCGGGGAGAAACCCAATTCAAGTCAGAAGTTGCTGCATTTGAACGACTTCTTCACCTGGGGCATCACCGCTTCGAACTTTCCGAGCTGCTGCAGCATGGTGTTCGCGAAGCTCGCCTGCACGCGCGCGCCGAGCAGCAACGCGTCCTTGGTGCGGGCGATGCGGTCGTTGATCGCTTTCGCCTCGGCACAGCGCTTGGACTTCACCATCGCGCTGTAGGGACCGGCGAGCGAGGCGACCGAGGCGATGCCGAACCAGAAGCTCGCCTGCACGCGCACCTGCTGGCGCGGCCCCGTCGTGTCCGCCGGCGCGCGCGGCGCCACCAGCTGGAGCGACTGGTCGAGCCACTCGTAGGCGCGGTCGTACGCCCCCGCCTGCGCCAGCTTCGAGCCCCCGGTCAGCAAGATGACGGCCGCGGAGAGCTGCGGGCCGGAATCGGGGGAGGTCGCCGCGCGTCGCAAGTACACCCGCGCGGTGTCGAGCCGATCGGCGAAGCTCCGCTGGAAGGCGTGCCACTGCGCGGTGTCGGGCTTGAGGCGGTTCGCCTGCGCCGTGTCGTACACCGCGCCGTCCACGATCGTCTTGGCGACGAGGAGCGCGGTGTTGACGTTGGTCGGGTCGAGGGCGAGCGCCCGCTGCATCGCCCACAGGGCGGAGTCGCGCTGCCCCTTCAGATCGAACGCGCTCCCCAGCACCTTCCAGAAGTCCGTCGACTTGGCGAATCGCCGCGTCCCGGCCCGCGCGAAGGAGAGCAGCTGCTGCGTGTCCGCGAGCTGCTGCGCCGCGCCGATCGCGGCCCGTAAGAACGACGAGTCCGCGAGACGTGTGGTGTCGCTCCCCGCCTGCGCCACGAACCCGTCCAGCGTGCAGCGCCACAACTGTCCCTCGATGCACACCCGGGACTTCGAGTCCAGCAGCCTCTGGTCCCCGGGATTGTGGGCCAGGCCGTCGTCGAGCACCCCCACCGCCTTCTGGTACTGCTTCTGCTGCCGTAGCAGCTCCGCTACCCCGAGCCGCAGCTGCACGTTCTGCGGCTCGCCGGCGAGCTCTTTCGCGAACGCATCGATCGCATCGAGCGTGTCGCCCTTGACCTGATAATTGCGGGCGATCATGTCCCATGCCGTGGGATTGATCGAGTCGCCGCGGGTGGCGCGCTTGGCCGCGTTAATGATGCTGTCGACCGGCATCCGCTGGGCCTCGTACACCGTGGCGACGCACAGGTGGGCCGCCGTGAGGTTCGGCTCGATGGCGAGCGCCTTCCGCGCGGCGTCCAAGGCCGAGCTGAGCTGGCCCTTCTGCCGCCTGTCGGTGCACTCGCGCGCGTTTTCTCCCGCACGGACCAGCGTGTTCAGCCGCTGCGCGATCGCCTCGCCCAGCGCGGCCGGCGTGGCGGGGTTACTGCTCGTCACCGTGAACATGAAGGCGTAGCCCGACCCTCCGAGATCCACCACCCGCACGTGGGCGACCAGCGCCGTGCCGCTGCGTTCCAGCGTGCCGGTGGTATAGGCGTCCACGTTGAGGAAACGGGCGAGCAACCGCGCCTGCGCGTCGTCGAGCTGCACGTCGCAAGGGAAGTCGGAGGCCTTGAGGGCCTCGCACAGCTTTGGCTTGGGAACGACCGTCACCTTGTAGCGCGCCATCGCGATCAGCCGGTCGCGCGCCACGTCCATCGTCGCGACGGTGAGCGCCGAGTCCGCCGGGAGCGTGGCGAGCAGCGGCGCGACGAGGAGCTTGGTCGTCGGTTGGGTGATCGCGAGCTGCGCGGGGGCGGCCACACTGCAGCACACCGTCAGTGTGACGGCCAGACGGAGCGTTCTCACGAGGTTGGTCCTCACGTTGCGGGCTGTTACCCCAGTGGGCGAAGAGGGATTCGAACCCCCGACTTCCTGCGTGTAAGGCAGGCGCTCTGGACCAGCTGAGCTATTCGCCCGTCCACGGTGGGTCGACTAGAGGGCCAAGCCTACCGGAAAGAACAGGCAGTAGCCGAGGACGAGCAAGATCGGCGCCGCGGTGGTGGAACCGCGCGACAACAACCAGTAGCCCGCGACGAGCGACAGCGCCGCCGCCGCAAAGCAGAGGTAGTTTCTCGTGCCGAAATGCAGCCGCGAGTGGGGCAGAGCCTGGTCCGGCATAGGCGCGGAGTCTATCCGCCAATTGCAGACTCGTCAAGCATTTGGGCCCTCGTCCTCCGGCACCGTCCAGCCCTCGTCGAGACGCGCCCGCCGCACGGCGTCGCGGCGCCGCCGCAACCGCACCAACCAGACGAGCAGCAACGCCAGCACCGCCCAGAACACGCCGACCGCCTCGGCCCACGCGAGCAGCCCGTAGCGCGCCGCCACGTCGCGCTCCCAGCGTGCCTCGAAGTCGCCTTCGGTCACGTGATAGGTCGCCCGCAGCGCCGCGTCCAGCGTCGGCCCGTCGGCCAGCCGGTCGATCAACGGCCTCAGCGCCTCGCGCCCTCCGCCACCCCAACGGGCGAGCAACAGCACGGCGGTGGTGGCGAGCGCGTAGGCGGTCTGCGCGTCGGCCTCGTCGGACCGGAGCGCCTCGTCCACCTGATCGAGATCCATGCGCACGCCCCGCGCGAGCCGCCAGTTGAGCTTGAGCGCCTCGAGCCGGTCCCACTCCCCCGCCGCGAAGGCGGCGTACCCCTCGTCGAACCACAGGGGAACGCGCCAGCGCACGCGCCAGTGGAGCGCCACGTGAGCGAGCTCGTGGCGCAAGGCGCCGGACAGTCGGAGAGTCGGACGGTCCGACAGCAAGACGATCGTCCCGGTCTCTGGGAATGCGGCCCCCTCGCTCCACACCGGCAGGCGTCCCCGGGTGAGCGAGTCGAACAAGGCGCGCGTCGGAGCGAGGATCAGCCGAATGGGGCGGTCGGGCAGAACGCCGACGCCGGGAAAAGGCGGCGTGCGGTCGGCGGCTTCGGCGAGCGCCGCTGCCAGCGGCTGTTGTCCGGGCCACGCCACCGCCGTCACACGCCCCACGGTCACCGCGAGAGGAGCGCGTTCCGGCGAAGGGCCCTGGAGCAGCAGCAGCAGGATCAGGCGCGCGGCGGCTCCTGCCCCTGCAGCACGAGGTCGAGCGTCTCCTTACACTTCTTGCCCCAGGGATTGAACTTGTTGGCCTTGAAGCCGTCGTCCCAGGTGCGCTGCGCCTCTTCGCGGCTCCCGGCGAACCAGTGGGCGCGGCCCAGCTCGTAGTACGCCTCGATCAGGTTGGGCCCGAGCTTCAGCGTCTTCTCGAAGAAGGTCTGCGCGTCCTCGTACATCTCGCGCTGGAGGTACACGAGGCCGAGGTAAAAGTGGGCGTACAGCGTCGCTTTCTTGTCGTTGTCGAGGCGGATGGTCTTCGAGAGGTGCTCGATCGCCTCGCCGAAAATCTTCTTCTTCAGGCAGATATATCCGACGTTGATGCGCGCGAGGGAGTTGGCCGGCTCCTTCATGAGCACCTTCTGGAAGGTCTGGAGGGCGTCGTCGTAGTCCTCGTGCAGCATCAGGGCCCAGCCGAGCAGCGACTCGGCCTGCGTGGCGCCGGGGGAGAGCTGGAGCGCCTTGTGGAGCGCCTGGATCGCACCGGCGTGATCGCCCAGCGAGATCAGGCTCCATCCCTTCTCGATGAACGTAGAGGCACCGATGTGGTCGGCGTGGATCGCGGGCCGGGCGCCGGTGAACTCCGGCGCCGCCGCCTCGGCGGTGGTGGCGGCGAGCTGCTTGTAGCGCTCCACCAGCGCGCGGATCTGCTCCTTCAGCTCCGACAGATCGGCGATAGCTGCGTCCACCTGCTTGAAGTAGTCGATGATCTCGCGCTTGACGGCCTCGCGCTCGGCGCCGCCCACCGCCGTGTCGAGCTTCCGGGCGATGGCGTCGTAGCGGGACCGGAGGACCGTCAGGGGCATTTCCGTCATGAGACCTTGGCCGTCGGCTGGACCGCCGCCTCGAGCGCGAGTCGCTCCTTGGCGCTGAGCAGCTGGCCGGTGTTCAGCACGATGATGGTGCGGCCTTCCTTGACGACGAGGCCGGCGACGTACTCGGCCGCGAGACCCTTCACGATCTTCGGCGGCGCCGTGATCTCGGTGGCCGCGACCTGCAGCACCTCCGTGACCACGTCCACCACCACCCCGATCTTGCCGCCGTCCCACTCGAGGATCACCGTCCGAGTCTCTTCCTTGAGCGGCGCGGGGACATTGAGGCGCTTGCGCAGATCGATCAGCGGGACAGCGCGACCCTGATAGCGCAGCACCCCTTCGAGAAAGTCGGGAGTCTTGGGGAGCGGTGCCGGAGCCTCGTAACGGAGGATGCGTTCCACCTGGAAAATATTGAAGGCGAAATCCTGCCCGGCGACCTTGAAGGCGACGAGCTGGACGTCGTCCCCCCCCCCTTCCCCTCCCCCTACCCCGGTGCTCATCCGATGCGGTCCTCGAGCACGGCCAGGTCGAGAATCGGCACCAGGCCCTCCTGGCGCCGCGCGACGCCCCCCGCCCACGGGAGCGATTCCCCCGGCGGCACGGGGAGCGTGGGCTCGCGCACCACTTCCTCCACATCGTCCACCTCGAAGGCGACGCAGCGCTGGCCGTCACCCAGGGTCACGAGCACCGTCGTGGCTCCTCGCTCCGCGGGGGGCGGGCCGTCAGCCAGCAGGGCGCCGAGGTGCACCAGCGGCACCAGCCGCCCCCGCAGCGGGGTGACCCCGCGCATCGCCGGGAGCACGCGTGGCACGTCGAGCACTTCGCCCAGGTCATCCACCTCGAGGACGCGCCCGAGCGGCAGGCCGTAGGGCCGGCCCGCGACCCGGACGAGGAGGTAGCCGGTGCTCACGGTGCGGGCTCGTGGGCGCGGCGTCGTGCCAGCTCCGCCGCCACGCGGTCCGCCATCTGCCGGAGCGGCACCACGGCGTCCACTCCGCCCGCCTGCACGGCGGCGCCGGGCATGCCCGCGATGACGGCGGACTCGCGGTCCTGGGCGAGGCCGGTGCCGCCGGCGTCGTGGATGGCGCGTAGTCCCGCCGCTCCGTCGCGCCCCATGCCCGTCAGCACCACGCCCACGGCGTTGGGGCCGAACACCTGGGCGACCGACCGGAACAACGGGTCGGCCGCGGGGCGCACCCCCCAGACCGGGGCGCTCTGGTCGAGCGCAATCTCGGGGCCGTCGGGCGTGGCGGTCACTCGCATATGATAATCGCCCGGCGCCACGTACGCCGTGTCCACCACGATCGGCGCGCCGTGATCCGCCTCCACGACGCGCAGCGCGCTCATCGAGTCGAGCCGCTCGGCGAGGCTGCGCGTGAACTTCGGGGGCATGTGTTGCGCGACGAGCACGGCGGCCCCGCGACCCGTCGGCAGGCGGGGCAGCAGGTCGGCGAGGGCGCGCGGCCCGCCGGTCGAGGCGGCCACCGCCACGGCGAGCCGGGCGCGGGGCCGCAGCCCCGTGTCCGGCGCATGCCGGACGGCAGCCGGCGGCCGCGCCATGACGGACACGTGCGAGATGTCGGCGGCGAGGGCGCGCCGCAGCGCCGCGACGAGCTCGGGGCCGAGGCGCTCGAGCGCCGCGCGCGTGGCGTCGGCCGGCTTGGCGACGATCTCCACGGCGCCCAGCTCGAGGGCGCGGATGGTGGCCGCCGTCCCCGGCCCCGCATGCGCGCTGACGACCACGATCGGTCGCGGCGTCTCCGACATGATGTAGCCGATCGCGGCGAGCCCGTCGAGCTCCGGCATCTCCAGGTCCATCGTGACGACGTCGGGCTCGTGCTGATGCACCTTGCGGACGGCGTCGAGCCCGTCCCGCGCGGTCGCGACGACCTCGAACTCGCCGGGCCGGCCCAGGACGTCGCAGAGCACGCGCCGCATGAGCGCGCTGTCGTCGGCCACGAGGACGCGCGGTCGCCGCTCAGATGATGGAGGCATCGCACCCCACCGACCGGATCTCGACCCGGCCGTCGGCCACGTGAAAGCGCACGGAGCGGCCGCTGCCGCCGCCCACCGCTTCGCCGGCGAGCGGAATCCCGGCCGCGCGCAGGGCGTTGCGCGCGGCCGCGATGTTCCGCTCGCCCATCTGGAGCGACCCGGGCGTCATGAGCTGCGCGAACATGCTCGCGCCGCCCGCGAGCTTGGCGACGAGGTGGCGGGGATCGGCGCCCAGGGCGCTGAGGCGCTCGATGAGGAAGGGGACGGCGGTCTCGGGGAACTTCGCGGGATTGCTCGTGTCGCGGGCCAGGCTGCGCGAGGGCAGCAGCACGTGGGCCATCGCCCCCGCCTGCGCCCCCGGGTCGTGCAGCATGATCGCGACGCACGACCCGAGGCCGAGGGTCACGAGCACTGCCGCACCGCGGTCGGCGGCCCATTCCGCAACCTTCACGATCGACTCCCTCGCCGCCGGCGCCGTCATGCCGGCCTGCGGTAGATGCGCTCCCGCGGGTCTTCCAGCACCAGGCGCTGGCGCGCCGGCCCGAACAACGTCTCCACCTTGCCGAGCAGGAGTATCCCGCCCGGCTCAAGGGCGTCGGCGAACGTGTCGAACAGGCGCTCCTGCATGGTGCGATCGAAATAGATGACAACGTTGCGACACACGATCAGATCGTAGGGCGGATCGGGGGGTGGCTCGCGCGTGAGGTCATGGCGGCGCACGCGGATCAGGCGTTGCAGCGCGGGGAGCGGTCGTCGCGGCGCGGCGGCGGTGAAATAGCGGCGCGCCAGGTCGGGCGGCATCTCCGCGAAGGCGCTGTCGGGGAACACCGCCGCCACCGTCCGCTCGAGGCTCTCCCGGTCGAGATCGGTCGCGTCGATGCGCACGCCGTCCAGCCGCCCCTCCGCGTGGCTGGTGCGCGCCACCTCGGCGAGCGCGACGGCCACGGTGTAGGGCTCCTCGCCCGAGGCGCACCCTGCCGACCAGGCCCGGACGGCGCCGCCGCGCACGCGCCACAATGCGGCGAGATAGGGATCGGCGAGCGCGTGCCACGTTTCGGCGTTGCGCCAAAACTTCGTGACGTTGATGGTGAGCGCGTCGACCAACCGGTCGTATTCGGCCGCGTCCTCGTCGAGCAGCCGGCCGTAGGCCTCGAAGGTGTGCACTCCGCGCGCCCGCATCCGCACCGCCAGGCGCCGGCGCAGACACTTGGCTTTGTACGCCTCGCACCGTATCCCCCGCGCCTGCGAGATCTGCTCCGTGAGGGCGAGAAACGCCCGCTCGTCCTGCTCCGCCGTCACGACAGGGCGCTCAACGTATCCAGATTCGCCTTCACCAGCTCGTGCTTGGGGTTGAGCTCCAGGGCGCGGCGCCACAGCTGGGCCGCGAGCTCGCGGTCGTTCCGCTTGTAGGCGATGTTGCCCAGCTTGAAGTAGACGTCGTCGCCCAGGTCGGGCGCGAGCTCCACGGCGCGATGGTAGGCCTCCCACGCCTCGTCGTAGCGGGACGCGCGATACGCCAGGTCCCCCAGGTTCTTGGAGAGCTGCGGTAGCGACGGCTCGCTCTTGCGGGCCCCCTGGATCAGCGCCTGGGACGGCTCGAGCTCGCCGGCGAGCTCTTTCAGCACGGCCAGGTTGTTCTGCAGCACCGCGTGTGAGGGATACGCCTCCGCCCCCTCCTCGGCCAGTGCTTCGGCGAGCTCGAACTCCCCGGCCGAGGCCGCGGCCAGCGTGCGCGCCCAGAACCACGCCGCCGGCTGGACCTCGCCGAACAGCTCTTTCGCCCGGTCGAGCCGGCCCGCCGCGCCAGCGAAATCCCCGCGCTTCAGCGCGACGATCCCCCAGCCGAGATAGGTGCGCGCATCGGTGCGGGCACGCCCAGCGGCGTCGGCGTAGGCGGCCTCCGCCTCCTCCAGGCGCCCGAGCTGCTCGAAGGCGAGGCCCAGGTTGTGGAGCACCGCGGGGCGGCTGCCGCCCTTCTCGGCGGCGAGCCTGAGCGCCTCCATCGCGTCGCGCCAGCGGGCCTGGCGCAGCGCCACGAGCCCGAGGAAGAAGAGGGCGTTCGCGTCGGCCTGTCGCAGCTCCGTCACGCGGCGGAACTCCCGCGCCGCCTCGTCCAGCATCCCCGTCTTGTAGAACGCGATTCCCAGGTTGCGGTGCTCCTCCACGCGCGTGTCAGTCGCCTGGGTGTCGGGCGCGGAGGTGGTGCGGCCGGCGCGGTGCAGGAAGCCGGCAGTGATCAGCCCGTACAGCGCCTTCCCGATCTCGAACTCGCCCAGCCCTGAGTCCTCGATCACCTTGTGCACGTCGCGCGAGCCGTCGAGCAGCGGCAGCAGGCGCTGCTGCGCCTCGGTGAGCTTCGCATCGGAGATCGCCAGCCGATCCTTGTCCACGACGAAGATCAGGTCGAACGACGGGATCTTCTTCTCGACCAGGCTCCACTCGTCCACGCGGCGCGCGCCTTCGAGGAGGAGCGACTCGGGATTGATCGAGACCAGGAAGTCCTGCTGCTCGGGGCGGACGTCGGCTTCGAAGTTGAACGTCCCCTGCGTCCAGGTGAACAGGTAATAGACCGACTCCTCGATCTGGACGCGCATGTAGCGCTCCAGATCCTCCTGCGTGATCACCTCCTGGAGCACCAAGATCTGCCCGAGCTTCTTGCCCCGCTCCTTGGCTTGCCGGTGGATCCCCGCGTCGAGCTGCTCCTGCCTGATCTTGCCGTGTTTCACCAGGATGTCGCCCAGCCGGTCGCGGCGGTTGACGATCGAGGCGTAGCAGATGCGCCCCTTGTCGAAGTAGATGTAGCCGAAGTTCGAGCGGTCGGCGATCGAGAGGCAGCCGGTCTTCTGCCCCATCGCGAGCAGCTGCAGCACGTCGGGGAGCGACGCCTCTCGTAGCGAGCCCTTGATGGCCATCAGCGCAAGTCCTCGACGATGCGGTCCGCGGGGTCGGGCCAGTCCCACACCATCTTCTCGCGGCTGCGAATCCCGCCCAGGCTCGAGACGACGAGCCCACTGGTCCGGAACCCGGCAGTCCGCCGGCCCGGCTCCGCGGGCTGGCCTTCGAGCACTTCGCGGGCGAGGCCGGCGGTGAGCGGGTGATCCTGGGCCGCGGCGGCGGCGAGCAATCGCTGGACCACACCGCTGAGACTACGGACGGAGTCCATGGGGCGATCGGCGACGTAGTCGAGCAGCGCCGTGTCGGCGGCCACCTGCTGCTGCGCCAGGAGCCGCTCCAGGACGGCCCGGCGCACCGCGCGATCCGGCTCGGCGAGCTCCGCGACCAGGCCGCCCTCCAGGCGCGAGACGATGCGCTCCTCGAGCCCCGTGAGCTTGTTGGGATGGTGGGGCGCCGCAAAGGCGAGCTGCCGCTCCTGATCCTGAAACAGGTTGAAGAGGTTGAACACCTCTTCCTGGGTGCGGTCCTTCCCCGCGATCAGGTGGATGTCGTCGAGCAGCAGCGCGGTCGCGCGCCGGTAGCGCGCCCGCCACCATTCCACCCGGTTGCCCTCGATCGCCGCGATCAGCTCGTCGATGAACGCCTGCGTCGACAGGCACGCCACGATCGCCCCGCGCGCCTGCGCGAGCTCGAGCCCGACCGCGTTCAGCAGATGCGTCTTGCCGAGACCGCTCTTCCCGACCAGCACGAGAGGATTGTAACGGCCCCCCGGCCGCTCGATCACCGCGCGCACCGCGCTCACCGCCACTTCGTTGGACGGCCCCACCGCGTACGCCGCGAGCGGAAACGCCCCCGACGGGCCGGGCGGTGGCGCCACTCCCGCCTGCACGCTCGCCGCCGCGGCCTCCGCCTCCGCCAAGCGCTCGGGATCGCGGAACAGGCTCTGCCCCGCCGCCTGCGGATCGAGCGCCGCGACCTCGCTTTCGAGCACCTTGAGTCGCTCGACGTCGCGCACGAACGCCGCGATCACCTCATCCACGCCCGCGGGCGCTTCCTGCGCCAGCAAGGCCTCGAGGCGCCGCGTGCGGTACCCCTCCCCTTCCCATCGCAGCACCGCTTCCGCCACCCGCGCGCGCCACGCCTCGACCGCCTTCCCCACCGTGACCGTCACGTCGTGCAGAAACGCCCCGAACTCGTCGCCGCCCCCGGCCGCAGGTGCCGGCGCCAGCCCCCCTCCCCTTTCCCCCGCCGCCGCAGGGGCCGGCGCTCCCAGCAGCTGTTTCGCCCCCTCAGGCGTGAGGGGCCCGTCGTTCACCGCCTGGTAGGCGACCAGCCGATTCAGCACTCCCATCAGCTCGCGCACATTCCGGTACTCAGGCCCCGCCACCGTCTCGAGCACCGCCGGCTGGAACTTGACCCCACGCTCTTCGGCCTTGCGCCGCAGGATGGCCACCCGCGTCTCGTAGTCGGGGACCCCGATGTCCACGACCAGACCGCCCGAGAACCGCGAGATGAGGCGCTCGTCCAGGTCCGCGATCTCCGCCGGCGGCCGGTCGCTCGTCAGCACGATCTGATGCCCCGCCCGCTGGAGCGTCTCCGTGAGGCGCAGCAGCTCGGCCTGCATCTCCTTGCGGTTCGTGAGGAACTGCACGTCGTCCACGAGCAGCATGTCCACGTTCTGAAACCGCCGCCGGAACGCGTCGCCCTGGCCCGCGGCGACCGCGGCGTGGAACGCCTCGACGTACTCGTCCAGGGTGAGGTACTCGATGTTGAGGGTCGGCAGCAGCTTCTTCGCGCCTTGACCGAGGGCCATGAGCAGGTGCGTCTTCCCAAGTCCCGAGCCGCTGTAGATGAACAGCGGGTTGTAGGTGGTGCCCGGATTCTCGACGACCGCCCGCCCCGCCGTCACGGCGAGCCGGTTGGCGGCGCCGACCACGAACGTCTCGAAGGAGAACTTGGGGTTGAGGGTGACCGTCACGCCGCGCTCCCGGCCGCGAGCCGTTTGAGCACGAGCTCCGAGATCGCCTTCAGCGTCTCGAAGACCCCCACGCCGTGCAACGCGTCGCCGGGGAAGCTCGGCACGCCGCGAAAGTTGAGTGCGTCGTCCAGCTCCACCGCCTGGAGGATCAGCTCGCGCGGCAGGTCTTGCTTGTTGTACTGCAGGACGACGGGCAACGCGCGGACGTCGACGCCCAGCTCGAGCAGGTTGCTCTGGAGGTTCTGGAGGCTCTCGAGATTCTCGTCGAGCTGGCGCGCCTGGCTGTCGGCGACGAACACGACGCCGTCCGCCCCCTGCAGCACGAGTCGCCGGGTGGCGTTGTAATAGACCTGGCCGGGCACGGTGTACAGCTGAAACCGGGTGGCGAAGCCGGAGATCTGGCCCAGATCGATGGGCAGGAAGTCGAAGAACAGCGTGCGATCGGTCTGTGTGGCGAGCGACACCAAGCGCCCGCGACGCGCCTCGGGGACGCGGCCGTAGACGTAATGCAGGTTCGTCGTCTTCCCCGAGCGCCCCGGCCCGTAGTAGACGATCTTGCAGGTGATCTCGCGCGTCGTGAAGTTGACCAGGGACACGGCGCTATCTCCCGAACAGCGTGTTCAGGCTGTTGCTCAGCTCCCGCTCGAAATCCGCCGCCAGCACCTGCTTGGGAACGCCTGCCTTCGGGCTCGCCGCCTGCAGCTCCGTCGCGAGTTGCTCAAAGAATAACTGCACCAAGCCGAGCGACGAAGCGTCGAGGTCGTAGACAACGAGCGCGACGATGGCGCCGTGGTTGGTGGGCAGGCCGGCGAGGAAGATGCCGTGGCGCTCGCCTTGATGGGTGAGCGCGGCGAACGGCGGCTGGCGCAGCTGGCGGGCGATCTCCGCGGTGGCCGCCATGATCGCGGTGCCGAGCGCCGCCGCGGACATCACGTCCAGCGCCCGCGAGAACCCATGCTGCGCCATGACCTGGCCCGCGGGCGTCATGAGCAGCACGAGTCGCGCGCCCGCCTCTCCCACGAACCGTTGCAGTGGCTGGAGCGTCCACGCTTCCACCGCGCGCGTCGTCATCCCACGGCCTGCGCCGCCCGCATGAGCTCCAGGCGCGCCAATCCCACGTTCACCTCGGGCTCCGCCACCGCCACGACCAGGATTCCCGAAGCGGCGGGCACCACGAGCAGGGCGCCGCCGGAGCACTGCAGGTGCCAGAACAGCGTGTCCCCGATGCCCGCGGCGCTCATCGCGCGTCCCAGCCGGCCCGCCAGGCTGCCGGCGAGCGCCGCCACGGCGGTGCCTTTGATCCCTTCCATCAGCTGGTCGGCGACCACGATGCCGTCGGCGGCGGACACGAGCATGGCGCCCCGCACGCCCCGCACGCGCGTGACGAGGTCGAGCGCTCCGGCCAGCCCGCCAGCGCTCATGCCTGCTGCTCCAGCCAGCGGTGCGCCGCCTGCGCCGCCCGCTGGGCGATGATGGCCAGTCGCCCCATCGGCACGCTCCGGTCCCGCACCACCAGGAGCAACGCGTCGCGCGTCGGCTGGGCCAGGTGTACATGCCCCTGGCGCCCTTCCGCGGAGAGGCCGGTCCAGGTTCCCAGGCCCAGGAGCTTCGCGCTGCGACCCGCCTCCTGCGAAACGCCCGCAAGATACGCCGCCACGGGCTCGCTCACGTCGTGGCCGCCGGGGTCCCGCAGGGCGCCCCCCAGCACCCGCCCGGAAGCGTCGAGCAGCAGCAGGCCCTCTTGCGCCCCTTCCAGCCCCGCGAACACACGGGATTCCTCGAGCGGGGCGTGGGCCGCGGCGGGAGTGAGGGGCGGGGGCGAGGGGGGCGGGGGGGAGGGGGGCGGGGGGGGAGCCGTCCGCTCCTTCGCGAGCTCGCTCGCCGCCGCGGCCGCTTGACCGCCTCGCACCAGCGTGACCGCCTGCACCAGGCTTGGGTCGTCGGGCGCCGCCCGCAGGGCCGCCTCGAGGTGCGCGCGCGCCTGCGCCACGTCGCCGACTTTGAAGTAGAGGAAGGCCAGGCCCTTGAGCGCGCCCAGGTGGCCGGGCGCAAACCGCAGCGCCATGTCCCACTCGTCGAAGGCGCGCTCGTAGTCGCGCTTGTCGGCGAGGACGCGGGCATACAAGTCGTGCGCGTCGGCGAGGTGCGGATGCCGCTCGAGCCCGGTCAGCGCCACGCGGTGCGCCGCATCGAGTTGGCCGCGCTGGCGCAGCAGCTCGCCCAGCCGCAGGAACACGAGGCTCGCCGGATCCTGGGCGAGCTGTGCGGAGAGCGCTCTGATGTCGTCAGGCATGGGTCCCCATTCCCGCCTGAGCGAGCGTCTGGGCCGCCGCCTTGGCGCGCTGCACCTCGGCCAGGCGCGCGATCTCCTGCTCGGAGCGCGCGGCGAGCCGTTCCCACTGATCCCACTGGTCCACGGCTTCCCCGAAGCGTCCGGCAGCGGCGAGGGCGTATCCCAGGATGCGGTGAGCCGCGACGTGCAGGGGGTCGAGCCGCAGCGCGCGCCGCAGCTCGTCCACGGCCTCGGCGGGCTGCGCGCCGGCCAGGTGGATCCGGCCGAGGAGCAAGTGCACCGCGGGATCGTGGGGGTAGTGGGCGGCCGCCTGCTCCGCGGCGGCGCGCGCCTGCGCGAGGTCCCGCTGCGCGAGCGCGTCCTCCGCCCGCGCGGCGAGCTCGGCGAGCTCCGCCGCGGGGGTCACGCGCTCGCGCGTGGTCGACCCTGGGTCCGCCAGCACCACGACGCCAGCGCTTTCCAGACCGAACAGCGTCTTCGCGACCTCGAAGTCCGAGCGCCCCAGTTCCCCCGCGATGGCGCGCACGTCGCGCGCGCCGTCGATCAACGCCAGCACCTCCCACTCCGCCGGGAGCAGGTCGAGCTCCGGCTCCCCGCCCTGCGCCTGGAGGGGAGGCGGGTGGGGAGGGGGGGCCGCGAGCTGAGGCACCACGCCCACGTGCGGCACGCGCTGCTCGATGCGCGACCATTCGTCGATGCGACGCGCGCCCTCCATCAGGAGGGCTTCCGTGCGGATCTGCACGGTCGTCCCCGGGGCCAGGCCGCTCACCGGCTCCTCGCTGAACGAGAAGAACCCCTCGCGCCAGCTCATGACCTCGAAGACGACCTCCTCGATCTGGAAGTGCACCTGGCGCTCCATCTCGCGCTGCGACAGGGCGCCCAGCGCCACCAGGATCTCGCCCAGCCGGCGCGGGTCGTGCTGGCGGGTCTGCATGTCCCGCGCCCGCTCCAGGTCGGCCTCGGTGATCTTGCCGGTCCTCAGCAGCAAGGCGCCGAGCTGATGCGGGTTGCTGCGGATCTCCGCAAAGATGATGGTGCCATCCTGGAAGTAGATCGTCCCAGCGTTGTGTCGCAGGTCGGACGTCACGCGCAGCACGCCCGTCTTGCGGCTCAAGTCGAGCAGCTGAAAGACGTCGTGGATGCCGAGCTCGCGGAGGGGGCCCTCGATCGGCATGTCAGGCGGCGTCCGAGGTGAAGATGTGCTCCAGGTCCGTCGCGGTGCGGGCGTGCGCCCGCGCCGCTTGGGCGAACGGCCCTCCCGGATCGAGCCGGGTGACCTTCTCCCACGCCTCGACCGCTTCGCCGTAGCGGTGGAGGTGCGCGAGGGCGACGCCCTGCTGGAACAGGGCTTCGACGTGCTCGGGGTCGAACTTGAGCACGCGGCGAAACGCCTCGAGCGCGGCATCGAAGCGCTTGTCGTCGAGCAGGGCGCGTCCCAGGAGCAGCAGCGCTTTCAGGTCGTAGGGGTCCTGCTCGAGCATCGTGGCGAGCCGGGTGATCGCCTGCCGCAGGCGGCCGCTTGAGCGCAGCAGGTCGGCCAGCGCGAGGGCGGCCTCGTAGAACGTGGGAAGGGCCTCGAGGGCGCGCTCGTAGGCCTGTTCGGCGGCATGCGGCTCATCCTTCTTCTCGTGCAGCCGGCCGAGGTCGAGCCACACCTGGACGTATCCGGGATCGAGCTCCAGGGCGGCGCGGTAGGCGGCGAGGGCGCCCGAGCGGTCGCCCACCGCGAGGGCCACGTCGCCCTGCAGCTTGCGCAGGTCGGCGCGAGCGGGGGCGCGGGTCTGCGCCTGCTGCAGCGCCGTGAGGGCCCCTGCCGCGTCGCCGGCGGCGGCGCGGCCCTGCGCCGCCGCGATCAGGGCCTCCACGTCGTCGGGGGTGAGGGTCAGCAGCTGTTCGGCGAGCCCCCGGGCGTCGGCGGCGCGCCCCAGCGCGAGCAGCGCTTTCACCTCCCCGAGCAGCGCGTCGGGCCGGGCCGCGTCGGCCGTGCGGGCTTCGCGGTAGCGCTCCAGCGCTTCGCCGTGCAGGCCGCGCCGCGCGAAGATGCCGCCGAGCAGCACGGCGGCGTCCACCCGATCGGCCCCGCGCTGCACCGCCCGCGCCGCTTCCGCCGCGGCCAGCTCCATCATCCCTTTGCTCACGTAGTCGCGCGCCAGGGCGAGGGGGTCGTCGCGCGGAGGGGCCGCCTCGCGCGCGGCGGAGGGCGGCGGGGCGAGCTCCTGGAAGATGTTGTCCAGCAGCCGCTGGTCGAACGAGAAGTCCTCGCCGATCTCCTCCGCGGGGACGTCGGCCGAGATCTCGGGGGCGATGCCGATCGTCGATTTCTCGAACTGGAGGTCGATCGTCAACGCGAACTTCTGGGACACGTAATAGGGATCGAGCTCGAGCGCGCGCTTGGTGGCGCGCAAGGCGCCCTCGAAGTCGCCCAGGTTCGAGAGGGTGAAACTGAGGTTGTAGTGCGCCCCCGCATGTGTGGGATCGGCCTCCACGGCACGGGCGAAGGCGTTGCGGGCGTCGGTGAAGCGTTTGAGCTCGACGAGCACGACGCCGACGCCGTTCCACGCCGCCGCCGAGTCGGGCTCGGCGGCGAGCACCTGGCGGTAGGCCTCGAGCGACAGCTGGAACCGGCGCAGCTGAAACAGCAGCAGCGCGAGGTTGAGGCGCGCCGAGGCGAACGTCCCCTCGAGCTGCAGCGCCGTCCGCAGCGCCTCGATGGCCTGCTCCGTGTCGCCCTGCCCTGCCAGCACCACGCCGATGTTGTTCCAGGCGAGGGCGTACTTGGGGTCCACCTCGGCCGCCTGGCGATAGGAGGCGAGCGCGTCGTCCGCGCGGCCCGCCTGGTGCAGCACGACGCCGCGCTCGTTCCAGAGCTTGGGGGCGTCGGGGACCTCGCGCAGCAGTGTCTCGTACAGCTCGAGCGCTGCGTCGAAGTCGCGCTTCAGCAGGTGGACCTCCGCCATCGCCTGCAGGGTGAGGCGTCGGTCCTCGCCGCGCTCCAGCGCCAGGCGGTACTCGCGCAGCGCCTCGTTGTAGTAGCCCTTCTGACGAAAGGCGAGTCCGAGGTTGTAGTGGGCCAGCTGGTTGCCCTCGACGATCGCCGGCTCGGGGGCCTGGCGCTGGCGTTGCTCGCGGGCGTGGCGCTCGCTGTCGTACCGCTCGAGCGAGAGGTTGGTCTGGGCCCGGGCGAGCGGCGGGTTGAGCTCGATCGCGCGCTTCGAGGCCGTGCGGGCCTCCTGGTGTCGGCCCAGATCGCCCAACACGAATGCCATCAGGTAGTGGGCATCGGCGTTGTCGGGGTTGAGCGCGATGGCGCGGTCCAGCGCACTCAGCGCCTCGGCATTGAGGCCGCGGCTGTAATAGACTTCCGCTAGATAGAACTGCACCACGCTGCTCGAGGGATCGAGCTCGCACCCGCGCACCAGCCAGTCGGTGGCGAGCTCGACCCGCCCGCGATTCTTCTCGGCGAGCCCGAGCTGGATGATCGCCGCCACGTCGTCGGGCCGCTGCGCCAGCAGCTCCTCGAACTCGGCCGCGGCGTCCTCGTGCTGGCCCAAGATGGCGTAGGCCCGGCCCAGCTCCCAGCGGGCGTCGCGGTCGTCGGGCGCCTGCCGCAGCCGCTCCTGCAGCTCGGCGACGCGGCGGTCGTAGAATCCCGTGTCGTGGTGCGCGATCTCGCGGTTGCGCTGCGCGACCTGCATCTTGGGGTCGAGCTCCAGCGCCCGCGTGAACTCCGCGATCGCTTCCTCGAGCAGCCCCTTGCGGAAGTACAACACGCCGAGGTTGTTGTGGGCCCCGGCGTCGGACGGGTCGATCCGGCGGGCGAAGGATCGGAGCGCGGCGAGGTCGCGTTCGGAGAGCGCCGGCGCCGTCACGGCTCAGGTCAAGCGGATGGCGTCAAAGATCGCCTTGAGGGACGCCAGATCGGGGAGCAGCAGGAAGTGACCCTGAAGCTGCTCTTCGGCGTCGATGCGAAACGCGGTCTCCACGCAGAAGACGAAATCGCGCTCGTGGCCGAAGTTGAGGTAGGTGGTCGTGAGCACTGCCGCCGCCAGATCCACGACCAGGCTCGGCACCGAGGGCAGGAGCAGCATCCCCATGAACTCGGACAGCGCGTTCATGTACGCGCCGGAGAGGATGTTCCCCGCCTCCTTGAGGCACGACTGCTCGAGCGTGTCGTAGGCAGTCGTGGCGCCGACCGGTCGGCGCAGCAGCATGTCGCAGAGGCGCCGCCCCACCGCCTCGGGGAACAACAGCAAGGTGCGGCCGGTGAGGTCGCCGAGCATATGCATGAGGACGGCGGCGACGACGTCCTGCGCACTGCCCAGCAGGTCGGGGACTTCCTCCAGCCGCGCGATGTTGATCTGCGGCACGCTGATCATGATGCGGCGGTTGGTCATCTGCGACAGCGCCGTGGCGGCGTGGCCCGCGCCGATGTTCGCCACCTCGCGCAAGGCGTCGATCTGCAGCGCCTTCAAGTCGCGGACGTCCTGCATGTCGCCTCCCCCTCCCTTAGAGGAGCCCGCCGGCGTCCAGGATCAACGCCGGGACCCCATCGCCCATGATCGTCGCGCCGCTGAACAACGGCAGCGTTCCCCGAGGCGCATCGAAGGCCTTCACCACGATCTCGTGCTGGCCCAGCATGCCGTCCACGACGACGCCGCTGCGGCGCTCCCCCATCTCGAGCACGATGATCGGCCGGCGTGCGGGCGCCGGCGCGTCCTCCCCGGTCCCCAGGAGGCGCCGCAAGTCCACCAGCGGCACCACGCGGTCGCGCAGCACGATCGCCTCCCGCCCCTCCACGGCGGTGGTCGGGGCGACGCCCAGCTCCACCGTCTCGGTGACGTAGGTCAGCGGCAGCGCGTAGCGCTCCCGGCCGACGCTCGCGATGAGGGCGCGCACGATCGCGAGCGTGACAGGCAGGCGCAGCACGAAGCCCGTGCCCTTCCCCGGCTCCGTCCGCACCTCGAGCGTCCCGCCGAGCGCGCGCAGCCGCGTCATCGCCACGTCGATCCCCACGCCGCGGCCCGACACACTCGTCACCGCCTCCGCCGTCGTGAAGCCGGGACGCGCGATCACGCGCAGCAGCTGGTCGTCGGACAACGCCTCGGTGTGCGTGTCGACGAACCCGTCCCGCTGTGCCCGCGCCAGCACTTTCGCGCGGTCGATCCCACGCCCGTCGTCCGCGATCGTGATCATCACGCTGGAGCGCTCGCGCACGGCGGACAGCACGATCTCGCCCTCCGGCGGCTTCCCGGCCCGGCGCCGCTCGGCGGGCGGCTCGATACCGTGGTCCACGGCATTCCGCAGCAGATGCACCAGCGGGTCGCCCAGCTCGTCGAGGATCGTGCGGTCGAGCTCGATCTCCTTCCCCTCGACCCGGAACGCGACCTGCTTCCCGAGCTGGGGTGCCCCTGCTCCCGCGACCCGCGGCGCCGTCTCCTCCCCCTCGCCGACCGCCACCTCCTCCACGTCCCCCGCACCCTTGACCGCCGCGGCGATCGCGGCGGCGTCCGCCCCCGACTCGAGCCGGAACGCGAACCGTCCATCGAAGTCCTCGGCCTCGAACGCCGCGGGGGGCGGCGACACCGCGTGCACGGCGCCCAAGCCTTGGGCCTTGCGGAGCGCTACGAGCGCGCGCCCGCCCTTGAGGGGCGCCTCGGGCCGCAGCGTTACCTGCACCAGGCGTCCCGCTGCCGGCACGGCGGGCGGCTCGGCGACTGTGGAAGGATGAGGGGGGACGGCCGCGCGCGGCGCCGCGCGGGGTGCGCCGGGCGCGAGCCGCGTCCCGGCGCGCTCGAGCTCCTGCGTGAGGGCGGCGACGTCGAGCTCGCGCTCCCGCCCGGTGACCGACAGCTCCACAGCCCGCTCCAGCCCGTCCACCGTCCGGAACAAGAGCTGCAGCAGCTCGTCGGTGACCGCCGTGGAGCCGCGCCGCAGCGAGTCGAGCACGCTCTCGGCGCGATGGGCGAGGTCCGCCACGCGGGCATACCCCATCGTGGCCGCCATCCCTTTGACGGTGTGCACCGAGCGGAACAGGCCGCTCACCGGCTCGCGGGCCGCCGGATGGCGCTCCCACTCGAGCAGCAGCTCGTTGCAGGCGGTCAAGTGCTCCCGGGCTTCGACCAGGAACAGGTCGGCGTACTGCGACAGGTCCATGGCGGGTCAGCCGAGCACGCGCTGCACGGCTTCGAGCACGCGAGACGGCTGGAACGGCTTGACGACGAAATCCTTGGCGCCCGCCTGGATCGCCTCCACCACCAGGGCCTGCTGTCCCATCGCGCTGCACATCAGGATCTTGGCGTCGGGATCGTGCTTGACGATCTCGCGCACCGCGTCGATCCCCCCCATGTCGGGCATGACGATGTCCATCGTCACCAGGTCGGGCTTCAGCTCCTTGTACCGCTCGACCGCCTGCTGCCCGGTCTCCGCCTCACCCACGACCTCGAACCCGGCCTGCGCGAGGATATCGGTGATCATCGTCCGCATGAAGATGGCGTCGTCGCAGACGAGGACAGTGTGGCTCACACACCCTCCCTAGGAAGCGAAAATGGGGCTGAGCAGCGCGTCGGTATCGAGGACCACGAAGAGGTGGCCGGCGCGGCGGCCGACCGCGCGCACGAGCGTGGGATCGACGCCTGGTAGCGCCTGGCGCGGCTCCAGCGTCTCGCCGCCCACCGAGAGGAGGTCGACGACTTCGTCCACCGTGAAGCCGATGACCTTGCGCCCGCCATCGAGCTCCAGCAGGACGGTGCTGCCGTCCCGCGGCCCGCCGGCGGGGGCCGGTTGGCCCAGCGCCCGCCATCCATCCACGACCGTCACCAGGCTGCCGCGCACGTTCACGAGGCCCGCCACGACCGCGGGGGCACCGGGAATCCGGGTCGGCTCGAATCGCGGCAGGATCTCGCGCACCGTCGGCGCCTCCGCCGCGCAGGCTAGACTCCCTACCCGGAACACGAGCAGCCGGACTGTCCCGCCGTCACTCATCCGATGCGAAGAAGCCAAGATACTGCAACGGGTTGCGTTGAGCAAGCAAGTTCGCATCACCCGCCGCTTCCGCCAGCGCCGGCAACAAATCGGCGGGCCACTCGGAGCGCAGGGCGAGCGGCGCCCCGGTGACGGGATGCGCCAACCGCAGCTCCGCGGCGTGCAGCAGCTGCCGCGGCGCCACTGCTTCGATCCGCTCCGCGGCCGCCCGCAGGGACGGCGTCACCCGCCGGCTGCCACCGAACGCGTACTCGCGGTCGCCTACGACCGGATGCCCGACGTGCGCCAGGTGCACGCGGATCTGGTGCGTGCGGCCGGTGCCGAGCCGCAGGTGCAGGAGATCGACGTGAGCGAAGCGCGCCACGACGGCGGCGTGCGTCACCGCGTGGCGGCCGCCCGCCAGCACGGTCATGCGCTGGCGGTCGGTGGGATGACGGGTAATCGGCGCTTCGATCGTCACGGGGCTGTTGGCGAGATGTCCCCATGCGACGGCGGCGTACACCCGCTCCACGCGGCGCTGCTCGATGGCGCGCGCCAGCCGGCGGTGCGCGAGGTCGGTCTTCGCGATCAGCAGCAACCCCGACGTGTCGCGGTCGAGCCGATGCACGATCCCGGGGCGTCCCTCGCCGGAGCCGTCGGACAGCGGGGTGCCGCGGCCGACCAGGACGTTGACGAGGGAATCATCCCAATGACCGGGCCCCGGATGGACCACGAGGCCGGCGGGCTTGTCGAGGACGGCGAGGTACTCGTCTTCGAACACGAACGTGAGGTCGCGGGGGGCGGCGGCCGGCGCGTAGTGGCGGGGCTGGGCGGCAGGAGGCGGGGGGAAGGCGACGGAGACGACGGTGCCGCGCGACAGATGGACCGAGGCGCGGAGCGGGTCCCCCGCGGCGGACACGCGCTTGTCGGCGATGAGGCGGGCGGCGACGGTGCGCGAGAGGGACAACTGCTCGGCGAGGAAGCGGTCGAGGCGCTCGGTCTCGGGTACGGCGACGCAGAAGGTGATCACCGTCCCGGTGCCGCTCACGGCTCGGCCGCCCGGGCCTCCTTCGCGCGCTCGTGCGCCCGGCCTTCGAGCCACAGCGACGCGGCGAGGGCGATCGCCCCCACCGTGATGGCCGAATCGGCCACGTTGAAGGTGGGCCAGCGCAGCGTCCCCACGCCCACGTCCACGAAATCCACCACACCCAGCGAGCTCCGCAGCCGGTCGATCACGTTACCGACCGCGCCCGCGCACACCAGGGCGAGCGCGACGAGCCGGAAGCGGTCGCCGGGGCGCGTGGCGCGCACCATCGACCCCAGCACGACGAGCGCCACGAGCGCCAGGGCGAAGAAGATCCAGCGCGAGTAGGCGCCCAGGCACAGCCCGAACGCGGCGCACTGGTTGTAAACGAGCCGGAGCTGCACGTAATCGCCCAGCACCGTCACCGGCACGTGGCGCGCCAGCAGCGACTCCGCGAGCAACTTGGTGACGACGTCGGCCGCGACGATGGCGCCCGCCGTCCCCCAGAAGAGCCGGCGCTCAGCGTCGTTTGCCATCTTCCTCCCTGGCCTTGCAGCGGATACACAGGCGCGCGTGCGGCAGCGCGTCCAGCCGCTCGAAGCTGATCTCCTCGCCGCACTGCTCGCACCTCCCGAACTTCTCGGGCGCCTGATACAGCCGGCGCAGCGCCTGATTCACGTGCCAGAGGTAGCGCCCCTCCTGCGAGGCGAATAGGAACGCCTTCTCGCGCTCCATGGCATCGGTGCCCTGGTCCGCCATGTGAAAGGAGTAGCTCGACAGGTCGCCGTCGGAGGCCTGGAGACTCGAGTTGAACGACTCGCCGTAGTAGCCCAGCTCTTTCATCACGCGAGCGCGCTCCTCCAGGAGGCGCTTCTCGAGATGCCCGAGCTGCTTCTTGTTGAGTCCCTTGGCTTTGGCTTTGGATTTCGTCGGCATTATCGGGTCCCGCCCTTTCGTCCGTCGTGGCGCCGGAGCGCGATCGTCACGCGCCGCCCTTCGATGTCTACGTCTCGGGTTACGTCCGCTCCTTCGAGAACGCTGCCGAGCAGCGTCCGCCGTGCCAGTGTCTCGCCCTCGATGAAGCCCTGAAAGGCCGCCGCGGCAGACACCACCTCCTCCGCCCCCGCCAGGCTCAGTTCGATGCGGGTGGTGAACTCGTACCCCGCCTCTTTGCGGAGCCGCTGCACGCGGTTCACGACTTCCCGCGCCAGCCCCTCCTGCACCAGGTCGGGCGTGAGCCGCGGATCGAGTGCCACCACGTACGGGCCGTCCGCCTGCACCACCCAGTCGCTCGCCACCTCGCGGGTGATGGTCACGTCCTCGGGAAGGAATTCGTATTCCCCCCGGCGGATGGGGTCCCCATGCTCGAGCATTTGCAGCTCCGCCGCTGTGAGCCCCGACACGGCGGCCGCGGCCTGGGGCGTTTCCTTGCCGTAGCGCTTCCCCAGGCTGCGGAAGTTGGCCTTGCCCTTCAGCGTCACCAGATCGTGGTCCGACGCCACCACCTCGTAGTCCTTGGCGTTCACTTCGGCAGCCAGGATATCTAACAGGTCCCTCAAGAGCGGTCCCTTCACCGCGGCTGGCACCGCGACCTGGATCATCGCGACCGGCTGCCGCACCGGCAGGTTGCGCGCTTCGCGCGCGGCCCGCGCGAGCGAGGCGAGCTTGCGCACCGCGGCCATGGCGCCGAGCAGGTCCGGCGCGCGCCGACCCCTGTCGGCGGGAAACGGCGCCACGTGCGCGGAGGTTCCGGTGAGCGCCCGGTGCAGCCAGTCGGCGAGGAAGGGCGCGGCCGGCGCGAGCAGGCGGGCCGACGCCACGAGCGTCTCGTGCAGCGTCTCGAGCGCGACCGGGTCGGTGGCGCGGTCGGGCGCCCAGAAGCGCGGCCGGTTACGGCGCACGTACCACCGGGACACGTCCTCCCCCACGAAGTCCATGATGATCCGCGTGCCCGCCGTGACGTCGTAGTCCGACCACGCCTGCCGTACGCTCGACACGACCTCGTCCAGCCGGGCGAGCAGCCAGCGGTCGGCGAGGGGCCGCTTCTCGAACGGCGTCGCGTGCTCGTCGGCAGGCGGGCGCCAGTCCTGCGCGTACTGCGCGAAGAAGTCGTAGGTGTGCCGGAGCGTGTTCAGGAAGCCGCCCACGACTTTGGGGATGTGCGCCTGGTCGAAGCGCTTGGGGAGCCACACCTGGCTCTGGCCCAGCAGGTAGAGGCGCACCGCGTCCGCGCCGTGCTCCTCGAGCACCTGCCAGGGGTTCACCACGTTGCCGCGGCTCTTCGACATCTTCTGGCCCTGCGCGTCGAGCACCAGCTCGTTCACGATCACGTGGCGGTAGACGATCGAGTCGAAGGCGGCGACCCCGATCGCCAGCAGCGAGTAGAACCAGCCGCGCGTCTGGTCCACGCCCTCGCAGATGAAGTCCGCCGGGAAATGGGCCTTGAAATCGGCCTCGTGGACGAACGGGTAGTGCCACTGGGCGTAGGGCATCGCCCCCGAGTCGAACCAGGCGTCGATCACCTCGACGCTGCGCCGCATCGTGCCGCCGCACTGCGCGCACTTCCAGGCGTAGCCGTCGATCCCCGGCCGGTGCGGGTCGAAATCCGCGGGCAGGGCCTGCCCCCAGCGCTCGGCCAGCTCCGCATAGGAGCCGATCACCTCCCGGTGGGCGGCGTCGCTGTCGCACTCCCACACGTTGAGGGGCGTCCCCCAGTAGCGGTCGCGGGACAGCGCCCAGTCCACGTTGTTCTCGAGCCACTCCCCGAAACGCCCGCGGCCCACCTCGGGCGGGTGCCAGGCGACCTGCGCGTTGACCTCGAGCATCCGTGTCTTGAGCGCCGTGGTGCGCACGAACCACGAGTTGCGCGCGTAGTAGATGAGCGCGGAGTCGCAGCGCCAGCAGAAGGGATAGCTGTGCTCGTAGGGGCGCGTCTCGAGCCAGCGGCCCTCGTGCTTCAGCCGCTCGATGATCAGCCGGTTCGTCTCCTTGTCGGTCACGAGCCGGCCGTTCAGCTCCGCCCAGCGGGTGTCCTGGAAGGTGCCGTCGGCGGCGACGGGGTTTACGAAGGCGAGGCCGTACTGCTGGGCGGCCTGGTAGTCGTCGGCGCCGAACGCCGGCGCCATGTGCACCAGCCCCGTCCCGTCGTCGGCCGACACGAAGGTCGCCGCGATGATGACCGCGCGCTGGCCCTCCTGTGGGAACGGCACCACCTCGAGCGGCCGGACGTAGCGCTGGCCCACCAGGTCGCGCCCGCGGTAGCCCGCGACCCGCGGCGCCATGGCGAGCGGCCGGCCCGCCACGTGCACGTCGCCGGCCCGCGCCGTCGCCACCACGAAGCGCGTCCCCTGAACCTCATACTCGCCGTACTCGAGATCGGGGTGCACCGCGACCGCCACGTTCGCGAGTAGCGTCCAGGGCGTCGTCGTCCAGATGACGAACTGGCGCTTGGCGTCGTCCTCCGCGGGAAACGTCACGTACACCGAGTTCGTCTGCACCGTCTCGTAGCCCAGCGCCAGCTCGTGCGAGGAGAGCGCCGTGCCGCAGCGGGGGCAATAGGGCAGCACCTTGTGCCCCCGGTACAGGAGTGCCTTGTCGTACAGCCGCTTCAGCAGCCACCACACGGTCTCGATGTAGTCGTTCGTGTAAGTGATGTAGGGGTGCTCGTAGTCGAGCCAGTAGGCGATCCGCTCGGAGAGCGCCTCCCAGTCGGTCTTGTAGGTGAACACGCTCTCGCGGCACAGCCGGTTGAACTTCTCGACGCCGTACGCCTCGATCTGCTTCTTGCCGCTGATGCCGAGGGCGCGCTCCACCTCGATCTCGACCGGCAGGCCGTGCGTATCCCACCCGGCGATGCGCGTCACGCCGTTCCCCAGCATCGTCTGGTAGCGACACACCAGGTCCTTGATGGTGCGCGCGAACACGTGATGGATGCCCGGCCGACCGTTCGCCGTGGGCGGGCCCTCGAAGAAGACGAAGGGCGGCGCGTAGCGCGCCGCCTCCTGGGTGGTCGCGAACAGACGCTCGTGCTTCCAGGTCGCGAGCAGCTGCTTCTCCAGCGCGTCCGCCGACAGGTTGGGATCGACCCGAGGATACGGCATCAGTTCAGGCGCTCCAGCACGCCGCGGATCAGCGCCGTGAGACTGGGCTCGGCGGCGCGCGCCACGGCGATGATCCGCTCGACGGTCACGGGCTCCAGCGCGTCGGGCAGGCACTGATCGGTGATGATCGACACGCCGAGCACCCGCATCCCGAGGTGGACCGCGGCGATCACTTCGGGGACGGTGCTCATGCCGACCACGTCCGCGCCCAGCGCGCGTAGCATGCGGTACTCGGCGCGCGTTTCCAGGCTCGGGCCGGTCACGGCCACGTACACGCCTTCGCGTAGCGGAGTCCCCTGCTCCAGGGCCACCGCCCGCGCCAGCGCCCGCAGCTCCGGGTCGTACGACTCCGACATGTCGGGGAAGCGCGGGCCCAGCCCCTCGTCGTTCGGGCCGACGAGGGGGTTGTCGCCCAGGAGGTTGATGTGGTCCGCGATCAGCATGAGGTCGCCCGGGCTCCACAGCGGGTGCAGCCCGCCGCAGGCGTTCGACACGACGAGGAGCCGGGCGCCGAGCGCGTGCATCACGCGCACGGGAAAGGCGATCTGCTGCAGGGCGTAGCCCTCGTAGCGGTGGAACCGGCCCTGCATCGCGGCGACGCGGCGGCCCGCCAGCGTCCCGACCAGGAGCTGGCCGGCGTGGCTCTCGACGGTGGAGAGGGGAAACCCGGGGATATCGGCGTAGGGGATCCGCGCCGCGGCCTCCACGTCGTCGGCCAGGCCGCCCAATCCGGTGCCGAGGATGACCGCCACGTCGGGGACCAGCGCCGTGGCCGCCCGCACGGCGGCCACCGCCTCCGCGATCATCCCTCGCGCGGACCGTCCAGCGCGCGGAGCTCCGCCATCTGACGCTCCAGCAGCGCCCGGAAGCCGCCGAGGTACGCCTGGAATTGCCGTTCCGCCTCCGCGAGCTGGCGGCGCACGTCGCCTTCGGCGGTGCGCGCCTCGTCGGCGATGCGGCGCGCTTCCGCCTGCGCTTCGCGCACGATCACCTGCGCCTCGCGCTCGGCCGCCGCGCGCGTGTCCTGGCGCAGCTCTTGCGCGGCGACGAGCGCTTCGTTCATGGCGCGCTCGCGCTCGCGAAACGCGCGCAGCTGGTCGGTGAGCGCGGCGAGCCGCTCTTCCAGCAGGGCGCGCTCGCGCGAAATCCGCTCGAGCTCGTCCGCCACCCGAGCGCGGAAGTCCTCGACGCCTGCCGGCTCGTAGCCGCGCAACGCCCGGCGGAACTCCTGCTTCCGGATGTCGAGCGGGGTCAGGTGGAACGCGTCTTCGCTCACGCCGACCTCGGCCCGAACAGGGCCGTCCCCAAGCGGAGCATCGTCGCTCCCTCCTCGAGCGCCGCGCCGTAGTCGCCGGACATCCCCATCGAGAGCGCCGGTAGCCATAGACCCTCCTCCTGCAAGGCGTCGCGCAGGACGCGCAAGCTGCGAAACGTGCGGCGCTGGACGGATTCGTCGTTCGTGAACGGCGCCATCGTCATGAACCCTTCGAGCTTCACGTGGGGGAGGGCTGCCGCCGCCCGGGCCAGCGCCGGCGCCTCCCCCGGCGGGCAGCCGGTCTTCTGCGTCTCACCCGCCACATTCACCTGGAGCAGCACCCGCTGCGTCACGCCGCGCTCGGCCGCCCGCCGCTCCAGCTCGAGCGCCAGGGCGGTGGCATCCACCGAGTGCACGAGCGCGAAGCGGCCCGGCACCTGCTTCGCCTTGTTCCGCTGCAGGTGGCCGATCAGATGCCACGTCGCGCGGGCGCCCGCGGGTGTGTCGATCTTCTCGAGCGCTTCCTGCACGCGGTTCTCCCCCAGCTCCGTGAGGCCGGCCGCGAGCGCCGCCTCCACGGCGTCGAGCCCGAACCCTTTCGTCACGGCCACGAGGGTCACGGGATGCGTCCATCCCCCGGCCTGCTGGCGCCGGGCGATTTCCGCGCGCACGTGGGCCAGCCGCTCGGGCAAGGCCCTAAAATCCATAAGCCAAAAAACTTAGCCGCGGGGTCGGGGCGAGACAATGCTACGCGATAAGGCGTTCGCCGCCTTCGAGGTGCGAGATCGCTCCGGACAGCAGGTCGCGCACCTGCTGGGGGGTGAGCGGGCGGTGCAGCAAGCCGTGGCTCGCGACGGAGATCGTGGACGTCTCCTCCGAGACCACGAGGACGGTGGCGTCGGTTTCCTCGGAGAGCCCCAGGGCGGCGCGGTGCCGGGTGCCGAGCGACTTGTCCGCCACCTTGAACTGGGTGAGCGGCAGGACGCAGCCCGCGCCGATGATGCGGTCGCCGCGGATCAGCACCGCGCCGTCGTGCAGCGGAGAGTAGGGGGTGAAGATCGTCGTCAGGAGGTCCGCGGAGACTTTGGCTTCCATCGGCACGCCCGACGAGATGAACTCCTCGAGGCCGATGTCGCCTTCCACCGCGACGATCGCCCCGGTGCTGGCGCGCGACAGCCGGTCCATCGCCTCGGCGATCTCCTCGGCCACCGACTGGCGATCGCTCTGCGAGAAGCGGCGCATCAGGCGCGACTGCCCCAGCCGCGCGAGCGCGTTCCGCAGCTCGGGCTGGAACACCACCACGGCCGCGAACGCCCCGTAGGTGAACACCACGCTCAGGAGGAAGCTGATCATCTGGAACTTGGCGAGCAGCGCGGCGAAGTAGGCGACCGACAGGATCATCACGCCCACCACAATCTGGATCGCCCGCGTCCCCACGAGGAACAGCAGGAAGCGGTAGATCACGAACGCGACGAGGAGGATCTCGACCACGTCCGGCCACAACCGCGGGATCAGGAATCGGTAGGACTCGAAGCTCACGTTGGGCTCGTGCCGTTCCAACTCGTCGTGGCGCTTGCCACCATCAACGCCTCGCGCGCGAGGGCGACGTCGTGGACCCGGAAGAGGCGCGCCCCCCGCTCCCACGCGAGGGCGCACGCGGTGGCCGTCGCCCGATCGCGGTCGTCCACCGGCCGGCCGCTCGCCACTCCCAGAAACCGCTTGCGCGACGGGCCGACCGCTACAGGATAGCCCAACCCCACCACCGCCGCCAGTTCGTCGAGCAGGCGGAAGTTCTGCTCCGGCGTCTTGGCGAAGCCGAAGCCCGGGTCCACGACGATCCGCTCCCGCGCCACGCCCGCCGCCAGGGCGCGGTCGACCGCGCCAGCGAGCTCCCGCGCCACGTCCGCCGCCACGTGCCCGTAGGTCGCGAGCCCGTCCATCGTCTCCGGGGTGCCCCGCATGTGCATCACGATCAGACCTACCTCCGCGCGCGCGGCGACCCGCAGCAGCTCCGGATCGAAGGCGCCGGCCGACACGTCGTTCACGACCGCAGCCCCAGCGGCGACGCCGGCGCGGGCGACCTCGCTCTTGCGCGTATCGACGGAGACCGGCCCGAGCCCCCGCCGCACCAGCTGCTCCACTACCGGGACCACGCGCTCCACCTCCTCGGCCACCGTCACCGCGGCCGCGCCCGGGCGGGTCGACTCACCGCCCACATCGATGAGCTGACAGCCGTCAGCGTTCAGCCTCCCAGCGTGCGCAATCGCACGCTCCAAGTCGGTGAAGCGGCCGCCGTCCGAGAACGAGTCAGGCGTGACGTTGAGGATCCCGATGAGGACCGGTTGCCGGAGTGCGATCTCGCCGCCGGCGATGGCCCAGCGGCGCGGCGGCTCGGCGTAGGCGGCGAGAAAGCGCGCCACCTCCCCACTCACGCCTTCGAGCCCCGGGGGCACGCGGTCGGGGCGCGCCAGCGGGGCGAGTCGGCTCGCGGCCGCGCCGACGAGCGCCCACCCCTCACCGGTCAGCACGTCGGCGCCCGCCCGGGCGCTCCAGCCCACCAGCGCTTCGCGCTCCGTCTCGGAGATGTCTTCGAGGAGGACGAGGAGGAATTGCACGCCCGTCGCCGCGAGCCACGCCGGCTGGCCGTCCCAGCCGCGGGCGACGAGCGCCGCGCGCAGCGCCTCGGGTGAATGGGCGGCGAGCGCCGTGAGCCTCACGCGCCCCCCTCCTAACGCAGCGCTTGGACGACCTGCAGCCGCGCGGCCCGCCACGCGGGGAAGAACCCGCCCACGAGTCCCATCACGACCGCGAAGGTCGCACCGGCCAGCAGCAGCCCGGGAGTGACGCGAAACGCAAACGCGACCTCGCTGAACGAGGCCCAGTTGGTGGTGCTGGTCACAATCCCGTTGATGGGGAGCGCCAGCAGACCGCCGACCACGCCGCCCAGCAAAGCGATGGCCGCCGACTCGGCGAGGAAGGATGCGAGCACGCTGCGGGGCGGGAAGCCGAGGGTGAGGAGGACCGCGATCTCGGGCGTGCGAGACGAGACCGCCGCGTACATCGTGTTGACGGCCCCGAACACCGCCCCGACCGCCATCACGCTCGTGATCATGATCCCGAGCGCGGTGAGCACCGTGGTGAGCATCGTCGCCTGCCCCGCGTAAAACGCCGACTCGCGCTGGGCCTGCACCTGCAGCCGCTGCTCGCCCTCGAGCGCGCGCTTGACCTCGTCGAAGGCGGCGGGGTCGCGCAACCGGAAGATTAGCGATTGGAAGACCTCGCCGCGGAAGACGGGCATGAATTGCTCGTTCTCGCCCCAGATCTCGGACTCCAGGGCCGAGCCGCCCGCCGTGAAGTGCCCCACGACCGTCCAGGCCCGGCCGGCGAACCGCACGGTGTCGCTGATGCCGGTGTGAGCGAAGCGCGGCACGATCTTCTGCCCGATGATGATCTCGCTCTTGCCCGACTCGAACCGCCGCCCCGCTACGATCTGGATGTTGCGCACGCTGAAGGCTTGGTCGTTGACGCCCCGGGCGACCACGTTGTTGACGCCTTCGCCGACGGCGCGAGGAATGTTCACGACGACGTTGACTTCGGGGCTCGCGAGCGGGCGCCCGTCGGCCCCCGCGGCGATGCGCGGGTCCGCGGCGATGAGGCGAGCGCTCTCGCGCGAGATGCCGCTCTCCATTTCGCTCGAGGCGCCGCGCCGCAACACGATCACGTTGTCCGGGGATCCCGTCTTGACGAGCGCCGCCCGGAAGCCGTTGGCGAGCGCCAGCATCGCGATGAACACCGCCACGACGAGCGCCACGCCCAGCGCCGTCATCGCGGTCGAGACGGGCCGCTGCGCGATGCTGCGCGCATTGTAGGCGAAGGGGATCTTCATTCGACGTGCCGCAACGCCTGCACGATCGGCAGGCGCGCGGCCCGCAGCGCCGGCACGATGCCGCTCGCCACCGCGAGCAGCAGCGTGATGCTCACGCCGATGGCGAGCGTCGCCGGGGTCACGTCGAAGCCCGGGAGGAACCCGAAGCCGTTGAAGCCGGTCCCCGCGTACAGGAGCTTCGCGCCCCCGAGGCCCAGCACGGCACCCGCCAACGTGACGACCCCGGCTTCCGCCATCACCAGCCCGAACAGGGTCCGGTCGGTGAACCCAATGGTCTTGAGCACCGCCACCTCGCCCGTCCGCTCCCGCGCCGTCATCATCATCGCGTTCGCTGTCACCATGAGGATCGCGAACACGACGGCCATGCCGATCGAGTTCATCAGGAACTGCACGTTCCCCCACATCGTCACGAAGCTCTGGTTGAACGCCTTCTCCGTCATCGTCTTGGTGGGCGCGCTCGAGTTGCGGAACCTGTCGTCGATCGTCCGCGCCACCCCCGACGCGAGCGTGGGGTCGGTGAGCTGCAGCGCGTACCACCCCGGCGTGGCGCGATGCTCGGTGCGCTCGTACAGGTAGTCGTAGTGAAAGAAGAGCGTGCGGTCGTCGATGGCGCGCACCGTCGGCGTGTAGACGGCGCGGATCGTGAATGTCCAGTCGCCGGGGAAGATCGTGCCTTGGATGGTCACGTCCTGGCCGAGGCGCCACCCCAGCTTCTCGATCAACCCCTTGCCGACGAGGGCGGCCGTCCGCTCGTGCAGGAACGCCTCCTTCTGGTCCGGCGGGACGCTGATCTCGGGGTACATCGCCAGGTACGACTCCGGGTCGATGGCGAACTGCGCGAAGAAGAACTTGCCGTCGCCATACCGCCCCCCGAACCAGTTGGCCCAGGTCACGGCGGCGACCCCGGGCACGGCGGCGAGCCGCTCGCGGTAGCTCATCGGGAGGGGAAACACGATGGCGGTCGCGTTCTGCACCCCCATGCGGGACGCGCTCGCGACCTCCGCTCCGGCGTTGAGGGTCGTCACGACCGAGCGGAGCGAGGCGAACAGGAACATCGCCAGGCTCACGCCCAGCATGGTGAGCAGCGTCCGCAGCTTGTGGCGCCGCAGGTTCGCCAGCACCAGCGGCAGCAGCTTCACGCCGCCAGCACGCCCTTCTCGAGATGCAGGACCTGCCGCGCCTTCTCGGCCGCGTGCGCGTCGTGTGTCACCATGATGATCGTCTTGTGGAATTCGTCGTTCAGGCGCTGCAGCAGCCCCAGGACTTCCTCGGCGGACTTCTTGTCGAGCTGTCCCGTCGGCTCGTCGAGCAGGATGAGCGTGGGATCGGAAACGATCGCCCGCGCGATGGCGACGCGCTGCTCCTGGCCGCCCGAAAGCTGTCGGGGATAGTGCTGCAGCCGATCTTCGAGAGCGACGACGCCGAGCGCTACCCGCACGCGCTCGTCCCGCTCCTTGCGGGAGAGCCGAGTCAGGAGCAGCGGCAGCTCGACGTTCTGGAAAGCGGTGAGCACCGGAAGCAGGTTGTAGGACTGAAACACGAAGCCGATGTGCCGCGCGCGCCACGCCGCGAGTGCCGAGGGACGCATCGCGCTCACCGTCGCACCCGCCACCGCGATCGAGCCGCGTGTCGGGCGGTCCAGTCCCGCGACCAGGTTGAGGAGGGTGGATTTGCCGCTGCCCGACGGCCCCATCAACGCCGTGAAGCTCCGCTCCGTGAATTCGAGGGTCAGGTCCTCGAAGACTTCGATGACCTGGCTGTCGCGCTGAAACGACTTGTGGACGTTGCGGATCTCGACGAGTGCCATAGGACGCCGCGGCCGGATGGTATGGGGTGAGCGATTAGGGGCTGGCGGCGGGGGTGCGCACCCGCACGCGCTGACCTTCTTGCGGGTTCTCAAGCCCGCCGACGAGCAGGAGCTCGCCTCCCGAAAGCCCCGAGCGAATCTCGCGCAAGTTACCACTCACCGGACCCGCGTCAACCTCGCGCCGCTGGGTACGGCCGCCGCGCACGACCCACACTACGGCCCGTCCGTTCTCGGAGCGCACGGCGGTGGCGGGCACGGTGATCCGCGGCGTCGCCGCCGGCGCGGGCCCCGCGTCTTCGAGGAACTCCACCTTCGCGCCCATCTCCGGGAGGATCCGGGGATCGTGGTCGAGGATGGCGACCTTCACCTGCACGGTGGCGCGCTGCCGGTCCGCCGTGGGCACGACCTGGCGCACCGTGCCGCGGAAGGCCGTATCAGAGTAGGCATCGAGCGTGATGCGCGCCCGCTGGCCGCCGTGCACCCGGGCGATGTACGCCTCGTTCACGTCCACCTCGACCTCGAGCGTCGCGAGATCGGCCATTGTGACGACGGCGCCGCGGGTGAGGCCGCCGCCCACCGACGGCGCGACCACTTCCCCGACTTCCGCCTCCTTGCGGAGCACGGTGCCGGCGAACGGCGCGCGGATGTAGGTGTTCTCGAGGTTCGCTTGCGCGAAGCGCAGCCCTGCGCCCGCGGCGTCAACACGCGCCTGCTGGGCCTGCGCGCGCGCCTCGCCCTGCCGCGCGCGGCTCTCGGCGCCCTCCGCGTCCTGCGCCGACACGAGGTTCGCGTTCTGCGCGCGCAGGTCGCGCGTCCGCACGAACTCTCGCTGCAGCTCGTCGCGATCCGCCGCGGCTTCGAGCAGCGTCGCGCGCGCGCTCGCGAGCTGGGCCTCGGCCTGGGCCACGGCCGCCACGTAGTCGGCGTTGTCCAGGCGAGCGATCACCGCGCCTTTCCGCACGACAGATCCCTCGCTCACCTCGAGGGACGCGAGCCGGCCGGGGAGCTTGGCGGACACCGCCGCCTTCGTGCGGGCGACGACGTAGCCGTTCGCCACGACGCCGACGGGGGCGCCGCCGCTTCCGGCGCCGCCGCGGGAGGCGACGACCACGTCCACCGGCACCGCCGAGCCGCGCTTGAGCAACGCCACGAGCCCGCCGACGACGACGAACGCCCCGGCAGCGAACCACGCCACGCGCCGCAACGCCCGCCGTACGGCGGGCGAGGGCTCGTCGCGATCGATGCGCAGTTTGGCGAGGTCAGGGACGGTGGACACGCCTCGCGCGCCGGCTCAGGCTCCGGCGGGCTCCGGCGGCGGGCTTCCCAACACGGGACCACGCGCCGGGGTCTTCTCCACGGGGGGAGTGGCGGGGGCGCTTCCCGCGGTCGGGGGCGCCGCGGGCGCGACCGGCGGCAGCGGCTTCCCGGCGACGACCAGCTCGACCTCCTCGCGGTCCAGCGTCTCGCGCTCGAGCAGCGTGGCGGCGACGCGATCGAGCGTCGCGCGGTGTTCCAACAGGATCTGCCGGGCGCGCTCGTACGCTTCGCCGAGCACGCGCTTCAGCTCCGTATCGACCAGCTCGGCGGTGCGCTCCGAGATCTCGCGACGCTGCACCACCTCACGCCCGAGGAAGATCTCTGCCTCGCGGTCCCCGACCGTGATCGGCCCCACGGCCTCGCTCATCCCGAACTGCGTCACCATGCGGCGCGCCATCTCCGTCGCCTGCTGGATGTCCTGCGCGGCGCCGGTCGTCACCTTGTCGGGCCCGAACACCAGCTCTTCGGCGACGCGGCCGCCGTATGCCATCGCCAGCCGCCCGAGGATGTACTGCTTGGTGTAGTTGTGCCGGTCCTCCTCGGGCAGCGAGAAGGTGAGCCCGAGGGCGCGGCCGCGCGGTACGATCGTCACTTTGTGGATCGGGTCGAGGCCTGGGACCTTGAGGCTCACGAGCGCGTGCCCCGCCTCATGGTAAGCCGTGAGGCGCCGCTCCTCCTCGGAGAGGACCATGCTCTTGCGCTCGAGGCCGAGCATGACCTTGTCCTTGGCGTCCTCCAAGTCCGCGCTGTCCACGGCCGGCTTGTTCCGCCGCGCGGCGAGTAGGGCGGCTTCGTTGACGACGTTCGACAGCTCAGCACCGGACAGTCCGGGTGTGCCTTTGGCGATGCGCTCCAGGTTCACGAGCGGGGCGAGGGGGATCTTGCGCGTGTGCACGCGCAGGATCTGCTCGCGGCCCTTGACGTCGGGCATGTCCACCACGATCTGGCGGTCGAACCGCCCGGGGCGCAGCAGCGCCGGGTCGAGGATGTCCGGCCGGTTCGTGGCGGCGAGCAGGATGACCCCGTCGTTCGACTCGAACCCGTCCATCTCCACCAGGAGCTGGTTGAGGGTCTGCTCGCGCTCGTCGTGCCCGCCGCCCAGGCCGGCGCCGCGGTGCCGGCCCACCGCGTCGATCTCGTCGATGAAGATGATGCAGGGGGCGTGCGCCTTCCCCTGCTCGAATAGATCGCGCACTCGCGAAGCGCCGACCCCGACGAACATCTCCACGAAGTCCGATCCCGACATGGAAAAGAAGGGGCGCCCCGCCTCGCCGGCGACCGCCTTCGCGAGCAGCGTCTTCCCGGTCCCCGGCGGCCCGATCAGCAGGGCGCCCTTCGGCAGCCGACCCCCCAAGCGCTGGAACTTCTGCGGATCCTTGAGGAAGTCGATGATCTCCTCAAGCTCCTGCTTCGCTTCGTCGCATCCGGCGACGTCGGCGAAGGTCACCTTCGGCGTGTCGCCCGAGAGCAGCTTGGCCTTGGACTTCCCGAAAGCGAAGGCGCGGTTCCCGCCTTGCTGCATCTGGCGCAGCATGAAGATGATCAGGCCGAGGATGAACAGGTACGGCAGGAAGCTGAAGAGGAACACGCCGAACGACTGCTTCTCCTCCTTGGCGCGCACGTCCACGCCCTTCTGGCGCAGCGTGGCGACCCAGGAGTCGCTCGACTCGAAGGGCAGCAGCGTAGTGAAGTGCTCGGCGGTGCGATGCCCCACCGTCACGGCGGTCTTCAAGTCCCCGTGCACCTGGCGCTCGGTGATCTCGACCGCCGCGACGTTCCCGGCCTCGAGCTGCTCGGTGAACTGGGTGTAGGACACGTCCACGGCGTCTTGCCGGCGGCTCGATGCAAACTGCACCAGCGCGATCGACCCGACGATCAGCAGCGCCCAGAACGAGAGCGTCCGCAGCGTGCGACCCCAGTTGAACTCCCGCGGGGGCGGGATCCGATTGGCCATTAGGCGAGACTCGCTATATAAGGAAGGTGCCGGAAGTTTTCGGCGTGATCGAGACCGTACCCCACGAGGAAACGCCGTGGGGCGTCGAACCCGACGAACGCCGGCTCCAGCTCCAAGTGCGGCGCGACGTGCTTATGCAGCAAGGCGCAGATGTTCAGGCTCCCCGGGTCGCGCTGACGCAACACCGTCACCATCCGGTTGAGGGTCTTCCCCGTATCAACGATATCCTCGACCAGCAGGATATGCTTACCCCGCAGCTCCGTCTCGGGGTCGTACAGCAGCCGCACGGCGCCGCTCGAAACCGTGTCCGCGCCGTAACTTGCGGCCACCAGAAAATCGACCTGGAGCGGCCGCTCGATGCGCCGCACCAGGTCGCTCAAGAAGATGAAACTCCCCTTCAGCAGTCCCAGCACGAGCAGCTCGCCCGCCGGATACGCCGCCGTAATCTCGCGGCCGAGCGCGCGCACGCGCGCGGCGATCGTGGCTTCATCGAAGACGATCCCTGCGAGCTCACGCCCGCCGGTCTGCTTCAGGCTCGCCGCACTCTGTAACATCCAACCGCACCGCCTTGGTTCCGGGCGGCGGCAGCTCGGCCGCGCTGCGGCAGATGCCGGGCACCCACAGAATCGTGTCGCCGCGGGCGACGACGGGGTAACGACGCCGCTCGCCACGCGGCACCTGTGCTTCCATCAAGAGGCGACGCACCGGGCGATGCCCCACACCGCCGAGCGGCACCAGCCGGTCGCCCTCCCGGTAGGGCCGCAGCTGCCACCCCGCTCCGCCACCGACCCATGTCGTCCAGCCGCGCCGCTCGAGCGCCGCCGGCGCTGTAGCGGGCTCCCATCGGACCACGAAGTCCCCGAATACCATCGCGCCCCGCTCGCTGTCGCTCGCCGGGACGACCGGCTCAGGCGCGGGCGGGACACCGCGCGAGACGCGCAGGCGACCGAAAGCGATCTCCGCGACCCATCCGCCCGGCAGCTCCATCCGCCGGCCCGACGCCCTCCCCGCGAAGGCCGCGAGGCGGCGGGCCCGCGCAGGTCCCAGCACCAACCCCACGCGCCGGGCCGCCGCGCCGAGCAGCTCACCGGCCAATGCGTCATCATAGCGGGCGAGAGACGCCCGAGCAACATCGAAGCGCGACCCGTCCACGTGCAGCGAGAGATCCGAGAGGCGATCCAGCGCCCGGTCCCAGGCGCGCCGCGCCAAGCGCGCGTGCCGGCCCAGCCGCAGCAGCCTGTCCGGCAGCGCGTCGCCCAGCCGCTGTTGCAGCAGCGGCAGCAAGGCCACGCGCACCCAGGATCGGAGATGCTGAGGATCGCGATTGGCGGGGTCGTCGTGAGCGGGCAGGCCGCGCGCGGCGACGTACGCCGCGAGCTCCCGCTTCGTGAACGGCAACAGCGGGCGCACCAAGCCACCGCGACCGCGCGGCGCCATCCCTGCAAGGCCCGCGGGCCCGCTCCCCGCCAGCACCCGCAGCAGCACCGTCTCCACCTGATCGTCCTGGTGATGGGCGGTGACGAGGTAGCGCGCGCCGAGACGCCGTTGCACCTCCCGCAGCCAGCGGTACCGCGCGCGCCGCGCCACGGTCTCAGTCGCCTCGGGCCCGAGCTGGAGCTCGCCCAGTTCGAAGGGGAGGTGGTACTGTTCCGCCAACGCGCTGACCGCCTGACCGACTGACCGGCTGACCGGCTGAATTCCGTGATCGGCGTGCGCAACGACGAGGCTCAGTCCGTAGGAGCTCGCGACCTGGCTGAGCAGGTCGAGGAGCGCCACGGAGTCGGCGCCCCCCGAGACGGCGACGAGCGCGACGCCAGGGGGGCCGGGGGGGGGGGACTCCCCAAAGAGACGCGTGGCGTCGAGATGAGCGCGGAAGCGGTGCAACAGGGCGACCATATACTTAATAGATGGGACCAGACGTCACGTATCAACTGCTGCGCCACCTCACGTCGCCGATCGTGGCGGTCACGAGCGAGCGCGCCGGGAAGCGGAACGGCATGATCCTGGACAGCGCGGTGCGCGCCTCCATCGTGCCCACCATCCCCCGTCTCTCCGCGTACGTGCACAAGTTCAACCTGAGCCACGACCTGATCTTCGAGACGGGGCGCTTCGTGCTGCACCTCTTGCGCGAGGACCAGCTCGAGCTGGTGCACCGACTCGGGTTCGTGAGCGGCCGCACGCGCGACAAGCTGGCGGACGTGCCCCATCGCCTGGGGCGCCTGGGCGCACCGGTGCTCGATGATTGCTATGCGCACTTCGAGTGCCGGGTCGTGAACGCGATGGATACCGGCAGCTCGACCTGCTTTCTCGGAGACGTGATCGACGTGGGGCACGGCGCCGCGACCGCGCCGCGCGGCGCCGTGATGACGGCCGCCTTCTTTCGGGCGAACATGCCCGCGGGCTGGCGCGGCGATTACGAGGAGCACCTCGCGGCGGCGCAGCGGTTCGCGGAGGCCCGATCGCGGGATATTCGGCCGGTGGTCTGGAAGGGACTGACAACGTAGAGACCGGGAAGCGGGAAGCGGCGATGAAAAAGGCCGGCTTGCGCGATCGCAAGGCCGGCCTTTCGCTTGGTCCCTACCGTTCAGGGTTTGACTGTGAATCGAACCGTGTCGGCGACCATGGGTTTTAGAGGCACGTGGTTCGGGTCTCCGAGCACGGCGATGAGCCGGTGCGGCCCGGGCGCTACGCTATCAAGAGTGAACTCCGTCTGCCCCTTCCCGAGATGGTAGATCCCCTTCACGCCCGCGGGAATGGCGACGTCGGGCGCGGTCACGTCCGCGTCGAGGAGCAGGTGGTGGTGGGCCGTGCCGGGCTTCTGCGCGGCCGCAGGCGCGATCTCGATCCCTCGTGCCGCGAGCACCACATGCACGCTCGTCCCCGTGACGACGGCGTTCTGCTGCGGCGCGGTGATCCGCACGCTGACCGCAGCCGGGGCCGCCGCCGCCGGCGCAGGGGGAGGAGCCGCCTTCGGTTGGGCCTGTCCCTGCGCCCGCTCTGCGCCGGCCAGTAGGACGGCGCCCGCGGCGATCTGCATGATCCGCATTGTGTGAGCCTCCGGTTCGACGTTCGTGCTAAAGTTGCGCGCCGTGCGGCAGCAAAGCGAGACCGCCTCCGGGACGACGGGAGGCGGTCGGTGTGACGCAGTCTGGAACGCGCGGAAGGATCGTGCCTAGAAGGGGCTGTGCGCTTTCTGCTTCTTCGCTCGCCTGCGATCCAGCTCCGTTCCCCAGTTGGGACTTTCGTATGCGAGGAAGAGATTCAGCTTTTCCGTGATCTGCAGACCGAGGAAGCTCGTGTCCTTGGCGACCGGCTGCCGCCACAGGACGAGAAAATGGGCCTTGTCCTCGCGGATGGCCTGCTCCTCGTGGCCGTCGCCCTCGTGGTAGGGGGCGTCGTAGTTTTCCACCACTTGCGAGGGGGAGCCGTACTTCGCGGACAGCGTCGCCTTCATATCCCGATACACCTGGCGCGCCTTCTCGTCCGGCGTGAAGAGGGTGATGC
>WNGJ01000091.1_pt1 | contig 66497 bp, 58 predicted proteins | sample 5400611 | NCBI WGS metagenome assembly WNGJ01 (sample SAMN13153375, study PRJNA577476) | soil metagenome | isolation source: 40 cm soil or saprolite under Garry oak tree replicate 1 | place: USA:California | collected 2016-06-15 | reverse complement strand
CGCAAGTTATTCTATTTGCGGGAGATTTTGTATCAATTTCGTGGCGGGCCGCAGCTGTGGCCGGATTGCCACTTGCGACACAAAACAGGCGTTTGCCGGGCAATGCACTCTTTGATGCGCGAGAGTCGCCTTGTAGGGTTCAGCCAGGGCACGACATCGCGGGCTGTTTTGTAGCTGAATGGCGTCAAGCGAAGCATCAAGTTTGACGGCGGGATAGATGACACTGAGGGGGCGGGGTTGAAAATCCCAGAGATACGATTTTTCGGGGCTGCCCATGAGGGTAGCTCGGCCGAGTCGCCCTTTGGGGCGGCCGCAGCCCATGATTGTGGCAAAAGGCCAGATGTGCCGGTATGTTGAAGCGATTTGTATCTCCACTTTTTTTGATCGCCATTATGGCTTTGCTGCCGGCCTGTTCCGAGTTGCCGGGGACTGGGCCGAAGAGCAATGCCATCGAGGGAAATGCGACAGCCGGTCTGCGCTCCACGACGCCGCTGCCCTACGCGCTGGTTGACGTGAGCGCCGACACGATCGGATTTTTGTCACAGCCTAATCTGATCACGTTCCAAGGCGAATTCCCCGACAAGCGCCCGAAACCGCAGCAGGTCGCCGGTGTCGGCGACGTCCTCAACATATCGATCTTCGAGGCCGCGCCAGGCGGATTGTTCACGCCTGCAACGGCCGCGGGCGCTCGTCCCGGCAACTTCGTCGATCTGCCACCGCAGGCCGTCGATCAGAAGGGCAGCATCTATGTTCCCTATGCGGGCGAGATTCCCGCCGCGGCGCGGACCTTGCCCGAAATCCAGCAGGCGATCGTCGCCAGGCTGCGCAATCGCGCGATTGAGCCGCAGGTCGTCGTCAGCCTCAATCAGCAGCATTCGAGCGTGGTCAGCGTCCTTGGCGACGTGAACACGCCCGGCGTCCTCGCCCTCAACAGCGTCGGTGAGCGGCTGTTGGCGCTGATCGCGCGCGCGGGCGGCCCGAAATTCGAAGCGATCGAGAGCTATGTAACGTTGCAGCGGGACGGCAAGCGCGTCAGGGTGCTGCTGAGCCGCGTGGTGCACGATCCGAACGAAAACATCTTCATCCGTCCGAACGACGTGATCTTCATTACCCATGAAGCGCCCACCTTCACCGCGCTCGGCGCGCTCAATCAGAACCTTTTCGGATTTAATTCCGAAATCGCGTTCGATGTCGAAACCCTGACCTTGGCGCAGGCGATCGGCAAGGCGGGAGGACTCAGCGACAATAACTCCGATCCCGCTGAAGTCTTCGTCTATCGGTACGAAGATCGTCGTTTCCTGGAAAAGTTCGGCATCGATACCAAGCGTTTCGTCTACGACAGGATCCCCGCCATCTACCACATCAACCTTCGCGATCCGTCCGGAATGTTGTTAGCCTCCGGCTTCCAGATGCGAACCAAGGACGTCATGTATGTCGCCAATGCCAGGGTGGTGGACTACTACAAGCTGCTGTTGCTCATCAACAGCACGGCGAATTCGGTAACTAACGTCGCGACCTCAGTAACCAGCGTCAATACGGCTGTAAAAACCAAGTGGTAGGCATAAACTGAACGTCTCGATCGCTTCGCGATGATTGACCGGTTACATCTGAGATTACCGGTCGAGACGTTCAAATCGATCCAGCTCTGGCTGACGATCGCGGTGTTCGGTCTGGCACCGCTATTCTTCGGCTCGGTGGATCAGGTATGGGTTGCGATCTGGACGATATTGCTCTCGGCTGCTGCGCTTTGCGGGATGGCCGAACCGATAGACGCGGCGCAGGCCCGTCCATTGTTTTTCTTTCTTGCTCTGTGTTGCGCCTATGCGCTGGTGGCGATCGTGCAGATCGTCCCCCGCGCGATCGACCCGCTCAATGATCCGGTCTGGCAACACGCAAAAGACCTTCTTGGATTCGATCTCTCGCCCCGAATTTCAGGCCGGGCGGAAATACCACCAATCTCGATCGGGCATTTCCTACTCTTCCTGACCTCGTTCCTGAGCGGATTCTTCGTCGGTGCATCACGTCGCAACGGCGACACGCTGGTTTGGTTCGCGCGATACGCGATACTGCTCTTTGCCATCTACGGCCTGGTGGCGTTGGCGCTGACGCCGGATATGCTGCTGTGGGCTCCGAAAACAGCCTATCTCGGAAATCTGACCGCGACCTTTGTCAACCACAATACGGCAGCGACATTTGTCGGTGCCGGCGTGATCCTATGGTTCTGTTCGGCGTGGCTGTCGCTGCAATCGCTGCGGTTTTCTTCGATCAGGCTATTGCTGCTGATGCGGTCAAACGAGCATCTCGCGTTCAACGTCATCCTTCGCTCGGCGGCCGGGTTCACCTGTTTCTTTGCCTTGCTTCTGACAGGCTCGCGCGGCGGCTTGATCTGTTCCTGTCTGGGATTGCTCGTTGCGATCGGCTTGATGATCGCGGGCAGGCTGAAGCCCGGGTTCTGGTATATTCTTGGTTCGGGAGCCGTCGCTCTGGTTGTCATGGCGATCTGGCTCAGCCGGACCGGCAGAATAGGGAGCGAGGGACCGTTCGACAGTGCGCGGTGGTCGGTGTACGAAATTTGCATTGAGGCCATTCAGCAGCGGCCGCTGCTCGGGGCGGGCTTGGGCACTTTCGCGGATTTGTTTCCCTCGCTCCGGGGCGCCGATATCAACGGTTGGGGCGTATGGGAGTACGCTCACTCGACAATCCTGGAGATCGCCGTGGAGATGGGCATCCCGATGGCGACGATGGTCGTGATCGCTGCCATGGCTTCGGTTATCATCCTTGCCAAGGCTGCGGTCAGGTCCGGAGACGGGAGCCGGAGCTTGCTTTCTGCAATCACAGGAATTGCGGTACTAAGTTACTTTCACTCGCTGATCGATTTTTCGCTGCAGATCCCGGGCTATCTGATCCTGTTCGGGATATTGCTCGGCTGCGGGCTGGCACGAGCGGCCTTGGGAAAGGCATCAGGTGGACTTGGTCGAGAGCGACACGTCCGAGAACGCGCCAGATCTGGTGACGCATGCAAACGTCCCGTCACCGATCCGCAACGCGCACCTTTCGGTCGGCTTGCGATATCGAGGGCCCGGTTGCCTTGACCTCGTACCAGAATCTGGCGTCGCCGGCGGATTGGATCTTGAGCCAATGATAGTCCGTGCTGTGCCAAGGCCGAATTGTCTCGATGAGGTTGTCCAGGACCAGGTCGCCCTTCGTCGTCGCGACGACTAGAACCAGATGTCCGATGCCTGAAGCCGTCTTGACGACCGAAAGCCGCAAGGCTCTCGCTGGCAGGCCACTCTGCAGGAGCTCGTGCCTCTTGGTGACGGCGTAGTCGTTGCAATCACCCATGGATGGCGCGATCGTCCAGCCATCCTGGAGCTCCGGACCTTGGTCCTTGACCATTGGAACGATCGCCGCGTTGACGTCTCGATTGACGCGCTTCAACAATTCGGAGTTTTCGGCATTCCAGTCAATGCGGTCGATTTCCGTTGGGTCCGATTTGCAGTCGGAGGGATAACGAAGGCAGAAACGGACATGCTGGAATGGGGCCAATGCCGGCGAGGCTTGCATGATCGGCGGCGGTGGGGTCGTGTCCTGCCGAGAGCGCGCGTGTGCACTGCCTGCGAAAGAGGCGCCGGCAAAAACGGCAAACAGAAGCAGCGTTGGAGCTGGCCGCGCCATGAGACATCCACCTGATCGAGCAAGATGCGATCGCCCAGGGGCGCGCTATCGACCTGTGAATTGTCTCGTTCCGAAGTTAATTCTTCGCTAGCTGTCGGAGTTAATGAATCGTTTCAATTCAGTACGCGACAACTTTGCAAGACTCGCGGTCTCCACACGCCTCTGCAGAGGAAAACGATGAATCCCGAGCTTTGTTCCTATCTCAGCCCATCCGCGCGATGGCGCTTCGCGTTTGTCAGCCAATGACAATGGGCACCCACGCATCGGGACGTGGCCCAAGGGCGTGCCTTTTCCAATCAGGCTCTCTAGAGCGCGATGATTTCAGGATGAATCATCATCGCGCTCTAGCTTATTGTTTAAGCACGATCTCCGCGCAAACGCGTTCCGCGTTTGTCGCGAGGGAAAACGGCTACCCGCTTTTCCGGATCATGCTCTAGGCCGGAAGGTAGTTGGAGTGCCAGTTCCAGGCCGTGTCGATGATCGAGCGAAGATCATGCCTAGGTGACCAGCCAATGGTGCATCTTGCCAGTGCATTGTCGGCGACCAGCGCCGGCGAGTCACCTTCGCGGCGGGGCCCGTATCTCACGTCGAAACTCCTGCCGACAACGCTCCGAACGGTCTCCAACAATTCCTTCACCGTGGTCCCATCGCCGGTTCCGAGATTGAGAGCCTGGCTCGTTCCGTTGTTCAAGAGATGTTCGATCGCGCGCGTGTGGGCATCGGCAAGATCGAGAACATGAACGAAGTCGCGAACGCAGGATCCATCGCGCGTGTCATAGTCCGTGCCCAAGACCTGAAAATAGGGCCGGCGACCCATGGCGGCATCCATCGCGATGGGAATGGCGTGAGTCTCAGGCGAATGCCATTCGCCGATTCTGCCCTCGGGGTCGGCGCCGGCGGCGTTGAAGTAACGCAAGATGCAGGACCGAAAATCCTGATAGCGATCAAGGTCTTGCAAGATCTGCTCGATAATCAGCTTGCTTCGGCCGTAGGGATTGATCGGCAATTGGGCATGGTTCTCGTTCATCGGGATTGACGAAGGAATCCCATAGGTCGCACAGGTTGAGGAGAAAACGATCTTGTCGATCCCGGCCGCTTGGGCTGCCCGAAGCAACGTGATTGTCCCGGCGACGTTGTTATCGTAGTAGGCGCCCGGATCCCGAACCGACTCGCCGACCTCGATCGCTGCCGCGAAATGTATGATGGCTTGCGGCTTGTATTTCTTCAGAACGTCGTCGAGTCTTTTGCGATCTCGAATATCACCGGTCTCGAGCGGCCCCCATTTGACAAATTCCGCGTGACCATTCGAGAGGTTGTCATAGACGATCGGCGTGAAGCCCTTGTTGAAGAGGTCGAGGCACGTATGTGACCCGATGTACCCCGCTCCACCAGCGACAAGAATATTTTCCATCTACTGGAATCTCCGGAAAAACGCCGTGATATTTTCAGTTCGGCTACGAGCGATCATTGCCAGCCGATCAATGGATGCCCGCGGTCACGCTAAGACCCGTCCGGCCCGAGTACTCGGCGCGTTTGCGAACTGGGTTACAGTTCAAAATCAGAAGAACGTCGTCCAAAGACTTCTAATCCAAGCTGCCAGCGATCGCAATATTTCGACCACCCCCCAGCCTAGAAAGCCGAGCCAGACGATCATCGCAGAGACGATCAATGTAGCCAGCGAGCCGATCACGAGTTTTCTGCTCATTGGAGTGGACAAGGATCGAGCCTTGATCCTTGCGCCTTGCAGATCGACAGGTTGAAGATTGTTCATTCGTTTGTCACTACTTACTGAACGATCAATAAATGCAACGAATGACGTGGGCAATCTGATGGACGAATTAACGTAAAGGGAAAAATCATGGATCGTAAGCGAGCTATGCCTCGGGTCGTTCGAAGAAGTGAAATGATACCAGTGACGCTCGGATTTTCATGTGAAGCAAATTACACCGGCTGCGCGATGATCGCTGGGGCGGTAGCATGTTATGCGGGGCGTGGCGCTTTGGCTTGGCCGAAGGAACGAGCAAACTCGGCCAGGATTGCACGTCGTCCAATCGGCAAGTTGCTATGGGAAAAATCCGTCTCTCAAATCAGCCGGTCTGAATAAGAAATCAGAGAAAGGGCGAGCGAGCCCGCATGTCGCGTTGCGGGCTTCTCTTCCGTAATCAACTAATGTTCGGTCAACAGGCGTTGTCGGAAACAAGCAGCGCGGGAATGGTGACCGCCATGATTTTGGCATCGAGCGCCAGCGACCAATTCCGCGCATAGAACGTATCGCATGCGACGCGCTTGTTGTAGGTCGTTGTGCTACGCCCGCTGACTTGCCACAGCCCTGTTATTCCCGGCCGGCAAGACAGGTAGGCGCCGACTGAGCTTGCATATCTCTCAAGTTCTTCGTCCGTGACCGGACGTGGTCCCACGATGCTCATGTCGCCTCTGAGCACGTTAAACAATTGCGGCAATTCGTCCAAGCTCGACTTGCGAAGAATAGCGCCGATCGCCGTTATCCGGGGATCGTTCCGCAGCTTGCGGTTGGTCGCCCACTCCGCGGCGGCCGACGGATCCGACTCAAGCAGCTTACGCAATCGCTCCGGTGCGTCCGTCACCATGGTACGGAATTTCAAGCACTCGAAATGCCTTCCGTTGAACCCGACACGCCGATGCCGGAACAGGGCCGGCCCGGGGGAAGTTAGGGCAGTCACAGCGAAACAAATGATCAGTAGAGGCGCCAGGATAACAATTCCGGAGAGGGCGAATACGATATCGACTGTCCTCTTCAGCATCATTCCCACCGGGACCGGCGATCCAACTGCGGCTAGTCGCAAAACGCTACGTGTATCGGCTAAGCTGTTCATTACGCTACTCCAAAAAAACAAAATTCAAAAACCCCCATATTCTCCTTTCTTATTCGTCTTCTTTTACGCTTTTTTATGAAATTATGGAGCGCTGCACAAATTGAGCAAGCTCGTATTGTATGCAAATTTTTCATTATCCTAAACGGGTCAATTTATTGATTTTGTTAACTATTCCTGTGATCACGGTCAAAAATGGGCAAACCGCGAGCCGAAACTGTTCAAGAAACGGACGGTCAAATTTTGCTTTGCAGCGGCTGGGACAGGGGTCTTGTCGTATGTCTACGACGATTCGAAAAGGTTCAAATTTGTCGCGGTTTTATTTGCAAATTCAAGGAACTACGCCTTCTTTGCGACTTGTTTCTGGCGACAATCCGTCTCAATCATGGCGGCGCGACCCGCAACGAGAAGGTGCGTGGGGAGGTCTTGGAGTGCGATGATTTCAGGATGAATCATCATCGTGCCTAACCATTTTGTTTGGGCATGATCTCCGCGCAAACGCTCCGCATTTGTTAACTAGAGCATGATCCGGAAAAGTGGGTACCGGTTTTCCGAAAAGATCATGCTCACACAAAAAGATAGAGCGAGATGACGATTCGAAGAAAAGTCATCACGCTCTAAGGGAAAACCAGTACCCGCCCCGCTATCCAAGTGCGGGGCTTTTTCTGATCATGCTCTAGCTGTGACGCTGCCGCATGAGAAAAGTGCGGGAGGCCTTACCGTGGATGTTGTTGATCGGGAGCTGACAAAAAGTCGTTGGGCCGATGCTCCTCGTCGCGGCCGACGAAGACGACGAAGCCCTTGCCGGTGGAAATCACGTCGCCTTGCCGAAGAGTCGGATCGTTCAATGCACGGCCCGCGGCTTCCGTCTCCTCCTGGGCGGGCGTCGTGGAAGCCTCGGGCCGCACGCGGGCGTTCGCGACAAACTCCTCTGAGTGGCGGCGGGCGTCTTGCACGCGTTGCTGCCACTGCTCGCGGGTCAGAGATGAATCCGGGAACTCTTCAGCCTCCTGTCCGAAACAGCGTACCGACGCCGTCAGGGAGCAGATGACGAGCAGAGCAATGATCCGAACTGCCATGGCAAGACCTAAGAGACGCGCTCGTTGCCGGGGTTGCTTCCGCAATGGATAGCAGCAAACCGGGCATTGGCAAGACGTCTCAGGACCGCAGTTTCTGCAAGGCATCGGAGAAGTTTCTCTGGCTGCGCGGGTCGAGCTGGTCGATGCGCGATTGAAGCAGGGAGCGGGTCGATGCGGACGCGTCCCAATAGGAACGGGCGGACGCCTCAACAAATCCGTGCCTGATCAGGTCCTGAAACTCCATCAGAACTTTTTGCTGGATCGGCTCGGGCGCGACGCGAACGACAGGCATCGCAACGACGATCCGGCGAATCGCAATCCACGCCTCGTTTGGCGCGGTTTCGTAGGACATCGCAAGCAGATCGAACGAATGTTCGTCCAAAATCCCGTGCTCGATTTCCATCCCGAACAGCAAAAGCCAAACAAATGAATCGCGCGGCGTGCAGCCAAGGGTCTGTCTGGCGCGCGTTTCGAGAGAGCGGATGCGCTGATCGAATTCCTGCACGGCTCCCGATCGCAGCGCCGCGTCCGCAAGGGGAATTTCAATGAGCATGAGGGCGCGCTGGGCGTGATTGTCGCAAGGATTAAGGTCCTGCCCGGCCGCGCTCTCCAGCACCGCGATTGACGACGCTCGGCTGAAAACTTCGAACCGCAGGAGACGGGCCTCAATGTCCCAAAAGACATCGCTGCCCTCGCCCCGCGCGATATTGGAAACTCCCCAGAGAAATCCCAGGCAGCCGACGACGACCGTCAAACTGCGTAGGACAAGCAGCTGGAAAGAAAGCCTTGGCTTCGATGCGAGAGGCAAAGTCTAGATGACTTCCGCGGGAATCTTTTCGTCGGTGTAGTAGTTGTAATGGCGGTCCGAATAGCCCTCGAAGCGTCGCATGACGTCCTCGTCGGCCTTGTTCAGAACGGCACCCAACAGCCGCTCGGACAGAGTGGGGGAGGCCGATACGGCCTTGAGGATTTCGTCCGTCGACGTGCTTCCCCATTCGACGACCAGTACAAAGGCATCGAACAGATGAGCCACCGCCTTGACGTCGACCACCGGCAGGATCGGAGGCAGGTCGACCAGGACATAGTCGTAGTCGTTCTTGGCCACCTTCAGCATCTGCTTCATGGCGAGTGAGTTCAGGATATCCGAACTGTTCGACGCTTTGATCCGGGTCGACGATGGCAGGAAATCGAACTTGTGCCTGGAATCGCTGATGACAAGATCGTCCAGCTGAGATTTATCGGCGACCAGTTCGATCAGCCCGGGCGTATCGGTGTAACCGAGCGTGCGGGTCAACGAAGGATTGCGCAAATCGGCGTCGACCAGCAGGGTCCGGCCTCCATTCCTGGCCACGAAGGCCGCAAAGCCCGCCGCAACCGTCGTCTTTCCTTCACCGGGAAGAGCTGAGACAATTCCAATGACCTTGCCGCCCGCCGGGTGCAGATCGATCGCCACCTTGATGTAGCGCAGGGCCTCGGCGGTAGCCGAAAACGGCGCGGCCTCGCTGATCAGCTGGAAGACGCCGCCGGAGTCCTTCGTTGCGCCTCTCTTTTTCAGGGCGGACTTTCTTTTCTTGCCAAGGGCAGGAAGAACGGCGAGACAGCTGGTTCCCAACAGCCCTTCGAGCTCCGCGCGCGTATGAATCTGCCGATTCATCTGCTCACGGGCGAACGCTGACATGACGCCAAGACCCAACCCGCAAAGTGCGGCCAGAGCGAGCGTCAAGCCGACTTTGGGAGAGCTTGGTGACTTCGGGGGGGAGGCGTACGTGACGACCCTGGCCTCGGTTGAAGGGAACGATTGCTGCTGCACCGATTGAGTGAAGCGGGACAGGAAGGTTTCGTAGATGCCGCGGTAGGTATTCGCCGCGGTCTCCAGCTCGCGCAGGCGGACCTGTGCCTGCCGCGTGGTAGCGGACTGCTGGAAAACCTCGGTCATGCGCTTGTCAATGGATTCTTCCTGGCTCTTGGCGATCTGGACCTCGCTCTTGTAGCTCTCTGCGATACGCGAAATTTCGTCCCAAATCGCGCGTTGCAGGGCCGCCATTTCCGCGCGTAGGTTTCTCGCGGCCTGGTGATCGGCCCCGTAGCGGGCGCTCCACTCCGATTCCTTGTTCTGATCGTCCAGGAACTGCTGACGCAGCTTGGTGATGACGGGGTTGCTGAGGGCGTCGGTGACGATCGGATCGGGGATGTTGAAGGTTTCCTTGTCGGTCCGCTGCTCCAGCACGCGCTCGATCCGGTCGAGCTTTGCCTTGGCCTGGCTGGTGTCGGCGCGGGCCTTCGCCAAAGCGACGCCGAGCTGATCGAGTTCGACTTCACTCGCCAGCTTGCCGTCGACGCCGATGATGATGCCGTTCTTGGATTTGAAGTCCTGTACTTCCCTGTAGGCGTCGCTGGCCTGCTTGCGCAGCTCGCCGATTCGCTGCTCGAGCCAGGCGCTTGCGCGCCGCGTTGCTTCGTACTTTGCTTCCAACTGATCTTCGATATAGGCATCCGCAAAGGTGTTGGAGATCTTTGCGGCCTTGTCCCGATCAAGGGATGTAAATGCAATCTGCTCGATGTAGCTCCGTCCAAGGCGCGTCACGCGCAGCCTGTCCTTCACGGCACCGATGACGCCGCTCAGCAATTCGCCGTCTGACGGTTGTTCCGGCTCCTTGACCAATCTCAAAAACGAAAAGATGCGGCGCCTCAGGCCAGGGCCAGATCCGGCAAACTCGGGATCCTCAGTCAGGTGCAAGCGACGAATGACCGCTTCCGCCACTCTTTCGGATCTTGTGGTCTCTATCTCGCTTTCGACCGACGCATCTTCAATTGTGCGATTCTCGGAGGCTAGTTCTCCCTGCGTCCAGGTGATCTTCTTGGTATCAATGATCATGTCAGTCTGGGCTGTATACATCGATGGCGAAATCGCCACGTATCCAGCACCAGCAACAATGGACAGGCCCATCACCAGCGCGATGAGACGCCATTGCCGGCCCAGGAAATCGCGAATCTGCAGTAATGACAACGACCCCGAATTGGGGTCATTGTCCACGCCTGCTGCAAACCGCGTAAACTGTCCGGCTACGTTCATTCGCAATTCCTCGAACTGAGCGTTATGTCCTTACATCCCGTGCGAAAGTTCAACGGGTCGGACTCACCGGATTCGCGGCCGTCGTCGACGGGCTCGTTGGCCCAGTTGCCGCGTTGACCGTGATGGGACTCGAGGTAATCTGGATCAGGGCCAAGTTGCCGCCGCCGCCCGGGTTCGTGGTCGTCTTTCCACCTGTATTTGGATTGACGATGATCACGCTGCCGACGGAACTGGCCGCGGAACTGCTCGCAGCATTGGTCGCAGCGGTCGAAAGATCCCCGGCGACCGCCTCAAACGAAGCCTGGAATTGCCCGTCCTGGAAACCGGCCACCGCTTGCTGGATCAGCAAGCCCGCGTGCTGGTCGACATTCGTGCAAGCGATCGCCGCCTGGGCAAGGCCTGCGGCAATGGCAGCCTGAAACCGCGGAACCGCTCCTTCCGCCAGGTGAACCAGATCCGCGGCAAGGGAGGCGTCCGTCCCGGCGAGATCCCTGACAGAAGCCTCGATCGTACGCGTATCGGAACTCGGAGCGATCAGGGCCTGCGGATTTGCCTTAAATCTAGCGATCGACTCGGTGGTAACAGGAGGCGCGACGCAAGGAGCGGCCCATGCCTGACCCACGCAAATCGCCAACAACGCGGGAGCGCCCAGCACCCTTGCGACAAGTCCAAAATGCATTGTACGCTCCAACTACTTGTTTCGCATTGAAAAAATCGTTCCGAAACCTACAGTATGTAGCGCAATCTATCAACTGTAGTTCGTCGTCATGGTTGATCGGCAAGCTTTTCTGTGAACGGGCTTATGGTTGTCGGTTTTAATAAGTTGAAAGAACTGGGCTTTTGTGGATCGCGCTTGAAGCGGGGATCGCGCTTTGGGGTCTGCATGCGCTCCCTCAAGTTTCAGGCAAAGCCGCCGCCGCGCCTCCACGAAGTGGACATCGGAGGAGAGATCGACGGCAAGCCTTGGTGCATATACCAATAATCCCGCTTCCCTGGGAGATATTCCCGCAATGGTGAGTTGACAAGTGATTTTATCACTTCCTGAGGTTGAGCAACTCAAGGTTTTTGGGCGTCCCCCTTCGCTACCGGAAGGTTTGAGGATTTATGCAGTCGGCGATATTCACGGTCGCCTCGACTTGCTCGACGAACTCCTGTCCCGGATCGATGCCGATATCGCCTCTCGCCCGACGAGCAGGCCGCTCTGTGTTTTCTTGGGCGACTATATCGATCGCGGCTCTTCCTCGCGCGAGACCATCGATCGGTTGATTGAACTCCGCAAGGCGCAAGAATGCGTTTTCTTGAAAGGAAACCATGAACTGATCGCGCTCAAATGCTTGAGCGATCGCAATCTCTTCGATCAATGGATGCGCCTGGGGGGCGTGGAAACGCTGGCGTCTTACGGGGTCGCTTCCGGGCAGTTGGCGAGCGGCAAGCCGATCGTCGAGTTGCAGGCGGCTTTTCATCACGCGCTCCCGCAGGCGCATTTTCGTTTCTTCCGCGACCTGCAACCATCATTTGCATGCGGGGATTACTTCTTCGCGCACGCCGGAGTGAAGCCTGGTGTCGAGCTGTCGCAGCAGATGGAAAATGACTTGCTTTGGATAAGGGAAGAGTTTTTGTCCTCGAACGAGGATTTCGGCAAGATCGTCATTCACGGACACACGCCTACGCGCGACATCGACGTCGGATGCAACCGGATCAATATCGATACCGGCGCGTTTGCGACCGGCAGGCTGACATGCCTTGTGATCGAGGGCGCGTCGTTGCTCGTGATCGACACGCTCCAGGTTGCCGACCAGAAAAGCGCGCCTTAATTGCCGAGCGCAATGCGTCCGTTCGCCTTCTCGGCCAACAGGCCGTCGATATGGGTCTTCATCTTCTGAAAGAACTGCTCGCGTCCAAACTGGCTCGCATGGGCCACGATCTTCGCGGGATCGATATGGAAATTATCCAGGCGCCTGACCGCGGCCGAGATCGCCTCCGCCGTCTGCTCGGCGAAGAAGACGCCGGACACGCCTTCCGTCACGGTTTCGGTCGCGCCGCCCCGACCAAAGGCGACGACCGGCCGTCCGCTCGCCATCGCCTCGACGGGCACCATCCCGAAATCCTCCTCGCCCGGAAAGATCAGAGCGCGACACCGTGCGTAGTGCTGTTTCAGGACATCGAACGGTTGCGAGCCCATAACTGTCACGGTCGGTCCGGCAAGGCGGCGGACTTCGTCGAGCATCTCGCCGCCGCCGATCACGACCAGCTTCAACCTCATTTCGTTGAAAGCGCGCACGGCGAGATCCGGCCGCTTGTAGGAGACCAGTTCGCCCGCCATCAGGTAATGGTCGCCGAGTTCGGACGAGGGGACGGCCGCGAACGCGGCCGTATCGACGGGTGGATGAACGACGGCGGAATCCACCCCGTAGTACCGCCGGACGCGCCGCGCGACCGTCGCCGAGTTCGCGACGAAGCTGTCGACCCGGGCGGCCGACGTCACGTCCCACATGCGAAGGTAATGCGACAGTGGCGGCATCATCCAGCGCGTTAAGCGGCCCGCGCCGTCCCGATAGTCGTGATACATGTTCCAGATGTAGCGCATCGGCGTGTGGCAGTAGCAAACGTGAAGCGCATCCGAAGGCGGGATGATGCCTTTCGCAGGTCCGGATTCACTGGAAATGACGAGGTCGTAGCCGCGCAAGTCCAGTTGTTCGAGCGCAAGCGGCATCAAGGGGAGGTAGGTCTTGTACATCTTCGCCGCGCGCGGCAGCGAATTGATGAAGGTCGGAACGACGCGATGTTGCCGGATCTTATCGGAGACCATCTCCGGAACGTAGACGTGGGTGAAAATATCCGCCTGCGGGTACATGTCGCAGAGAGCTTCGATCACCTTCTCGCCGCCGCGCATGCCGACGAGCCAATAATGGATGATTGCGACCTTCATGATGAGTTTCTCGATCGTGGCTTCGGCTTGCCGCCGTATGCCGATGTTGGCGTTCTACTCCAGGACCGAGGGATCGCACATGGCAACTTCAGAAAATGCTTAAGCGGCGCGGTTCTCTATCCGAAGCACATCGAGGCAGGGGCGCGGGTAGTGGAAGCCACGCAAGGCGCTCAGCTTTGCGGGGTTCAATGGATCTCGATGATCACTGCGTGATCAGTCATCGTTAGAAGCACGCGGTCGACGTTTGTGAGCGTCTGGATGGGGTCCGTGCCAAGGGTGACGTCATAGACCTTTACCGTTGCTCGGCTTTTGCCCAGGTTGACCGTGACGTTGTTCGAACCGGAGACCTGTTCGCCCCATATCACCAGTTGAAACACGCCGTCGCTTCGTTGAAGCAGCAAGTCATGTACCGTCGAGGGTTGGTCGGGAATGGAATAGTCCAGCGTTCCCGGATTGGCGATCGGCGTCCTGTCCGCGAGGATTGTCGTAAGATTGTGGATGTACGTAGCGGCCAGCTTCGGCGTCCAATTTTCATGGAAGAGTCCATGATTTCCGCCGCCTCCCTGGCCTTCACCGAGTTGATAAATGAACGTATATCTCCAGCCGCGCTTGAATTGCGCCAGATAGGTGTTCACCAGAACGATGCCTTGCGTTGGCTCTTCCTTGGGCGTGGGAGCTTCCCATCCCGTTTCGGTCGTAACGCGCGGCAAGACTTGCAATTCGTCGTTGGAATAGCCCGGGAAGTGTCCCTTCCACGTGCGTCCATGCTCGACGTAAAGCCCATCCCAGTGGCCATCGAGCGTGGGATCGGCCGCCTGCCAAGCCTGGTTGTCGACATATCCGATGCCGATGCCAACGACATAGTTGTGCGGGTTGGCGTAGTCGGCATAGCGCGTGCCATCGGGGAGCAACGTCTTGGCTCCCGCGGGAATTGTCAGGAACTGCAATCCGACGTTCTCTGTCTCGGCGCCGCCTTCGGAGACATGAAAAACCGGGTACTGCTTCAATTCCGGATCATTCTTTACCGCACTGTAGAGGTCTCTCTGAAGTTCGGCGACCGGAAGCCAGCTTCCGTCCGCTCCTCCGCCCTGTTTGCCGTTGTAGGTGATCAGGAAATTGTTCGGCTCGTTGGGGCCTTCGATGGCCATGAGAGCGCCGGCCTTGGCGAGAGTTCTCGCGGCGTTGGTCAGTTCGACGACATCGGCGCCCAACAGATCGACTTGAACGCCGGCTTGTTGGTGAAGCAGCAATAGTCCTCGCAGGTCGCGTTCACTATCGCGAATGTTGCGCACTCCCAGATATCGAAGAGGCAAGACATAGGACCCAGGATTATAGCCCTGGCTCACATGGGTGTTGACGCCGAGTGAACTTAGAAAGGTGTCACAGCTTGCGGCCGTTTGTACCTTCGGACCAGCACCGGTGGCAGGAGTTGAGCCACTGCGCTGCGCGTCCGCTGGACTTGCGGCAAGCAGGAAGCCAATCGCCACGAGGTACTGCGCCGCCTTGGCATTGCTGTGGATCTTCGGTCCCATCAGCGGCCAGAAGCTCGCGATGGCTATTTTTCGTGCTTGCATCCGAAGCTTTCTTCACACGTGACATGTGTCATAAAGGGAACCTGGCGAAATGATATAAGCCGTATGCATTATATGAATCACCATATGAGGAACTTTGTCGATGTGTCGTTTTGTTGCGAATTCTAGGCAGCCTGGCCATAAAGGGCCGGATACCGCTGAGTTGGACGCGGCTGCCGACCGGCGATGATCCCACGGCGATTTGCCGACCTTAACAGTTCCGCAGATCAGGCAGGGCCACACCTATGGTGAAGTTGGCTCTAACAATTCAAGTTAATCGCAGGATTCGCGCCTAGGCTTTTTGCCAACCCCTGTCATCATCCGACCGGTCTATTGTTTTGGTGTTTCAACTTTACGATAATCAGCCTATGTCCTCCGCTATCGGCTGCAATCATTAGACGCGTGAGGTAGATATTTCCGAGGCAGATATGGAAAGCGAAGCCGTCTCCGTGGCGCTCATTGTGGCAACTCGCGGTCGCATGCGCGAACTCGAGATTCTGTTTGAGAGCCTTGCCGCACAGGATTTCAAGAATTTCGAGATCATCATTGTCGATCAGAATGACGACAATCGTCTCGGTGCCATGTGTGAGCATTGGCAGTCGACGCTGAAGATGCGTCGACTATGGACGCCTTCGGAGCGCGGAGCCAGTCGCGCGCGAAATATGGGCTGGGCGCAGACCGGCTGTCCGATCGTGCTCTTCCCGGACGATGATTGTTGGTATCCTCCTTCGTTTTTGTCGCGCGTGCTGAATACCATGCAGTCGACGGACGCGGATATCGTGTGTGGCCGCGCCGCCGATACGCGTGCGCAAGACATCAATGGGCGCTTCGAAGGGACGGCGCAGTGGGTCACCCGCGAAAATGTTTGGACGACCCAGATCGAATGGATGATTATTTTCAGGTTGACGGCATTACAGGCCGTGAGCGGTTTTGACCCGACGATTGGCGTGGGAGCGTCAACGCCCTGGCAGTCTTGTGAGGGGCAAGACATCGTCCTTCGCGCGATGGCCAAAGGACTGAAATGTTACTATGACAATTCGCTTTATGGCCATCATCCGGAGCTGGACATCTATACTCCGGACGAAAGGATGTGCCGAAAGGGCCGCGTGTACGCGCGCGGGCTGGGCTACGTGCTGCACCACCACAACTATACCCGCTTGTCGCTGATGAATTGGGTATTGCGCCCGGTCGTCAAGGCCTGCCTTTTTCTCGTGATGGGCAAATTCGACAGGGCTCGATATTATCGAAATGTCGCGATCGGGCGTTGGGAAGGGTGGTCGGGCAGACTGCTCGCGGACAGTTAAGTTAACTTTGCTCAGCCCAATGAATCTCTTGGCCAATGAATCTCTTGCCCAATGAATCTCTTGGAAGGACAATTAAGGTTTCCAACGGGACGGCGGATGAACCGTGCGAAAAAGGTGTCGTAAACCGACACACCCGCTTATTGTGGCTTGGATCGAATTGACACGGCGGGGATCGCTTTGCAGGCCACCAAGCTGAATATCGCCGTCGGGATCGCGACAGCGGGCAGACGGGAGGTTCTTGCCGAAATGGCAAGCTTCCTTGCCCGTCAGCAGAGACTGCCCGATCTGCTCGTGATTTGCCCGGTTGGACCCAACGATGTCGACATGGCGGAGCTGCAACGCTTCCCCCGTCCCACGCTCGTCGTGAATGGACCCGTTGGGTTGCCTGCGCAGCGCAATCGGATCCTGTCGGCCGTTACCGACGCGGACGTCATCGTCTTCTTCGATGACGATTTTTTTGCCGACGAACGTTACTTGGCCAATATCGAGACGTTGTTCTCGGACCATCCTGACGTTTCAGCCGCGACCGGATATCTGCTGGCGGACGGCGCCGTGGGCCCTGGCCTCACGGTAGCGCAGGGCTTGGACATCGTCCGGTCAGACAGAGGGTGGATGAGAAGCGATGTCCCCATGTTCGATTTCGATGGGACGTATGGCTGCAACATGGCCTTTCGATTGGAGCCGGTGAGACGGTACAAGATTCTCTTCGATGAGAATCTGCCTCTTTACGGCTGGCAGGAAGACATCGATTTCTCGATGCAGCTTCAGCCGCATGGCCGGATTGTAAAGTCCGAGGCGTTGCGTGGAGTCCATTTGGGGATCAAGATTGGGCGTACATCGGGCGTTCGTTTCGGCTATTCGCAGATCGCCAACCCCATCTATCTTCTGCGTAAGGGAACGATGTCGTGGAAGCACGCCCGAATGCTCATGGGACGTAATCTATTGGCCAACCTGGCGCGAAGCTTTCGCCCCGAGCCATGGGTTGACCGGAAAGGTCGTCTGAAAGGCAACTTGCTGGCGTTGATGGATTTGACAATTGGGCGAATCTCGCCGCGACGTATTCTTCAGCTCGACTAGATGTCGACCAGGGCCCGCCCTGACCGCGGCCTGTCGCCTCCAGCCAAGCAGGAAAGTTAGCGGCAATTGTAGGCAACGGCAGTTTCGGGATATCGGATGTCGGGACTTTTCCATCGCATTAGAGACGACATTTCCGACGTATTGGCGTTCGGACCAAGATTTCTTTGGCGTTACGCTCCGCTGGTTACCGGCGCTTCCGCCGCTACGGTCAAGCTCCCCGGCGTCGGCCCCGTATGTTTGCGGGTTGCCCAAAGCGACATCGAGGTGGTCAGGCAGGTGTTTCGCCGTGGAGAGTACGATATCGGAGTTGCGCCGGCCGTCCGGGCTCGCATGCAGCAACGATATTGCGAGATCGTCGAGGGCGGCAGAATCCCAACCATCGTTGATGCAGGCGCAAACATCGGAATCGCGACCCTTTGGTTCAAACAGAGATTCCCGGCGGCTCACGTCGTTGCGCTTGAACCGGAACCAGGAAATGTTGCGATCTTGCGCAAGAATGTCGGCAACGTCCCAGGCGTGGTCGTGCTCGACAATCCCATCGGCGCCGTAGCTGGGTTTGCGGAAGTGAAGAGCGGCGACCTTGGCTGGGCAGCGACAACGCAGCGGGCAGAAACCGGTCGTCCAATCGTAACCATGACCGAAGCCTTCGGAAAGGTTCCGAACGGAGCGCCATTCATTGCGAAGATCGATATCGAGGGCTTTGAAAGCGATCTCTTCGCAGCAAATGTCGAGTGGTTGCAGGCTGTCTTCGCTGTGTTTATCGAGCCGCACGATTGGATGCTGCCGGGAGCGGCCACGAGCCGGAATTTTCAGCGCGTTATGGGCAACTCGAATTTCGAGATTTTCATAAACGGCGAGAACCTGCTGTACGTACGCGCTTAGGGCCGCTGTCGTCTGATCTTGCCGAATACCGGAAGTACCTGATCATGGGTGGGCTCAGCGACGGCGCGGAGCTGTCCACCATGATGGGCTTTCAGTAGCCGGCGTTCGTCCCGGCCTGCCTGCGATGTGCCGTACGCCCCGCACAGACCAAAGCGGTAAGATTTTCCCGCGTCCGGATATTCTGCAGTGCAGCAGTTTGATTGCGATATTTTCTCCGAGAGACATTTTCTTCGAGAAGAGACTGGTCTCTGCTCGTCGGCAGAGACTAGTATCCTTAACATCGGTTTGGTCGGAGATTTCGTGCAGCCTTGCAAATCTTAGTGCCTTGATAAGGTATACTCTCGATTCTTGCCTGCGCCGGGTGGACGAGCGCAGCGGTCTGATGTGTGGGGGCGCAACAAGACTTTCATGGCCAGGGTATTATTCAATTTGCCAAGCCAACATGCGGGTCGACCCTCCGGCGTGGCAAATTTCGCGTTCCAGCTTCTTGATAACTTAATTGGCAAGAGTGGTTTCGACTATGTCCTTCGCTCGCCCTGGACACGAGAGCAGCTTCCCGAAAGCCTGAGAAACAAGACATTCGATATCGTTACCGTTTCGCGTCCCTCGTTTCTATTGCTGGACGTCTTTCGTCAGGCGCTTCTGTTTCGCTATGTTTGCCGGCGGCTTGACATTGATCTTGTCGTCAATCTCGATCCATACGGTGCGTCCGCCGGCGGCCTCGCGCGCGCGATGATCGTGCACGACCTCTATTTTCGGACTCTCCCCCAACGAGTCCGTCGAAGTTCCTTGCTGACGAGCGATCTGATTTTTCGGATCATGCTCCTGGGCAACAGCGAAATTATAACTGTGTCAAATTCGACGAAGCGCGATCTGGAGGCATGGTATCCTCAGTCCAGAGGCCGCGTCACGACGATCTATTCCGCCACGTCCCTGCATCCGGCTCCAAGCGATCATTCTCCTGATGAAATCACGGGGCGCTACGTTCTTGCGGTTGGCAACGCGACGCTCAACAAGAACTTTGGTTTGCTGGCCGAGGCGATGGCCTCCGTTCATGAGGCTCTCTCGGACGTTACTCTCGTCTACGTTGGCAGCGATCCCGAGCACACCGTCACGACCACATTGAATAATTTGGGCTCCTCTCTTCGTCTTGTTCACCTTTCGGGGATCGATGAAGCGAGGTTGTCGAGGCTCTATCGTGGTGCCAGTTGCCTTTGCGTGCCATCGCTGTACGAAGGGTTCTGCTTTCCGATCCTGGAGGCGCAGGTGTCTGGGTGTCCGGTCCTGTGTTCCGATAGGCCGGCCATGCCGGAGATCGCTGGAGAGGGAGCGCTGATTTTCGATCCGACGGACGCAAAAGCGCTGGCCGATAATATCCTGAACGTTCTTCAGGACCCGGCTATGTCGAATGCGCTCGTTCAACGCGGCTACAACAATGCATCCAGGTTTTCCTGGGACGCGGCCGCCCGCGAATATGAATCTGTTTTCTGTCGCCTGCTCGAGAAAGCGACGGCGAAGTCGATAGGACAGGTTCGTAAGTCCAGGCTGGCCTAGAGGAAAACCGCTTAGCCATCGGATCATAGCCCGAGGGCATGCGTTTCCGGATCATGCTCTCGCTAGAAAGCCTCTTCCGGATCTTCCGACGCCAAGCCATTGGTGTTTTCGAAGCGATTGTTGCGCGTCAACACTTTGTTCCAGCCGGCGATATAGCGCGAATAGGATAGAACTTCGCTGCGCTTGGTTGCTCGGCCCAGATAGAAACGCTTCTGTTCGTCGTTCATGTCAACCAATCGAAGCAAGCCCTCTCGGATGGAATCGACGGACTCTGGATCAACCAGAACGCCTGCGCCGCCGATAGCTTCCTCCTGCGCCCCGCCGGCGCTGACGAGCGGGACCAGCCCGCGTTGAGCCGCCTCGAGCGGCGGTAGCCCAAATCCCTCGAGCAAGCTTGGCAGCACGAATCCCGATCCGTTCTGGTAAAGCCACCGAAGCTGCGCCTCCGTGACATACCCAAGCGCCTTGACGCCGGGGGTACGTGCGGCCGCTTCCAATATCTCGGTCGATCCTATACCCCGAGCTCCGCAGAACACGTAGCCGATTCCTCGCTGATGAAGTCCTGATTTCGCATAGGCTTCGATGACCCGGATGTGGTTCTTGCGATGTTCGAGTGCTCCGACGGTGAGCAGGAAAGGAGTAGATATGCCGGGAACCGGCTCCACCCGACCTGAGATGACACCCGGACGCACATATTGCGCCACCGTCTGCAAGAAGCGGAATTTGTCGCCGTAGAGACTTCTGAAGACAGACTGCGAGGCGTCGCTGACGAACACGACGCCTGGTCCGACACGTTGGATCCTGTCGTAAGCCTCTCTGTAGAGACCGGATATCGAAGGGCCAAACAACTCAGGATGGGTCACCGGTCCGACGTCGTGGCATTGCACGATGTCTGTCGGCTCCAGCTTGGAGCGCAACACGTAAAGAGGATCGAGGATGAGACGATGACGATTTGGGCGCGGATCGCCGTCGGGCCAGAGAAAGTGTTCGTAGCCCCGCATCAGTTTCAGTTCCTGCATCATGAGCCGGGCGGCGATCTTGCGCGGCAGCCCGTCGGGTGTTCGTTTCAAGAACATTCGCCAATAGCGAACCTCGGAGAAGAACTCCGGCAATTCTTCCAGAAGGTCCCTGCAGATGATAAAGGCGCCGGTTCGATTGACCAGGCCAAGCGAAAAGTCCATGAGGTAACGGTGCTGGCCTTCCATGCCGCCACCAGCCGATTCTGTGCTCATCTGTTCCTGAATCCGAATCCGAACGTCTCTGCGATCACGCCAAGACTAAACCACAGCCGAAGCTTCCATTCCTGTTCCGGGTTGTCCCTCAACGAGGCGATCAGGAGAACAGGTGTCACCAGGAGCGACTTGCCCACCAGCCGCAACCTTCCGGACTGTTTGAGCGACGAGTACATGCGAACGGTTGTAATACCTTCCCAGTACGCCCGGCGAACCACCCAGCGCGGATCCAGTCGCTGTTCCGGAATCTTATGAGCCGCCGAAAACCGGTCATGATAACGGATCCGCCATCCTTTGCTCTTCATCCGGAACATCAGGAGCACATCTTCGCCGCTCAATAGGACGTTGCCGTAACGGCCGAGGCCCAATGGAAAGCCGTCGGCTTGCTCGACCGCGGTTCGGCGAAAGCAGCTGTTCGCGCCGATCAGCTCAAAGCGGTCGGTGCAGTCGCGCTCGCCGGTCGTTTCGTTGAGAGATAGATACATCTTCCAGCGTCGGCCCATCAGGGGAATCGGCCCAGGCGGAAATATCGGAACAATGCGGCCGCCAATCGCGCCGCAATCTTCAGGGATCCGTTCGAGAACGCCGAGAAGCTCGGTTAGCCAATTGGGCGCGGGAACGGCATCGTCATCGAGGAATGCCACCCATCGTCCCGAAGTCGCGGAAATTCCGGCGTTCCTGGCCTCGGACAGTCCTGGCCGATCCAGTCTCAGAAGACGTGCGAGGGGGCGCTGCGAAATGCCTTCTCGCAAGATTGCCTCATGATCCGGATCGGACATGCTGTCCACGACGAGCAAGTCGACACGGGCCGTCGCAAGCTGCGGTAAAAGCGCATCGACACATTCGAGCACGTCGTTCGCGCGATTATGAGAGCAGATCACGATCGAGAGAATGTCGAGCGGCGGTCTCTGGGACAATGCGCTTGAGCAGGCCATGAGTTGCCTAAATCGGCCTCTTGCCAAAGAGATGCGGTGCGGCGGGCGCTGGACTGAGCGTGATGATTTTTCTTCGAATCGTCATCTCGCTCTATCTTTTTGTTTGAGCATGATCTCCGCGCAAACGCGTTCTGCGTTTGTCGCGAGGGAAAACCGGTACCCACCCGTCGGGTCGTAGCCCGAGGGCATGCTTTTCCGGATCATGCTCTAGGCGCGACGCCGCGATGGTTCAATACGTAACTCGATCACTATCCAGGACGATGGATGGTTTGCAAGCGACGCGTATCCGATCCGCGAGCGAACTTGGATTAAGGTTGAGATCTTATGTTAAGCGAAACTGATCTTTCGGGTGGGGCTTTGGCAGTCCTACCGGCCTGAGGCTTGGTGCCCTCGCCGGCGACGCGCACGCCAGAGCCGCCAAAGCAAAAAACGGCAAGCCGAGATCCACCAGCGCGCCGGAGGTAGTTGCCGTGATCAGCCAAGCGATACACGTGGATTTAGCAGCGCGGCGATATGCGTCGTCCAGGTTATCGGGACTGGATGCGTTTGGTTGAAAGAGGGTAATAAAGAAGGCGCCGAACAAAATCGTGCCCATGACGCCGAAATTCGCGAGCACAGCCACCGGGAAGCTCGAAGAGCGCAAGCTCCCGTTACCTACGCCGAATCCGAACGTATCGTAGAAATTCTGCATCGCCTGACGGTTCCAGGTGGCTCGCTCGATACCTGAAGCGGTTGACATCTTGTTGAGGACAAACTGATCGACGAGGCTCTGAATATAGACGGAGTAGGTCTCATTCATCGCGAGAGCTATCCCAAGAATCGCGGCAAGGACAGGGACACCAAAAATGAAGGCCGCCATTTGCGGAGTAATCGGTCGGCGGAAAAACCGGACCCCGACCTCCAGGAAAGCAACCGCCAGATATCCGGCCAGCCCGACATACGCGGTCGTGGACGTTGAAAAGACCAGCGCGGCCAGGGAGCACAGGGTCAAGGTCAGCGTGAGCCGCGGGCGTATGCCCAGGAGCCAGAGCTTGCTGGCGAACGCGAAGTAGCCGAGCGTCACGGCTCCGAACGCCGATGCCTCGGTAAATGATCCGACGATGCGCTTGAATCCTGCAAGTTCAGTATCGCTCAGCATCGAATAATTGGCGTTGCGAATGAAAGCCAGCGCGTCGGACGTGTTGGTAAAGTACGTTGCCAAGTCCAGCACTGCGAATCCGAGATTGAGACCGGCGCAGAACAGCGCGGCGCCGCCTAAGACCCGTCTGCCGGAAACCGTGGCCGCGTATCCGGAAATCAGGATGAAGCAGACGAAGTCGCCGATGAAATAGATCGACTGAGTGAGGTTCGACATTGCCGGGCCGAGGGACATTCTGTAGCCCCCCTCGGAGCGGACCGGGAATATCAAAGTTTGGCCGACGAATAGCCGCGGCATGACGTATGCGCAGACGGTGCCGTAAATCATCGTCAGCAGCAGCCAGAAGCCGGGGCGGCCCATCGACATGGTCCGCACGACACGTTGCCAGTTTCCGCGCTCGGTCAGCGATCCATACGCCAAGAACCCGAGAAGAAGGTGCGCCGGCTGGACGCTGGTGCCGCCGAGGGAATCGAGGGTCAGGGCCGCCGACGCTCCAAGCAAGGTGGAGCAGAGGAATACGTACACCATGAACGAGAGGGGCAGGAAAAGGCCGACAAGGCCAAATACCAGCGCGATTATTCCGATTAGTTCGACTGTCATGGGTTAGGTCGCCGTCGCGGCATTCCCGATCGTTTATCTCGCGCGGCACCATACCGGCCGAAGAGCCAGGACTTCAAGACGGCGGAACTCCGGCTTAAGCGACCGTTGACGGGCTGAAGCGCAGTGAACGAAGTGCAGACCGGAGCGCCCGCTCAGGGACGCTCATGATCAGCCAGCTTGTCACGAGAACGGTCGCGAGCGAAAGCGCCAGGACCAGTGGGCGTGTCAGCCCGTGAGCAAAGAGAGCCGGTACCAGCGTCATCCCAAGTACGAAGTGATTTAGATAAACCGGATAGGTCAACAATCCAATATCCCGCAGAAGCTTTTGCCGATTCTTCAGGCGGTCGTAGATTTTACTCCGGAAGGCAACGCTGAGAATGAGACTGGCGAGGCCGGCCGCCCAGATCAGCACCGCGGCCGCCGCTCGGTCCAACAGGGGAGGGACCGCCGGCCCGGCTTGCGCCCGCTCTCGAACGATCGGATCGTATTGAATGGTCTGCAGCACGATCTCCAGCACGCCAAATGCGACGAAAATTCCGATCATGATGATTGTGACCCTGCTGAAACCGCGCTCGAAGCCGTACCACACCAGCATTCCGCAGGCGAAGAAGACACCGTGCTGCAAAAGCAGGAGCCGGAAGTAGAACCTACCGCAAGCTGCGACGATTCCCGCGAAACCCGGAACTTCACGAACGTACTCGGCGCATGCGAAGACGGTCAAAAAAATTGAACTGACCACTCCCAAACCGATCGCGACCCGGTTCATTCGGTCAAATCTGCCTGCAAGCAGGATCAAAAATATCAGAGAATAGAAGACCGCCTCAACCATGAGCGTCCATATGACGCCGTCAATGTATGGACCGACAGGCGAGAGAAACAGCGAGCGGATGTAGGCTGGCAACAGCGTGCTCAACGACTGTCCTGAGGCCAGCAGCATTACGAAGGCCAATGTGGTGCAAATCCACAACGCCGGAAAAACCCTGATGATGCGATGTCTGAGGAAGCTGCCGGGCGTTGCATTGCGCGCGCTGGCCGCGATCACAAAGCCCGATATGACAAAAAAAATCTCTACGCCGACCCAACCGCACCACGAGGCCGGAACGAGGCCGGGAAACGCAAGCCATCGTCCGGTGACCGCGATAGAAGGCTGATTCCAGGTGAAAATTCCGAAATGATTGAGAACGACAATCGATGCAGCGAAGAATCGCAGTAGGTCGAGCCCGAAATAGTGCTCTTTCTCCGCCACCAGAACTCCTCACGCAATGCTTCGGAATGGGAGCCTAACCACCCATCCATCATTAGTACTAGTCCTATTACACTAGGACTATTACGCAATAAATTAAGACTATTGTGAACGAATCCGGGCGTTTGCCAACGCAATGCAGCCGTTAGCTGCGCTTAACTTTAAAAGTTGCAGTTAGCGCATCACCGGGTGGGCGTCTTTGAGGTATCCTGGTATTGCAACGTTTATGTGCGGTGGGGCGCCGTGTTGCGGGTCGCGTTTCCAAACCGGTGGATGGAGTTTTCGTCTGTCCTCCAAACATGGCTCGCGGCGCTTCCAAGCAGGCCAATCCGGGCGAGATCGCCCGAGCTCCCGAACTTGGCGCTCCCGTCGTAGACCAGGCTTCCCTGCCAGCGATGAAGGGCCTGCTGGAGCTGAAAATAATGCAGTCCCCGACGAACGTGATTTGCCTGCGCTTGGACCATGCGGAATCTGGCCTGCAACTCGGCGCAGAACTTGAAGTGAAGAAATACGAGAAGTTCATCCGAAAAGGCAGCATTGGTGGCTGTATGGGAGTTCCAGTATCGGAATCCCGGACGCACGTAGTTCAGAGGGGTTTTCTGCAGGGCGGGGACTTCGATAGGCCAGAACCGCGCAAGGCTGGGAATGAGTTGCAGCGGTACATGATCAACAAAGCGATCCACTTGGTTGAACAGAAGATAGTCAAACCAGCCACGACCTACCTCGCGCTCCAGGCTGGTCTGGAGCCGGCATCGTGGCCCACCTAGAATCTGCGGCGCATGCTTTGCCGTTGGCTGCGTCCAAGGGCGTTTCGGCCAGGTTCTTATGACGTAGTCGGTATCGAACCATGGCATGGCCTGCGCAAGAGGGACGTCCTGGCGCGGCTTTACGTTCAGGAAGTCGTCGTCCGGATACATATCCAGCATCATGGCATAAGCGGCGTCGAAGCCCCGTTGGGTAAGGCCCTCGCAATACACCGGCAGCGGCGTCGTCTCGCAGTCAGGAAAAATCAGGTGCTCGTCAATGTCCGCGTAGAGCAGCCATCCTTGTATCTCGTCTCTCTCAATGACCTCGTTGATCCAAGAGGTGGCGAAGTTCGACTCGCGGTAGTTCTGTTCCGTGTGATAAACTGTACAGTCGGGCTGCGCGCACAGGTAGTCTTGTCCACCATCGACGGAGCCGTTGTCGATAAAGATGAAGCGCTCTGTTCCCAACCGGCGATAGTGATCGAGGAAATGCGGCAACATGGTCATTTCGTCCCGGACAGGACAGATGACAGGTATCGTATCTGACTTCGGACCCTCCTTAAGGACACGCAGGACCACTGGTTCTCCTCTCATGGCGCGAAAATCAGCATGGAGACTGCTCAGGTAGATACAGCAAGTCAGCGGAGAGCGCAAAGATGCCAGCTTTGCGCGCCTTATCAAGATGATGACAATTGATGAACGAGACTCGCCGCTTCAGAAGTCGCGTCGCGGCGGCAAGGCCCGGAGATCGATAAAATCGTACCGTCCAATCATGTTTTGATCGGCGACGGAATTAACGTTAAGCGCATGTTTTCAAGCCGCAAGTTACGCGACCTGTTCGCCGCTGTAATCGTGACGTCTAGCGGGTGCGGGTGTCCTGAACGTTTCTATGCATTTGAAAGTTCAGGTCGGGACGTCCGAGTGATGGTCCGCCAAAGGTAGTGTTTGGAATGATTTTGCCGACCGGCGCAGTTCGCTTTTCGCCGATGATAGAACCGACGTCGTCCCGGACCAATCCTCTCGCGAGCAGGCTTGTTTGCGATCAAAACGCCACGTATGGTTGGACGAAAGGTCGCCGAGCCTTGGAAACGTCGCCCGCGCGACGGTTCGACTCCGGGAGAAAGTCATAATGCCGTTCATTCATCCAGACAGAATGGACGCCAGCTACGAAACGGTCGTTATCGGCTCGGGCTTCGGCTCGTTCTTTTTCTTGCAGGAATTTCTAAAGAGGCCGAGAGCCGGACGTGTGTTGTTGGTCGAATGGGGCGCATACAAGACCCATGACTGGCAGGTCACGAACAAAGCGAATTCGATCTATGAGACGGACGATCTCTATACGCGTCAAGCGGACGAGAAGTTCTGGCACTATTCGATAGCGTTCGGCGGCGGCACCAATTGCTGGTGGGCGCAATGTCCCCGCAATCATCCCAACGATTTTCGTCTCAAGTCAAGATATGGCGTGGGCCTCGATTGGCCGTTTTCCTACGAGGATCTTGCTCCATATTATCATGAAGCTGAGCAGGTCATGCATATCGCCGCGCCGGAGGATTTGGGGCAGCACTATCCCGGCGCCGGTCAATATGCTCAGCCTCCTCATCGTATGAACGACATTGACAAAATCATGAAGGCAGCTCAGCCCGACATGCATTTTGCCATGCCGAACGGCCGCCTCAGCCGGCCTCTCGGATCGCGCGGCGCCTGCTGCGGGACGGCTGAGTGCCGGTGGTGTCCGGTCGACGCGAAATTCACCGCGCTCAATTCGATGCAGCACGTGATCGAGCACCCGGATATCGACATTTGCGTGGATTCAAAGGTCGAATACATCGACGTGCAGAACAAATCCGCAAGGGCAATACGATTTGTCAATGGCGGAAAGGAATACACTGCGCGCGGCGACCTTGTCGTACTGGGCGCCAACGGTATTCACAGTCCGATCCTGCTTGCTCAGTCCGGCTTCAGTCATCCCGTGATCGGGCGATATATCCACGAGAAAATAGAATGCACCGTCGAAGCCTATTTGAACGGTGTCGACAATTTTGGCGGGAGCACAATCACCACGTGCATGAACCTTTCGCTGTTGGATGGCGAGCACCGAAGGGACCACGGCGCGGCAATGCTCTTTTTTGAAAACAATTGGACTTACGGCATGCGGCCGGACTACGGGCGTTGGCGGCAGGTTCTTCCGATCACGATCAACATCGAGGTGCTTCCCCAATTCGCCAGTGTCGTGACACGCTCATCGGACGGGCGACCTCACGTTTCCTTTCCGAAGCAGTCGGACTATGGCTCCAAAGGGCTCAAGGTCGCGCTCGATAAATTGCCAGACGTATTGCGGCCGCTTCCGATCGAGCGAATTGAGGTGCGGCAGATCGACCAGATCGCCGTTCATCTGCAGGGAACGCTGCGCATGGGAAGCGATCCAAAGGAGAGCGTGGTCGACGCGGGACAAATCCACCACGACGTGCGCAATTTGGTTGTGGTCGGCTCGTCCGTATTTCCGACCTCCGGCTCATCGCCTCCCAGCCTGACCGTGGCGGCAATGTCGCTGCGTGCTGCCCACTTGCTGAAAGATTGATCGATGACGGCTCGGATTTCGCGACGTATCACGCTGGCGCTGTTGACCGGGGCCGGTGCTGCTTTGGCTGCGGGTACCTATCTTTGGGCGAGCGGTCCGGATGCCTTGATCGGCAAAATACTGGAGCGCCAGTTTCCCGGCGTAAATATCAACGCAAAGGGTATCGCTGCGTTGACGCGAGATATCAAAACGGCTCGATTTCAATCTTTTGGCCGCAGGCTTGCTATCGAGAGCGGCGCGCGGGTCGCCGGCCTGGTAGGGCTCGATGCGCTCGATCGGTGGTCTCTCACCGCGACGCAGTTCTCTCAATTGGAACGCAAGGTCATCACCTTCTTCATCCTGGGTTCGAATTTCCTGGACGTGAGAGATCCCAAGGCGGACCTCGTTACATATAGCGCGGCGCCTGAAGCCTGTCCAAATCGCTTCGCGGAATACGACAGTTGAGTTCCGATCTTCGTGTTTTCAAATGGATATGCGGGCGATGAGCCTCGCGCCCGTGCACCAGATCTTGTTTCTCGTGGGCGGCAAAGGAACGCGGCTTGGCGATCTTACGGCGCACACGCCCAAGCCGATGTTGGAGATCGCTTCGGGTCTGCGCTTTCTCGATGTCCTCATCGAGGAGGCGGCGCGGCATGGGTTCAGCGACATCATTCTTCTGGCGGGGCATCATGGCGCGACCGTCGAGCAGGCGTACCACGGCCGCACGGTGAGGGGTGCAACGATCAGCGTCATTCGTGAGCCGGCTCCCGCGGGTACAGGCGGTGCTCTTCGGCATGCATCGAGCCGGTTGGAGTCCTCCTTCGTTCTGGCCAACGGCGATTCTTGGTTCGATATCAACTGGCGTGCTTTCGCAGCCAACCCTGATCCGACCGCGTTGGGCCGCCTGGCGCTTCGACAGGTGCCCGACGTCTCCCGGTACGGCGCAGTCGGATTGTCTGGCGACCGTATCGTTCGCTTCGTCGAAAAGGACAGCGGCCGCGGTCGGGGGCTGGTCAACGGCGGTGTCTATCTGCTCAGCCGTCGAATTCTCGATTGGACCCCGGGCGAGAGCTCGCTAGAGCAGGACGTCTTTCCGTCGCTTGCGGCCAAAGGCTTGCTGGAGGGCCGGCAATATGACGGCTATTTCCTGGACATCGGCTTGCCGGACACTTTCGCGCGCGCTTGCAGCGAGATTCCCGCGCGGCGACAAAGGCCTGCGGCATTCTTCGATCGCGACGGCGTCCTCAATAAGGATCGCGGCTACACCCATCGGCCCGAGGATCTTGAGTGGATTGAAGATGCGCCGGCCGCCATCAGGCGATTGAACGACAGCGGCTATCTTGTGATCGTGGTGACCAATCAAGCAGGAGTGGCCCGAGGCTTCTATGAGGAGCGCCATGTCGCTGAGTTTCACGCGCACATGCAGCATGAGCTTGCGCAATCGGGCGCGCACGTGGATGCATTTTATCATTGTCCTTTCCACGCCGACGCGACCGTCGCGGCGTATAGCGCGCCGTCGCACCCGGACCGAAAGCCCAACCCAGGCATGATCCTGCGTGCTCTTGCGGACTGGCCAATCAAGCGCCACGGAAGCTTCTTGATCGGCGACAGCATCCATGACCTGCAAGCTGCGGCTCGAGCAGACGTGCCGGCGTTTCGCTTCGAAGGCGGCAGTCTGCTGCCGCTCGTCAACCGGGCAATCGGCGAAATGGCCGGAATGACTTCGAAGGATTGACCCGTCAATCTCCGGCTGACTGCGAGTGGACCTGCTGCAGCGCGTCATGTTCTGCGCCGCGTGCGAAAGCGTCTGGTTTTTCAGATGCTTGTTGTATCGAGGCTGCCCGATCGATCGCCTCGACCGCAAGCGGATGGCCAGTAAATGTGTCGCAGCCCCGGAGTCATTGCCAACCGTGTCCGGCTGCTGGCGCCTTACCAGGAAACCGGAGCGGCTGCTCGGACGGCTTAAGCTTAATGTGGCAATTGTGCCGGCTGCGGTCCAAACATATTGAGCTACGATAGCTTGCAGCATAATTTTGAATTGCTTTGGTTCTGTTGCGTCTTGTGGAGTTGACGATGAGAGTTCTCGTGACGGGCGGCGCGGGCTATATTGGATCCGTTCTGGTTCCTACCCTGCTTGAGCACGGCCACGAGGTGACTGTGCTGGACACTTTCGAACGCGGAACGACCGAGCTCGCGGCCTGCTGCCGATATCCCGGCTTCGACCCGATCAGGGGCGATGCGCGTGACGAGACGATCCTGGATGAAATCGTTCCGCGTGTCGACGTCTTGATACCGCTGGCCGCTTTGGTCGGCGCGCCACTATGCAAGCAGGACCCGATCACAGCCAAGTCGCTCAATCGCGACGCGGTGCTTGCGTTGGTGAAGCGCACATCCCGTTCGCAGATGATTGTCTATCCCACGACCAACTCCGGATATGGTGTCGGCGAGACGGGTAAGTATTGCACCGAAGAGACGCCGCTGAAGCCCATCTCCCTTTATGGTGCGACCAAATGCGACGCGGAAAACGGCGTTCTTGACGCAGGCAACGGCATCTCCCTGCGCTTGGCCACGGTGATGGGATTGTCGCCCCGCATGCGGATCGATCTGCTCGTGAATGATTTCACCTGGCGGGCCGTAACGGATCGCGCGGTGGTGATCTTCGAGGGGCATTTCAAGCGCAACTACATCCACGTTCGTGATGTGGTGAAGGGCTTCGAGCATGCGATCGCGAACTTCAGCTTGATGAAGGGACAGGCCTACAATCTTGGGCTTTCGAGCGCGAATTTGTCGAAACTGGAGCTCTGCGCTGCGATCAAGAAGCAGGTGTCGTCGTTCACGTATCTGGAAGCGCCGATCGGAGAGGATCCGGACAAGCGTGACTATGTCGTTTCAAATGCGAAGCTGGAAGCTACAGGCTGGCGTCCCGACTATTCGTTGGACGCAAGCATAAGCGAGTTGATCCGCGGCTATCGAATGCTTCGTAACTCGCGCTACGCCAATGTTTGATCCGCACCGGGTCGGAAAGGTGGAGTCATGATCGTTGTTCGAACGCCGCTGCGCGTTTCGTTCTTCGGAGGCGGGACGGATCATCCTGCCTGGTTCTCCCGCGAACCGGGTGCCGTGTTGTCAACCACGATCGACAAGTATATTTATGTCCAGCTGCGTCGGCTGCCCGCGCTGTTTGAGTTCAACTATCGGGTTGCATGGGGCATGCTGGAAGAGGTGAAGACCATCAACGAGATCCAGCATCCGGTGGTTCGCGAGATGCTGCGAAACTATGCTGAGGATGTTGATCACGCCAGCGGCTACGAGGTCATCTACAACGCCGATCTTCCGTCGAAAACCGGGCTCGGCTCGAGTTCGGCCTTCACCGTGTCCTTATTGAATGCGTATTTTGGCAATCGCGAGAAGCTTTGCTCAAAATCGTTCCTTGCGCGCGAAGCTATTCATCTCGAGCAGAACATTCTTCGGGAAACGGTGGGATGCCAGGACCAGATCGCAGCGGCCCATGGCGGTCTCAATCGGATCGAATTCCAGAATGACGGACAGTTCTCCGTGAACCAGATCCGCATCTCAACGTCGCGTCGCGAGGAGCTCGAAGACTCGTTGATGCTGTTCTTCACCGGGTTTACGCGTTCTGCAAATGAGATAGAGAAGAAAAAAGTCACGCGCTATTCCGACAAGACGCAGCAATTGCGGTCCATCTACGGCATGGTGGAGGAAGGTGAAAAAATTCTGCTCGATGACCGGCGACCCATCGCGGAGTTTGGAGAGCTGCTTCGTCATGCATGGACCGAGAAAAGGCAGCTGGACGACTCTGTGTCAAATTCCTTCATCGACGAGAGCTATGAGGCTGGCCTCGCAGCTGGCGCGCTGGGCGGAAAACTCCTTGGCGCAGGCGGAGGAGGATTCCTGCTCATGTTTGCTCGTCCGTCAAAGCAGGAGGCCGTGAAGGCGGCGATGGCGAAGCTTCCCTTTGTTCCATTCCGTTTCGAGCGTCAGGGCTCCTCCGTCGTGCTGTATGATCCTGATCTTGCCTCCAACTACCTCACGGCCAAGGCCCGGGTCGAATAGGTTTGGAATTCGCAATGCTTAACAAGAACGACCCGTACACTCGCCTCGATGGCGCCGAACTCGACCGGTTCACCTGCAAAGCAACCGATGGTCTGTGGACCGGAATCGAGCGCGCCTTAGACAACGGGTATGGAACTGTCTTCGTTCTCGATCAGGGCGGATCCGTGCGTGGTCAGGCCACGCTGGATGTCCTGCGTTCGGCGATCCGCGGCGGCGTGCATCTGGGCGCGGCGGTGATGGGCGATGTATGTGTGCCACTCTCGCATTTCGATCAGCCCCAAGCCGTCCTGCCGTCGATCGACGACGTTGGTCGGCTGGTAGGAGTTCGTATCGGAACCGAAGCGATCTTTCTTCCGGTGGCCGAGCCGAGCCTCTCACATGCCGAATTGCGCAACGTACTCGACGCCTTCCTTTCAACCTGGATATCCTCGACCGGTGACTACATCAGAAGCTTCGAGCGACGATTTGCGCAGAAGACTGGCGTGGCGCATGGGGTAGCCACGTCGAACGGAACGGTTTCCCTCCAGCTTGCGCTGGCTGCGCTCGGGATCGGCGAGAACGACGAGGTGATCGTCCCTGACTTCACTTTTGCGGCCTGTGCCAATACCGTCATACATGCTGGCGCGCGGCCGATCCTTGTCGATGTCGACACCAACACATGGTGCATTTCGTTGGAGGCGATCAAGAGCGCCGTCACCCCGCGCACGCGCGCGGTCATGCCGGTGCATGTATTCGGGCGCGTAGCGCCTATGACCGAGATCCGCGAATTCTGTCACGCCCGTGGAATCTTCGTCATCGAAGATTGCGCCGAAGCGCACGGCGCCTGCTACGACGGAAAGCCGGTCGGATCATTTTCGGACGTCGCAAGTTTCTCCTTCTTTGCCAACAAGATCGTGACCACAGGGGAAGGCGGGATCTGCTTGACGAATGATGCCAAGCTTGCCCGGCGTATGCAGACGTTGCGCGATCACGGAATGAACCCCGAGCGACGCTATTGGCATGAAGAGGTCGGCTTCAATTTTCGCATGACGAATCTTCAGGCGTCGATCGGTTGCGCTCAGCTCGACCGAATGGACGAGTTCTTGCGCGCCCGACGAGCAATCGATGCGATGTATTTGCAGGCGCTAGGCGGCATTCCGGGCGTGGAATTTCCTGGCGTGCAGGATAGCAGATGCTCGCCCGTCGTCTGGTTTTCGTGCGTACTCGTTCCGGCCGATAAGCGGGCCGAATTGTTGAGCGCGGGCCGAGACGTCAACATCGATTTGAGACCGTTCTTTAGCGGCCTGTCGGCGATGCCGGCCTACGCCCGGTACGCAACGGTTTGTCCGGTCAGTCATAGCCTCTCGATGAGGGGAATCAATCTGCCGACGTCCGGAAAGGTGGACGAGCGGGTCGTGGGACGGATTGCAGAAATTTTCCACGACGTTCTTTCTCGGTGAGGCTTTACGGGCCCTGCGTCGCGGCCATCGATCGAGAATCTGACAAGGTCTATTTCGCAAATTCTCCTTGACGCCTTTTGAAGAGTCTTCTGATGGTTGCGCGCGCCGGCCTCTCGAAGAAGATAGCTGTCGCGATCGAAAGCGCGGCCATGGCGACGATGAATGCCGCGACGAACAGCAACTTTATCGTGGTCGGCGCATCAACAAACGGCTGCTTCGCGAAATACAGCAGAGGAAGGTGCGTTGCATATAGCGCGAACGAACCTTCGCCGATGATCGAAAACCAGTTTTCGAACCGGGGGGCCGTCGAGGATGCGGCAAACCACACCACCGCCGGGTAGATCAGCAAGATGAAGACTGCGTCGAACGGGACTTTGAACCACGTCGCACTATAGGGAAACATAAAGGGCAAAGAAGCCGTCGCGATCAGAATCCAGGGATTGACCGGTGGGGCGCGAAAGCCAGCTTGCCAGAGCCTGAATACGCAAACTCCGGCAAAAAATGAGGCAAAAGCCCGCAGGAGACTTCCAACGGAGCCGAGCGGCGTCTCGGGGACAATTTGGATGGAACGAAACAGTACGAAGAAGAAGGCAAGCAAGACAGCTGACGACAGCCAGATGAGATAGAGATAGTCTCGCTTGAGGAACTTCGCCTGTAGCGCGTACGCGAAGTTGACAACGAGTTCAGCGCATAGGGACCAATAGACATTGTTGACGAAGAGGAGCTGAGACTTCAGGGCGATCGGTATTAGGAAGACCGACAGAAGCGCCAGAAGAGATGAAAACGACGATATGTTTTCAACATTATCATAGATGGTTGGATAATCCGCCGGATCGAACAGGATGGCCGCCAGCCCCAATGCGCTGCCCAGCAGTAGAATCGGCGAGAAACGAAGCCAGCGGGCCACCAGAAACGGTATCGCCGTGAGCTTGCCATCGACGATGTCGGCGTCATGGGCGAAGGCGAGCACGAAACCGCTGATTGAAAAGAAAAGATCAACCGCAGGGTTTGCCTTGACCGTTAGAAGTCCGCGCAAATTGAGTGCTATACCGGCGTGATATGCAACGACCGCCATGGCTGCGGTCCCTCTCAGCGCGTCGAGCACTACAAATCGGCGTTTCATGGGGATCTTCCTCGCGGTCAGTTCTGTCGCAGCGAGCTCTTTCGAATGATGCTGATTAGCCAGCGTGTTCCTCGCAGGGGCGCCGCCGGTCGCGATCGATTTCCGGAGCGCGATAGAGCGGCTCTCCCAGGTGACGATACCGGTCGGTCTGTTGCGATCGGCGATCTTGACACTGATGAAATCGGGCAGCTCTGTCGCGTGGATTCCAGAACGCCGCTTGCCAACGAGACAAGCGCGAGTTTCGTCGGATTATATCGCCACGCTGGAAATCCGCGTGGTTAATTGCTCGGAAGGGTAAATCTTGGGACAAGAGTCCTGAGAGGAGAGATACGGCAGCTCGCGGCCATCTTGGGACGAGGGGGCTACGGGAGTTTGACAAAATCCGTCGTTTGGTCGACGACCATTTGCAGAACGGGCGGGCGGGCTCCCGGCGCCCCGGTACCAGCTTATTCCAGCAGCCAACCTTGCGTTTTGCAGATAGGTTGGAGAAGGACAGATAGTCTCGATGCGCAATAACGCGACGGTTCACTGAGCAATGAAACCCGGGTCAAGCGACCGCGTTCAGCAGAAAATTAGACGTCGCACCACCGTGGGGGCGACGATCATGATCGCGTCGAGATTGGCCGCGCGGTGTATTGATCTTGCGGCTCTGGCTGTTCTCGGGCGTCTGTTGTCGCCGGCGGACTTCGGACTCGTTGCCATCGCAATGTCGGTCATGATGATCGTTGAGGCGATCACCGAATTGCCGGTCGGACTTGCGCTTGTCGCGCTGCCGGCGCGCTCAGAGGCGCATTTCGACACTGCGTTTACGCTCCAGCTGCTAAGGGGAGTTGTGCTGGCATCTGTTTTGATCATTGCTGCCTGGCCGCTCGCACAGATCTATAATGATGACCGGCTGGTCGGCCTCATCTGTGTTCTAGGCATCGCACCGGCTTCCCGTGGCGTGGTCAGCCCGCGCCTGACTGAGTATGCGATTGATCTGGATTTCCGACCCAACTTTGTCATGGAAATCGCTGGAAAGTTGGTCGCCTTGGCGGTTTCGATCGGCTTGGCGTGGTGGACTCGCAGCTATTGGTCGCTCGCGCTGGGAACGATTGCCGCCCCGTTCACAATGGCCGCAGTCTCATTTCTGTACGCTCCCTTTCGGCCGAGGATCACGCTGAAAGAATGGCGCGACTTTTCGGTGTATCTCCGTTGGACGACGGCAACGCAGGTCATGACGGCGACCAACTGGCAAATGGATCAGTTGCTGCTTGGCCGCTTTGTGAGCCGCGTCGAACTGGGCCGCTTCTCCATGGCCTCCAATCTGTCCAGCATGCCCTGGCAAGTCTTTGTGGTTCAGATCATGAATCCGCTGTTGGTTGCTTTCTCGCTGGTCCGGGAAGATGCCGACAGACTGGCCGCGGCCTATCGCAAGAGTGCAGCCACGATCGTGACGGTCGGACTTCCGGTACTGGTGGGAATGTGGCTCACCGCGGAACCTTTGATACGGATTATCTTGGGGGATCAATGGTCGGAAGCCGCCCCATTCCTGCGCTGGCTTGCGGTGGCCGCGATGCCATATCTGTTTGTTGCCCCCGTCAACCCGCTCGCAATGACATTGAATAGAACAAGCATATTTTTCAGACTCGCTCTGATCGAGTTTCTCTTCAAGCTTCCGCTGATGCTGATCGGGACGTGGTTCTATGGAATTGCCGGCGCTCTTGTGGTGCGGGTGGCTACGGGATTTTTTGTCTCGGGTTGCTCGATGCTGGCCGTGCGGGAGCTGATCCGGCTGCCGATATGGGCGCAACTGCTTGCTCCCTGGCGGCCCACGCTGAGTGCCATCGTCATGGCGCTCGCGGTGATGTCGATGGACGGGCTGTTGACGAATGTCAACGATCACTTCCACCTCATACTGGCGCTGTTGTGGGTCGCATGTGTCGGGGCCGTCGTTTATGCTGGCTCGGTGCTCATGCTATGGCGCTTGGCCGGTTGCCCGGACGGCTTTGAGTCGAGCGTCATGGGATTTCTGGTTAACTATTCCCGCAAGGTTCTTAGGCATGATCATCAAGCGTGATGTTCGATGCGGGAATTCGCAGTGCGGTTTGGCTCGTTCCGGGGTATTGTGAGCTGTCGTCCAGCTTGAAATACCTCGCACGAGTTTTTCGTAATTGAAGAATCACGAGAGATCGAAAATGCTGTCGGACAGGAGCAGTGGCGGAACGATCGTCGTCGTAGGCGATGTCATGATCGATCGCTACGTAACGGGAAAGGTCGAGCGCATTTCGCCCGAGGCGCCGGTTCCAGTCCTGTTGCATAGCCATGATTGGGCGGTTGCCGGCGGCGCTGCCAATGTCGCCGTCAATATCGTTGCGCTTGGATGTGATGTGAGGCTCGTCGGCGCTGTCGGAAGCGACCAGAACGCAGAAGATCTCAAGGAAATTCTGGCGCGGACCGGGATTTCAAGCGCGCATCTTGTTGCGGACGCGGCGAGACCAACGATCTGCAAGACGCGCGTTGTGAGCGGCCGGCAGCAATTTTTCAGGATCGACCGGGAGATTGCCGGGCGGTTATCGGACAGGGTTGAAGGAGCCGTCGTCGAACAGGCCCGTGCCGCGATGGCGCGTGCCGATCTCGTGGTCATCTCGGACTACGCCAAGGGCGTGTTCAGCGATCAGGTGCTCCAGCAGGTGATCGAGGCTGCCAAGTTGCTCGGAACGCCCGTGCTCGTCGACCCCAAGCGCCGGATGTTCGAGGCTTATCGCGGCGCCGATCTCATCAAGCCGAACAGCGGGGAATTGTCTGCCGCCAGCGGAATGCCGTGTTCGACCGATGCCGAGGTCGAGGCCGCCGCGGCGGCCATCGCAAATCAGTTCGATGGAGCAATCCTCGTCACGCGGGCTGACTCCGGCATGTCCCTGATCAGGCAGGGGCAGCCTGCCAAGCACTTCAAGTCGTCGGTGCTTGAAGTTGCCGATGTGTCCGGTGCCGGCGATACGGCATTGGCCGCGCTTGCGGTGTCGATGGTCGAGGGCCGCACCATCGAGGATGCGGTGACGATATCGAACGTGGCCGCGGGCGTTGCTGTCAGCAAGCTCGGAACAGCGATCGTCGGCAGAGCCGAGCTCGACGCGGCGCTCGCGCGGGCTTCCAGTCCAAAACATCACCCGGGATCGCTTGCGACCAAATCGACCGCGACCGAGATGGCGGCGGCGTGGCGCCGCATGGGCGAGAGCGTGGTCTTCACCAATGGCTGTTTTGACCTGATCCACGCCGGTCACATCGAACTGCTCGCTTTCGCCGCGCATGAGGGAGATCGATTGATTGTGGGGCTTAATACGGATGCATCGGTCAAGAGGCTCAAGGGCGCCACGCGTCCCATTCAGACCGAGCAGGATCGGGCGCGCATTATAGGCGCCTTGAGGGCGGTGGACCTCGTCGTCCTGTTCGACGAACCGACGCCGTTGTCGTTGATCGACGCGATCAGCCCCGACGTCCTCGTCAAGGGTGCCGACTATACCGAGGATCAGGTCGTCGGCGGTGATCTGGTCAAGGCACGCGGCGGCCGCGTGGCGCTGTTTCCATTGGTGGAAGGGCGCTCCTCCACCAAGATCGTGGAGCGCATGCGGTCGTGACCAAGGCGGCCAAGCCGGAGATCACCTCGCAGGCGCGGGCATGGATGGCACCGGCTCGTTCCAAGACCCGAGTGTTTGAATGCGGCTTCGCTTAGTGCGCATGAAACCAGCATGCGAGAGGGAATACCAGACATCGGCAATGGGGTAGACGAAACCCTGGACGGCGAATTGCTCTTTTTGGAAAAACTGAAATGATTGAACGGCACGAACTTCTCGAAACGCTGCGGACGCTGATGACAAGCCAGGCGCTGCCGCTATGGGCGCGCGAAGGCTGGGATTCGTCGAAGGGCGGTTTCATCGAGCGGCTTGACCCGCAGGGCAGGGCCGATCACCTCGCGCCCCGCCGCGTTCGCGTTCAAGCGCGGCAAATCTATAGTTTCGCCACGGCCGCGCGCGTCGGCTGGTATCCGCCAGGCCGGGACATCGCGATGAAAGGTCTGGAGCATCTCTTGGCCAAAGCCAAGAGTCCCGATGGCCGGCCCGGTTTCGTTCATCTGCTTGATTGCGATGGAAATGTCCTCAACCCGTTGCGCGATGCCTATGACCACGCATTCGTGCTGTTGGCGCTGGCGGCCGCCTATGAACTCAGCGGAGATGCCCGGGTTCGCGAAGAGATAGATTCGCTGGTTGCGTTTTTGGACAGCGGCCTGCGTTCGCCGCACGGCGGCTTTATCGAGGGGATTCCTGCGACATTGCCGCGCCGGCAAAATCCGCAGATGCATTTGTTCGAGGCGATGATCGCGGCGTTCGATGCGACGCATGATCCGGCCTATCAGAATCGCGCGGGCGATCTGTTCGGATTGTTCGTCGCTAGTCTGTACGATGCGCGGCGCGAGGTGCTTGGCGAGTATTTCGAGGAAGACTGGTCGAAGATAGAACCTCTTGTTGTCGAGCCCGGACATCAGGCGGAATGGATCTGGCTCCTCAAAGGCTTTGAGCGGATCACGGGCTGCCCGACCGGACGGTATCGCGCGCAGCTGTTGTCCTCGGCGCTTCGCTATTGCGACGATGTGACGGGCTGCCTGATCGACGAAGGCGATGCCGAGGGCAATGTCCGAAAGTCGACGCGGCGCCTCTGGCCCCAGACGGAGATCGCCAAAGCCTGGATCGCGCAGGCCGAAGCGGGAGAGCAGGGTGCCGCAGACAAAGCATTCGAGGCGCTGGCCCGGCTGCATCGGCACTATCTGAGCCACCCGGTGGTGGGGGGCTGGTACGACCAATTCGATCGCGACAACCGATCGCTGGTTGACACCATCCCGGCATCCTCCTTCTATCACATCGTCTGTGCCATCGCCGAGGCCGAGCGCGTTCTCGCCCCCTTGGCCGGCTGACGTCGCTGCTGTTTGCGATGAAAAGTATCGACCAAAACGTGGGCGGACCGAGCTGGGCCATCAATGGCCGCTTTCTCACCCAGCGCATGACCGGTGTTCAGCGTTACGCGTACGAAATCGTTGCCGCGCTCGATGATCTGCTCGCGCAGAACCGCGATGCCGCTGCCGCTCTCGCGATGCGGTTGGTCTTGCCGCCCGGGGCTCAAGCAACGCCATCCCTTGCAAAGATCCGGATTTGCCAGACCCGCTTTGGGTCGGGGCACGCCTGGGACCAATTTATTCTGCCGCTGCATGCTAGGAGTGGCATGGTCAGCCTTGGCAATTTCGGTCCGGTCCTCGCGCGCAAGCACATCGTTTGCATTCACGATGCCAATACATTCATTCTCCCTGAAAGTTATTCGCGATCGTTCGGTCTGGCTTATCGCACGTTGCTGCCATGGATTGGCAAGCGGGCGCGCAGGGTCGCGACCGTGTCGCGGTTTTCCGCCGATATGCTGGTGAAATACGGCGTATGCCGGCGCGAGAAAATCTTCATCGCGCCCAACGGGCACGAACATGTTCTGCGCTGGGACGCGAAGCGGGCTCAGCTTCCGCTGATCGGTTCGCTGAAGCGCCCCTATGTCCTCTTGTTGGGTAGCAGCGCCAAGCACAAGAACATCGATGTTGTCCTCGAACAGGCGCAGGCCCTCGACGAAGCGGGGCTCGACGTGGTCATTGTCGGCGGCGGGTCAAGCATTTTTGCGGCGGGGGAAACGACGGTCCGGCGGTCCAACGTTCATCATGCCGGCTTTGTCGGCGATGACGAGTTGGCAGCGCTATATGAGAACGCCCTGTGTCTGGTATTCCCTTCCAGGACGGAGGGCTTTGGAATTCCGCCATTGGAGGCGATGACCAAGGGATGCCCGGTCATTTCCTCAAACGCCGCAAGCCTTGTCGAGGTTGGCGGAGATGCGGTCATCTACATCGATCCGGATGACGGTGCGCGATGGCGGGACGCGATCGTCGGCCTTTCGGCCAACGCCGATCTTCACTCGGCTCTGGCCGCGAAAGGCCGGCAAAGAGCGGTGCTGTTTTCCTGGAAGCGCAGCGCCGAGCTTTATCTCGACGAAATCCTGGGTTTGCAATAATTCGGCCAGTCAATGATCCGAAGCGCGAGTTGATTGACCGGTGAAAAAAATTGCTTCACACGAGCGTCCAGACCAGCCACGCGGCAGCAAGCCATATCGTGATGCTGATCGCGAGCGCCAGCGCCCATGGCCATGGTGAAGAATAGTTGAGCGCGGGGCCGTCCGGCGTCTCAGCGACGCCCGCCAGCGCGTAAAAGGGCTTCTCTATACCGCCCGGAGGCAACCACGCGACCGGACATTGATGTTGCATCGTTGACATGGCCGTTCCCTCGCCAAGTAACCGAGAACATCAGGACAACGAACGATTACGGTCCTCCAATGTTCGGATTATGGTTATATTTGTTGATATTTTGGACTGCGGCGCTTGCCTTGATTTCGATCAGATCCATCGGAACGCCTGCAACGGTCGGATTTTTGCATCTCGCATGACATGTTGAATCATCGCGGATTGGTTTCGGACAAGCCGACAGAAAATCCGCCCGCAAGTGAAGCTCTACCGGAGGCACGGAAGCAAATTGATCTTGTGGAAGAAAAGCGAAGATCAAGCCACGCGCAAAGCGGTTGCGCGCGCGACTTTAGAACAATCGTTGGTCGACGCCGTCAAAGCCACTCATCCAGAGTTCGAAGCTTTCGTCGGAGTTATCGTCGCGCGCGTCGTCCCGAGGAATCCGGGAGAGGCCAACTGGACCGTCAAGGGCGTCAAATATGGGAAGGCGGATCGCCACCGAAGCAGCACAGTATTATCGTACTGCGTCGAGCAGGCGCAGCAGGAGTTCGAGGTTTCGGACTGAACGCGTTGCATTGCCGTGCAAATAGAACGGCGGGAACCTCTCGACCCTAACCTTAACCCTTAACATAATACCTGATCGACCGGAAACCCATCCCGACGGGGGCTTGACGCCCTGGAACCCGGATGTTGCAATGCAGTGGTTGCATTGCAACGTTCGGAGTCCCGAGTGAGAGACATCGTCGATCGAGCTTTAGGGATCTACGAACTGACTCGCAAAATGAGCGCGGCGGAAGTGGCTCAATCGCGCGAACGGATTACACGATATATTGATAAGTTGATTTCGGCGGGACAGGACGATCCGCATCAGTTGACCGAATATGCCTGCGCGTACCTCAAGGAGATGCATGAGGGGCCGGACCCGCGCTTCACAGGCTGCTGACTGCACGCTCACTTTGTATCGCGGCCGCGATCGCTCATGCTAACGGCCGGTCCCAGCGGGATCGTCAACTCGTGCAAAGAGGGTACGATCGAAGGTGCTGCTTCGTGGTCGGCCTCCGCCAGTTCTTCCATCAAATATCGCAGACGCGGCGGGAGGTCGTCGCTGATCTGGCGCCGCAAAAGGCCGCTGAGGCGGTCCCCAATTTCATCGCAAATCGCCCGAGCGTGTACGGGATCAATCTGCAGGTTCACGCCAGTCCTCGCCAACATGCGCTACTCAACACGATTTCATTCTTGCTCCCGCTATTTGGCTCACCGCCCGGTTCACAAGCGGTAAAATTGGCTTGACCGTTTTCCGGGCTGGTAAAGGTTAAGTAAAGATTGGCATGGCCGGAATGCCTGATCAGGGCCGGGTTATGGGTCCGCAAGGCCCACGAAGGCTCTGAATCAAGCCGATCCGCCGGCCGCCGGGCCCAGATCTCCGGAGCACAAGGCTCGAGGTCTGGCTTGCTGGACAAAGGCAAGGCGGCCACGCCGGCCGAACGCAACGACCGGAACGGCGGGTGCCGGCTGCACCGGAGGTTCATTCTCGGGGCCAAGAGTTTGCCGGCGGTCTTCCTGATCGCCAGCGCAGCCTCATGGTTTCCGTTCTTGGACCAATCGGCTCATTTGAATCGCCCGTGCAATGTCAAAGTTTCGTGCGTGACGCGTCTCGGCCGTCGCGGACGGGGCGATACGATCGCGAAAGAATCCATGAGCTGACGCGGTTGATGGTGCAGGCTCGGCCGTCATTTCGCAAATTGGCTGACCGCGAATGGCGCTGCTCCAAAGCCAAAACGCGTTGCGACGCAGCATTCAAAATGAGACTGCCGGTCAAGCCGCGCACAGCGAAGTTGCGCGCGCTTGATCCCTCATCAGCTAGCTTCCGCGGAACGATCGTGGGTTGCGCACGCCCGGATCGATATGTGCCAGGCAACGATCTGGCGAACGAGGGAGGAGTTCAATGTTGAAACGCGGTTTGGGACCGGTCGTGCTGAGTACCCTGTTGCTCTCGGGCACGGCGGTTGCTCAGGACAAGATCAAAGTGGGAGTCACCGCCACGCTCGAGGGAACCTATACGGTGCTCGGCGAGGACGGCATACGCGGTTTCCAGACCGCACTGAATACGCTTGGCAAGACTGTCGGCGGCAAGGAGCTCGAATTTGTCATCGCATCCACGGATGCAACGCCTGACTCCGCGATTCGCGCGGTGCGCAAGCTGATCGAGCAGGACAAGGTCCAGATCTTGCTCTCACCATTGTCCGGCGACGAAGGCATCGCGGTCAAGAATTTCGCCAAGACCCATCCTGAACTGACCTTTGTCAACGCCGCTTCCGGCGCCCAGGAAACGACTTACGTCGACCCGGCCCCGAATTTCTTCCGCTACAACATGGACGGCGCCCAATGGCAGGTCGGCCTTGGCAAATACGCCTATGAAACCAAGGGCTATCGAAAGATCGCGACCATCGGCGAGGACTATTCGTTCATCTATACCCAGGTGTTCGGATTGGTGCTGGAGTTCTGTGGAGCAGGGGGACAGGTCACCAACCGGCAATGGGTTCCGCTCGGCACCAAGGATTTTGCCTCCGTCATCGCCGCGCTGCCGGACGACGTCGATGCGATCTATCTCGGGCTCGGCGGCGCCGACGCCGTCAATTTCCTCAACCAGTATCAGCAGGCCGGCGGCAAGGCGCACCTGATGGGCGGGTCCATCATGGTCGACCAGACCATCCTGTCCGCCAAAGGCAACGCCAAGAACGCGCTGCTCGGGACCCTCGCGGCGAGCGGCCAGGCCGATACCTGGGAGGATCCGGGCTGGCAGAAATTCGTCAAGGCGTATCAGGACGCGTTCCCGCCGAACAAGCGGTTCCCGAGCCCCTCGCTGCTCGCCACCAACTACTACAACTCGACCAGTGCGCTGATCCTGGGCTTGCGACAGGTCAATGGCGACCTCAGCAACGACCAGGCCAAGCTCAAGGACGCGCTGGCCAAGATCGAGCTCGACGCTCCCAACGGCAAGATCAAGCTCGACGCCAATCGGCAGGCGATCGGCACCAATTTCGTCACCGAAGTGGTGGACGACGGCAAGGGCGCGCTGTTCAGCAAGGTCGTGAAGGTCATCCCCAACGTGAACCAGACCTTGGGCTACGATCCGGCCGTATTCGCCAAGATCGGCTTGCCGGGCCGAACCATCCCGGAGTGCAGGAAGTACTGAGTTTCTTTCGCACTTGCGAGCAGCGGTCGATGCACCGGGGCACCCATTGCCCCGGTGGCTGCTCTCGGCTCTTGCATTCTCGTCACGGATAATGAACGCTGGCGCCTGTCTTCCGAAATTGATGATCCATCGCAGCATCTCTTTGTAAGAATTTCGGAAGGCCGAGAAAAATCGACAATCTGAGTGCCGCCCCTTTTCGATTCGGATATCTGAGCGAACGCCGCGAGCGGCGCCGGAATTTCCGATCGAAGGGGTGAGGCGAAAGACAAGAACATCCCGCGGGGAGGGAGGCATGAGCAGGGCGCTCGCCGTCTTCCACGGCCGGTTCGGTCGCGCGACGGTCTATCAGTTGAACCGTCCCTTCAACGTGCATGCGCATCGCGAGGGCCATCTGATCTTCCATGTCGGCGGAACGCCCGCTTCCATCGACGTTTGCGAGCAGCGCTGGCTTCTCGCCGAGGACTCCATCGTCGCGGTCAATCCGTGGGAGCCGCACAATTTCTTGCCCGCCGATTTGGCCGACGGTGCGGTCTTCTTCGTGCTCTACGTCAACGCGGAATGGTTTGCCCCGGATGCCGCGAGCGGCCATAGCTTGCGCTTCGGCCGCACGCATTTCAAACGGACGCCCACGCTCGACAAACAGATTCGTCGGACCGCTGCGCTGGTCTGCGGCGCGCCGTCGCTGAGCAGCCTCGATTGCGAATTGAGGCACCTGATCGATATCTGCTACGATGAAAGCTGGCAGAAATGTGAGGCGGGACACGAAGCGCGCATCGCCGCCGCCGTCACCGACTTTCGCGTGCGCAAATCCATCAAGCTGATGTCGGAAAGCCCGGGTGCAGAGATTGAACTGGATTCGATCGCGCGGGCCTCCGGCCTGTCGCGTCCGCATTTCTACCGGCTGTTCCGCACCCAGACCGGCCTCACCCCGCACCTCTATTTGAATACGTTGATCATGGAGCAGGCGCTCGACGCCCTGGTGACCACGGAAGCGCCGATCGCCGACATCGGCTTCGATCTCGGCTTCTCCTCGCAGAGCGGCTTCACGCGCTTTTTCGCGGCCAATGTCGGGATGGCGCCCACCGATTATCGCCGGGCCGCCAAGGTCTTGCGTCCCTAGAGCATGATCCGAAAAAGCCTGCCGCGCGCTTGACGCGGGGTGGGGACCGGTTTTCCGCACAAAATCATGCTCAAGCGATGTTGCGCCGCCGCGCGAAAAGATACTGACGATCAAGTGCTCACCTTGTGACGCCGTTAGGATGCAGAAAAACGCGGTCCAAAAACGGCCGCGGCGCTCGGGAGGAAAGGCATGGCGACGGCGGAAAGTGCCGCGAACGCTCGGGTATTGGATTCGTGCCTGACGGGTGATCGAAGGGCCGTACCGGCGGCCAGGCGGCGCACGTGACACGCTTCATCGAACGCCACCCGGCATGGGCGTTGATTGTCCTGATCGCGATCGCGCTACTGCTCTGGCTGATCCTTGCGGTCTGGCCGTCGGGGCTCGAGGACGCGATCGGCAAGAAGAAGGTTTTCCTCAACGCGGTCTTCAACGGGGTCACGCTCGGCGGCCTCTACTTCCTGGTGGCAAGCGGGTTCACGCTCATTTTCGGCCTGATGCGCAATGTCAACCTGGCGCACGGCTCGCTCTATCTGTTCGGCGGCTATGTCGGTTACGGCATCAGCGCCGAGACCGGTTCCTGGATCCTGAGTTTCGTCGTTGCCTTTCTCGCCGTGGCGCTGGTCGGCGTGGTCCTGCAGATCGTGGTCTTCCGCCGCATGGAGGGGCAGGACCTGCGCCAGACGATGGTGACGATCGGGCTGTCGATCGTCTTCGCCGACCTGATGCTTTGGGCGTTCGGCGGTGACTTCTATCAGATCCAGACGCCGAACTGGCTGGTCGGGCCGGTTGAATTGCCGTTCGTGACGGCGGTCAAATCATCAGGCGAAGCCGTCTATCTGCAATATCCGCTGGTGCGGCTCGTGATCTTCGCCGCATCTGTGGTCATTGGCGCGGTGATGTGGCTCGCGCTCAATCGCACGCGCGTCGGCATGATCGTGCGTGCCGGCGTGGACGATCGCGACATCCTGGCCGCCACCGGCGTGCACATCCAGATCGTCTTCGTTCTCGTCTTCGCGCTCGGTGCCGGGCTTGCCGGCATCGCCGGCGTCGTCGGCGGCACCTTTCAGTCGATCTCGCCCGGCGAGGACACGCGCTTTCTGCTCGCTTCCCTCGTGGTCGTCATCGTCGGCGGCATGGGGTCGATCCCGGGCGCCGCGTTGGGGGCGCTGATCATCGGCCTCGCCGAGCAGCTCGGCTCCGTCTACATCCCGACCTATGCGATCGTGGTGACTTTCCTCATCATGGTGCTGGTGCTAGCGCTCCGGCCCCAGGGCCTGTTGGCGAGGCGATGACATGTCGTTGACCGAGCGCGCCCATCTTCACACGAGACCGCCGGCCGCGGTGGCGCAGGGTCCGGCGATCAAGACCTGGCCGATCAAGACTTGGCTGGAGTTTGACAATCCGGCCGCCTGGATCGTCGCGGCGGTCCTCTTGATCATGCCGCTGATCGCCAACGGCTTCTTCCTGATCGAGATCTTCGGCACGACGCTGATCCTCGGAGTCATCGCGCTCAGCCTGATGTTCCTGGCGGGATATGGCGGCACGGTCAGCCTGATGCAGCTCACTGTCGCAGGCTTCGCCGGCTATATGTACGCGGTCTTCGGCGTGAGCGGCAGCGCCAATATCAGCCTCGGCTGGCCCTGGTGGCTCGCCACGCCGATGGCGCTTGCGCTCGCAACAATCTTCGGCACGCTCGGTGGCGCGCTGGCGGTCCGCACCGAAGGCATCTACACCATCATGATCACGCTCGCGATCGGGGCCGCGTTCTTCTACTTCACCAACCAGAACTGGGCGATCTTCAACGGCCATACCGGCATCAACACGATCGCCACGCCGCATTTTTTGGGCATCGACTGGCGGTCCGATATCCCGTTCTACTACGTGACGCTCGCGGTCGCGGCGATCTGCTATTTCGCCGTGCTCTATCTCTCTCGCGCACCGTTCGGCCTCGCGCTGCAGGGAGTTCGCGACAATCCGCGCCGGATGGCCGCACTCGGATTCAATGTCAACGCGCATCGCGTCGCTGCCTACGCATTCGCGGCCTTGATCGCGTCGCTGGCCGGAATTCTGCAGGTCTGGAACTACCGGCAGATCTCTCCCGGTTCGGTAGCGGTCGAGCGGGCCATCGACATCTTGATCATCGCCGTCGTCGGCGGCATCACCCGGCCGGTCGGTCCCTTCATCGGCGCGTTCATTTTCGTCATGCTGCGCACCTTTGCGCTCGACTTTCTCGTCAGGCTCGGGCTGGACGGCAACCGCTTTCGTCTGTTGATCGGGATCGGATTTCTCGCCATCGTGTTCTGGTCGTCTGATGGCGTGGTCGGCCTCTGGGAGCGCTGGCGCCGCCGCGGCGAGGCCGCCGGCACCAGTTCGGGCGGAGGTCGCAGCCATGGATAGCGTCGCCGAGCGCATTTCAGTGATCGGCGCGGGCGCGGCACTGGAACTGCGCGGCGTGACGCGGATGTTCGGCGCACTTGCGGCGCTGACCGACGTCACCATTACGGTGCGACCGGGCGAGCGCCGGGCCGTGCTCGGCTCCAACGGCGCCGGCAAGACAACACTGTTCAATTGCGTCACCGGCGACTTTCCACCGTCGTCCGGCACGATTCGCTTCTTCGGTGAGGACATCACGAACTTCCCGCCTTATGAGCGGATTCGCCGCGGCTTGCGCCGCACCTACCAGATCTCCGCGCTGTTTCCCGGCCTGACCGTGCAGGACAATGTTTATCTGGCCTGCCGCGGTGTTTCGCGCGGGCGCTTCTCCTTGTTGCGTCCCGGTCCGAACGACGCGCTGATGCATGCGACGGACATGCTGATCCAGGCCGTGCATCTGACACCCGTGAAAGACCGGCGCGTTGCCGAACTCGCACATGGCCAGCAGCGGCAGCTCGAAATCGCGCTCGCATTGGCCGGCGCGCCGCGCTTCGTCCTGTTCGACGAGCCGGCGGCCGGACTGTCGCCCGCGGAGCGGCGCGAACTGATCGAAATCCTGACGTCGCTGCCCGCGCATATCGGATACATCATCATCGAGCACGACATGGACGTCGCACTGCGGGTCGTCGAAAGCGTCACGATGATGCACAACGGCCGCGTCTTCAAGGAAGGCCTGCCGCAGGAGATCGAGTCCGATCCGGAAGTTCAGGAGCTTTATCTCGGAGGCGGACATGAGTGACGTCCGCCGCGCTGCGCCTGCCCTCGAAGTCAGGGGCCTCGACGTCTACTACGGCCATTCGCACGCGCTGCAGGGCGTGGACCTGACGCTGGATTCGGGCGTGTTCTCGGTGGTCGGCCGCAACGGCATGGGCAAGACCACATTGTGCAAGACCATCATGGGGCTGTTGCGCTCAAGCGGCGGGTCGGTGCGCGTTCGTGGTGAGGATATCACCCGTGTCAATCCGGCGCGCATCGCGCGGCTTGGTGTCGGCTACGTTCCGCAAGGGAGGCGATTGTGGCGCTCGCTCAGCGTCGACGAGCATTTGCGGCTGACCGCCGGGATACGCCGTGGGCCGTGGACTGTCGAGCGCATCTATGAGACCTTTCCCCGCCTTGCCGAGCGCAAGAACAATGGCGGCGGCCAGCTCTCCGGCGGCGAGCAGCAGATGCTCGCGATCTCCCGCGCGTTGCTCACCAATCCGCATCTTCTGATCATGGATGAACCGACCGAAGGGTTGGCGCCGGTGATTGTCGCCCAGGTCGAACACATGCTGGCGCGCCTCGGCCAGGACGGCGACATGTCCGTGCTCCTGATCGAGCAGAACATCGGGGTGGCGACGGCCATTTCGAAAAGCGTCGCGATCATGGTCAACGGACGGATCAATCGCATCATCGACTCGGCGCGGCTCGCCGCGGACCGGGAGTTGCAGCAGCGTCTGCTTGGCGTCGGGCTCCATGCGGAGATTGACGCCGACGTCGAGACACCCGTGGCCAAAGCCGAGGCGGAAGCGAGCGGTGCGTTGCAGCGCCCGCGGAGTAGGGCGCCGATCCGGCTCTACATCTCCAATCCCGTCTTGCCGACGCGCTGGTCGCAGCCTGTACCCATTGCGCGGATCGAGGCCGCCGCGCGGACGCTGTCGACGGGGATCACGCGCCTCGAAGAGGCCGCAAGGCAACGCCGCGAGCCCAGCCCGCCGCAGTCGTCTGGCCCACCGGTCGTGCTGGTCGTCGGCACGCTCGACACCAAAGGCGCGGAGCTGCGTTTCATCCGCGATATCATCGCCGCGAGCGGGCTCCGCACGCGGCTCGTCGACGTCTCGACCAGCGGCAAGCTCTCGACATGCGACGTCTCCGCCCAGGAAATCGCGCTGAACCACGGCCGTGGCGGAACGGGCGTGTTCGGCTCCGACCGCGGCGCCTCGGTCACCGCCATGGCCGACGCATTCGCGAATTGGCTGCGCCGCCAGGGCAATATCGCGGGCGTCATCTCGGCGGGCGGCTCGGGTGGCGCATCGCTGGTCGCGCCCGCGATGCGCAACCTTGCCGTGGGCGTTCCGAAGCTCATCATCTCGTCGGTCGCCTCGGGCGATGTCGGGCCCTATGTCGGCCCTGCCGACATTACGATGATGTATTCGGTCACCGATGTGCAGGGCCTTAATTCGATCTCGCGCACGGTGCTCGCAAACGGTGCCAACGCGTTGATCGGCATGGTGAAGGCGCGCCTCGACGAGCGCACGGCCAATGCGCGTGATGCAAGCGCCGGCCTGCCGGCGATCGGCATCACCATGTTCGGCGTGACGACGCCCGCGGTGCAGAAGATCTCTGCTGACTTGCGCGATGATTTCGAATGTCTCGTCTTCCATGCCACCGGCGTCGGGGGCCGGTCCATGGAAAAGCTTGTCGACTCCGGCCTATTGGCCGGTGTTATCGATCTCACGACGACCGAAGTCTGCGATCTCCTGATGGGAGGCGTGTTTCCCGCTACCGAAGACCGCTTCGGCGCCATCATCCGAAGCCGTGTGCCCTATGTCGGCTCCGTCGGAGCGCTCGACATGGTCAATTTCGGCAAGCCCGAGACCATCCCTGAGCGCTACCGCCAGCGCAAATTTCATGTCCACAATCCTCAGGTGACGCTGATGCGCACGACGCCGGACGAGAACGACCGCATGGGCCGCTGGATCGGCGAGCGGCTCAACCGGATGGACGGGCCGGTGCGCTTCTTTCTGCCGGAAGGTGGCGTATCCGCGCTCGACGCGCCAGGCCAGCCCTTCTGGGACCCTGAGGCGGACGCGGCGTTGTTTCTCGCGCTCGAACGGACGGTGCGCCGGACCAGCAACCGCCAGCTCATCCGCGTCAGGCGAAACATCAACGAAGTTGAATTTGCATTCGCGATCGTCAACGCGCTCCGGCCCTTGATCGGACGCCCGGGGGCGCGCCGGAGATTGGCGAGGTGACCCATGGCCCGCTTTGAACGCGCTGCTCTTTTGAGGAAATTTCGCGCCATGGCCGCGAAGGGCGAGCCGATTGTCGGTGGCGGCGCCGGCACTGGATTGTCGGCAAAGTGCGAGGAGGCGGGTGGCGTCGATCTGATCGTCATCTACAATTCCGGCCGCTATCGCATGGCCGGCCGCGGCTCGCTCGCGGGACTGATGCCCTACGGCGACGCCAACGCGATCGTCCTGGAGATGGCCGGTGAAGTCCTGCCCGTCGTCACCAGGACGCCCGTTCTGGCCGGCGTCAACGGCACCGATCCTTTCCGCGACATGGATGGTTTCCTGGACCAGTTGAAGGCGCTGGGGTTCGCGGGCGTGCAGAACTTTCCGACGGTCGGGCTGATCGACGGCGTCTTCCGCGCCAATCTCGAAGAGACCGGCATGTCCTATGCGCTGGAGATCGACATGATCGCCAAAGCGCGTGAGAAGGACATGCTGACGACTCCCTATGTTTTCAGCGAAGCGGAAGCCGCTGCGATGGCGATCGCAGGCGCCGACATCATCGTCTGCCATCTCGGCCTCACCACCGGTGGCGCGATTGGCGCCCACACCGCGCTGAAGCTCGAAGACTGTCCGGCGCGGATCGACGCGTGGGCTGCGGCAGCGCTCGGCGTCAACCCGGAGATTCTGGTTCTCGCCCATGGCGGTCCGATCGCGGAGCCCGCCGATGCCGATTTCATCATGAAACATACCCGCAAATGCCACGGCTTCTACGGCGCCTCCTCGATGGAGCGGCTGCCGGTGGAGCGGGCGCTCACGGAACAGGTCCGCAAATTCAAGGCGATCGGCGCGCGCTAGCGCCGAGACCAAGGGAGAGAGAAGATGTCAGGGATTTTGTTCGGCGAATTGATCCTCTGGCTGATCGTCGCGATCGTTGTGATCGTGGTTGCCGTCTACATCGTGAACTGGCTCTATCACCGGTCGTCGAAAGAGGTCTCCTTCGTGCGCACCGGCTTCCTCGGCGAGCGGGTCGTGATCAACGGCGGCGCCTTCGTGCTGCCGTTCATTCACGACTATACGCCCGTCAACATGAACGTGCTGCCGATGGGGATCGTGCGCGCCAAGCAGGACGCCGTGATCACGCGCGACCGCATGCGTATCGATATCGAGGCCGATTTCTACGTCCGCGTGCAGCAGACGCGCGAGGCCGTCGCAATCGCCGCCGCGACGCTCGGCCGCCGCACGCTCGAGCCGGAGCAGCTTCACGCCTTGCTGTCCGGCAAGTTCGTCTCCGCCATCCGCTCGGTTGCGGCCGAAATGACCATGGAACAGATGCATGAGCAGCGCGGCGAATATGTCGCGCGCGTCAAGGCGGCCGCCGCCGAGGCGCTGGCCCAGAACGGGCTTGAACTCGAATCGGTCGCGATCACCGATCTCGACCAGACCGATCTGGAATATTTCAATCCGTCAAACCGGTTCGACGCCGAAGGTTTGACCCGCCTGATGGAGGACATTGAAGCCAGGCGCAAGCTGCGCAACGACATCGAACAGGATTCGATGATCAAGATCCGCTCCCGCAATCTCGAAGCAGAGCGCCAGGCGCTCGAAATCGAGCGCGAGAGCGAGACGGCCCGCCTCGAACAGGAGCGTGACATCGAGATGCGGCGGGCCCTGCAGCGCACGGAAGTGGCGCGCGAGCGCGCCTTGCGCGAGACCGAGGCCGAACAGGCGCAGATTGCCGCCCGCGAGACGATCGAGAAGGCACGCATCGCCAACGAGCAAGCCATTGCCGAAGCCCGCATTGCCTCCGAGCGTGAGACACGGCAGAGGGAAATCGAGCGCACCCGCGCGGTCGAGGAAAAGGAACTGCTCGCTCGCGAGGAAATCGAAAAGGCGCGGATCGCCAATCAGCGTTCAATCGATACCGCCCGGATCGCTTCGGAACGCGACGTTCGCCAGCGTGACATCGAGCGGACCCGGACCGTGGAGGAAGCCGAAATCGCGGCGCGCGAGGCCGTCGAGAAGGCACGCATCCAGCAGGATCGCACCATCACCGACGCGCGGATCGCGAATGAAGAGGAGACGAGGCGGCGCGAGATCGAACGCACCCGCGCGATCGAGGAGACGGAAATCGCCGCGCGCGAGGCGACGGAGAAGGCCCGTATCGCCCAGACCACCATCGTGAATGTCGAACGCATCGCTTCCGACGAACGCACCCGCGCGCTGGAGATCCAGCAGGTCCGTGCCATCCAGGAGGCGGAGATCGAGGCGCAGAAGTCCGTGGAAGCTGCGCGCATCGCGCGCGAGCGCACCCTGTCGGCCGAGCGGATCAGCTCTGAGCACGCCACGCGCAAGCTTGAGATCGAGCGCAACCAGGCGCTCGAAGTCGCCGGGATCACCGCCCGCGAGGCGACCGAAGCCAGCCGCATCGCCCAGGAGGAGCGGGTTCGCGCACTCGAAATCGCGCGCAACCGCGCCGTGGAGGAAGCTGACATCGCCTCGCGCGAGGCGATCGAGGCGGCGCGCATCGCGCAGGAGAAGGCGGTCGCGGCCCAGCGCATCCGCGCCGACAAGGAAACCCGGGGGCTCGAGATCGATCGTTCGGAATCGATCGAGGCGGCGGAGCTGAAGCGGCGCGAAGCCATCGAGCGTCGCCGGATCGATGTCGAACTGGCGCTCGAAGCCGAGCGTATTGCGTCGTCGAAGACTCGCGAGGTGCTCAACATCGACCAGAAGAAGGCGGTCGAACTCGCCGACGAAGTGCGCGTGATCGAGCTTGCCGCCAAGCGGTCCGAGCGCATCGACGCCGATCGCCGGGTCAGGGAGGCGGAGATCACCGCGCGCAAGGAAATCGAGACCGCCGACGTGTCGCGCGAGCAGGCGCTTGAGACGGCACGGCTGGAACGCCGCCGCGCCCTCGAACAGCTCGAGGTCGCGCGTGTCCAATCGCTCCAGGAGGCCGAAATCGCTTCCCGCGAGGAGGTCGAGCGCGCCCGCATCGCCTCCGACCGCGGCCTCGACGAGGCGCGGATCGGCCGCGAGCGCGATCTGCGCAAGCTGGAGGTCAACCGCGAGAAGGACGTTGAAACGGCGCTCATGGAGAAGGCGATAGCGCTGCATCAGAAATCGCTGGAGGAATCGGCAGCCAAGGCGCTGGCGGAGGGCGCGCGGATGCAGGCGATCGAGGCGACGGAGCGCGTCGTCACCGTGCGCGAAAGCGAGATCGCCAAGCGGCGGAAGACCGTCGAAGTGCTGCTCGCCGAGAAGCAGGCCGAGGAAACGCGTATTGCGGCCGAGGCCGAGCGCGTGCGGGCGGCGGTCGAGGCCGAGGGGCAGCGGATGCTAAATGAGGCGGAGAACGTGCTCACCGATCAGGCGCGCTACTCGCTGTTCCGCCGCAAGCTGCTTGACCGTATCGAGGGCATCGTGCGCGAAAGCGTCAAGCCGATGGAAAAGATCGAGGGCATCCGTATCCTTCAGGTCGACGGCCTCAACGGCAGTGGAGGCGGCAATGGCGGCGGCCGCAGCGCCACCGACGAGGTGATCGACTCGGCGCTGCGCTATCGCGTGCAGGCTCCGCTGATCGATTCGATTCTTGCAGATATTGGCGTCGAGGGCGGCAGCCTCGCCAAGATGCCGGGGTTGATCCGTGAAGCCCGCGACATGCAGGGTCTCAAGGAGCAGGCCTCACGCAAGCAAGCTGACGCAAAGCCTGGTACGGCTCAAGGCTCCGCCGGCGAGCCGCCGGCCGAGCGCGGACCGAAGAAGAAGGGCTGACGCGCCATGGCCCGGGTCTACGTGTCGACCGTCGTGAACGCGCGCAATGATCGCGTCTGGGCACGCGTGCGCGATTTCAACGGCCTGCCGAACTGGCACCCGGCGATCGCGGAGAGCCGTATCGAGGGCGGCGAGCCCGCGGACAAGATTGGATGCGTGCGGGATTTTCGGCTGCGCAACGGCGACCGGATTCGCGAAAAACTACTCGGACTGTCCGACTATGACATGTTCTGCACCTATTCGATTCTAGAGTCGCCGATGGGCGTGGAGAACTATGTCGCCACACTCCGGCTCACCCCGGTGACCGATGGCGATCATACCTTTCTCGAATGGACCGCCGAGTTCGATTGCCCGCCCGAGCGGGAAACCGAACTCGTCAACAATATTGGCGGCGGTGTGTTTCAGGGCGGCTTCGACGCGCTGAAGCGCGCCTTTGGAGGCTAGCGTGCCGCACATCGTCAAAAGCACCATCGTCGATGCGCCGACGGGCGCGGTCTGGGACGTGCTGCGCGATTTCAACGGTCACGACCGCTGGCACCCCGCGGTCGCGAGCTCCACGATCGAACGCGTGCAGCCCTCCGACAAGATCGGCTGCGTGCGCCGCTTCAAGCTGAAGGACGGCTTGGAACTCCGCGAACAACTGCTCGCGCTCTCCGATCTCGAACAGACGTTCAGCTACTGCCTGCTCGATACGCCGATCCCGATGTTCAACTACGTGGCCCATGTCCGGCTGCTGCCGGTGACCGACGGCGACCGTACCTTCTGGCATTGGGAATCGAGATTCACCACGCGCCCCGAAGATACCGATGGCATCACGCGGATGGTTGCTGAACAAATCTATCAAGCCGGGTTCGATGCGATTCGCCGGCATTTGCAGGAGGCCGCATGACGCGGGAGGCGACATCATGCCGGTGACCGTAAGAACCTTTGCGACCTCGAACGAGGCGGCAGCGGCGCTATCGTCCGACCGTGGCGCGCGCTATCTCGGCGGCGGAACGCTCGTGATGCGCGCCCTCAATGAGGGCGACATCTCGATCTCGACCGTGGTGCGCGCGACCGACCGCGCCTTGACGCATGTCGACGTTTCGGGGGCGCGTGTCGTGATCGGAGCGGGCGTGACATTCGCGAGGATCCTGGCCGAACGCGATCTCGCCTTCCTGCAGGCGCCGGCCCGATCGATCGGCGGCCCGGCGGTGCGCAACATGGGCACGGTGGGCGGCAATCTGTTCGCGCCGAGCCCCTATGGCGACTTCACCGTCGCGCTGCTGGCGCTCGACGCCGTGGTTTCAGTGCAGAGCGGGTTCGGCGCCCGCGACGTGCCGATCGAGGAATTTCTGCAGTCGCGGGAGCGGCAGAGCGGCGCGCTCGTGCTCTCGATCTCCTGTCAAAGGCCGGCCAGCGCGGACGCGTTCCGCTACCGCAAGGTCGCACGCATCAAGCCGAAGGGCGGATCCGTCATCACGCTTGCCGCGCATCTGCCGATGAGCAGTGGGCGTATCTCGGGTGCCCGCATCGCGCTCGGCTCGATGGCGCCGACGCAGATGCGCGCCAAGGCCGCCGAGCGCGCGCTCGAAGGACGTTCGCTCGACGCCGCGAGCATCGGCGCCGCAGCCGCGGCCGCTGCCGAAGGTACGTCGCCCTCCGACACCGCGCTCGCCAGCGCTTGGTATCGCCGCGAAATCGTCGGCGTGCACCTACGGCGGCTGTTGTCCGGCCAGGAGTAGCATCGCTATGCCCAAAACCGCCCTGCAGTTCCGCCATAACGGCCGCGACGTTGCGATCTTCGTCGACGGCGGCGTCAACCTTCTTGTGGCACTGCGCGAATCGATCGGCGATATGACGCCCAAATTCGGTTGCGGGCAGGGCGGTTGCGGCGCCTGCTCCGTGCTGATCGATGGCGAGATTCATCTGTCCTGCCTGACGCTGGCCGAGACGGTGGCGGGACGAAGCGTCGAGACGCTCGACGGGATAAAAGAAGGTCCCAACCTGCACCCGCTGCAGCGCGCCTTCGCGGAGAATTTCGCTGCGCAGTGCGGCTATTGTACGCCGGGCATGCTGATGGCGGCGAAGGCACTGCTCGACCGCAATCCGCAGCCGACCCGCGCCGAAGTCGTCGAAGCGATCTCGGGCAATATCTGCCGCTGCACCGGTTACGAACCGATCATCAACGCCGTGCTCGCCGTGGCCTCCGGGTCGCGCGCCCGCGCTTGAAGGAAACCGCCATGCTGGAATTGCGCAAGGATATCTTCGCCGACGAGCGCGACGACGATCTGAAGGAAATCGGAAAAGGAACGCAGCGGCAGGACATGCTCGGACATGTCACGGGCACGTCGACCTATTTCGACGACCACAAATTGCAGGGCATGTTGCATTTGAAGGTGCTGCGGAGCGCACATTCGCACGCGCGGCTGCGCCGCATCGACACCGCCGAAGCGGAACATTCGCCGGGCGTGCGGCGCATCATTCGCGGCGCAGATGTGCCGCGCAATCTCAATACGCTGCTCAGCCTCATCAATTTCGGCAAGGACGACGAGCCATCGCTCGCGGTCGACAAGGTGCGCTACAAGGGCGAGCCGATCGTCGCGGTTGTCGCCGACAGCCCGCGCGAGGCCTATGAGGCTATGGCGAAGGTACGCGTCGACTACGAGTCGCTGCCCGCCGTGTTCGACGTCGAAGAGGCCTTGAAGCCCGGCGCGCCGGTGGTCAACGAGACCTATCCGAAAAACACGTTCACCTATCACGGCATCTACGATCATCAGAAGCTGCGCTTCGGCGATGTCGAACGCGGTTTCGCCGAGGCGGATCATGTGCTCGAACAGCGCTACCAGATGTCGCCGATCGAGCATGCGCCGACCGAGACTAACGGCTCGATCGCCGCGCCCGACACCAACGGGCGCTACGTCGTTTACACGTCGACGCAAGCCCTGTTCTTCTCGCTCGACACCTGCGCCAAGATCCTCGACGTGCCGTCCAACACCTTCCACTTCATCGGCGGCACGGTGGGCGGCGGGTTTGGCGGCAAGGTCGACACCCTCACCGAGCCGCTCGCCATTCTCGGCGCGATGCTGACCGGGCGGCCCGTGCGCTACGTGCTCGGCCGCGAGGAGGAGATGCAATATGGCCCGCCGCGGGGCGCCGAACGCATCTATGTCAAGGACGGCGTGATGCGCGACGGGCGCATCGTCGCGCGCAAGATCCGGGCCTATTTCGACAGCGGCGCCTATACGCGTCTTTCAAGCTACGCCGTCGTCAAATGCGCCGCGCATCTGCCGGGTCCGTATACGATTCCGAACGTCTATGGCGACATCTACTGCGTGTTCACCAATCGCACGCCGGCCACCGCGATGCGCGGCTTTGGCGTTACCGGGATGGACTTTGCGCTCGAATGCCAGATGGACAAGCTCGCGCATCTTGTCGGCATCGACCCGATGGAGTTTCGCATTATCAACGCCTATCGCGACGGCGACATGAAGGCGCACCGGCGCGAAGCCAAGAACACCGCGCTGATCGAATGTGTCCAGGTCGCCGCCGAAAAGGCCAAGTGGCCGATGCGCGAGGAGTTCAAGCGGATGTCGTCGCGTAAGGATGGCGGCGGCAGCCGTGCGGCCGTGCCGCCGACGCCGCGCGAGCAGGGCGCGCCGCGCGTCGCCGCCGCGCAGCAGCGCACGAGCTACGATCGCGCGTCTCAGACGCCTGTTCATGAACCACACACGGCGCCAACACCTCCGCCGTCACCCGCACCGCCGCATGGCGCCACCCGTTTTTCCTCCGTCTTCGGCACCAGGAGGCGCTGACATGGCCAGGCATCGCGGACGCGGCATCGCCTCGATCAACTATCCCATCGGCATGAATCTCGGCGGCGATCCCAGCCAGGCGCTGGTTCATTCCAACCCGAGCGGCAAGTTCACGGTCTCGCTGTCGTCGATCGACCTCGGCCAGGGCATGAAGTCGGTAACGCGGCAGATCTGCGCGGAGACGCTCGGCGTGCCGGTCGAGGACGTCTATGTCGACACCGCGGATTCGGATACCGGACCGCATTGCATGGGCTCGTTTGCCTCGCGCGGCACCCACCGCGTCGGCAACGCGGTGATGGCGGCGGCGAAGGAAGCGCGCGGCGTCATGATGGAAGCCGCCGCCGAGGAGCTGGAAGTCAACGCCGCCGACCTCGAGACCGACGGGCGCGGCAATATTCACGTCAAGGGCGCGCCGCACCGGTCGATCTCGACCAAGGACGTCGCCATCGCCGCCCAGTTCAAGCAGGGCAAGACGATCTCGGGGCGCGGCATCTTTCTGGTGCCGCTGTCCGACGTCGACCCCGAGACCGGCGAAATGTCACCCGCGACATGTTACGCGCATGCGTGTCTCGTGGCCGAGGTCGAGGTCGACGACGAGACCGGCGAAGTCGCGATGGTGCGGATGGATAGCGCGTATGAGCTCGGGCGCGCGCTCAATCCGCGGCTGGTCGAGCAGCAGCTTGTCGGCGGCGCCTGGATGGGCATCAGCCACGCGCTCTATGAAACGCCCGAGCCTTATTACCCCGATCCGAGCTACGGCCCGCGCGACTTCGTCGAATATCTGATGCCCGGGCCGGGCGACATCTGCCCGCACGATATCGCGGTTTTGGAACGGCCGGCGGCCGATGGGCCGTTCGGCGCCAAGGGACCGGGCGAGATGTGCGCCAATCCGGCGCTGCCCGCGGTCGCCAACGCCATCTTCAACGCCGTCGGCGTGCGCGTGGATGAATTGCCGATCACGCCGGAAAAAGTCCTGCGCGCGATCAAGGCCCAGGGCGGCGCGCGGCCGCAGCCGCGGCGGTGAGGTTCGCTTGATGGCGGTCCGCGGCAACATCGTTGGCATCGATAGTCCCGAGGCGCTGGAGAAGGCGTTGCGCTCCGCCTACTACCTCGCGGACGAGGGTGTGGCGACCGCCGCCTATCTCGCACTCGCGCTCGGCAAGCCGCTTCTGTTGGAGGGCGCGCCGGGTGTCGGCAAGACCGAGGCCGCCAAGGCGATCGCCGCCGTGCTCGGCCGCCGGCTGATCCGCCTGCAATGCTATGAGGGGGTCGACGCGGCCGCCGCGTTGTACGAGTGGAACTATCCGCGCCAGATGCTGGCGATCCGCCAGGCGGGTGAGGAGAGTATCGACATCTATGGCGAGACGTTCCTGATCGAGCGGCCGATGCTTGCGGTCCTGCGCGCGCCGGATTCGACCGTGCTATTGATCGACGAAATCGACCGCGCCGATCAGGAGTTCGAAGCCTTCCTGCTCGAATTCCTGTCCGACTTCCAGATTTCCATCCCCGAGCGTGGCACCGTGCGCGCCGCGGAGCGGCCGGTCGTGGTGCTGACGTCGAACCGCACCCGCGATCTGCATGAAGCGCTGCGCCGCCGCTGTGTCTATCACTGGATCGACTATCCCTCGGCCGAGCGCGAGGCGCGCATCATCATGATGCGGGCTTCGAGCGTCGCGGAATCGACGGCGCGCGCCGTCGTCGCCGCCGTCGGCAGGCTGAGGCGCGAGCCGCTGACCAAGGCGCCGGGCATTGCGGAGGCGGTGGATTGGGCGGAGGCCGCGACGCTGTTGCACAAGGGCGGTGTGCGGTGGCCGGATGCGTTCAAGCGATCGATCGGCGTCGCGCTCAAGGACGAGGAAGACCTGACTTTCATCTCCGGCCGGCTCGACGCCCTTCTCGCGGAGGCCGCGGCATGAGCGATGAATCCCGGTTGCCGCGCGCGGCACACGTCTTCGTCTCCTTTGCCGCACTGTTGCGCGTCAACGGATTTGCCATCGCGCCGGAACAGACGACTACATTTCTGGCGGCGATCGAATTGCTCGGGCCGCGCAGCCTCGAAGACATCCGCCAGGCCGGATTGGCGACGCTGGCTACGCCGCCCGAGCGGCGTGCGACCTATGACCGGCTGTTCGACATCCATTTCCGCGGCGGCGAGGAGCTTGATCGCTCCGAGGCCGATGATGATGAGATTCTGCGTCTGCAGGATGAAGGGCGCGGAGAAGACGAAACGTTGCTTGCCGATGAAGCCAACGAGTCCGGTCTCGCCGCCGCGCGCGCGGAGGCGCTGGTCGAGCGCCGTTTCGCCGCGAGTACGACTGGCGATGCCTTGCGCCGCTTCGCGCGAGAGGCGCCGGCTCGTCTGCCGCGCCGGCGCGGCCATCGGCGGATGCGCGCCCGCCGCGGGCCCTTCGCCGATCTGCGCCGCACCTTGCGAGAGAGCGTGCGCAACGATGGGGAGGTGTTTCGGCTCGGACGCCTGAAGCGGCGGCAGCGGCTGCGCAAGGTGCTGCTCCTGATCGACGTGTCCGGCTCGATGAAGGGGCGCACCGAAGACAATATGAAGCTCGCGCATGCCCTCTCGCGGGCGGCTCCCAATGTCGAGGTGTTCACCTTCGGCACGAGGCTCACCCGCGTGACGCGGGCGTTGCGCGTCAAACGCCGCGAGCAGGCGCTCAACGCCGCCGCGCATCTGGTCAGCGATTGGGACGGCGGCACGCGGATCGGCGATGCGCTGCAGGCTTTCCTCGCCGTGCCGCGGTTTGCCGGCTATGCGCGGGGCGCTGCGGTTGTCGTCGTCTCCGATGGGCTGGAGCGCGGCGATCCGTCAACGCTGCGCGATGCCGTCGCGAAATTGTCGCGCCGCTCCTGGCGCCTGAGCTGGCTGACGCCGCTTGCGACGGGAGGCGGATTCAAGCCGCAGACCGAGGCGCTGATCGCAATCCAGCGCTTCGTCGACGATCTCCTTGACGGCGGATCGAGCAGCGCGATCGTCGCGCACATCCTTTCGCTTGGCCAGAGGAGGGCGGCGTGACCGGCATCGTCGATGCCCATCACCACATCTGGCGTCAGGCCGATCTGCCTTGGCTGAGCGGACCGATGCAGCCGCGCATTTTCGGCCCCTACGAGCCGATCCGGCGCGACTATTCCATTCAAGAATATCTCGGCGATCTCGAAAGTGCGGGCGTGATCCGGTCGGTCTATGTGCAGACCAATTGGGCCAACGACCGTTTCGAGGACGAGGCAGCCTGGGTCCAGCGGACCGCGAACGGGCACGGCTGGCCGCACGCCATCGTCGCCTATGCCGACCTCGGTGTCGACGACGTGCGTCCGCAGCTCGATCGGCTCGCGCGTTATCCGCTCGTGCGCGGCATACGCATGCAATTGCATTGGCACGACAATCCGCTTTACCGTTTCGCGGCGCGTGCCGACCTCTGCGAGGATCCCGTCACCCGCCGTAATGTCGCACGGTTGTCCGATTATGGCTTCAGCTTCGATCTGCAGGTGTTCGCGCCGCAGATGGCGGGCGCCGCGGCGCTCGCCGAAGCCTGTCCGAAGGTGACGTTCATCTTGCAGCATGCGGGCATGCTGGAAGACCTGTCGCCACAAGGCCGCACCGCCTGGCGGGCCGGCATGCAGCGGCTCGCGGCTTGCCGAAACGTCGTCTCCAAGCTGTCCGGCCTCGGCACTTTCATTCACGGTCACGAACCGCCCCACGTCGCCGGCGTCATCGCCGAGACGGTTGCGATATTCGGCGCCGAGCGCTGCCTGTTCGGCTCCAATTTTCCGATCGAGAAGCTTTGGACAGGCTACCGCGAGCTCGTGGACTCCTATCGCGCGGCGACCGCGTCGCTCGGCGCGGACGCGCAGGACGCGGTCTTAAGGACAACGGCGAGCCGCGTCTATCGGTTGGAGGTTTGAGCGGTGTTCGGCGCGCGGGGAAGGGACCTTTTATGACGACCACTGCCGCTGGCTCGCGAGCGCGGCAGTAAGAGAAACAAGCCGTCAAGAGATCATCGGGAGGATACATGCCGCTGGAAATCAAGATCCTGGACTATGGCGATATCGAGCTGGAGTCGAGTTTCCTCGTTCTTGGCCGCGATTGCGGCCGAACCCGCCGCGTCCTGACGCTCGGCTTCTTGATCCTCGGCGGCCCTTATCCCGTCGTGGTCGACACCGGCTATCGCTCCAATCAGATCATGGAAACGCTCGGCATGCGCGGTCTGCAGTTTCATGAGAACATGATCGAGAACCAGCTTTCGCGCCACGGCGTGCGGATGGGCGATATCCGCTTCGTCTGCCACACGCATCTGCATATCGACCACGCCGGCAAGGACGATTTGTTTCCGATGAACACCACGGTGGTCCTCAACCGGCGAGAGCTGGAATATTCCGTCTCGGGATTGATGCACCCGCAATATCCCGCGCCGGATATCAAGCATCTGATCGATCGCCTGCATACCAAGAGTGCGCTGCGGTTCCTCGATCTGGAGCTGACGGGCCCGGTCGAGCTGATGCCGGGCGTCTATTGCGACGCCGCCAATGCCCACACCGAAGGGTCCATGAACATCCATGTCCATACCGCCGACGGTATCGCGACGATCTGCGGCGACGTGATCTATGACATCAACGACCAGATCGTCACGCCGTTCAACGAGATCCACGACGCCGAGCCGCGCACGACCGGAAATCACGGCACGAGCAAGAGGGCGGAGAAGGCTGCCATCAAGAAGCTCCTGAGCAGCTCACGCTATCTGCTTCCGGTCCACGATCGTCCGGCCAAGATCGAACACGGTGCCGTCATCGGCCGGCTGCACGATCAGGTGCCCGGACCTGTCGTGCAGAGTTTGCCGCAGCGCAACTGGTTTCCGGCCTAGAGCGCGATGATTTCAGAATGAACCGGCATCGCGCTCTAGCTTATTGTTTGGGCATGATCTTTTTCGGAAAACCGGTACCCCACTTTTCCGGATCATGCTCTGAGCTGCGAAGGAGGATCGATGACGCATGTAACGCTGCGGCCCGAATTCGAGAGCCTGATTGATCCCTATGCGCCGGTTGGCCAGGTCGGGACGGGCTTCGACTTCACCGAGGGACCGATCTGGCATCCGGTCGATCAGTTCCTGCTGTTCTCGGACATGCCGGGCGACGTGCGACGGCGATGGGACGCGCGGCGTGGCATCGTCGAGGTCAGGCGTCCGTCGAACAAGTGCAACGGCATGACCTACGACGCCGAGCTGAATCTGATCGTTTGCGAGCACGCGACCTCGTCCTTGATCCGCGAGCGCCCCGACGGCCGGCGCGAGGTGCTCGCCTCCCATTTCGAGAACCAGGAGCTCAACAGCCCCAATGACGTCTGCGTGCATTCGAGCGGCGCGATCTATTTCAGCGATCCCTGGTATGGGCGCATGCCGGTCTATGGCCTGGAACGGCCTCGTCAGCTTGGATTCCAGGGCGTCTACCGCGTGCCGCCCGGCGGCGGCGCGCCGAAACTCGTGGTCGAGCGGCATCTGTTCGAGCAGCCGAACGGACTCTGTTTTTCGCCCGACGAGCGGCAGCTCTACGTCAACGACACCGTGCAGGCCCTGATCCGCGTCTTCGACGCCGAGGCCGACGGCACGCTGTCCAATCCGCGCGTTTTCGCCAGCGGCATCCGCTCCGAACTGGAGCCGGGCTTGCCCGACGGCATGAAATGCGACCAGCGCAGCAATGTCTGGGTGACGGCGCCCGGCGGGGTCTGGGTCTATTCCGTCGCCGGCGAACTGCTCGGCAAGGTCCGCGTTCCCGAGCTTGTCGCCAATCTTGCCTGGGGCGGTCCCGAATTCCGCACGCTCTACCTGACCGCGACGCATTCGGTCTATGCGATCCCGACCAAGGTCGGGCCCCGCCACGAACCCTATATGAGCGGCAGGCACGCGACGGGACCAGCGGCGAGTTCCGCTGCCCCGGCGCCTCAATTGGCTGGCGGCGATATGCAGCTTGATCCGAAGCGCTGCGCCATGATCATCCAGGATTTGCAGAACGACGTGATCATGGAGGGCGGCGCGTTCGCTGACTCAGGCGCTCCCGCGCATGCCCGCCAGCAGCGCGTGGTCGATAATGTCCGCCGTCTGGCGGAGGCCGCGCGGGCGCGCGGGGTCGTCATCATCCATGTCTGGTTCATCGTCGAGCCGGGCGCGCCCGGCGTCACGCTTAACGCGCCGCTGTTCGAGGGGCTGGTCGACAGCAAGGCGATGGTCCGTGGGTCCTGGGGCGCGGCTCCCGTCCAGGGGCTGGAGCCGAGGAGCGGCGATTTCATCGTCGAGAAGATGCGCATGAGCGCCTGGGAGGGGACACGCCTGGAGACGATCCTCAAGGCGACCGGCCGCGACATCATCATCAATACCGGCGCTTGGACCAACATGTCGGTCGAGCACACCGCGCGCACCGGCGCCGACAAGGGCTATTTCGTGATCGTGCCGGAGGATTGTTGCTCGACCATGAACGCGGATTGGCACAACGCGTCCGTCAACTTCGCACTGCAAAACGTCTCCGTCGTGACGAACGCCGATACGGTGCTGAAAGCGCTCGGATGACAATGGCTCGGCCATGCCCAAGCTCTTTCATCTGACCTGTTCGCCGCGCGCGGACTCGGAGTCGTTGGCCGGCGCGCGCGTCTTTCTTGACCGGTTCCGGAAGGCGCGGCCGGACTGGGACATCGACGAGATGAACCTGTGGCGCGATCATTTACCGGAGTTCGATGGCGCGATTTTGGAGGCGAAATATGCCCGTTTGAGCGCGCGGGCCTTCACCGACGCCGAGCGCGATGCCTTTGCCGTAGCCGAACGCATAGCGGTTCGCTTCGCGCTCGCCGAACGCGTGCTGATCTCGACGCCGATGTGGAATTTCGGCATTCCCTACAAGCTGAAGCAGTGGATCGACGTGATCAGCCAGCCCGGGTTGACGTTCCGGTTCGATTCCGCACGCGGTTACCTACCTTTGCTCAAGGACCGGCCGACGGTCGTGATCCTCGCGAGCGGCGGCGACTTCGTTACCGGCATGAATCGTGGCGCATCGATATGGCCACACCTTATCTGCGCGAGGCATTGCGCTTCATCGGCGTCAGCGACGTACGTTTCGTGCCGATCGGGCCGACCACGGGGCCAGCCGAGCCGATCCGCGCGGCGCGCGAGAGCGCGCACCGCCGTCTCGCCGATATCGCCGCGCGATTTTGATGCATGCGTTGCGGAGTCTTGCTGCGAAGCAGCAGGAATAGGTGCGGATGACTGCAGCGCAATAGTCGATGCGACTCGCAACGCGCGTTGGCAACGGCGGGGGTTTCATTTGCCGCATCCTTGGTCTCTTCTTCATTCGATGTGAAGCGGTGACCCAATGAATTAGAATCGTGCGAGTCATCGGTCGCCTTTTTTTTGGCTGAGTCGCGGCGCTCATTTGATGTCATGTCTGAATCAAAACGTTATGATATAACTGCTGCGGAGCACGGCTCGATCATGTCTTGCGCGGATCAAACACGACGTTCCCTTCTCCTGACGGCTCTCGCCACCGGCGCCTGCCTGGCCGCTGCCAAATCCGCTGCCGCGGAGGAAGATCAGCCCGGCGCCGACATGCGACCGCAAAAAGGTGACGTGCTTGTCGTCTCCGAGGGAGAGCATGCGGGCGAGATCGTCAAGCCGGCGGATCTGAAGCCCGGCGGCCCGCCGGTGCGCGCCTGGCCGAAGGATCCGAAGACCTCCGTGGTCCGCGAGGGCTCGCGGCTGAACGAGGTTCTGGTCCTCAAGCTTGACCCGGGCGAGCTCGATGATGACACGAAGTCGCGCGCGGCTGACGGCATCATCGCCTACTCGGCGATTTGCTCCCATGCCGGATGTCCCG
>WNGJ01000411.1_pt1 | contig 66608 bp, 62 predicted proteins | sample 5400611 | NCBI WGS metagenome assembly WNGJ01 (sample SAMN13153375, study PRJNA577476) | soil metagenome | isolation source: 40 cm soil or saprolite under Garry oak tree replicate 1 | place: USA:California | collected 2016-06-15 | reverse complement strand
TTCCGTCTGCCAGCCTCTCCGCCGCCAAAAGGGTCTTCCATCGACTCTGACTGGTCCACCAAAAACAAGAAACAACCCGGGTTCTTACGACTGATTTCGGCCTGGTATGCCATGGTTTTCCTCCACTTTTTTTGGCATCGCGAGAACTACGACTCTCACATGCCAGAGGTCACAGGTTGGAGTCCTGTCGCGACCATCCCCAGAATGCAGCAACGCCCGTCCCTTTTGCGACGTTCGCAGGGACGAATTGAACACGGCACGCTCACTGCTTGATAGCACCCACAGGGCGAACGCGTCGTGATCCCGATCACCGCGTAACGGATTTACGTCGAGGCGTAGCGGAATCGCCCTCGGCCGACAACGCGCGGGGCTGCGATTGCCTAACGATCGCAACAGATTAGCGGCCTACGTTTAGCGGCAAGAAGAACGACGGCGGATTCGGTGAAGGGAGCCGGCCGTTGGCTGGCGTTTCCGCTTGCCTGGCGTTGCCTTCGCGCGCGTGCGACCACACGTATCGCCTATCTGTCGCTGTAGCCTAATGATAGGTCCCTGACACCCAGAGGATACCGTCGCCGCCGGCTGGCGATTGGCAAAATCGAGAAAGTCTGGGTGTTGTCCCGACCGCACAGCGGTTTGGTAGTCCGCTGTCCAGTTGCAACTCCCAGTGACATCGGCAGATCGCGGCCCATTGTGCCGCAACTGTGCCGCTCCCGACGAAGTCGGCTCCCACCACACCAGCCGCTCGCGCGCGCCCCCCCCTTTCGACGAAGAGAGGGGGTGGGTGGATCCAGCCAGGGAAAAAAGAGATCGCGACACTCCTCGCGCGCGCGCGAGACACCAACACCGTAAGGTGTTGCGGAGGTTGATGTAAGATCGGAATACGACACGCTGACTCCCGCGCGCGGGAACCAAGCGTAGGCACCGGTTTCAACTTCCGCCGTCCATTTGCAACTGCATGGGGTAACGCAACCTCGCGACCGACTGTGCCGCTACTGTGTCGTCCAGTGACCGGGCGGGTATGGGATGGGGCCGCCGAGGTCCGCACGCACCGTGACGGTCATCGCGCGCGTAGAACGCCAATGTTGGTTTACGTAGCATAACTGCAAGTCTGCCGTCAGCTGCAACCGGCACGTTCGCCAGGGCCACGCGCTCCGCACACCGGTTTGGTACTCCGCTGCTCAGTTGTAACCCTATGCGGTAGCGCGGGCTTGCGAGCGACTTTGCCGGTGCTTTGCCGTTCAGCCCGTCGGCGGGCCGGGGCATGGACGGCGTATGCAGCCGCTGCCGTCTCGGCGTCGCTACTGTTCGCTTCGTCGCGGGCCCAAAGAAGCGTTCCCACCAGTCTGACCATTCCGATTGACCCCCCCACCCGGTCAAGATCGGGCGGGCCTGTGGAGGGCCCCGCGGTCCGGCCCACTGCGTCGGAGCTCAACAGTCCGTTCAACGACGATCGCGTTGCCATCCGGCGCGACGGGCTGGAGATCTTCGTCTCCACCGATCGCCCCGGCGGCGTTGGCAGTCAGGACATCTGGGTAGCGACGCGTGCCACCACGCTCGATCCGTGGTCGCCGCCAGTCCCACTCCGTCCGGTCGTCAACAGCCCGTACTTCGACGGTGGTCCGGCGCTCTCGTTCGACGGGATGGAGCTCTACTACTTCTCCGAACGGCCGGGCGGCTTCGGAGGGCGCGACCTTTATGTGTCGACACGCGCGCGGCTCCGCGGGCCGGACCTAACGGAGGAGGCCCAAAGCGAGGAACGTGAGAGGCGCCGTCGTCACGAACACGGTCACAAGGAAAAGCGCTAGCGGTCACCAACGGTGGGCGTCAGACGCGGGCGCCCACCTCACTGCCCGACGGGCAGCGCAAACGCCACGTAGCTGGCGGGTACCTGCTGCGTTCTCGACTTGCCGCTGCTGGTCGCGATCACGACGAACTGCCGCCCGTTGACCTCGTAGGTCGCGGGCGTCGCGTTCCCCGAGGCCGGCAACGTGGTCTCCCACAGCAGCGCGCCGGTGGCCTTGTCGAACGCGCGGAACTTGCCGTCATAGTTCGTGGCGCCGATAAACACCAAGCCGCCCGCCGTGACCACCGGACCGCCGTAGTTCTCGCATCCGGTGTTCGTTATCCCCTGGGCCGCGAGCTCGCGATACTCTCCCAACGGGATCTTCCAGAGAAACTTGCCCGAATTCAGATCGATGGCGCTAAGCGTGCCCCACGGCGGCTGCACGGCCGGATATCCATCAGGGTCGAGGAATTTCTCGTACTGCACGCGGTATTTCTGGTCGATCGGAGACCTCACCCCCTGTCCCCCTCTCCCTTCGAGAGAGGGGGGACGCTCCGAGTGCTCCCTCTCCGGGACGGAGAGGGGGCCAGGGGGTGAGGACAGGATGTAGCCCTGAATCACCGACAACGCGTCCGAGCCGAGCCGCGCGAAGCCCGGCATCCGCCCGCTCCCGTCCGAGATGACCGCATGGATCTCGGGCGTCGTGAGTCGGTCCGTGAGATCGAGCAGCGACGGGAAGGCCGGGGGTGTCCCCTTCCGGTCGACGCCGTGACAGCTCGCGCAGTGCGTCGCGTATAGCTCTCTGCCGCTCGTCGTCGCCGCCGGCGGAGCACGCTGCACCAGGCTCACTATCCACGCCATCTCGTTCGCGTTGACGTACAGCACCGCCGTCGCGGGATCGAAGGCCGCCCCGCCCCATTCCCCCCCGCCGTCCAAGCCGGGGAATACGATCGTGCCCTGCAGGCTTGCCGGAACGAACTGGCCGCCGCTCCGCACCGCTCGGAATCGCTCCAGTGCCGCGCGATGCGCTTCCGGCGTGCGATCGGTGAGCGTGTCTTCCGTCACGCCCTGGCGCGCGAACGGGGCTGGGACGAGTGGGAGCGGCTGTGAATCGGCGGCTACCTCACCCTCGACGTCCGACGGCGGGTACTTCCGGTATTGGATCGGGAAGAGCGGCTTGCCGGTCACGCGGTCGAGCACGAACACGTGTCCGGACTTGGTGATCTGCGCGACCGCGTCGATCAGGCGGCCGTTGCGACGCAGCGTGACCAGATTCGGGGGCGCCGGCAGGTCCCGATCCCAAATGTCGTGCCGGACGAACTGAAAATGCCACACGCGTTCGCCGGTCTCCGCATTGAGAGCGAGGAGCGAGTTGGCGAACAGGTCGTCCCCCACACGGTTGGCGCCGTAGTAGTCGTCGGCCGCCGAGCCCGTGGGCACGAACACGAGGCCGCGCTGCACGTCGAGCGCCATCCCGGCCCAGTTGTTCGCGGCGCCGGTATACGTCCACGCGTCCTTCGGCCAGGTCTCGTATCCGGGCTCCCGGGGCCGCGGAATGGTGTGGAAGGTCCAGCGCAACGCCCCGGTCCTCACATCATAGGCCCGCACGTCGCCCGGCGGCGTCGGAAGGCTCTCGGCCGTGCGGCTGCCGAGGATGAGCAAGTCCTTGTAGACGATACCGGGCGTCCCGAGGGAAATCATCAGCTTCTCGCCCGGCCGGAGGTCGTCCCGCATGTCGATGCGCCCTCCGTGCCCGAACGTGGCGATGGGACGCCCGGTCTTCGCGTCCAGTGCATAGAGGAACTGCTGCACGCCGACGAAGATCCGCTCGTCCGCGCCGTCGCCCCAATACGCCACCCCACGGACCCGACCCCCTCCATCGCGCACGTGCCGGCCGTTGTACGGGTCGAAGCGCCACAGCAGCCCGCCGGTGGCGGCGTTGAGCGCCACGACGTTGAGACTGGCGGTCGTGGCGTACAGCACCCCGTGGACCACGATGGGATTGACCTCCAGCTCCGTGCCGACCGTGCTGTCGCTGGCGTCGAACGTCCATGCCACCTGGAGGTGAGTCACGTTCGCGCGGTTGATCTGCGTGAGGGATGAGTAGCGTATGCTCTCCGGCCCGCCTCCGTACACCGGCCATTCTACGGGCCGGTCCGCCGTGCGTCGGCTTTTCGAGGATTGGGCGGCCAGCGTCGCGACGGCGGCGCAGAGCACGGCGGGTTGGAGTCGCATGGCGTTCGGTACAGTACGAGCTGCGCCCGCTCCTCGGAAGAGGAGCGCCAGCGCCGCCCAGCGCTCGGTGGCGGTTACGAAGTCCCGGCCGCCGGTCTGCCTACGCTCTCACAGGTTGAGTAGCAGCGCCGGCTCCATCAGCAAGAAGACCGTCGCGAACAAGTTGATCGAGGCGCTGAACAAGCTCCTCAGCGCCATCTCGTCCGCCGGCGTGAGCTGCACGCCGCTCGCTCCGGAATAGCTCGGGCCGGCCGGCCCGACGGTAATGGTGGCGAACGCTTGCCCGTTCACCGTTACGGCAATGCTTCCGCCGACCGTACGGGTGGTGGTATCCGCCGTGACGGTCCCGTTGGCGCGCACGGTCTCGCCGCCGCTTGTCAAACTGAAATCTGTGGTGATAGCCACCGACGCCGTGCCGGACACACTCGCGGTCTCGCTGATGTGCACGCCCTGCGCGGCGACGTCCACTGTCGTCTGCACACTGAGCGCCGTGAGCGTCGCGGTCAGTGCCGAGGTGAGATCGAGCCGCGTCACGCCGTCGCTTACGAAGCCCGCGAGCGACGCCCCCGCGCTCTGGCCCACTAGGCGACTGATGGTGTAGCTGGCGTACGTCACCGGGGTCGGCCCCGTCGTCCCGACGATGGCGATGCCGAGCACGCCCGCGCTGGGGGTGCTCTGGTCGGTGAGGTCGACATAGCCAATCATGCTCAGGGGGCGGGTCGGCACGGTCGCGAACGGCTGGATGGCATAGAGCAGGAAGCGCACGCCGTTCGCGGGCGCGCCGGCCGCGGTCGATGCGACATACCGACCCGAGGTCGTGTCCCACGCGAACGTCTTGCCGCGAGCGGCGTCCGGGAAAATCGCGGCCTCGATCGGCTGACTCGCGAGCGCCTCGCGCAGCGGCCCGGTCGCCGCTGCGCTCCACGCGAGAGCGGGACCAGGCGCGAAGACCAGTGGCGCGCCAATCGCCAAGGACGCGAAACCGGCCGCGGCAAACTGCGGGAGCAGCACGGCGAAGCTCTGGAAAGTGCCGGTGGCGGTCGGTCCGGAAATCGACTGGAGCTGGGCGGCCGTGTTGGCGGGGTTCGCGAGCTTGGCGGGCGCGGGACCGGTGCCGCCTCCGCCGCAGGCCTGCAGGGTGAACGCGGTCGCGCACAGCAGCCACTGCCCGCGAAGCAGTCGAGACATGGCTACCTCCGACACCGTGCGGGGCAGCAAACGGCTCCGGCGATCAAGGGGGATCCGCGGCGGCGCCGGATCAACGTGCCGCTGTGGCACCGAGGCCCCGCCGCACCCGCTCGGCGTCGCCCGGATGCCGCAAGAGCAGGGCCAACGCCCTCCCGCGCTCAGCGATCCAGTCGCTGCGGCGCGCACGCCACACCACTTTCGGCTGGATCTGCAAGACGAATGACGGCGCACAGTTACCTCGCCGGACCTCGAGCGATCGCTTGACTTCCACCCGCTCCGCTCCCTATACGTACACCGTGCGCCCGGCGGACAGCCGGAGTCCCTGATATGCCAGACCTCCCACAGTGGGCGAGGCTCAAGACGGGCTTGAACTACCACCTCCGTCGCGGGGCGTGGTACCCAGTCGTGCGCGTCACGCAGGGCGAGGCACTCATCGACGTCAATCAACGCAGTCTGACGGTGCCGGCCGAGCTGCTGCACATCGTCCCGATCCGACCGCAGGTGTGGTCCGTCGTCCCCCGCCCGCTCGACGCCGTGGACCTGCCGCTCAGCTGGGGCGACCGCTACGCGGTGTGCCCGAACTGCAGCGCGCGCGCCCCGCTCGGCGAGCGCGTCCCCAGCATGTCCTGCACACGCTGTGGCGGCGAGTACGAGATCGCCTGGTCGCTGGATCACTATCTCGCGTAGCCGAGCCGCGGTTTGCGCCGCGCTGTTCCAACCGATAGACCCACCGCCTCGTCCGGCGTATTGTTCGTTCCCACGATCCCGAGGAAGGCAGGTGTGGTCATGCCGGTGCCGCTGACCGTCGTCATCCCGACGCTGAACGAGGAGGGTCAGATCGCCGCCGCGCTCGAGGCGCTGCGCTGGGCGGACGAGGTCATCGTCGCCGACGGCGGCTCGACCGATCGGACGGTCGAGCTCGCCCGGAGCCACGGTGCCGCCGTGATCGAGGTGCGGGGCGAGAGCATCGGCCTCCAGCGCAACGCCGCGATCGCACGCGCGCGCAACGAATGGGTGCTCGCGCTCGACGCGGACGAGCGGGTGACGGATGCGCTGCGTGAGGAGCTCGCGCGCGTGCTCGCGGCGCCGGCGCACGAGGCCTACCGTGTCCGCTGCCAGAATTACTTCCTCGGCCGGGAACGCAGCCGCGGCCGCTGGGGTCGTGATTGGCACGTCCGGCTGTTCCGACGGCACCGCCGCTTTTCAGAACAGCGCGTGCACGAGCATCTCGAGGCGGTGCACGACGTGGGGGAGCTGCGCGGGCCGATCCTGCATGTGCCGTACCGTGACCTCACCCATCACCTGGAAAAGATGATAGTCTATGCCCGCTGGGGAGCCCGGGAGCTGCACGCGCGCGGTCATCGCGCCACCGCGTGGGACATCCTCGGCCGCCCGGCCTGGCGTTTCGTGCGCGATTATTTTTTGCACGGGAGCTGGCGAGACGGGCGCTTTGGACTGGTGACGTCGTTGCTCACCGCCTGCGCCGGCTTCCTCAAGTACGCTTACCTCTGGGAGCTCGAGCAAACGCCGTCGGCGCCGCGCACGGTCTGACCGCGGCGGCAGGAGCGGCCCCGATGCGGCTTCCGATTCTGATGTATCACAAGATCGACCGGCTTCCCCGGCCGCCGGGCGCGTGCCACCCCCGCAATTACGTCCTCCCGGAGCAGTTCGAGGCCCAGCTCGTGGCGCTGCGACGCTGGGGCTATCAGACCATTTCGTTCGGCGACTGGCTTGCCTACCGGCGCGGGGCGGGCGCGCTGCCGCGGCGGCCGATCATCCTCACCTTCGACGACGGGTACCGCTCCACCTACGAGATCGCCTGGCCGCTGCTGCAGCGCCATGGCTCGACCGCCACCGTGTTCCTCGTCTCGGACCTGATCGGCAAAACGAACGCCTGGGATGCGGACGAGATCCAGGAGCCGCTGCTGGGCTCCGCCGAAATCGCCGAGATGCGGGCGGGGCACATCGAGTTCGGCTCGCACACCAAAACGCACGCGGCGCTCACGACCCTGCCGCTGCCACGAGCCCAGGCGGAGCTGCGCGATTCCCGAACCGCGCTCGAGCGCCTGGTCGGCGACCCGGTCCGCGTGCTGTGTTATCCCTACGGCAAGCACAACTCCGCCGTGCGCGCCCTGGCGCGCGAGGCCGGCTACGAAGCGGCGGTGATCGCCCGGCGCCGCCTCAACTCGGCTGCGACCGATCCTCTGAGATTGGCCCGCCTGAGAATGGACCCGAATACCCGGCTGCAAAGACTGCGCTGGACCTTGATCCAGCTCCGCTGGCTGTCCTGGACCTGAGGTCCCGATGCCCCGGATCCGCCTCCTGCTCGTGTGGGTCGTTTGCGTGGGCGCCGGCCTGGCAGCCGTGCGGCTCGCCCCCGCCGCCGTCGCCTCGTGGCAGTCTCGCCGGCAGGCGCTGCTGCTGGAATCGATCCGCGTGAGCACCAAGGCGGGAGCGTTTCCCTCGATCGAGATCACGCTGCGCAATCCGGCACCCTCGATCAGCTTCCTCACGACGCTCGACGCGGAGGTCGCCACCCGTCTCCACCGGGGACAGGCAGGCGATTGCTCAGAGGACCTGGCCGTCTGGGACTATGATCTGCTGCTCGACGGACGACGCGCCGCGCAGCATGACCGCGTGACGCTCTCCCAGCTCGTCGACCCGGTAAGCCTGCACCGTTTCGCGATCGCCGTCGGCCAGGGCGGCCCGCCGGCGCACGGCGAGTACGACATCGCGCTCACGCTCCGCTACAACGAGGGCGCCACCTTGCCGCTGGGCCACGTCGAGCTCTCCATCGACGGCCCGGCCTGCGGGCTCGCGCCGGGCGGGCGACCGGCGCGGCCCATGCGGGTCGAGCGCCTCCGGCTCCCCAAGGCTTGAAATCCGCTTGAGACGGCGACGCGACCCTACACCCCATGCAAGCGGTCACGCTGTTCGGGTACGCGTTTCTCTCGAACGTCGCGCTCGCGGTCCTCCCCCACGAGCCGGCGGTCATTTGGTTCGGCGCGCGCCTCGGCGTGTGGCCCACCACGCTCGTCGCGACCGCCGGGACCGTGGCCGCTGCGCTGGTGGACCACCGGATCTTCGTGCCCCTGATCCGTCGCGCGGCAGCGCGCAGACCGTCTCGTGCGGCTGACCCCGGGCCGGCGGCCCGGGGGTGGTCCCGGCTGTTCGCGCGTGCGCAGTTCGCCACGATCGCCCTCTCCGGGCTCACTCCCCTGCCATTCTTCCCGGTCAAGGCCCTCGCCTTTACCGCGGACTACCCGCTCGGACGATATCTCGCCGCCGTCGCGGCCCGCTCCGTGCCGCGCTATGCGCTGCTCGCGTGGCTCGGCGTCGCCGTGCGGCTGCCGACCTGGCTCCTCGTCGTACTGCTCGTGCCGCTGCTGATCCCCGCGTTGCGTATGCTCCCATGGCGCCGGCCAAGCGCGAGCTGACCTGCTTGCTCGCCGACCCCGAGCGGCGGCTCCTGCGCGCGGTCGCCGCGCGGCTGCCTGCGGCGGTGAATTCCGATCACCTCACCGCGCTGGGCCTGGTCGGCGCGGTGGGCGTGGGCGCCGCGTACGCGCTGTCGCGCTTCAGCGTGGCGTGGCTCTGGGTGGCGAGCGCGTGCCTCGCGGTGCAGTGGCTCGGCGACAGCCTCGACGGCACGCTGGCACGGGTGCGCGGCGCCGAGCGGCCGCGCTACGGCTACTACCTCGATCATGTAGTGGACGCATTTGCGACCGCCATCATCGGCCTCGGGCTGGGACTCTCGCCGTACGTACACCTGGGCGTCGCTCTGGGCGTGGTCATCGTCTATCTCGCCCTGTCGATCAACGTCTATCTCGAAGCGAATGTGTTCGGAGTGTTTCGGCTCGCCTACGGCCGGCTGGGGCCGACCGAGGTACGGATCCTCCTGATCGCGGCCAACGCGGCGCTCGCGCTCGCTGTGCCGGGGCGGATGGTTACCGCCGTCGCTACGGGGACGGTCGCGTTGCTCGGAATCTGCATGCTAGGAATGCTGCTCACGAGAGTCGCCAGCAATCTGAGGACGCTTTCCCGGCAGGAGCCGGCTCGGCAGGCGGGTGCTCGCTCCTTCCGCCTCACGGCCACTCCACGTCTCGGCGCCTCGGCGTCTACCTGACCGTCTCACCGCCTCATTCCCCCAACAGCCGTCGTGCTTTCCTGAACACGCCGTGCCACATCGCGCGCGTAAGCTTGCCGGTGTTCGTGTTCTGCCGGCTCGGATGGTAGGAGGAGACGAGCAGCGTGCCGTCCGGCAGCGTGGTGACCGCGCCGTGGGCGAATGCGGGCCGGTCCCGTGGGGCGAGCGTCGTCCACCACCCCGAGGCTTTGAGCCAGCTCTCGTGCGCGATCCGACCGAGCGTCACCACCACTCTGCGGCGCGGCAACAGCCGCAGCTCGGCCTCGAGGAACGGCCGGCAGCGCTCGAGCTCCGCGCGGCTCGGCTTGTTCCCCGGAGGCGCGCACCGCACCGCGGCAGCGATGTAGCAGTCGCTGAGCTCGAGACCGTCGTCGCGCGCGCGTGATGCGGCCTGGTTCGCGAAGCCGTAGCGATGCAGCGCCTCGTACAGCCAGGCGCCGCTCGAGTCGCCCGTGAACATGCGGCCGGTGCGGTTCGCGCCATGCGCCGCAGGCGCGAGCCCGACGACGAGCAGACGCGCCCGCGGGTCGCCGAACCCCGGGACCGGCCTCCCCCAGTACTCCCAATCGCGGAAGGCGCGCTTCTTCTCGCGCGCCACGCGGCTGCAGTACGCGCGCAGCCGGGGGCAACGGGCGCACGACACAATCGCACGATTGACGCTGGAGAGAGAAGCGAGCATGGGCGTGTCTCGGTGCTGTATCCCCACGCTGAAGCGTGGGCTCGGCAAACGCTACCCTTAAGGGTAGCGCAGCGCCGAGCCCACCCTTGAGGGTGGGATCCCACGGCCGAGGCTGTTCTCTAGAACCTGATCGCGATGCCTTGCTGGGTCGTGCCGGCGATGGTGAAGGTCTCGACCGCGAGCGCGGCACCGAGCAGCCACGGCCGGACGCGCGCGGGCACGGCCGCTGCCGCGCCGAGCACGGCTAGACCGGTTACGGCCGTGTAGGTATTCAACTGCCCGACCGTCGGGTGGGAGCCGAGGATCGGATTCGACTCGCGGAAGTTGTGCCAGCCGCCGCGCGCGAGCCAACGGGTCTGCCCGGCGTCGATCAGCAGGGCGACCGTGAAGGCGCCCGCCAGGGCGAGGTCGGTCTGGCGCCACGCCAGGCGCGGGGGCGTCGGGAGCGCGGCGGTGAACACCGTCAGTCGCACCGTGGGCTTGAGCGGCGTCGACGGGGCCGGCGGCGCAGACAGCTTCCAGACGATGGCGCGCTGCGCGGAGACCCGCGGCGCGGCCCAGAACTGGTGGTCTTTCAGGGCGCGCTGCGCCGCGCCCTGCCCGGGCAACGCGGCGAGCGCGGCGACGACGATCAAGACTAGCGGAGTGTGCCTCATACGCAGCGCTGCGTAAGGGCAAAGGGGGTGCCATGCGTGATGCCGCCGCAACCCTCTCGTCCCGCAAGGATTCCTTGCAGCCCGCCATGGCCGACCGTGGCGTGGCACTGCGATTGTGTTGCGTGGGTGTGACAGTCTCACCCTGCAAGAATCCCGCGCGTCTTGCCGGGTATCTCAGAGCGCGGCTACGTTGTGTGAACTGCAACAGTCCGCTTGCGGACCGGCGGCGGACTCCACCATTTCGCTGACACGAACCTCAATCCGTTTCTGTGAGCGCGGCCCAAACGACAGCCGGCTGGCGTCGCTGGCTCGTTCCGGCGGGCCTCATCGCGCTAATAGTGATCGGCGGGGGGTGGCTGTGGCACGCCGGGGTGCTGCATCGCATCTCGAACAAGGATCGGCTGATCGCGCTGCTGCGGGAGAGTGGCTCGGGCGGGGCGTTGCTCTGCATCGGGATCCAGTTCCTGCAAGTCGTGATCGCATTCATACCCGGCGAGATCACCTCGTTCGCGGCGGGCTACGTGTTCGGCGCCTGGCGTGGCTTTGTCTACTCCGCCATCGGCGTGACGCTCGGCTCAGCTTTCAACTTCTGCTTCGCGCGCGTGGTCGGCCGGCCCACCCTGGAGCGCCTGGTCGGTCGCGACACCCTCGCCAGGCTCGACCGCTCGCTCGACAACGCCAGGACCCGGTCGGCGATGTTCCTGCTGTTCCTGCTCCCGGGCGTGCCGAAGGATGTGCTGTGCTATGCGGCGGGCTTCTCCGGTATACCGCTGATCGAGTTCGTGGTGCTTTCAGGCCTGGCACGCTCGCCGGCCCTGCTCGCGAGCGTGCTGATCGGCACGGGCGTATCGCGGGGCGACTACCGCTCGCTCATCGCGACGGCCGTGGTGCTGCTGCTCGCGATCGGGGGCTACTACTGGTACCGGCGCGCGCGGAAGGACGACGGCTCGCGGCAGGCCTGACGAAGGGTCAGATCAGCCCAGAACGCGGAGGGTACCGTGGCCCCCGTTGGGCCGCTAAGTTAACGCGCAGCTTCGGGAGAGGTGGCCGAGTGGCTGAAGGCGGCGGTTTGCTAAACCGTTATAGGGGCTAATACCTCTATCGGGGGTTCGAATCCCCCCCTCTCCGTTGAGAGCAGCCATCAGCCGTCAGCTTTCAGCTCAGATGTCGGCCCTGCAACGAGCTGATGGCTGACAGCTGACAGCTCATCACCACCGAACTCCACCTGTGACGAAATCCACCGTTCGCGTCCGCTTCGCCCCCTCGCCCACCGGCTATCTGCACGTCGGCGGCGCCCGCACCGCGCTCTTCAATTGGCTGTACGCGCGCCGGGTGGGCGGCCAGTTCCTGCTCCGCATCGAAGACACCGACAAGCAGCGCTCGACCGACGAGCACACCCAGGTCATCCTCGACGGCCTCACCTGGCTCGGCCTCGATTGGGACGAGGAGCCCGTGTTCCAGGGCGCTCGGGTGAAGCGGCACCAGGAAGTCGCGGACAAGCTCCTCGCCGAAGGCAAAGCGTACATGGAGGAAGGCGCGATCCGCTTCCGCCTGCCGCCGGGCGAGATCGCCTGGGACGACGCGGTGCACGGCCCCATCTCGTTCCAGGGCGAAGACATCAAGGACTTCGTGATCCTGCGCTCCGACCGCACGCCGATCTACAACTTTGCCGTGGTGGTGGACGACGTGGACATGCGCATCAGCCACGTGCTGCGCGGCGACGACCACATCTCGAACACGCCCAAACAGCTCGCGCTGTACCGCGCGCTCGGGGCCGCCCTCCCCGTGTTCGGTCACGTGCCGATGATCCACGGCCCCGACGGCAAGAAGCTCTCCAAGCGCCATGGCGCTGAAGCAGTCGGCGACTACCAACACATGGGGATCTTGCCCGCTGCCATGCGCAACTTCCTGGCCCTGCTCGGCTGGAGTCCGGGCGGGGACCGGGAGATCATGACGCTCGAGGAGATGATCGGGCTCTTCTCGCTGGAGGGCATCCAGAAGAAGCCGGCCATTTTCGACATGACGAAGCTCGAGTGGATGAACGGGCAGTACCTGTCCATGGCGTCCGCCGAGCAGCTGTATCCGCTCGTGTCGCCCCAGCTCGCGCAGCTCGGGCTGAACGGCAACAAGGACGCGGTCCTCAAGGCGATCGCGGCCGTGAAGACCCGCTCTCGCACCACGCTCGACGTGGCGCAGCAGGTGGCCGTGCGGCTCGACGCGAAATTCGTCGCGTTCGACGACAAGGCAAAGAAAGAAATCGCCAAGGATCCGGCCGGTTACAAGGCGTCCCTCGCAGCGAGCCTCGCCGTCCTGCGCAAGACCGACTGGACACCGGAAGCGCTCGAAAAGACGCTGCGTGCCCTCGCCGACGAAAAGGGTGTCGCCGCAGGGAAGATCTTCCAACCGATCCGCATCGCGCTCACAGGCGGGACGGTGTCGGAGCCGGTGAACGAGCTGCTGTATGTGGTGGGGAAAGAGGCGGCCCTAAAGAGACTACAGGCGGCGGTCAGCGGGTCCACAGGCTGAAGCCTGTGCTCGGCGAAGCTCTACGCTTAAGCGTAGTGCAGTGCCGAGCACACCCTTCAGGGTGTGAATGACGGGACACAATCTAGCGAACCCGGAAAGCAACCGTCGCTCGCCCAATCTGCGCCGCGGCCGTGTTATCCCACACCTGAACCCGCAGCAGATAGCTGCCGCGGGGTATCTGCTGCGGTGAGAGGTCCAGTATCTCCGCCACCGGTCCTTCCTCGGACCCGCCCGACACTCGATCGAATTCGAGGCCAATTGCGCCCGGCCACTCCTCTCGGGCGATGTCTCTTTGAAGATCATCGCTCCGCAGCATCCGATAGGTCACGTGGTAACTCACTCGCTCGGCGCTCACGCGCAGCCCGTACACCTCGACATAGACCCGGACCGTGTCTCCCGCCCCAAAGGTCAAGCCCCGCTGCAGATGTCCGAGCATGGCAGACCGATCGACGACCGTGTCACCGCGCCACGCCTTCGCTAGGAGGAGGTCGCTCATCGCCGGACCGGCTTGAAAGGACCGCAGCGTGATCCCCAGCTCTTGACGGCCCAGGGTGTCGCCCTTGTCGGCGTGCGCGAGGAGCACGTAGCGTCCCGGAGCCGCCGCCACCGTGACCCTGCCCGCATCGCTCTCGCCTGATGCCCGCTCGCCCCCGACGTCACCGATCAGCGCTGCCGCGACCTTCCCGCTGGTCGAGACGACGACGACGTCCGTGGTCGCCGCCGCCTGCCGGTTCCTGAACTGCGCCGTCCAGACGCCGAACTCGAGGGGGGCGGGCTCGGACGACGCGTCGCGCGTCAGTCCGAGGTTCATCGAGGCGAACTGGTCCTGGTTCATCGGCCGAAAGACCATCTCCGGCGTGGTACGGAACCCCTTGGAGAACGCGCTCGGCCTGACAAAGCGCACCTCTCCCCACTCCGCGTATCGCCACCGCTCCAGCTCGTCGGTGTTGCACTGCGGGTCCACCGTGTTGTCCCCACCCAACCTCGACGCGTCCGGTGGCCCGAAGCGCAGGTACATGATGCCGCGGTCGTCCAACCCTGTAGCGAGGTTGTAGCCCACACGGGCGGCGACGGTGTCCGCCCCTCGCAGATCCATCCCCAACGGAACAAACAGCGTGGGCGATAGCACTACCCCCATTGCCTCGAGGGCGCGCCGGGTGTCCTTCGGCATGCTCTCTTTCTCCTCGGTGGTGAGCAGGGCCGCAGGATCCGCGGCGACTCGGGCACGATCTCGCACGCTGCTCACACCCGGCAATGGAATGCCTCCGCCCGAGTAATAGGGCGGGAGGGTCTTGAACACTTCGCAACGCAAGTGGAACTCGCGCTCCCCTTGCGACGGCTCGAGGTTGAGCGTGCGAGCCAGGCTGCTGCGATGATACGAGACGAGCGGATGGAGCAACGGGTAATGCTTGCGGGCATAGCGCAGCCTGGAAAAGTGCTCCACGATCCGGTGGTTGGTGCCGGCGAACAGGTTGGGGTCGCGCCGTGCCCAGAAGCTTGCGAGCCAGCCGCCCTTCACGTCGGTCGGCACGCCGGCCCACCACGCACGGATCTCGCTCGGCGTGGCGATGCCAATGACCTGGCGCCACAAGACATCCCCGGAATCGCGCACCGCATATCGCAGCGCCCGGCGGTAGAACGCGATCCCGGCCACCGTGTCGCCCGCTTCGAGCGCGCTCTCTGCCCGCAGCGCATTCCAGCTGGAGTGGGTCGAGTCTTGCGCGAGCGCGCTGTCGAGCAGGTGGTCGGCATCGTCGTACCGCTCCTCTTCGATCAGCAGCTGGGCGATGCGCGCCTGAATTTCAGAATTATCACCGTTCGCTTGCAGCCGCTCGATCATCTTCCGCCGACCGCCCGCGTTCCGGTACAACGTGCGCCACTGGTCCCACGCGTCTCTGTACAGCGGGTCGAGCTCGATCACCCGCTCCAGGCCTTCGCGAGCGATCCGCTCGCCGTCATCGCCGCCGAGCCAAAGACCCAGGTGAGCGATGCGATAGGGGGGTTCCGGATCGTCGGGAAGCAGCTGTTTCGCCCGACGATATGAGTCGAGCGCTCGGAACCGACCGGTGGGCATGCGAGCGGCGTACGCGTCGCCCAGGGTCAGGAACCCACGTGGGTCACGCCCGTGCCGCAGCGTGTACCGCTCCGCGAGCTTGATGGCATCCTCCACCCGGCCCGACTCGAGTGCCGCGGCAGCACCTTGCAGTTCTGTTGGGACGGTGTCTTGCTTGTCCTGCGGTGGCAGGAGCGTAACGACAATGAAGAGCTGCGCGAGCAGCGGCAGGATCACGGCACCGCTTTGATAGTATCCGCTTTGACTTTCGTGGTATCTCCCTTCGCCCGCTTCTCCGCATCCCGCTCCGCCTGCTTGCGCGCCCGGAGCTCGCGCACGTACTGCCGGAACAGCTGCAACGTTTCGGTGCGACGCGCCGCCTGCATCAGGTCCTGGCGCATATCCTCGAGCTGCCGCGCCCGCAGCTGCTCGTCGAAGTTGCCCTGCGGGAGGGTGATCGGCAGGAGCGCGAGCACCGCCGTGGGGATCTTGATCCCAGCGATGTGGATGTACTGTGAATCGATCCCGATCGTCTTCCCGGCGACGTCCGTGGTCCACGTTGGCTTCTGCCGCGCGCGCTGCTCCTGGTCGATGATGACGTTCAGCGAGTCCACCATGGAGCGCAGCCGGTGCACCGCGACCGAGTCCTTGTGCTCCTCCTGTCCATAAAGGGCGTCGGCCACCTCGCCGGGGAGCGCAGGCCGCGGCAACACCCAGAGGCGCCCGTCCCCCACCTGGGGCGGGCTCACGATGTGCGGGCCCACCGCCGCCGAACTCGCGGCGAGCGCCGTGTCCGGCTTGCCCACCGTCGGCGCGGGTGGCGGCGTGGTCGTGTCGACCGCGGGGGCGGGAGCCGGCGGGCGCCCCAAGCCGCCGCTCGGCCCTTTGCCGCGCTTGGTGCCGCCGAACGGCGGCAGCTCCGTACGGCGCGGCGCCTCGGGGGGGATGATCGTGATGAGAGACTGGTAGCGGTCGATGCGCCACGCGGCGCTGACCGCGAGCGTGATCACCGCGGCATGTAGCACGAGGCTCGCGGCCCAGGTGAGCCGCGCCTTGGCGGGCGAGACCTGCCTCGGCTTAAACAGCGGCCAACACCTTTCCCAGGCGCTCCGCCGCCTCGACGAGCCGCGGCGCTGCCACGGTGAGCGCGACGCGGAAAAACCCTTCGCCGCCGGTGCCAAACCCGCTCCCCGGCAAAACCACCACGCCCTCCTCCTCGAGTGCCTTCCGCTGGAACGTGGCCGAGGGGAGCCCCTCAGGGAGCGGCACCCAGAGATACATCGTCGCCCGCGGCGTTTCTGGCTCGAACCCCTGCGCCCGCAGCACGGGCAGCATGGCGTCGCGTCGCGCCCGGAACTGCGCGACGTACTCGCGCGCCAACTGCTCCGCCTGCGGCAGCACGGCGGCACCGGCGGCCTGAATGGCCAGGAACGCGCCGGTATCGACGTAGTTCTTCACGCGCGCCAGCGCGGCGATGAGCTCCGGGCGCCCTGCCGCCCAGCCGAGCCGCCACCCCGTCATGCAGAACGTCTTGGAGAGCGAATGAAACTCGACCGCGCTCTCCCACGCCCCCGGAATCTCGAAGATGCTGGGCGCGACGTAGTCGTCGTACGTGATCTCGCAGTAGGGGTTGTCGTACACGATCACGATGTCATGCCGCTGACAGAACGCGACGGTGCGCGCGAGGTACTCGCGCGTCGCGACCGCGGCCGTCGGATTGTTCGGATAGTTGAGATAGACGAGCCGTGTCCGCCGGATCACCTCCGCCGGGATCTCCTCGAGCTCGAGCAGGAAGTCGGTGCGCGGCGTGAGCGCGTAAGCGTACGACTCGCCGCCCGCGAGGCGCGTGCCCCCCTCGTAGACGGCGTACCCCGGCTCGGGCACGACGGCCACGTCCCCGGCGTCGAGCAGCGCCAATGCAAGGTGGGCGATCCCCTCCTTGGAGCCGAGCAGCGGGTGCAGCTCGGTGAAGGGGTCGCACTTTACCCCGAAGCGGCGCTGCAGGTACGCGGCGGCGGCTTCGCGGAACGCCGGCAGGCCCAGCTGGAACGCGTACCGGCTCATCGCGGGATCGCGCGCGGCGCGCGCCAGCGCCTCGACCGCCAGCTTGGGCGGCGCCAGGTCCGCGTCTCCCGCCCCGACGTCGATGACGTCGACCCCCTGCTGCATCAGCCGCCGCTTGATGGCGGGGATCTCGGCCATGGGGTAGCTGGGCAAGGCGGACAGACGCTTGCTGAGCCGCGTCAGAAGAAAGCCTCCTCTGAATCAGTACGCGCCACCCGGCTCCCAGGCTGAAGCCTGGGCGTCACGTTTCAAAATGCCCGATGAGCCGCTCGCTCCGGGTGAGGTGCTGGCACCGCGCGTCGAGGGCATCGTAGTCGGCCTTGGCCGACGCCTTGAACTCGTCGAACGCCGCCCGCGAGTCCCATCGGTCGATCGTGATGAACCGCCGCGCGATCCCGATGTCGCGCGCCAGCGCCGAGTCGACAAATCCCGCACTGCGCCGAAACAGCTTGGCCCACTCGCCTTCCGGCCCGTACGCCCGGACGAAGTCCTCCTCCGCACCCGCCTTCGCCTCGAACATCCACACCACTACAAACACAATCTATCGCTCCGCGCCCAGGGCCGCCTCGATGCCGTGCCCCGCGAAGAATTCCTCGCACGCCCGCCGCACCTCCTGCCACCGGCCCACCACCCGGGACGCGGGCGGCAGCCCCTCGAGGATCAGCTGGCCGTAGCGCTTGGTCACGATGCGGCGGTCGAGCAGCACCACCGCACCGACGTCGGTCGTGCTGCGGATCAGCCGCCCGAACCCCTGTTTCAACTTCAGGGCCGCGTTGGGCACGAGGTAGTGCACGAAGCCGTTCAGCCCCCGCGCCTCGAGCCGCTCGAGGCGGGCTGCCGTGAGCGGCTCGCTCGGCACCTTGAACGGCAGCTTGGCGAGGATCAGCACGCGCAGCGCGCGGCCCGGGACGTCGACGCCCTCCCAGAACGAATCGGTGCCGAGCAGGATCGCGGAGCCCGCCTCGCGGAAGCGCCGCAGCAGCTGGTCGCGCTGGCCGTCGCCCTGCACGAGCAGCGGCCAGCGGCCGCCGATCGGGTCGCGCACCGCTTCGGCCGCGCGCCGCAGCGCGCCGTGGCTGGTGAACAGCACGAACATGCCGCCGTCCGACGCCTGCGCCAGCTCCACCAGCACGCGCGCGACGGCCGCGTCGTGCCCCGGCTCGTCATCGCGCGGCTCGGGCAGGTCGGTCGGAATCCCGAAGAGGCACTGCGCGGGGAAATCGAACGGTGAGGCGTGGATCTCGCGCGCCCGCACCCGCGACGGCGGCAGGTCGAGCCCGAGCCGCTCCTCGAGATAGCCGAACTCGCCCCCGGCAGCGAGGGTGGCGCTCGTGAGCACCACGGTCTCGACCCGGTCGAACAGGTGTTCCTTCAAGACCGGGGCCAAGTCGAGCGGGACGGCGGCAAGCGACACGTTCGGGACCTTGCGGCCACGGCGCTCGAGCCAGCGCACCGCCGCGGGAATGCCCGCTGGCGGCCGCAGCGCCGCCGTGAGCCCCGTCGCCACCATCTCGAGCCGCCGTACCACTCCGCGCAGCTCGCCGAGCAGCTGGGCGCGGCGCTCGGACGGGTCGTCCAGCGACAGGCGGTCGGCGATCGTCTCGACGCCGTCCCGCAGCTGCGTGAACGCGAGCAGCAGATTGTCGAGGGCCACGTCGAGGCCCTGGGCCCAGACGTCGTCCCGCGCGAAGTCGTCGGTGAGCCGCAGCACCGGCATGGAGCCAGGCTCGCCGTCGAGCCGGCGCACGAGCAGGGTGAACAGCGTGTCGGCGCCGCGCCGCGCCGCGCCGAGCGCATCGAACAAGCTCCGCTGCACTAGGTCGCGGCTCGCCGCTGAGAGCAGGTCGTCGCGGTTGGCGAGCACCGTCCGCAGCGTCGGCAGCAGCCCGCGGCCATTCTTCTCGAGCCGCGACAGCAGCCGCTCGACGCCGAGCCGGCTCACCTGGGCGCCCAGGTGCATGGCGGCCACGTCCTCGAGGTGATGCGCCTCGTCGAGCACCAGCCGGCGGTACGGCGGCAGCACGGCCGCCTCCTGCCAGTTGTCGCTCACCATACGCACGGCGAGGTCGCTCGCGAGCAGATGATGGTTCACCACGACCACGTCCGCCTCGGCCGCGCGGCGGCGCGCCTGGAACAGAAAGCACCGCTCGAAGTGGGGGCACTTGAGCCGGGTGCAGAGGTCGGACTCGGCGGCGACCGCGTCCCACACCTCGGCCGTCGGCTCGTCCTGCAGATCCGAGAGGCTGCCGTCGCTCGTCTTTGCCGCCCAGGCGGCGAGGGTCTCGAGCTCCGCCGCCCGCTCGTCCTCGAACAGCGACCGCTCGGCGTCGCGCGCCTGCTCGAGCCGCGCGAGACAGATGTAGTTCCGCCAACCCTTCAGCAGCGCGAACGTCGGCGAATGGTCGCCCGTGCCCAGCGCGCGGGCGAGAATCGGCAGGTCCTTGCCGACGAGCTGCTCCTGCAGATTGATGGTGTTGGTGGAGACGATGGTGCGCTCGCCGTTCTCGCGTGCCCAGCCGAGCGCCGGCGCGAGGTACGCGAAGGACTTGCCCACGCCTGTGCCCGCTTCCAGCAGCGCGACGCCCCCGTCGTTGTAGGCGTCCGCGATGTAGGCCGCCATGTCGCGTTGGCTCGGCCGGTCCTCGAACGCCCCGAGCGCGCGGGCCACCGGACCCTGCGGGGCGAGCAGCCCCGCGACGTCGAACGGATCGAGCCGCGTGGTCGCGCGCGGGCGTGGGCATTCGACCACGACGTAGCAGTCGGTGACCGCGTTGTCCACGATAGCGAAGCCCACTCCCCCGTCGTGCAGCCGGGCGGCCACGCTCAAGTCGGCACCCGAGGGCTCGAGCACGCCGCTCGGGTGGTTGTGCAACAGCAGCTCCCCTCGCTCGGCGATCCCCGGCAGCGCGAGCACCGCGTCCACGGTGCCGCGCGCCACCGGGCGCGCCTCCACGAGCACGCCGTTCGCATCGGGGCGCGCCACGAACGATACTTCGCGCCCCTGAGCCGCGGCGATCTCCGCGCGCACCAGCTCACGGACCGCGGGCGCCAGGCGCTCGACACTCACGTCTTGAGCTCGCGCTTCTTCGCCGCCGGAAACAGCACGTTGTTGAGGATGAGGCGATACCCGGGCGAGTGCGGGTGCAACGACAGGTCCGTCGGCGGGTCCCCGATCTGGTGCTGCTGGTCCTCGGGATCGTGGCCGCCGAAGAAGGTCCACGTCCCGCGCCCCGAGTCCCCGTGGATGTACTTCACCCACGGGGCACCTTCCTCGTCGGCCAGCACCGTCACGCTGGGCTTCAGGCGGCTGCGCAGGAACGAGGTCGTGAGCCCGTAGAAGTCGGGGATCACCTGGCGGTGGTCCTGCACCAGCATCGTCGGCACGGGGTCGATCTTCGCGCTGAAGTTGAACAGCTTGTAGGCGCCGAGCGGCTGGCGGCGCGGCCCGGCGTTCACCTGGTGCCCGTCGATGTCGGAGAAGCTCGCCACGGACGGGTTCGGCTCCACATGCGCCCCCGTGAAGGCGAGGGCCTTCGACCAGTCGAGCTTGGCGTCCGCCTGCGGGTCCATCGGCGTGCCGTCGGCGAAGGTGGCCGCGATGTCGACGGTCTCGGCAGCGAGCGCGAGGTCGATTGTCTCCGTGGCGGTGCACATCGCGAACAGGAAGCCGCCGTTGGCCACGTAGTCGCGGATCTTGCGCGCCACCGCCTTCTTCAGATCCGGTACCGTAGCGAAGCCGAGCTGCTTCGCGGCGTCGCTGTTGAAGCGCACCATCTCGCCCAGCCACGGCGCGCCGCCGTAGATCAAAAAGAACTTCGAGTACTGGCCGGTGAAGTCCTCGTGGTGCAGATGCAGCCAGTCGTACGTCGCCAGCTTCCCGGACATCACCTCGAAGTCCCACACCTTGTCGAACGGGATACCGGCATACTGCAGCGCCATCGTCACGGCGTCGTCCCACGGCGGCGCGTTGGGTGGGACGTACACTGCGACCTTGGGCGCCTTCTCGAGCGGCACGGCGTCCATGTTGCTCGCTTCGATCTCGCCGCGGATCGCGGTCACCCGCCCGTCGTCCACCGGCTCCGCCTTCACGCCGCCGAGGGCCGCGTCGCGCCGGATCGCCTCGCCATCAGGCAGCAGGAACGAGCCGCCGCGGTAGTTCAGCAGCCACTCCGCCTTGATCCCCGCCTGCACGACCCGGTAGGCGACGCCGTACGCCTTGAGGTGGTCGGACTGCGCGTCGTCCATGGGGATCAAGAGAGACGCCGAGACGGGCAGACGGGTGGACGGGGAGTAGCCCATCAGGTCCGCACTAACCGCCCAACCGCCTAGCCGGCTAACCGTTTTGACGAAGTCCCGCCGTTTCACGACTTCGGAATCGCTCCCTTCGCGCGCTCCAGCTCCCGGCGCGCCTCCGGCACCACCGCGCTCTCCGGATACGCGAGGATCAGGTGCTCGAGGTGCGCGATCGCTTCGGCCGTCTTCTGCTGCCGCTCGAGCAGCCGCGCCCATTCCAGCTCCGCCGCCGGCGCTGCCGCGCTCTTTCCCCCGGACCTCGCCACCTCATCGAACAGCGCGAGCGCCGTCTGCTGCTGCTCGACGCCCAACCGCGCCGCGATCCGGCCGGCGATGAGCAGGACGTCCGCCCTGCCCCCCCCTGCTCCCTCCCCCGCCTCCAGACGCCCAGCTGCAAGCCGTAAGGCCTGCACGGCGCGCGTGGAGTCCCCGCGGGCCAGGAGCAGCAACGCGCTCCCCAGCTCGGGGAAGCGGTCGCCCGGCAGCTGCTGCAGCAGCGCGACCACGCCCGAGCGTTCGGTGGCGTCACGCCGGTCCCCAGCGTACGGGCCTGCGGCGCGAAACAGCTGCTGCGCGGCCTTGACGTCGCCGGAGTACAACGCGACCCAACCACGTACCGCTAACGCGTCGACACTCGAGTCGCCGGCCAGCGCCGCAGCGGCGAGCTCCAGCTCGCCGCGCTGGATGCGCGCCCGCGCGAGTTTGAGGCGCAGCGCAGCGCGGTCGTCGCCGGAGAGCCGGCTGTCCGCCGCGAGCCGGGTCCCGGCTTCCGCGAGCTGGCCGTCGTCAATCAACGCCTCCACCAGGGCGCTCTGGGCGAGCGCCTGCGCGTCAGGTGGGGCGGAGGAATCGGCCGCGACCCGCTCGAGCACGCGCCGGGCTGCCACACGGTCGCCAGCCCCGAGGAACGCGCGCGCCGCCTCGGCCCGGGCCCGCACCGCGAGCGGCGCCGGCACCAGCTCCGCGTAGCGCGCTAGCGCGAGCGCCCGCACCCGGCGCGCGTCGGGAGTGTTGCCCGCGCTCGCCAAGTCCGCGAACCGCCGCAGGGCGTACGCCGCGCCGGAGGACGAGTCCACCGCCGTCGGCTCGAACACGGTCCAGGCGCGCTGCGGCTGGCCCCAGCCGAGCAGCAGCTCGCCTGCGAGCCGGCCCTCCAGCGGCGTGGGCTCCGCCGCCAGGACGGCGCGGACGACCCGCTCGCGCTGCTCCGCCGGCGCCTCGGCGAGCGAGCTCGCCGCGTTGGCCAGCTGGGTCGGGGCTTCGGTCAGCGCCGCAGCCCATTCGCGCGCCGCTCCTTCCCACTCGCCGACTCGCTCCAGCAGCTCCGCGAGCTCGATGGCGAACGCCGCCGGCCGCCCGAGCGCGCGCCGCCCGGCGAGCAACACCTGGCGCGCCTCCTCGAAGCGGTGGGCGTCCTCCAACGCGATCGCCCACTCTCGGTAGGGCGCCTCGTCGCGCGGCTGTTCGGTCGCCCAGCGCTGCGCCAGCGCGCGCGCACTGTCCGGCTCGTTCACGGCCACGTACGTCCGCAGCAACAGACCCCGGAGTGCCGCGTTGTGCGGACTCGTCGCGACCGCGCGCTGCGCCACGGGCAGCAAATCGGGCAGCCGATTGAGGGACGGCAGCACGCGCTCAAGCCCGAGCAGCGCGGCGAGGTTGGTCGGCTCGCCCCGCAGCGTCGTGAGGTAGACGGTCGCGGCCCGCTGGTATTGACCGGCGCGCTCCAGCTCGAACCCCTGGCCGATGGCTTGAGCGGTGACCGTACGAAGCGGCAGGAACAGCATCGCAATCACGGCGAACCTGTACATGCTGCGGCGCGCCGTGCGCGGCTGACGCTGCGGCTCGGCAGTCGCGGCTGAAGCCGCGGCTCGGCCCTGCCGCTGAAGCGGCGTCAGTTCACTGACAGGGCCGAGCCGCGAGTTCACTCGCGACCCCTCCCGGGAGTCGCGGCTGAACGGCGGCCCGACGACAGCCGGTAACCGGGACTCCTACTGTTGCGGCGCATTGAGCCTGCGGAAGTACTCGAGTACGAGCCGCCGCTGCTCTGGCGTGAGCCCCGACAGCTCTTCCCACGTCGGATAGCGCAGTCTCGGACCTGCTCCCGTAGCGCCGGGCTTGAGTAGCGCGGGAAGGTGCACGCTGTCGCCGGTCGCGGGGCGGCTGGTCCGCTCCGTTTTCTCGTCGGGCTCGCTGCCCGACAGCGTCCGGCCGGCATCGAGCAGGCGGCGGTAGAGGCGCTCCTGGCGCTGGATCGTCTGCTGGTCGAGCCGCCCGGCCTCCAGCTGGCGCGCCAGCTCGCGCGCCTCCTGCGCGAGCGCGCCGGCCGCGGCGCTGCCGCCCTCCGCTTGCAGCCGCTCGAGCTGCTGCGCGAGCGCGCGCTGGCGGGCCGCGATCGCGCGCAGCTGCTCGAGCACCGCCCGGCCGCTTGGCCCCATCATCGGGAGCAGCCCACGCGCCTGCCCGTTCAGCCCCTCCTGGTCGCGCGCCATCCGGGCGAGCTGCTCCACGGCTTCGGCGAACCCGCTCCCCGACTGCGCGCCCGCCACCTGGCTGCGGCTGCGGGCGAGGGCGAGCGCAGTGGCGTTGAGCGCATCGACCGCCTGCTCCGCCAGCGCCGCCGCCTCGCCGGTGTTCGGCTCCCCCTGCTCGAGCTGCTCGCGCGCGGCCGCCATCTGGCGCTGCGCGAAGCCGAGCGCGCCCTCGAGCTGCGGTGAAACGAGCGCGTGCTTCCCCGCCGCCTCGCGGATCTGGCGCTCCACCGCCGCCGTCCCCTCCTCGACCGACGCCTGGCGCGACCGGGTCGCGGGACTGCCGTCGCCGCGTCGCAGCGCTTCGGCCACCTGTTGCTCGCGGTCCGCCAGCGCCGCCGTCTCCGAGAGCGCGCGGTCGAGCGCGTCCAGCGTCTCCTGGCGCCACGCTCCCGCGAGCGAGTCGCGCCGGGCCCGTAACGCCTCCGGCAGCTGCGCGAGCTGCTGCTCCGCCTCCTCTCCGGCTTGTTGCGCCCCCGCTGCGTCGCTCCGTCCGGCGGATTCGGCGGCGCGCTGCATGGCCGCCTGTGCCCGGTGGGCGGCCTGTTGCGGCGCCGCGAGCGTCTCGCTCCCCGGCTTCGGCCCGAGGTCCTTCCCCACCTGGTCGATGCCGTGCGCCAGCGAGTCGGCGCGCTCGGCGAGCGCACGCTCGCGCGCCGCCGCCGCGCTGTCCGGGCGCCGCGCGTCCGTCCCGTTCCACTCGGCCTGGCGCCGCTTCAGATCCTCCGCGTCGGCGGCGAGCGAGGCAAGCGCGCCTTCCGTCGCCGCCCGGCGGAACAGCTCCCGGCTCCGCTCGAGCTCGGCCTTGAGTTGCTGTTGCGCTTCGGCGAGCCGCTGTAACGCCTGCCGCGCCGCGTCGGGGTCGAGCTTCGCGAGCGCCTCCTGCAGCTCGCGCAACCGCTGCTCGAGCTCTGGCGTGACGGCGCGCTGCAGCATCTCCTGCACTTCGCGCAGCCGCGCCTGGAACGCGGTGTCGTCGATCCCTGCCGCCTTCGCGGCGCGCGCGATCTCTTCGACCGCTTTGGACAGCTCCTGCACACGCTGCTCGAGCGCCTGCTGCTCGCGCGCCACCGCCTGCGCCCGCTCGGTCGCCTGGAAGGGCAGCGAGCCGGCCTGCGCACCCGGCGGCGGCCGGCGCCCTCCCGTCGTTTCGTCGCGCGAACGCTGCTGCGCGAGATCGCCGGTGCGCTCGCCCAGGTCGCGTTGCGAGTCGGCGATCGAGTCCGCCGCGTCGACCAACCCCCGCGTCGCGGCTCGCAGCGCCGCCCGCAGCTCCTCGAGGCTCGGCAGCCGCAGGGCGATTTGCGCACTCCGGCCTACATGTGGCGCCGGCGCGTTGTCCCACGCCTCGACCTGAAACCGCAGCGTGTCGCCGGGAAGCAGGCCGCGCCGCGCCGCATCGAGCTCGCCCTGCACGATCGCACGGTCGCCGACCCCCGTCACATCGAGCGACTCGCGCACCGCGTCGCCGACCTTACCGGTGCGGCTCACGCGCCAGCTCGCCACCTGGAGACGCGACAGGCCGTGGTCGTCGCGCACGTCGATCACGAGCGGCTGGCGGAGCGAGAGCGGCAGCGTCGTATCGCGCCCCGGCACGGGCACCGCCACCACCGGCGCCGAGTCGGGGACCACCCGCAGCGCGAGCTGCGGCGCCTCCCCCTCGAGCGGGCTGCCATCGGCCGTCGCGACGTCGAGCCGCCAAGTGCCGGAGGCCGTGACCGGCAGCCGCCCCGAGAACCGCTGCCCCGTCACGGCGAGGCGCGAGGCGACGCCCCCCCACCGCCATGCGACCGTCGCCAGCGGCACGCTCGCCGCGCCGCTCGTCAGGATCACTGTGCCTTCGGGAACGACGATGGTGTCGGCGCCGGCCAGGAGGGGCTCGTCGGCGCGGGCGAGATAGGCGGGATAGTGGGCCGTGAGCTCGAGCGCCGCGACGAAGGCCGGAAGGGCGACTTTGACCCGGCGCTCGACGCTGCTGCGCCCGCCGCTCGAGGCCCGCAGAAACAGGTCCGCCTCGACCGGCCCGAGCCGGCGGATCGCGCGGCCCGTGGAGTCGAGCGGCAGGCTCGCGGCGCGCCATGGCTCGCCCGGCCCCCGGGTCCAGAGCGTCGCGCGCGCGGCCGCCGGGGCTTCGACTGTGACGGTGATGCTGTCACCGCGCCGCACGACGACGCGATCGACCGACAGGCGCACGGGCGCGCGTGCATCCGCGAGCGTACGCAGCGGGTGCCAGAACGCGGCTGCCCGACCCGCGGCCGGAGCGGAAGCCATGAACAGCGCCGCGCCCACCGCGACGGCGCCGAACCCTGCGAGCACACCCCGCCGCGTCCCTCGTGCGAGGATCCGCCGGATCGCTGGCGCGGCGCGGTCGACCGCTTGCGCTGCGCGCGCGTCCGCCACTGCGAGCAGCTCGGCGCTCACGCCACCCGCAGGCGGGGGAGCGAGCACGCCGATGATGCTTCCGGCACGCCCTCCGATCTCCCGCTCCGCGATGCGGCCGAGCTCTGGCGGCGACGTGTCGCGCCGCCCCAGGCGCGCGACCCGCAGTGCAGCCGCGGCGACCCCGACGATCGCGAGCCAGGCACCGACCACGCCCACGACGCTTGGCGCGAGGCGCACGCCGAGCGCCGCGATCGCACCGGCCAGGCCGGCGCCCGCGAGCAGCACCCCCGCCGCGCGGGCGTGCGCATGCGGCAGCCCCAGCCGCCCCAGCCGGGCCGCCGTGCCCCGGCTGGTCACCGGATGGCGCTCACGGCGTACGTGAACAGATTCACGCCCATGCGCAACGCCGCCTCGTGGAGCTCAGGGGTATCGTGGTGGACCTCGGGATCTTCCCACCCGTCCCCCAGGTCCGTCTGATACGAATAGTACACCACCAGGCGGTCGCCCAAAAAGATGCCGAACCCCTGCGCGGGCAGGCCGTCGTGCTCGTGGATCTTGGGGATCCCCTGCGCGAACTCATACGGCACGTGATAGATGGGGTGCGTCAACGGCACTTCAACGAGGGGGTGGTCGGGGAAGACGCGCGCGACCTCCCGCCGGAACGACTTGTCCATCCCGTAGTCGTCATCCGCGTGGAGAAAGCCGCCCTGCTCGAGGTAGCGGCGCAGGATCTTCACCTCCTCATCGGAGAAGCGGACGTTGCCGTGCCCCGTCATATAGAGGTAAGGGATGTCCCAAAGATCGGGGCTGGTGAGTGTCACGACCCGCTCGCGCTCGCCCACCGCCAGCCGGGTGCGCTGGCGGATCGCCCCGAGCAGGTTTACCAGTTTCGAGGGGCCTGTGTACCAGTCGCCGCCGCCGTCATAATGCAGCCTTCCGATCGTTAGCGACGCTAATTCCGGATTGCGGATTGTGGATTGCGGATTCGACAGGCCGAAGCTCCGGGCGCCCAATCCGCAATCCGAAATCCGCAATCCGCAATTCGAGCGGCCGGCGAGCGGAACTGCGAGCGTGCACACCACGATCGTCCAGCGCTTCACAATTCGTTCACGAGCCGATATGCCGTGTTCCGCGTGATCCCCGTCTCGTCCGCGAGGCGGTCGGCAGCATCCTTGCGGGTCATTCCCTGCGCGAGCAGGGCGCGGGCGCGCTCTTCCGGATCGCGGGGACGCTCGTCCCGGACCGGTTTGCCGGTGCCGGCAACGACGACGGTCACCTCACCGCGGACGGGGGCTCCGGCATAGTAACCCGCGAGCTCGACCAGGGTCCCGGCGCGCGTTTCCTCGAACACTTTGGTCAGCTCGCGCGCCACCGCGCCGCGCCGCTCGCCGCCGCAGGCGGCCGTGAGATCCTGCAGCAGCTCCGTTACACGCTGCGGCGACTCGAACAGCACGACGGTCCACTCGCTTTTCGCCACCGTCTCGAGCAGGCGGCGCCGCTCGCTCCCCTTCCTCGGAAGAAAGCCGAGGAAGACGTAGCGATCGGCGGAGACACCCGAGACCGCGAGCGCGGCCGCGACCGCCGTCGGACCGGGGACGGTCACGACCGGGACGTCGCGCGCGCGCGCGGCGGCGACGAGCACGGCCCCGGGGTCGCTCACCGTGGGCGTGCCCGCGTCGGTCACGAGCGCGACGTCTTTGCCCGTGCCCAGGAGATGGAGAATCCGGCGCAGCGCCGACTCGGGCGAGTGCGCGTGGAAGCTCACCAGCTCGGCGCGCGACCCGACATGCGCCAGGAGAGTCTTCGTGTGGCGGGTGTCTTCAGCCGCGACTGCGGCCGCCTGCTTCAGGGTCGCGGCCGCGCGGGGGGAGAGGTCGTCGAGGTTGCCGAGCGGCGTCGCCACCACATACAAGGTGCCCGCCATCTCACCACGTCACCTGCCACGGCAGGCGCCCGTAGAACCCGGCCGATTGCAACACATAGCGGTGCTCGCGGGTCGCCTCGCGCAGGATCTTGGGCGCGGTGCCGGGCATGATGACCTCGACCCCTTGGAGCAGTTGCAGCGACCAGTCCATCAGGGCGTTGGCGAGCTCCTCGGGCTGCACCACGGCGTCCGGCGTTTCGGCGCCGCGCGCGGCCGAGAGGATCGCGATCGCCTTGTGCTGCCCCACGATGCCCCCACTCACTTTCTGCGCGCGCCGCTTCGCCTCGCCGGGGAATTCTTTCTCCACTTCGTCGACGATGCGCCAGTACAGCTCACGGTAGGTGTTGATCAGCGCGTTCGGCGCCTGCTGGGGCAGGTCGGCGGCGGGCGGGAACACGACGGCCGAGATGGCGGGTGGCGCGCCGGTCGGGCCGGGCTGAAACTGCGCCTCGAGAAACTTCCCCACCGATTGCGCGTCCGGCTTGTCGCAGTAGTAGCCGCTCACGAACCGGCCCCCCGTGAACCGCAAGTACGAGACGCGGCCATCCGAGATCAGCTCCAGCACGCCGCTCACCTGCTCCTGTTGCAGCGCCGGGAACACCGTGCCGGGGTTGCTCGGGTCCAGCGGGCGGGCCTGCACCGGCACGGCGCACGACTGGTACATCCATGCCAGCTGCTCCATCGGAGCGGCACAGTAGGCGAGCTCGCCGCGCTCCACCTCGGATCGCATCCGTTTGAGCGCCTCCGTGATCGTCACGACCTGCCGGCCCGCCGTGTGGAGCGACGCGGCGTTGACCGCCTCGCCCTTGCGGAAGAAGAGGAGCAGGCACTCGTCCGGAAGGTAGGCGGTGATGTAGCCGTCCACACGGCCGTCGCGGTCGCGCTTGGCAAACGCCAGCAGGTTGTCGAGGTGGATGAAGCCGAGGCGGGTGCGGTGAATCAGCCGGTTCACCTGCGGGAACGTCAGGTCCGCGAGGCGAACCGGCGAGTTTATCAGGCGAGCGGTGCTCGCGCGCATGGCCCTCCGGGGAGGCTGCTACACCAGATGCTGCTGGATCTTCTGCACGAACACGGGCTTCGGATACGCGCCCACCAGCGTGTCCACGTGCCGCCCGTCCTTGAAGAATAGAATACTCGGAATCGAGCGCACGTTAAAGCGCATCGCCGTCTGTTGGTTCGCGTCGACGTCCACTTTGGCCACCTTCAGCTTACCCTGGTACTCCCCGGCGAGCTGCTCCAGGATGGGCGCGACCATGTGGCAGGGCCCGCACCACGTCGCCCAGAAGTCGACGACCGCGAGCCCTTGGTGCTGCTCGACCTCCTGGCCGAACGTGGCGTCGGTGACCGCCACGAGATGTAGATCTGCCATGACCCTGCACTCCCTCTGACGCAATCGTTATGTTGACGGGCGAGATGACGGATTCCCGCGCCCGCGTCGCGCACGTCGGCATTGCCGTGCCGAGCATCGCCCACGCCCTGGCCTTTTACCGGGACATCCTCGGCCTCGAGCCGGGGCAACCCGAATCCGCCGATGGCGCCACCATCGTCGGCCTCACGCTGGGCGACGTTCAGGTCGAGCTACTCGAGCCCCGCGACACCGACAGCCCCGTGGCGAAGTTCCTCGCCCGACGCGGCCCCGGCATCCATCACATCTGCTACCGGGTGCCCGACCTCGATCGGACGCTCGAGCGCTGCCGCGTGGCGGGCTACCGTCTGATCGACGAGCTGCCCCGCCGCGGGGCCAGTGGCCGCCGCATCGCGTTCCTGCACCCCAAGGCGACGGCTGGGATTCTGCTCGAGCTGACCGAGTAAATGTAACGCCGCCCGATCGCAGATCGTTCCGCGCGGCCTATGGCTTGCAGCCGGCCGCCGGATTGCCGGCGACGTCGAGGTGCACGTCGAGCACGAGCCAGCTGCCGCTGCGGGCGCGGATCAGATCGATCGGCAGCACGACGTTGCACCCGTTGGACCGCTGGAGCTCGACGCGGAAGCTCCGCTGGTTGTCCTGCGCCGGGACCGGCAACGGGCCCTCGACCACGCGGTACCCGGCGTGGTTCAGGTACTTCTGGATGACCGCGAGCCGCTGATTCATTTGTTCGGCCTTCATCCAGCCGGCCGCGGGCCCGCGCTCCGTGCCCCACAGTGCGCCCATGCGCTTCAAGTCGTTCGTCTTCACGGCGGACATGAACTGGGCGAGCGTCTCGTTGAGCGACTGCGGCGCCGGCGTCCGGCTCCCGCCGCTTCCGCACGCGAGAGAGGCCAGCGCGACGAGCACGGCCAGTCGTGGTTTCACGGATGATCCTAGGGCTGGACGGAGTGAACCGAAGGTAAGGCGGCATGCGGCTGTACGTCAACATTGATCACGTGGCGACACTGCGCGAGGCGCGCAAGACCGACGAGCCCGATCCGGTGCGCGCGGCGGACGCGGCGGAGCGCGCCGGCGCCGACGGCATCACGGTCCATCTGCGCGAAGACCGGCGGCACATTCAGGATCGCGACGTGCGCGCGCTCGCCGCGTCGCTGCGCACCGTGCTCAACCTCGAGCTGGGTGCGCACGACGAGATCGTGCGCACCGCGTGCCGCGTGAAGCCGTTTCAGGCGACGCTCGTCCCGGAGCGACGCCAGGAGATCACCACCGAAGGCGGCCTCGCCCTGCATGGCCCCAACCGTCGGGTCGGGGCCGCCGTGCGGCGCCTGATGGACGCCGGCATCCGCGTGAGCCTGTTCATCGACCCCGACCTCGCGACGATCGACCGTGCGGCCGAGCTGGGCGTGCCCGCGATCGAGCTGCACACCGGTCGCTACGCGCGCACCTGGAGCAGCGGCGACGCGGCACTGCGCGCGCTGGCGCGCGCGGCCGCGCACGCCCGGCAGCGCGGCCTCGCCGTGCACGCCGGTCACGGGCTCACCTACCAGAACGTGCAGCCCGTCGCGCGCATCCCGGAGATCGAAGAGCTGAACATCGGGCACTCGATCGTGAGCAACGCGGTGTTCTGGGGCCTGGAAGAAGCGGTGCGGCGCATGCGGAAGCTCGTGGACGAGGCGCCGTCAGCGGTCGGCCGTCGGCACCATCCCAGCCGTGACTGCTGACGGCCGAAGGCTGATGGCTTAAGTTGTAACGCCATGACCGGTCCTGCGCAGCCGCTCGGCATGTCCGATTTCTTCGCCCTCGAGGCGGGGGAGTACCTGGAACGTCTCGACGGGCTGCTCGCCAAGAGCGACCACCCCAACGCCGACGAGCTGGTGCGGCTGGCCCGCGCGCTGCGCGGCAGCGCGCTGATGGCGAACCAGCAGGCGATCGCGCGCGCCGCGGCGGGGCTCGAATCGCTGGCGCGCGCGGTGCGCGAGGGCCGTCGCCCCTGGGATGCGCAGACGACGCAGCTGGGCGTGCGGGCGGTGGACGACCTCAAGATCTTCGTGCGCAGGGCGGGGAGCTGGACCGAAGCGGACACGGCGAAGGCTGAGGCGCTCGGCCAGGAGCTGGACCAGCTGGCGGGCCGGCCGTCGGCGCAAATCCGCGCGGTCGAGGCCTTGGGGCTCGACGCCGGCGCGCGGGCGTTCGTCGCGCGCGAGGGCGCGGCGATCGCGAGCGCGCTGGACCGCGCCGCCCAGGCGCTGCGGGCCAGCTCGCCCGGCCCCGACCCGCTGCAGCACGTGCTGCGCGCCCTCCAGCCACTGCGGGGCTTGGCCGCGCTCGCCGATCTCCCCCCGCTGCCCGACCTGCTGGACGGCATCGAGCGCACGATCGCCGAGCTGTCGCGCTCGGGGCTCGAGCCCCCCGCGCACGTCGCCGAGCTGTTTCAGACCGCCGCGACGGCCATCGCCCGCGCGGCGCGCGAGGTGGCCGAGCGCGGCCGCCCCGACCCCGAAGCCGCCGAGTTCCGGAGGTTCGCGGAGCTGCTGGTCCGGTCGATGGAGAGCGAGCCGGATGTCGTGTCGATCGGGTCGCTCTACTACAACGACTCCGGGCCGCACCTCGTGTCCCGCGGCGTGCCGGTGGCGCGCCCGTCCACCCTGGGGCGGCTGGAGCTGGTGAGCCACGGAGAGCACCTGCGGCAGGCGGCGGACTCGCTCGAGCGCGCCCCGAGCGCCACGCAGCGGGAGTTGCGAGCCCACACGCTGGGGAGCACGTTCCGCGCGTTGGCGGACGCAGGCGCAGGCGGCGGCACGCTCGCCGACCGCGTCGCCGAGTTCGCCGGCGCGGCCCGCGAAGCCGTAGCGAACGGCAGCGCCGTGAGCCACGCCGTGGCGTTCGCGGCGGAGCTGCGGCGCGTGGGCGACCTGCTCGCCCGCGCCAGCACCGGAGACGAAGATGTACTCGCCGCCGAGCTCGGCCCCCCGATCGAGCAGATCAAGAGCCTCGGCCATCCGGGCGCAGCGCCCGTGGTGCCGATCGAGAGGCTGGCGCCCGCGCCGCCTCCGCCTCGCGCGCGCCCGGCGGCCCAACCCGCGCGCCCGGCGGCCCAACCCGCGCGCCCGGCCGCTGCGCGCACGGCCGCCGAGACGGCGGATCTCGTCGGCTCGTGGGCGGCGTACGAGCGGATGGTGCATGCCGGCATCGGGCCTGCGTCGCTCGAGGAGCTCGTCGCCCTGAAGGGCGCCCTGCCGAAGGATTCCCTTCCGGTCGTGGATGTCCGCACCCTGCTGTACCGCGGCCAGCAGGCGCTCAAGCGGGCGGAGGAGCTGCGGGCGGCGGCGCAGCACGCGTCGGGCGATTCGCTCCGGGCCCTCGTGGACGAAGTCTGCGACCTCGTTGCTCTCGCCGTCGAGTCCAACCCCGCGCCCTAGCCCATCTCCCGCCTCGCGCTGGGGATGGGTCGTGGGGCTCGTGGTCACGCTCGCGCTCCTCGCCTGGGCGCTGCACGGCGTCGACGCGCGCCAGCTCGTCGGCCACCTGCGGCGCGCCGACCCGCTGCTGCTCACCGGCGCCGTGGTACTGGCGACGCTCACGTTCCCACTCCGCACGCTGCGCTGGCGGCTGATCCTCCGGGATGTCAACGGAGGAGGCACGGCCTTCCCGCTGCTCCCGCTGTGGCACGCGACGGCGATCGGCTTCATGGCGAACAATCTGCTGCCCGTGCGCGCCGGCGAGTTCGCCCGCGCCTACGTAGCGCAGCAGCAGCTGCCGGTGCGGTTCAGCACCGCACTCGCGTCGGTCGGCGTGGAGCGCGTGTTCGACGGGCTCCTGCTCGTGGGCTTGATGACGCTCGCCATCGCCTCGCCCGCTTTCCCCGGTCACGCCCGGATCGGCACTACCTCGGTCTCCGGCCTCGCGACCGGCGCCGCCGCCTTCTTCGGCGCCGTCTTCGTAGTCGCCGTACTCGTCGTACACCGCCCGGCGCCGTGGCTCGCGCTGCTGCAGCGCGTCACGCACGCCGTGCTCCCCACGCGCTTCGCCGAGCGACTCACGCAAATCGCCGAAGGGTTGGTCGCAGGGCTCGAGGTCCTGAAGAGCCCGACCAGGTTCGCCGGCGTGGTCGCGTGGTCGTTGGTGCAATGGCTCGTGAATGCGGCGGCGTTCGCGGTGTGCTTCCGCGCCTTCGGTCTCTCTGTCCCGCCCGAGGGGGCGTTCCTGCTGCAGGGCATCATCGGGTTCGGCGTCGCGCTCCCCTCCTCACCGGGATTCGTCGGCGTGTTCGAGGCGGCGACGCGCGTGACGCTCGCGATCTACGGCATCGACGCGACCCGCGCCGTGAGCTACGCGGTGGCGTATCACCTGAGCACGTTCGTGCCGATCACGCTACTCGGGCTGTATTCGTTGTCGCGCTTGCGGCTCCATCTGGGCGAGCTGCGGGCCGCGGGCGACGCGCCGGGCTAGACCGGTGGATCAAGTGAGCTTGGCCGTCGCGAGATGAAGCATACCACGCTTCAGCGTTGTGTCGTGCCGAGCCCATCCTTCAGGATGGGGACTACCGGCCTCGATCCTCTTCCGTCTGCAACTCGCTAGGGGAGAACCAGTGGACCGGGTGCGTATCGCGGCACACGCCAAGCTCAACCTCCTGCTGCGTATCCTCGCGCGCGAAGCGCCTGCAGGGGGGGCGGGGAGGGGCTATCACCAGATTGAGACGGCGTTCGCGCTGCTCGAGCTCGCGGACGAGCTCGTGGTCACCCGTACCAAGTCCGGCGTCACGCTCACGGTGCACGGTCCGGATCTCGGCCCCCCCGAGGCCAATCTTGCCGTGCGCGCGGCGCGTGCGGCGCTCGAAGCGACTGGCAGCACGTTCGGCGTGGCGATCGAGCTCACCAAACGGATCCCCATGCGCGCCGGATTGGGCGGCGGCTCGAGCGACGCGGCGGCCGCGCTTCACGCCGTGAACGCGCTCGTGAGCACCGCGGTCCCCCGCCCCGAGCTGCTGCACTACGGGGTGCGACTCGGCGCCGACGTCGCGTTCTTCGCGAGCGGCGTGCCTGCGGCGGTCGCCTGGGGCCGCGGCGAGCGGCTGTTCCGGCTGGACCCGCCGCCCGCCGCGCCCGCCCTGGTCGCGCTGCCGCCCATCGCCGTCGCCACCCCCGACGCCTACGGCTGGTGGGACGAGCTGTATCCCGAGCCCGCGGCCCGCGGGCCGGTGGTCCTCGACGCCGGGGCGTTCACCGGCTGGGGGAGCGTCGGCCGGCTGGGCGGGAACGACTTCGAAATCCCGGTGTTCGGGAAGCACCCCGCGCTCCGCACCCTGTACGAGAAGCTCGCCCAGACGCATCCCCTCTGGGTGCGGCTGTGCGGCTCCGGGAGCGCGGTCGCGGCGGTATACGCCAACCCGGCACTGCGCGACGACGCGGCCCTGATGCTGGGAGAGAAACAGCAGCAGCTGATCAAGACCATGACCCGAGCGATTCCGGCCCCCGGGCCCGAGCCCGTTCCCTAGCGGCAGAGGCGACTGCCCGTACGTTTGTAGGAGAGGAGGTCGCATGCCCGAGCAGCTCATCGGAACCGTAGTCCACTTTTTCAAGGGGCCAAGCGTCGCGGTCGTGCGCCTGACCGACGGCGAGCTCGCCGTGGGCGACCGCGTGCGCTTCCACGGCCACACCACCGAGTTCACCGAGCAGGTCAACTCGATGGAGGTGGATCACAAGAAGGTCGAGCGGGCGAAGGTGGGCGAGGAGGTCGCTATCCAGGTGACCGACCGGGCGCGCCAGCACGACCAGGTGTTCAAGGTGACGTAGCCGGCCTGTAAGGTGCATCACAGAACCGCGGGCCATCGCGGAGCCATAGGTAATAGGTATGATCCAACCCGTCGGCTGGGCTCGCGTGTGGGTGGCCGCGCCGCCCTTCGTCAGTGATCCGATGCTCCGGCAGGGGGCGTGGTATCCCATCGTCAGCACCGGCGAAACGCGCACCGTGCTCGAGGTCCGCGGACAGCGCGTCGCCGTCCCCAGCGAGCTGGTCGAGATCAGGCCCCGGCGACCCGAGCGCTTCACCGTCGTGTACCGGCCGCGCGACAGCGCCAATCCGGCTCGGGGCACCCGGGCAGATGCGGGTCGGATCTACGCCGTATGTCCCGCGTGCGGGTCGCGCGTGCGGCTGATCGGCCAGCCGCGCGAGACCAAGTGCACCCCGTGCGGATTTCGCGGAGAAATCGCCTGGTGGGAGACCGGGTGACGCGGCGCTGGCCAGCGCTCTTCGGGGCGGCGATCATCCTGTCCGCGTGCGCGTCCTCATCGAAGACATCCGCCCCCCCACCTGCCCCCGCGCCCGGCCCCGCTGCCGCTGACGCACTGGGCAGGCTCTCGATTGCGAGCCACGAGCAGTACTACGACATCGAGGGATCGAGCGCCGGCGCACTCCGGGAGTCGATCCATCGCCTCGGGCCCCGGGATGGCAGCGAAGCGCGCGACGCCTTGACCGTGTGGACCCTCGACTGGACCTACGGGGAGGCGCCCGGCGTGGACGGGTGCGGCCTGCGCAACCTCCAGGTCACGCTCAACGTGGACATCACCCTGCCGCGCTGGGCCCCTGCGGCGGGCACGCCCTCACGGCTGATCGCGTCGTGGCGCAACTACCTCCAACACGTGAAGCAGCACGAAGCGGGGCACCGGGCGATTGCCGAGCGGAACGCTCGCGACTTGCTGGCCGCGCTCGCGCCGCTGCGGGCAGGCACCTGTCCCGCAGTCTCGGACGCCGCGTCGCGCATGGCGGAGCGGGTCGTGGCCGAGGGCCGCGCGAGGAACCGCGCCTACGATGTGGAGACGAAGCACGGTCAGACGCAGGGGGTTACGCTGCCGCCCTGAGCCCCTCTTGGCACCCTCGTCCAACGCCGCTCGGGTAAGGCAAGGGCGCGACAGCAGAAGCCCCCGAAAGGCCCTAGCGTGCTTTCGGGGGCTTGGCGCTCACTCGCCGAGGCAAGTGAGAGCATCGCTTCGCTTGTGGCCGTCGTGTTGATTCACGGCCCCACCTCCTCGGGTGGCGTTCGGCACCACCGTACTACGCCAACTCGGTCCGCGCAACTGTGGTGCGCCCGCAACGTCGCGGACCCAGTCTCGCCGAGATCACTTGCCGCGGTGCTTCGACATTGCCAGGAAGAGTTGTTCGACCGCTACAACGTCATCGACGAGCAGGATCTCGCGCGCGCCGTCGCCATCGGTTCGGCGCGAACGATAGAGTTACGAGACGGAAAGCCCCTGCCGCAGGCCATGAGGCCCCGCTAAGTTCAAGCGCCGCATAATCGCTGGCCCCTCGTCCAACGGCAGGACACCAGACTTTGGATCTGGGTATGGTGGTTCGAATCCACCGGGGCCAATCAGAGCGTTCAGACCCTGCGGAGTTTCCAGCGCCCCCGCTTGAACAATACGACGCTCACGAGCGCCAGCGTCGAATACCCGACCGTAATCGCGATGAACACCCCCTGGGGGCCGAAGTCCCACACCCGGGCGAGCATGTAGGCGAGCGGGATTTCCCACAGCCAGAAACACGCCAGGTTGATCCACGTGGGCGTCCAGGTGTCGCCCGCACCATTGAATGCCTGGGTGAGCACGAACCCCAGCGCGTAGAACACGAAGCCGCAGCTCATGGTGCGCAGCCCCAGGGCCCCGGTCGGTAGGGCGACAGGGTCGTGCGTGAACAAGCTGACGATCGGACCCGCGAACACGATGAACACTAAGCCCACCGCGCCCAGCACCACCATGTTGTAGCGACTGGCGAGCCACGCGGCACGCTCGGCGCGATCGGGGTCCCGGGCGCCGAGCGACTGGCCCACCATCGTCGCAGCGGCGTTCGCGAGGCCCCACGAGGGCAGCATGGCGAAGATCAGGATGCGGATCGCGATCGTGTAGCCCGCGAGGACCTGGCTCCCGAAGCTGGACATGATGCGCACCAGCCCCACGTAGCTCGCGGTCCCCACCAGCACCTGAAACGTCCCCGACCCCGACAGCCGTAACAGGTGGGCCATGGTCGCCGGCCGGAGCGCCAAATGGATGCGGCGGACCGCCACGCGCGCGTCGCCGCGGGTGAGCCGATACAGCTGGTACAGGACGCCCGTACCGCGGCCGATCGTGGTGGCAACGGCCGCGCCGGTGACGCCGAGCCTCGGGAAGGGGCCGAGGCCAAAGATGAAGCAGGGGCCCAGCACAATGTTGATGGCGTTGGCGAGCCAGAGGACCCGCATCGCGATGGCGGCGTCACCGGCGCCGCGGAAGATCGCGTTGATGAGGAACAGCAGCAGCACGGTCGCACTGCCGCCGAGCATCATCCGGGTGTAACCCGAGCCGATCGCGGTGACGGCGGGCGACGCCCCCATGACGGCGAGGAGGCGCGGCGCGAGCGTGATCCCCAGGCAGGCGACGACTGCGGCGACGCCGAGTCCAAGGGCGATTCCCTGCACAGCCGCTTCGGCCGCCGCGTCCGGCCGTTTCTCCCCGATGCGGCGCGCCACGACCGCCGCGACCCCGATCGAGAGGCCCATCGCCGCCGTATAGACCAGGGTCAGCATCGATTCCGTCAGGCCGACGGTGGCGACCGCGTCGGGACCGAGGCGCGACACCCAGAACACGTCCACGACGGCGAAGATCGACTCCATCGCCATTTCGAGGACCATGGGGACCGCGAGCAGCACGATCCCGCGGCCGAGCGACCCGGCCGTGTAGTCGTGCGGGATCCCGCGGACGGCGTCGCGCACCACCGTCCACCACTCGCTCGGTCGGCTCTGTGTCGTGGCAACGCCTTGGTCAGTCACCGCCAGCTCCCTTTCGGCCGTCCCGGCTCCATGAAGGTACCGACCTCCGGCAACGGTCGCCCGGTTTCAAGGAAGGTTTTGTGGGACGAGAGAATCAGCGACTACCCCTCAACGGGGCCTGGCGGCCCGATCATGCGAGTTGTCGATTTGGGGAGCGGCGGTTTCTCGAGCGACGGTTGGGCGAGTTGCCGGACTGACAGGATTCGGTGCTAGCGAGATTGCCCCCCATGATGACCTATTTCGCCCTCGTCAGGGGCATCAATGTCGGCGGCCACAAGCAGGTCGCCATGGCGGACCTGCGTCAGCTGCTCACGCACCTGGGCTTCGCCGACGCACGCTCACTGATCCAGAGCGGCAATCTCGTGTTTCGAAGCAAGGCGCGCAGCGGCGCACAGCTCGAAGGAATGGAAGGCGATCGTCGCACACAACCCCTTCCCCACGGAAGCCGAGCGCGATCCTGGCCATCTCGTGGTCATGTTCCTGAAGGAGGCACCGGCCCGCAAGGACGTGGCGGCGCTGCAAGCCGCCATCACCGGCCCGGAGGTGGTGCGCGCCGCAGGCAGGCACGCGTACATCATCTACCCGAGCGGTATCGGCCGCTCGCGCTTGACGAATGCCCTCATCGAGAAGAAGCTTGGCACACGTGGCACCGGTCGCAACTGGAACACCGTCCAAAAACTCGGTGCCCTCGCTGAAGCGTGATGCGCCCTGAGGTAGCCATGCAGCGAGTCCCGCAGCTCACCCTGGTGATTGCGCTCCTCGTCGCCGTGCCGGGATTCCTCCCGGCACAAGGAAGCCCCCCCGACTCCACGACGGTCCAGAGCGCCATGGCGACGCTCCGGAGCGACCTCCGCAACTTCGTGACCGCACAGGAAGCCCACTTCGCCGATCACGGAACGTACGCCCGCTCGCTCCGTCAGCTGCAGCACGGGTTTCACGCCAGTCCCGGCGTGACCCTCGTCCTCCTCACGTCCTCGGACTCGAGCCACAGCGAGATCGCCATCAGCGACAAGGTTCCCGGCCTCGTCTGTGCGATGTTTGTCGGCAACGCGCCGCCGCCGCTCGGCACGGGAAAGGAGGCGGTCCCGGCATGTCGGGGCCCATAGCGCCGTCGGGGCTCGACGTCATCCTGAGGCGGTTCGATCAGCCGGACGAGACCCGTCGCTTCCCCAAAGGCCGGTTCGACGTCGTCACCATCGCCGGACGCGCCTTCGGCCGCGCGTCCTACGAGCCCGGCTGGCGCTGGTCGGTAGACGTCGGCCCCACGGTAGGCGCCACGCGCTGTACGGTGGAGCATCTCGGTCTGGTGCTGAGCGGCTGCGCCACCGCCGCCTTCGACGATGGGCGCGTCATCGAGCTTCGGGCCGGGGAGCTCTTCTACATCCCGGCGACACCGCACGATAGTTGGGTGGTTGGCGACGAACCATACGTCTCGCTCCACTTCCTCGGCGCCGATCACTACGCGCGCTGACGTCTACCATGCTGCTCCTGCTCAAGAACCTCCTGTTCACAGTATTCGTGCCGGGCACGGTTGCCTGCTTCGTCCCCTACCGGATCGTCACGCGCACCGCCGGCATCTTTCCTCTGGACGCAGCGAGGCTGATTCTCGCCGCGCCCGTTGCGGTGCTGGGGTTGAGCATCTACTTCTGGTGCCTCTGGGACTTCGCGATGGCGGGCCGAGGCACCCCGGCGCCCATCGACCCGCCCAAGCAGCTGGTCGTGCGCGGCCTGTACCGCCGTGTCCGGAATCCCATGTACCTGGGCGTGGTGCTCGTCGTCGCGGCGTGGGCCCTGTTGTTCCGCTCCGGCGCGGTGTTAGCCTATGGCGTTGCCGTCGGATTGCTCTTCCACTTGTTCGTCGTCCTGGTCGAAGAGCCGCTGCTGCGACGGCGGTTCGGTGCTGCGTACCAGTCGTACTGTCGTACGGTCCCGCGGTGGGTGCCTCGGCGGGCTCCCGGACCAGCAGTCTGACGAGCGGAGCGAGGCACGCCTGGATCATTTCGGTCTTGCGCTAAGGAGGGCCTATGCTACGCCGCGCAGCACTACTCACCGTCGCTACCCTTTGCATCCCAGTTCTGCTCCAGGCCCAGCGCGCGCGCTTTGGCCTTGCCGCGGGCACGAGCTTGGTGGGGGGCGGCGACTCGCGCGCCCTGGTGGACGCGGGCGGGTTCAACGTCACCGGCGCCGATCACGCGGGCTTTCACGTTCGGGGCATGGCGGAGGTGCCGCTCGGGTCGGCCGCCTTCGCGTTTCGGGCGGAGCTGTTTTACAACAGCCTGCATTCCCGCCCCAACTCGGTGGCGAGCGTGGGAAGCGGCACCGGCGCCGCCGCGTTATCCGATCGGACGTTCGGCTTGACCGGCAACTTCGTCGCCTCGTTGATCCCGCAGGCTGGCGTGTCTCCGTACTTCCTGCTCGGTGCCGGCGCGTTCGGGTCCCTGCTCGGCACCAACCCGGATCAGCAGAGCAGCGCGGTGGTTGTCACGCGCGGCGGCATGGGGCTCGGTCTCCAAACCGGCGTCGGCTTGCGCATCCGTATGGGACAGCACAGCCTTCTGCTGGAGTGGCGCTACGGCCAGGCATTGAACAACACACGCGGCGTGGCGTTCATGCCGCTCACGGCGGGCGTCGTGTTCTAGCGACCCACGCGGAGCGTGGGAGCCTCACGCTCGCTGACGCGCGTTCTTCGGAGGACGCAACAGTGTCATACGAGCTGAGCCGGCGTGATTTCGTGGCGACGGCCGGCGCGCTCGCCGGGGCGGCGCTCCTGCCCGCGGCGACCGGCGACCGGACATCCAGTCCCCCGGCCGACGGCACGGTCGTGCTCTTCCAAGGCGACTCGATCACCGACGGGGGACGCGATCGCGGTGTGACCGACGCGAACGCGCCGCGCGCCCTCGGGGCGGGATACCCGCTGCTGGTCGCCTCGGCGGCGCTCGCGGCGCATCCCGATCGCGGGTTGCGGTTCTACAATCGCGGGGTGAGCGGCAACAAGGTCCCCGACCTGGAGCAGCGCTGGGCCGACGACACGGTGGCGCTCAAGCCGGACGTGCTCAGCATCCTCGTGGGCGTCAACGACTTCTGGCACAAGCTGGGACGCGGTTACACCGGCACGGTCCAGGACTACGAGACTCAGTACGCCGCGCTGCTCGAGGAAACGCGGCGGGCACTGCCCGACGTGCGACTGATCGTCCTCGAGCCGTTCGTGCTGCGGTGTGGTGCGGTCGACGACCGTTGGTTTCCGGAGTTCGACGAACGGCGCGCGGCGGCCCAGCGCGTAGCGCAGCACGCGCGTGCTGCGTTCGTTCCCTTGCAGCGAGTGTTCGATGACATGGCGCGACGCGCAGCGCCGCAGTACTGGGCCGCCGACGGCGTCCATCCCACCCCCGCCGGACACGCGGTGATCTCGGAGCACTGGCGCCGCGCCGCGCACCTCTAGTCCTCACCTCCAAAAACTCCTCACCGAGAGGTCCATCGCATGCGTCTGACCGCGAGCCCGATCGCCGCATCCGCCCTCGGCCTGCTGGTCCTCGCCGCGACCCCCTCCCCCGCCGGCGACCTGCGCGGCTACTCGGCCGACGCGGCGAAGGCCCAGCGCGAGTGGGAGACCAAGTTCCGCGCGATCCCGAGCCCGGACTCGCTGCGCGAGTACATGCGTCACCTCGCGGCGCGACCGCACCACGTCGGCTCGCCGTACGACAAGGCCAACGCCGAGTGGATCCTCGCAAAGTTCAAGAGCTTCGGGCTCGACGCGCAGATCGAGACGTTCGACGTGTTGTTTCCTACGCCCAAAGAGCGCGTGGTGGAGCTGATCGCGCCGACCAAGTTCGTAGCGAAGCTCCAGGAGCCGCCGGTGCCGGGCGACCCGACCTCGAGCCAGCAGGCCGAGCAGCTCCCGACCTACAACGCGTACTCGGTGGACGGTGACGTCACCGCCCCCCTCGTCTACGTGAACTACGGCGTACCGGCCGACTACGACCGGCTCGAGCGGATGGGGATCTCGGTAAAGGGGGCGATCGTGATCGCGCGCTATTTCGGGTCGTGGCGCGGCATCAAGCCCAAGGTCGCCGCCGAGCACGGCGCGATCGGCTGCCTCATCTACTCCGACCCCAGAGACGACGGCTACACCCAGGGCGACGTGTATCCCCGTGGGCCGTGGCGGCCCCGGGACGGCGTGCAGCGCGGCAGCGTGATGGACATGCCGGTGTATCCGGGCGACCCCCTCACGCCCGGCGTGGGCGCGACCAAGGACGCAAAGCGCCTGGCGATCGGCGACGCTCAGACGATCACCAAGATCCCCGTCCTACCGATGTCCTATGGCGACGCCCAGCCGCTGCTCGCGGCGCTCGCCGGCCCGATGGCGCCCGACGAGTGGCGCGGCGGGCTCGGGATCACCTACCACGTCGGGCCTGGGCCGGCGAAGGTGCATCTGCGGGTCAAGTCCGATTGGAGCCTCAAGCCCCTGTACGACGTGATCGCCCGCATTCCGGGCGCGGGCGCCCCAGACGAGTGGATCATCCGCGGCAACCACCACGACGCCTGGGTGAACGGCGCCGAGGACCCGATCTCGGGCCAAGTGCCGCTGCTCGAGGAGGCGCGCGCCTACGGCGAGCTCCTGAAGCAGGGCTGGAAGCCGCGCCGCACAATCGTCTACGCCGCCTGGGACGGTGAGGAGCCCGCGCTGCTCGGCTCGACCGAGTGGGTCGAGGCGCACGCCGACGAGCTGGCGCACAAGGCGGTCGCCTATCTGAACAGCGACACCAACGGCCGGGGCTACCTCTCCCTCGCGGGCTCCCACACCCTCGAGAAGTTCATCAACGACGTGGCGCGGGACATCGAGGACCCCGAGACGAAGCTCACCGTCTGGAAGCGGAACCAGCTCCGCGCCATCGCGACGGCCCGCACCTCGGAAGCGAGGGATGAAGCGCGCCGCCGCGCCGATCTCCGCATCGGGGCGCTCGGCTCGGGCTCGGACTACACGCCGTTCCTGCAGCACGTCGGGATCGCATCGCTCAACTTGGGCTACGGCGGCGAGGACGGCGGCGGCATCTACCACTCGATCTACGACGACTTCAAATGGTACACGACCTTCGACGACACGTCGTTCGTGTACGGCCGCGCCCTCGCTCAGACGGTGGGGACGGCGGTGATGCGTCTGGCCGACGCCGATCTGCTACCGTACGACTTCACCGCACTCGCCGAGACCGTCGGACGCTACGCGCGCGAGGTCGAGAAGCTGCTGAAGGACACGCAAGACTCGGTCCGCGAGCAGAACCGTCAGATCGACGAAGGCGTGTTCGGCGCCACGAACGACCCGCGTGAGCCCCTGGTGCCGCCGGCGAAGGAAGCGATCCCGCCGTACTTGAATTTCGCCGAGCTCGACAACGCGGTCGACGCCCTGACCCACGCTGCGGACCGCTACGACAAGGCGCTCGGCAGAGCCGACGCGAACGGCGGCGCGGCACTTGCCAAGCCCGAGGTGAAAGCGTTGAACGCAACGCTGCTGCAGAGCGAGCGCGCGCTGACGATCGCCGACGGGCTGCCGCGCCGGCCGTGGTACCGCCATCAGGTGTACGCGCCCGGCTTCTACACAGGGTACGGCGTCAAGACGCTGCCTGGCGTGCGCGAGGCGATCGAGCAGAAGAGCTGGAAGGAGGCGGACGCGCAGATCCCGCGCGTTGCCCGGGCGCTCGGCGCCGAGACGGACCTGATCAACCGGGCGGCGGAGCAGCTCGAGAAACTGGCGCCGTAGCGCCGGCGCACCATTGACGCGCCGGCCCCAGCCCGCCTACTATGCGGCGGGTATCAAACCCGGGAGCCTCGCATGAGATATGTCACCCGTTCGGTTGCGCTGGCCGCCGTCTTGCTCACTCCTGCCGCGGCGCTGTCCGCGCAGCGGGAGCTGCCGTACACCTACCAGGGCACGGTGCACACCGTGAAGAACGGCACCGTGGATATCATCATCGGCGTCGGGGAGGCCATGCGACTGGTGCACATGCGCACGCAGCCCGCGACCGCCGTGCTCGGAGAAGGTGCCGCCATCGCCTTGGGCGATCTGCAGCCCGGCGACGTGGTGCGCGCCGATTGCCGCCTCACCGCCACCGGCCTCGTCGCCGACAAGATCGAGCTGAAGAGGCGCGCGCCGTGACGCCGGCGCGCGCTTGCGCAGCCGCCGCGGTGCTGTTGCTCGCGGGCGGCTGCCAGAGGCCGCTCAAACCGGGCGACCCGGTGGGCGGCCTCAGCCGCGCGGAGCAGGATCGCTTCGCGCACGGCAAGGTGGTCTTCGACAGCATCTTCACGCCGGAGAAGGGGCTCGGCCCACTCTTCAACTCGACCAGCTGCGGCGAGTGCCACGAAGATCCGGCGAAGGGCGGCCGGGGCGACGAAGTCGAGCTGCACGCAACGGCGTTCAAGGGCGGCGTATGCGACCCGCTCGTCGAGGAAGGGGGGTTCGTCATCCAGCGCCACACGACCCCCGCGCTCAAGCAAGCGCTCGGGATCGATTCCGAGCCGTTCCCACCGTCCGCCACCGCGCGTGCGCTACGCACCACACCAGTCGTCTTCGGCCGCGGTCTGCTCGACGCCGTGCCCGAGTCGGTCATCCTTGCCTACGCCGACCCCGATGACAAGAACCACGACGGCATCTCCGGTCGCCCCAACCGCTTCACCGACGGTCGGCTGGGCCGCTTCGGCCGCAAGGGCTTCGTGCCCGCGCTCGACGAGTTCAACGCCGGCGCATTCAGCGCCGAGATGGGGGTGACGAACCCGGCGGTGCGGACCGAGGAGACGATCGGTGGGAAGCCGATCCCCGCGGGCGTGGATCCCGTCCCCGAGCCCGAGATCGCCCAGGAACAGCTCGATCTCACAGACGCCTTCGTGCGCTTCCTCGCCCCTCCCACCCCTCTCAAGCTGGGCCAGGAGGGGCGGCGCGGCCGGGAGCTGTTCTCCCAGATCGGGTGCGCCGCTTGCCACGTGCCGACGCTGCGCACGGGTGACAGCCCGGTCCCCGCCCTGCGGAACAAGGAGTTCCCCGCCTACACCGACCTGCTGCTCCACGACATGGGCTCCGATCTCGCCGACATCTGCCTGGGCCTGGCGACCCCGTCCGAGTTCCGCACCGAGCCGCTGCTCGACCTCCGGGACGCCAAGGCGTTCCTACACGATGGGCGGGACACGACACTCGGTCAGGCGATCGAGGCGCACGGCGGCGAGGCGTCCGGCGCCCGCGACCGGTTCAAGGCCCTGCCCCCAGCCGACCGAAACGCCCTGATCGCGTTTTTGAAATCCCTGTAAGGATCTGCAACGCCCGACGCGGGGGAGGCGGGGGCTTGAACAACCCGGCCGTTGTTGATTAGCATCTTCCCCCGAGTACTCCACACACTCGCCCCATGTCTTTGCTTTCATTAGAACGTGTCTCCAAGCGCTTCGACGACGTGACCGCCGTCGACGGCGTGTCGTTCGCGGTCGATCCGGGACAAGTGGTCGGGTTCCTCGGCCCCAACGGTGCCGGCAAATCCACCACGATGCGGATGATCACGCAGTTCTACGAGCCGGACTCGGGCGAGATCCGGCTCGACGGCGTGCCCCTCGCCGACGCGGCGCGCGAGGCCAAGCGCCGCATCGGCTACCTGCCCGAGAACAACCCCCAGTACGACGACATGCTGGTGGTCGACTACCTCGCGTTCATCGCCGACCTGCGTGAGCTCGCGGGGCTCACGCGCCGTCAGGCGCTCGACGCCGCGATCACCGGCACCGGGATCGAGAGCGTCTACTACCGCCCGATCGGAGAGCTCTCGAAGGGATTCCGTCAGCGCGTCGGGCTGGCGCAAGCGATGCTGCACCGCCCCGACCTGCTCGTGCTGGACGAGCCGACGGAAGGCCTCGACCCGAACCAACGCGTCGAGATCCGCCGCCTCATCGGGACGCTCGGCAGGGACCGCACGGTGATCCTGTCGACGCACGTCCTGTCCGAGGTGCAGCACACCTGCTCGCGGCTGCTGGTCATCAGTCGCGGTAAGATCGTCGCGGATGGCCCGGTGGATCGCCTCATCCAGCAGGCGGAGGGTGCCGTCGCGATCGCCGTCGAAGCCGCCGGGACAGGCGTCGCCGAGGCGCTCCGCGAGCTGCCGGGCGTTCGCCACGTCGAGCCGGGGCGCGCGGCGGACGGTCGGGTCGCGGTCACGCTCACCGCGGACGGCGGCACGGACCTCCGGCCCGAGATCTTCGACCTCGCCAAGTCCCGCGGCTGGACGCTGTACGAGCTGCACGAGGAGCGCGCCAGTCTCGAGCAGCTGTTCCGCCAGCTCACCCGCGGCGACGCGACCGACGCATGAACGCCATCGTGACGATCGCCCGGCGCGAGCTCCGCGCGCTGTTCGATCACCCCACCGCGTACATCCTGCTGGTCGTGTTCACCGGCGTGAACGGCTTCCTGTTCTTTCGCGAGGTCGACATGTACGGCGTCGCGTCGCTGCGGCCGATGCTCGATCTGCTGCCGTGGCTGCTCCTGTTCCTCGCGCCCGCCGTGACGATGCGCGCCCTGGCCGAGGACCGTCGCAGCGGCACGCTCGAGGTCGTGCTGGCGCAGCCGATCACGGAGCTCGAGCTGCTGCTCGGCAAGTACGCCGGTCAGGTGTTGTTCCTCCTCAGCGCGCTCGCCCTCACCCTGACACTCCCGATCGGCCTCGCCGTGGGAGCCCGTCTCGCGCTCGGGATCCTGGTGGCACAGTACGTCGGGGCCGCGCTGCTGATCGCCGGGCTCGCCGCCGTGGGCATCTGGGCCTCGAGCGTCACGCCGAACCAGATCACCGCCTTCATCCTCGCGGTCGCGGTGATGTTCGTGCTGGTCCTGGTCGGGCTCGATCCCTTGATCGTAGGGCTTCCCCCCCGACTCGGGGCCATCGCCGCGTCGCTCGGCGTGCTGTCGCATTTCACCGGCATCGACCGCGGCGTGATCGACCTGCGCGACGCGGTGTACTTCCTGACGCTCGCCGCCATCTTCCTACTGCTCGCTTACTTCGCGCTGATGCGCCGCAAGCTCACGGCGCGCGGGGCGGCGTTGCAGCGCCTGCGCCTCGGGACGGCGCTGCTCGCGGCGGCGATGATCGTCGTGAACCTGCTGGGGCGCCACATCGGCGGCCGGCTCGACCTGACGCCGGGACGGTCGTACACGCTCGCGCCCGCGACGAAGCGGATCCTCGGCGCGCTGCCCGACATCGTGACCATCAAGCTGTTCGCGTCGAGCGCGCTGCCGCCCGAAGTGGCGTTCCTGAAACGCGACCTGGACGATCTGCTCCGCGACTACCGCACCGCCGGCCGCGGCCGGGTGAAGCTCGTGGTGCAGGACCCCTCGGCCGACAGCGCCGCGCTGCGCGAGGCGCGCACCGTGGGCATTCCAGCGGTACAGTTCAACGTGCTCGGCAAGAGCGAGCTCCAGGTGAAGGAAGGCTACCTCGGCGTCGCGGTGCGATACGCCGACGGCGTCAAGACGATCCCCTTCGTGCAGCAAACGAACGACCTCGAGTACCGCCTCACGTCCGACATCCGCTCCCTCACCACGACCGCCAAGCCGGCGATCGGGTTCGGCGAGATCACGGAGCAGCAAACACCGCCGCAGGCGCGGCGGTCCTTCGACGCGCTGCGGCAGCAGCTCGAGCGAACCTATACCGTCCGCTCGGTCTCGCTCTCGGACAGCACGATCGCGCCCGACGTGAAGGTGCTGATCTTCGCCGGGACCCCCGACTCGCTGCGCGGCGCGCAGGCCGGGACGTTCAGGGCGTTCCTCGACCGCGGCGGGAGCCTGCTCCTCATGGCCAGCGGCATGGAGCGCTCGCCGCAGGGGCCGTTCTCGTTCTCGCGGCTCGTGGGCTGGAACGAGCTGCTCAAGCCATACGGCGTATCCGTCCGGTCTGACATGGTCTACGACCTCGCCTCGAACGCGCGCGTCGCGATTCAGACGCAGTTCGGGCAAGTGCTCCTGCCCTACCCCCTCTGGGTGCAAGCGGCGAGCACCAAAGCCACGCCCGTGAACGCCGAAATCGACGGCGTGCTACTGCCCTGGTCGAGCAGCATCGACACGACCCAGGCGCTGAAGGGCGCGGTCACCCCGCTGTTGGTCACGAGTCGGGCGGGCGGCGTGCAGGAGACGACCGCGTTCCTCGATCCGTCGCGGGAGTTCCGGCGCGACAGCCTGCGCCCCCGGGTCCTGGCCGCGCTCGTCAATCCTGTGACCCGCGACAGCTCCGGACCAGCGTCACCATGCGCCAGGCGGTGAAGTACGGCAACATCATCGGAGTACCCGTACTGCTGATCGTGTTCGGCGCCGTGCGATTGTGGCGGCGGCGGCAGCTCACGCGACAGACGTACCGGCCGCTGACGCTGGCGGGTGCCGGATGAGCGCAAAACACCTGAAGTTGATCGCCCTCGCCCTCGTCGTCGTGCTGCTGCTCTGGGGGGGCTCCGAGCTCTTCTCCCACGGCTCGGACACGGTCACCGGCGGTCTCAGCTTTCCCGCGCTCGCGCAGAGCGACGTGGACACGATCAGCGTCGTCAAGGGAACCGATTCGATCGTCGTCGCCAAGTCTGCGGCCGGCTGGACGGTGAATGGCCGCCGCGCCGCGCCCGACGCCGTGAACGATTTCTTCCTGGCCCTGCGCGACAGCGTGGCGCCGGAGCTCGTGGCCCAGGATTCCTCGTCGTTCGGCCGGCTCAACGTCGACAGCGCGACCGGGCGGTGGGTCCGCGTCCGACGCGGCGGCCGACCGCTCCTCGGGCTGATCGTCGGAGCCCGGGGCTCGGAGTACGCGAGCGCCTACGTGCGCCGGCCCAGCGACAGCCACGTATACCTGTGGCGCGGCCGGCTGGCGTCGCTGGCGGATCGCGCGGTGGACGACTGGCGTGACAAGCGCATCGCCGCGGTCGAGCCGGACAGCGTCGCGCTGATCGAGGTCGAGCGCGGCAAGGACCGTTACACGGTCCAGCGCACCGGAAAGACCTGGAAGCTGAACGGCGCCCCGGCGGACTCGGGCGCGGTCGCCCGGCTGCTCGAGAAGTACCGCGCCGTGACGGCGGCGGGCTTCGCCGCGCCCGCGCAGGCCGACTCCGCCCGGGCGTTGCGGCCGGCGCGCCGCCTGAGCGTGCGCGGCGCTCGCGGCACGACGCTGGTGACGCTCGTCTTCGACTCCATCCCCGGGGCCTTCTGGATCCGGCGCACCAGTGGCGTGGCGGCAGGCGGCGACGCGGGCGCGCTGTACCGCATGAACGCGTGGGACGTGGACGGCCTCACGCCGGCGAGCCGCTCGCTCGCGCCTCCGGCCGCGGCCAAGCAATAGCGCCCCAACCCCTTGGCTTCCAGCAGTTTGCCGTCTATTTTGCGGGGCTCACATGGCGGATCTCACGCTGTCGCGGAGCCAGCTGTTGCTCCTCGCCGGGACGGCCAACCGGCCGCTCGCCGAGGAGATGGCTCAGACCTTGGGGCAGCCGTTGTGCGCGGTGACGATCCGCCGCTTTGCCGACGGAGAGATCTTCGTCAAGATCGATGAGAACGTCCGCGGCCGGGACGTCTTCATCATCCAGCCGACCAACCCACCGGCGGAGAACTGGATCGAGCTGCTGTTCCTGATCGACGCGGCCCGCCGGGCGAGCGCGGCGCGCACCACCGCGGTGCTGCCGTACTTCGGCTACGCGCGCCAGGACCGGAAGGACCAGCCCCGCGTCGCGATCAGCGCCAAGCTGATGGCGAACATGATCACGCACGCGGGCGCGGACCGGGTGCTGGGAATGGACTTTCATTCCCACCAGCTGCAGGGGTTTTTCGACATCCCGGTGGATCACCTGTACGCCGCACCGGCATTCGTGAGCTATTTCCGCCAGAAGAACCTGTACGATCCGGTGGTCGTCGCGCCCGACGTCGGCTCTGCGAAGATGGCGCGGGGGTTCGCCAAGCGACTCAACGCGTCGCTCGCCATCATCGACAAGCGGCGCCCCTCGGCGAACGTGGCCGAGGTCGTCAACGTCGTGGGGGACGTCGAGAACAAAGACTGCCTGATCCCCGACGACATGATCGACACGGCGGGGACGATCACCGAGGCGGCGGTGGCGCTGCAGCGCCTGGGCGCTCGCAAGATCTACGCGTTCGCGACGCACGCACTGCTGTCCGGCCCGGCGGTCGAGCGGCTGCGGGCCTCGTGCATCGACGAAGTGACGGTGACGAACACTATCCGGATCCCCGAGGAGCGAAGCTTCGAGAAGCTGAAGGTGCTGTCGATCGCGGGACTGATCGCCAAGGCGATCGGTTACGAGCACTCGAACCAGTCGGTGAGCTCGCTCTTCGACTGATGTCTGATGTCTGACGTCTGACACCTGAGGACTGGCAATGGCACAGATCGTTTCCCTCGCGGCGAGTCCGCGCACCACCACCGGCAAGGGCGCTGCCCGGCAGGCGCGCTTTCAGGGCAAGGTCCCCGCCGTGATCTACGGGCACGGGCGTGAGGCCCAGCCGCTCGAGGTGGAAGCGAAGGCGCTCGAGAAGGCGCTCACGGGAGTCGAGCCCGCGAGCACGATCATCGAGCTCGCGGTGGACGGCAAGAAGACCAAAACGCTGATTCGCGAGATCCAGCGCCACCCCATCCGGCCCGACATCATCCATGTGGATTTCTACGAGATCCACGCCGAGGAGAAGGTCAAGCTCAAGGTGCCCGTGCACCTGGTCGGCAACCCCGACGGGGTGCGCAACGCCGGCGGCGTGCTCGACCAGGTGACGCGCGAGGTCGAGATCGAGGTGATGCCGGAGAACATCCCGGACCGCGTGGAGCTCGACGTCACAGCCCTCAAGATCGGCGACTCCCTGCACGTGCGGGAGCTGAACATCCCAAACGCGACGATCCTCACCCTGGCGGACCTCACGATCGCCACGGTGGTGCCGCCGCGGGCCGAAGAGGTGACGGCCCCCGCGCCTGAGGCCGCCGCCGAAGTCGCCGAGCCCGAGCTGATCCGCAAGGTGCGCGAGGGCGAGGAGGAGGAGGGCGAGGGCGCGGCCGAAGGTGCCGCGAAACCGGAGGCGAAGGGCGCCCCGGCTGCCCCAGCCAAGGGCGAGAAGCCGGAGAAACCCGAGAAGGCCGAGAAGCCCAAGGGCGGCAAAGAGAGCTGATCCCTGCGCGCCGTCGTCGGCCTCGGCAACCCCGGTCCGGAGTACGCCGCGACGCGCCACAATGCCGGCTTCTGGCTTGCCGATGCGCTCGTCGCCCACTGGGGGTTGCCCTCATTCCGGCGTGGCGAGCGCGCGCGGGTCAGCGCAGGATCAGTGGACGGCGTGCCCGTCCGGGTGCTCAAGCCCACCACGTCCATGAACCGCAGCGGCGCCGCGCTGGCGTCGCTCCGCGCCGACCCTGCCTTCAACCCGACCACCGATTTGCTGGTCCTCGTGGACGATTTTCAGATTCCGTGCGGCACCTTCCGGCTCCGCGCTGACGGCTCGTCGGGCGGTCACAACGGCTTGAAGAGCATCGAGGCCGCACTACAGTCGCAAGCGTACGCCCGCCTCCGCATCGGCGTGGGGCCGCTCCCCGAGGGCGCCGGCGACTGGTCGGAATACGTGCTCGCGCCGTTCACGCCCGAGCAAGTCGAGCAGGTCGAGACGCTCATGCCTCAGATGGTGGATGCGGTGACCAGCTGGGTACGGGAAGGGATCAAGTGAGTGCTGCGCCTCGGCATCGTCGGTCTCCCCAATGTCGGCAAGTCGACCCTGTTCAACGCCCTCACCTCCTCCAAGGCCGCGGCAGCGGAGAACTACCCCTTCTGCACAGTCGAGCCCAACGTGGGCGTCGTGGAGGTGCCCGACCATCGCCTCGATCGACTGTTCGAGCTCGTTCGACCGAAGAAGAAGGTCCCCGCGGTCGTTGAGTTCGTGGACATTGCGGGGCTGGTGCGGGGCGCTTCGCAGGGCGAAGGACTCGGAAACCAGTTCCTGTCCCACATTCGCGAAGTCGACGCGATCGTGCATGTGATCCGCTGTTTCGAGGACCCCGACGTCGTGCATGTGATGGGACCCGTGGACCCGGTGCGCGACCACGACGTGATCACGAGCGAGCTCGCGCTCGCCGACCTGGGCGTCGTCGAACGACGGCTCGAGAAGACGCGCAAGACCGCGCGCGCGGGCGACAAGGAGGCGCAGCTCGAAGTCGTGGTGCTGGAGCGCGTGCTGGCGGAGCTCAACGCCGGCCGCGGGGCCCGCGAGGCGGGCGAGACCGAGGACGCCATTCGGTTCCTGCGCCAGCTCGGGTTGCTCACCGCGAAGCCGATTCTCTACGCCGCCAACGTCGACGAGGACGATCTCGCGGCGGGCGGCGGAAAGTGGATCGACCGGCTGCGCGCCGCAGTGCAGTCGCACCACGAAGAGGCGGAGATCGTTCCGTTCTCCGCCAAGTTCGAGGCCGAGCTCGCGGAGCTAGCGGGTGAGGAGCGCGGCGAGTACCTCGCCAGTGCCGGCGTCCGGGAGCCGGGGCTCGACCGCCTGATCCATGCCGGGTATCACCTGCTCGGGCTGCAGACCTTTTTCACCGTGGGCGAGAACGAGGTGCGCGCCTGGACAATGCACCGGGGCGGGACCGCCTTCGCCGCCGCGGGGGAGATCCACTCGGACTTTCAACGCGGCTTCATCCGCGCCGAGACCGTGGCCTACGAGGAGTTCGTACGGGTGGGATCCTACAAGGCGGCGCGCGAGCAGGGCCTCGTGCGCTCCGAGGGGCGGGACTACGTCGTGCAAGACGGAGACATCTTGCTGTTCCGCTTCAACGTCTAGGACCGGCGCCACATCAGGACGGCACCGCAATTCTCCCCGAAGCCATACCGGAACTCCATGGGGACATCGAACCCACGCTTGTACAGCTCCACGCCGGCCAGGTCGTCGACTTGGATGACGTCCATGTCGTCGGAGGCCAGCCGCATGCCGTTGATGAACAGCGACATCACGCAGTAGCGGGTCCCGCTCCAACTGACTGGCAGGCAGTACCCCCGTCCGCAGCGTATCTGCACGCCAGCCTCGCCGAGCAGCGATCGCAGCGTCCAGCTTCTACGGCGCTGCAAGTCGCGGAACGTGTAAAAGCGGCCGAACCCCCACTTCTTGCGGTCGTAAAACCCCGCCAGGCTCCGCTCGGCGCGGAGGCTCCGCGCCTCGACGACGATCGGCGGCAGCTCGACCGCGTCCATATCGAGTAGCACCGAGAGTGTCAGCGTCTTCCCGCGTTTGAGATCGATCTTCTGCTCGTACGACACGCTGTCACGGTACAGGATGCGAACGATCTGGTGACCGGAGGGGAGGCCCGTGAGCGCGAATGCTCCAGCGGAATCGCTCACGTCGAAGAGCTGAGTCCCCCGCACCGCGATCATCACGGCGGCGATCGGTAGGCCATTGATGGATGACCGCACCGTACCCGCGAGACGGGCGGAGTCTTCTTGCGCCTGCATGAGGAGGGGAGTCCAGCCGATCAGAACGAGGGACAGCGGGTACAGCGGACGCTGCAGCAGAGGCCGGCGTTTCACAATGGTATCGTACACGCGGGCCATCGGGGAGTGCCAGCCCTACTCGTCCACCCCCGTGCGGCTGGCCGAGCCCGCATGCACCCGGTTGCCGCGCGGCTGCTCGCGTGTCACGTTCGCCCGCTTGCTCTGATCGGTCAGCGGCACCTGTTGTTGCACCATGTTGCGTGCGATCCACACCACGTCGTCGCCGCACATGATCGCGTCGACAGGGTAGGGCTGCCGCAGGAACGACTGCCCGTCGGAGCTGGCGACCTGGGTGCCCGGGAAGAAATACCAGCAGCGCTCGCCGCTCGGGTGGCTGTGGATCATTCCCACCGTGCCCGTCCACCCGGCCTGCTCGCAGGTCTGCTTGGGCACGACGTGCGTCGCGGTCGACTGCGGGGGATCGACGTCTGCCGGCGCGACGCGCTGCACAATCACGGTCGCCCCGCGCACCTCACCGATCATGCACCCCATGAACTCGGTCGGGAACGAACGGTACTGGAGCGCGAGGTAGCGACGTGCCTGCTCGGAGATGATGAGGGTGCGGACGGCCCTCGCGCTCGGCGCCAGGCCCGCCGCCGCCGGCTCCACCAGGCGTACCGATTCGGGCTGCAGCGCGAGCAGCACCATCAGGCCTGCCGTCGCCACGACGACACGCCCTCCTCGCGTGAGAACCGAACGCCCGACTGCCTGCATGGTGCCATCCCTCGGTCATTGATGCTCCCGGACATCTGGTGCCGGGTGAACTGCCGCTGCACTCCTACAGCTGAGCAAGACCGATGCCATGATCCGCCGCCCTGTGACGCCGGGGGAGGACAAGTCGTTACTCAACGAATGCTTGGCCGCAGCTGCCCGGCCTGTGATCGTAGTCACGACGCATCAATTTCGCATCAAAAGGGCGGCAGGCCCTGGCGGCGTGCGTCTGTGAGGAAGGTCACTAGGGGCCCTTGAGGCCCGAGCCATTACGGTTCGCGCCGCTGCCCCACGACCACAGGCCCTACCGCCGGCTCCCACCCCGGCCTATGTTTCCGCCCCACAAATCCCCTACCCGGCGCCGCACCAGTGCCGGGTCGCTCCAGACCAAAGGGAGGTGGCATGACTCGTCGGTACGAGACGGTATACATCTTCGACAGCGCCCTAGAAGAGCCCGCGATCACGGAACGGCTCGACAAGTTCCACGCCCTCTTGACCAAGGACGGCAAGGGGAGCGTCACGAACGTGGCGCACTGGGGCAAGCGCACCCTGGCGTTTCCGATCAAGAAGCGCGACTCAGGCCACTACGTCGTGGCGCAGTTCGAGACGGCGGCGGACCTGCTGCCGGAGTACGAGCGTGCGGTGAAGCTCGACGAGGGCGTGCTGCGCTACCTGGTGGTCGTCTCCGAAGGCCTGCCGGCCAGGCCAGAGGCAGCGCCGACCGCCGCCGCAGTGATCGCGCCCGAGGTGGAGGAGCTGGAGGAGGATGAAGCATGAGACGGCCCGCCAAGACCTGTCCCGTGTGCGAGTCCGGGGTGCGCGTGCTGGACTACAAGGACGACCGTACCTTGGGCCGATTCCTGACCGAGCGCGGCAAGATCCTGCCGAGCCGCTTGTCGGGGATGTGCGCGCGGCACCAGCGTCAGCTCGCGACCGCGATCAAGCGCGCGCGCCAGCTCGCGTTGCTCCCGTACATCAAGGGCTACATCGGCTGACATGGCGCAGCGTGGGGAGGGAGGGCGCTGGCGGCTGCTGCTCGGCACCGCCGTATTCGCAGCGTGGGCACCGCCCAGCCTGGTCGGGCTGCCGCTCGCCGGGTTGCTGCTCGTCACCCGACCCCGCTCCACCGTGGAGTGGGGTGCGGCGGCCGGCGTCGGCGCGTTGAGCGTCGGGCTCTTGCTCCTCCCCGCGAGCGATCTCCTGACGGGGTTCGTACGAGCCTACACGGTGCTCGTCGCCGCCGCGTTCGTGGCCGTCGCGCTGCTCGCCCCGGCCCACGAGCCAGTGCTGCGGCGGGCGATCCGGGCAGGGCTGATCGCGGGTGTCGCGGCCGTCGCGCTCGCGAGCGTGCACCTGGGCAGCTCCGTCTGGGACGCGCTGCACTGGGAAGCGCGCCGCCAGGCGAGCGCCGCGATGCGCGTCTGGGTGGAGATCGAGCCCCGCACGTTCGCGCTCTACGAGCCCGTGGTGCGGTTCGTGAGCGACACGGTGCCCGCGACGCTCGCGCTCCAAACGCTCGCCGGGCTCGCCCTCGCCTGGCAGTGGCACCGCCGGGTCGCGCGCAATCCGCTCGGCCCGCCGCTCGCGCCGTTCCGCGAGTTCCACTTCGGGGACCACTGGGTGTGGGCCGTGGTGGTCTCGCTCACCCTGTGGGTCACGCCGGTGATGGCGACGCTCAAGCTGGCGGCGTTGAACGTGCTCGTGGCGCTCGGCGGGCTGTATCTGGTGCGGGGCATCGCGATCGTGGTCGCGTGCTCGGCCGCGTTCGGCATCGCGCCGGTGGCGCTCGTCATCGGGGCCGTGGTGTCGGCGGTGCTGCTCGCGCCGTTGCTGTTTCTGGTGCCCGGACTCGCGACCCTGGGCGTCACCGACACCTGGCTCGAGTTCCGGCGCCGTCTCAAAGCGCCGGCCTGAACCGTCACCGAGAGGAAGCGATGGAGATCATCTTGCGGGAAGACGTGCAGCACCTCGGGGCCGCGGGCGACGTCGTCAAGGTGAAGGACGGCTACGCGCGCAACTATCTCCTCCCGAAGGGGCTCGCCTACCCCGCCACGGAGGCGAACAAGAAGAAGATCGCCTACGAGGCGGAGCGCATCGCCCGGCAGCGCGCCGCCGAGAAGAGCGCCGCCGAAACCGAGGCTACCCGCCTCGCCGACGTCCATCTCACGTTCGCGGTCAAGGTTGGCGAAGAGGACAAGCTGTACGGCTCGGTCACGGCGGGCGACGTCCAACGCAAGCTCGAAGAGCTCGGGATTCACGTGGACAAGCGCAAGGTGGACCTCCCCGAGCCGATTCGCGAGCTGGGCGATTTCCCGGTGGGCATCAAGATCCACCCCGACGTCCGGCCCGAGATTCGGGTGAGTGTGGTGAAGGAGTAACGACTCCGGCGTGACGCGCGGCACCGGCATCACCTACGTCGACGGCCCCCGGCTGCGCCGCGCCCTGCTCGCGGCCGCCGACTGGGTGGCGGCGGGCCGGGACGAGCTGAACCGGATCAACGTCTTCCCCGTTCCGGACGGGGACACCGGGACCAACCTCTGCCTCACGCTGCGCGCGGTGGCGCAGGCCCTGCGCGACCTGGGTGACGCCCCCCTTCCTCAGGTGACGGCGACGATGGCGGGCGCCAGCGTGCGCGGCGCCCGCGGCAACTCCGGGATGCTGCTCTCCCAGTTCCTGCTCGGCCTCGAGGAGGGGCTCGGCGACCGCCGCAGCGCGAGCGCCCGTGACATCGCCCGCGCCATCGGCCGGGCCTGCGACCGCCTGGAGGGGTCACTCGACGATCCCGTGGAGGGCACCATCCTCACCGTCGCCCGCGAGACCGCCGACGAAGCCGCCCGCGCTGGCGAGGAGCCCGACCTCACGGTGTTCATGCGCCGCCTCGTAACGCGCGCCCAGCAGGCGCTCGAGCGCACGCCGCAGTTGCTCGCCGTGCTCAAGGCGGCCGGCGTGGTGGACGCGGGCGCGCTCGGCTTCGTGCGCTTCCTCGATGGGGTGAAGCGGCTGATCGAAGAGGGACAGGTCGCGCAAGGCGCGGTGGACCGCCTCGTGCCGCACGCCGCGGCCCAGACGGAGGTGGAGGCCCCGCGGGATTTCCAGTTCTGCACCGAGGTGATGCTCCGCAGCACCTCGCTGCCGGCGACGACCGCTGCCCGGCACGCGCTGCGGCGCCTCGGCGGCTCCATCGTCGTACTCCAGACGGGCGATCTCCTCAAGGCACACATCCACACCGATGCACCGGACGCGGTGTTCGCCCTCGGCGCGAGCTGGGGGTCGGTGGAGTCCACCAAGGCCGAGGACATGCGGGCGCAGCACCGCGAGTTGCTGACGAAGCGGCCGGTCGCGTTCGTCGCGGATACGGCGTGCGACCTCCCCGATGCGGTGGTCTTCGAGCAGGGCATTGGCCTGGTGCCGACGCAGCTGATCCTCGACGACCGCGTGTACCGCGATCGACTGGAGCTAACACCGCCTGAGTTCTTCGAGCGGCTGCGCGCCGGTCAGGACGCCACCACCTCCCAGCCCACCCCGCAGACGTTCGAAGAGGCGTTCCGCGACGCCGCACGGGCAGGCGAGCACGTGATCGCCGTGGTGGTTGCACGGGCGCTGTCCGGCACGTACGCCAGCGCCGAGGCGGCAGCCCGTCGACTCGACCCTGACGCCCGCTGCATCTCGGTCGTGGACAGCCGGTCCGCGAGCCTGGGCGAGGGCCTGTTGGTTCTCCGAGGGCTCGAGCTCGCCGCCGCCGGCGAGCCGCCGGCGGCGATCGCGCGTGAGCTCGCACGCGTGCGCGATCAGTCCGGCGCGTTCTTCACGGTCGACAATTTCGAGCGCTTGGTCCGCTCGGGACGCGTAAGCCGCGTGCAGGCGTGGCTGGGCACGAGGCTCAACATGAAGCCCATCATGGCGTTATCCCTGGATGGCTCGATCGACCCCATCGCCCAGGCGCGCGGCAGGCGGGCGCTCGAGCGCCGCGTGCTGGAGCGGTTGGATCGAGTGCTCGCGCGCGGCCCACAGTCGCTGCGGCTCGGCGTGGCGCACGCCGACATCCCCGAGTTCGCCGAGCAGCTGCGCGCGCAGCTCGTGACGCGATACCGGCCCAAGCAGTGCCTGGTGAGCCCCATCACCCCGGTCATCGCCGCGCATGCGGGGATCGGGGCGTGGGGCGTGTTCTACCAAGTCGAGGACGGAACAAACGGATGAGCGCGGCGCTATGACTAGCAGGAGCCGGGGTGGTCGCCCGGCGAAGCGGCCCGTCGTGCACGTGCGGGCGGCGCTGCAACTCGTGACCGAGGCGCTGCTCGATCGCAAGGCGGTTGATCCGCTGGTACTGGACCTGCGGGGACTCAGCGCCGCCACCGACTACTTCGTAATCGTTTCCGGGACGTCCGACGCCCACGTGCGGGGGATGGCGGAGCATTTGGTGACAGCGCTGGCGCCGCACGGCCTCGCACCGCATCATGTGGAAGGGCTGGCGCAGGGGCGGTGGGTGTTGCTCGACTACGTAGATTTCGTGGTGCATGTGTTCCACCCTGAGCTGCGGGAATTCTACCAGCTCGAGCGGCTGTGGGGCGATGCTCCGGTGCTCGCCGGGGGCACGCGGGACGACGGGTTGAAAGGATGATCCCCATGCGACGGATCGCAGCAGCAGTGGCGGCGCTGGCGCTCGCGGGCGCGGCGCCGCTGGCGGCGCAGTACTTCGGGCAGAACAAGGTCCAATACCGGTCCTTCGACTTCCAGGTCATCCAGACCGATCACTTCGAGGTCTATTACTATGCGGCCGAGCGCGCGGCGGCGCTCGACGCAGCACGCATGGCGGAGCGGTGGTACGCGCGCCTCTCCCGCGTCCTGCACCACGAGTTTCAGGGCCGCAAGCCGATCATCTTGTACGCCTCGCAGTCGGACTTCCAGCAAACCAACGCGATCAGCGGCGACATCGGTGAGGGCACGGGCGGCGTCACCGAGTTTTTCAAGCACCGCATGGTCCTGCCCTTCACCGGCTCCTACGCCGAGCTCGAGCACGTGATCGGCCACGAGATGGTGCACCAGTTCCAGTACGACGTGTTCAGCAGGGGCCGCATCGGTGCCGGGGTCCAGACGCTCATCAACGTGAATCCACCGCTGTGGTTCATGGAGGGGATGGCGGAATACCTCTCGATCGGCCCGATCGATCCCCACACCTCGATGTGGCTGCGCGACGCCTCGCTGGAAGGCCACTTGCCGACCATCGAGCAGCTCACCTACGATCCGCGGATTTTCCCCTACCGCTTCGGGCACGCGCTCTGGGCCTACATCGGCGAGAAGTGGGGCGACGAGGTGATCGGCGAGATCCTCCAGGCCTCCACCGCGGGCGGGGTCGAAGCCGCGTTCAAGCGCGGCCTGGGGCTCTCGCTCGACGACCTGTCGAGCGAATGGCGCGACGCGGTGCAGACGACTTATCTACCGCAGCTCTCCGAGCACTACCGCGCCCGCCGCATCGCCCAGCCGGTGCTGAACCAGAAGCGCTCGGATGGGACGCTCCATCTGGCGCCAGCACTCACGCCGGACGGCCGCGACATCGCGTATTTCAGCGAGCGGAATTCGTTCTTCGTGGATCTGTACCTCGCCGATGCGGAAACCGGTCGCGTGAAGCGTCGGCTCGTCCGGTCCACCCTCAGCAACAACTACGAAAGCCTGCGCTTCATCAACTCGGCGGGATCGTTCTCGCCGGACGGGCGCTATTTCGCGATTGCGGCGAAGCACAAAGACAAGGACGACCTGGTCATCCTCGACGTCAAGAAGGGCGGTGAGTTGCACCGCATCCCGATCCCGCTGAACGGGCTGACGACGCCCGCCTGGTCCCCCGATGGGCGGCAGATCGTGTTCACGGGCTATGACGGCGGGCTGTCCGACCTGTTCGTCGTCAACGCCGACGGCAGCGACCTGCGCCGCCTCACCAACGACAAGGACGCCGATCTCCAGCCCGCGTGGTCCCCGGACGGCAAGACCATCGCGTTCGCCACCGACCGCGGCCCGGGAAGCGACTTCAGCCAGCTGCGGTTCGGCAACATGCGGATCGGCCTGTACCACCTCGACAACGGGGCGATCGAAGTGCTCCCGCACATGGAGCACGGCAAGAACATCAACCCGGTGTGGGCGCCCGACGGGCGGTCGATCGCCTTCGTCTCGGACCGAACCGGGATCAGCGACATCTACCTGTACGACTTCGGCGACCACAACCTGTATCAGCTGACCGACGTCTTCACGGGTGTCACCGGGATCACGCCGCTGTCGCCCGCCCTCTCGTGGGCGCGCCAGGCCGACAGGCTGGCTTTCGCCTATTACGAAGACGGGGACTACAACGTGTACGGCGTGGACAACCCCCGCTCGCTCCGGCGCCAGCCCTACCAGGAGCCCAGGACCCCGCCGGTGACGTCACTGCTCGCCGCCACGCGGCGCGATACCACCCGGTCCGGCACGCCGGCGGGGGCGGCCACGCCGGCCGACCAGCCGCGCGCGGCGGCGTCAGTGTACCGCTCGCCCATCGGCTTCCGCGCCTCGGACGCCAGCCCGCCGAAGACCGACTCCACGACCGGCGCGACCGCAGTGTCGGTGCGCACGCTGCTCGACTCGGCGACCGCCCTGCCCGATACGAGCGAGTTCACCTTCAAGGCGTACCACACGCGGTTCACTCCCGACTACGTGGCGCGCCCCACGGTGGGCTACGAGCGCGACAACTTTGGCAGAGGCTTCTTCGGCGGCACCGCCATTTCGCTGTCGGACCTCCTGGGCAACCACACCCTGGTGTTCGCTGGCGCGGTGAACGGGCGTCTATCGGAGGCGCAAGTGCTGACCGCCTACATCAACCAGGCGCACCGGTTGAATTGGGCCACCGGCTTCACGCAAGAGCCGTACTACTTCTACCAGCCCACGACGGTGCAGCCAGTCGGCCAGACCGGTGACACGACGCTGCTCACCGTGGGCATCCGGCGCTTCGTGATCCGGGACGGCTTTGTCCAAGCGTACTACCCCTTCAGCCGGTTCAGCCGCGTGGAGCTCGGCATGCACGCCGTGAACATCTCCGACGCCGTGCTCCAGCAGCAGTATCTGGTGGACCCGCGCGGCGTCATCTTCGCGCAGTCGGACCTGCAGACCATCAGCAACCCGTCGATCACCTACGTGTCGCCGTCACTCGCGCTGGTGCACGACAACGCGCTGTTCGGCTACGTCGGCCCGTTTGCAGGCTCGCGCTACCGCTTTCAATTCTCCCCGAACTTCGGTGACTGGCAGTTTATGGGCGGCCTCGCTGACTGGCGACGCTACTTTTTCGCCCGGCCGTTCACGCTCGCGGTCCGCGGGCTGTTCTTCGGCCGCTTCGGGCGGGACGGCGACCAGTTCCCCGTATTCCTCGGGAGCACCGAGCTGATCCGGGGCTACACCGCGGGCTCGCTCATCAACAACGAGTGCGCGACCTCGACCACGACCACGACCGGCCGAACCGGCTGTTCCGAGCTGGACGAGCTCATCGGGTCGAGAATCGGTGTGGCGAACGTCGAGTTGCGGTTCCCGCTCACCCGCAGCGTGGTCCTGGGATTCCTCCCGGTGGGGCTCCCCCCAATCGAGGGAGCGCTCTTCTACGACATGGGGCTTGCGTGGGAGTCGGGCTCGGTCGTCAAGTGGCAGCGCGGCGCCGCGGACGACCCGGAGCAGGTCCGCAGCCCGCTGCGGAGCTGGGGTGGATCGATTCGTGTGAATTTCCTGGGGTTCGTGGTATTGCGGTTCGATTACACCAAGCCGCTCGACCGGCTCCGCAACAAGGCTTACTGGACGGTGAGCCTCGGCCCAACGTTCTAACTCCGTATCGCTAAAACACTTGCGCTGGCCTCGCCGGTTGTCTATCTTGTCCGGCGAGGCCATTTGCTTACCCGTGGGTGGTTCTGCGTCCTCGCCAGCTTGGCGCTCGGGGGGTGCCGGTCCCGAGCGCCCGCGGATCCGTCGTCCCAACTAAAGACGCCACAATCAGTTACGCACTCGGCCAGCAGCGGCGCGCGCACCGCCGGGGTAGCGATCCGGGTCGCGGCGCGCGGCGGCACGCCGCGGGCCTACCGCCTCCCGGATCTGGTCGAGATCCCCAACGCGATCCACGGAAAGCTGCCGGCCGTGGCGGACGTCATCGGCCTCGACCCGGAGTCGGAATTCCTGTTCGTGATGACCGACAAGAAGGACGTGCTGTCGCTCGATCTCGGGAGCGGCCGCGTCGACACCGTGGTGACGGCGATCGTGCAGGCGGCCCTCGGCCCCGACGGCACGCTGTACACGGTGGACGCGAAGCGGCGCGTCGTCTCGCTCGCCCGGCGGGTGCGGTTCGTCTGGCCCCAGCCCCTCGGTGGCGTGCCGCGCGAGCTGTTCGGCGGCAGCGACCAGCGCCTCGTCGCGGTCGATCCGCCGAAGCTCATCACAGCCGCCGCCGATCAACCGCCCACGAGCCGGACGATCCCGGTGGGGGGCGACGTCGCGGCGACCCGCTGGGGCGACCTCATCGCCGTCGCGAGCGATTCCGGCGTCCTGCTGATGGACGCGCTCGGGCGACGCGACGCCGCCTTCGTGCCGCTCGACGACCACCCGCGCGCACTTGTCTTCTCCCCTTCCGGGCACCGCATCTATGTGGCCCGGCGCACCGAGCCGGGGCTCGCCGTGATCGACCGCTACGAGCGTGCCGAGATCGACGGCGTGGCGCTGCCGACGCCCGCCGCGACGATGCGTCTCGATCCGCTCGGGCGTTGGCTGTTGGCACGCCCGACCGTCGGGGATTCGGCGTGGGTCGTGGACCTGCCCGTGAAGCGGCTGGTGGGCTCGGTCGCGACCGCGTGGCGCGTGGACCTGCCGGCGATCGCTCCGGATGGCTCGCTGCTCGTGCGGCAGCGCGACGACGTCGCCGCGTACCGGCCGGATTCCCTGGTCGTCACCGGCCGCGTCAAAGGCGGGGGCGCCGACCAATGGACGCTGACCGCCTGGCGGCCGCGCGGCAGCTACCGCTCGGCATTCGGCGACGCGTCGGGCCAGCCCGGACAGCCGGCGGTTGGGGGTGGAGCTGGGGGGGCCGCCGACTCGGTGGCGGGCGAGGGCCTGCTGTACGTCCAGGTGTCGACGTCGCAAAACGAGGCCTGGTCCGGCGAGATGGCCCAGCAGCTCACGCGAGCCGGTTTGGCCGCCCGCGTGCTGCCGCCGCGGGGGCCGGACGACGGCTACCGCGTCGTGCTCGGCCCGTACCCCACGCGCGCGCAGGCGGAGGCGATCGGGCGAAAGCTCGGTCGGCCGTACTGGATCTACCAACCCACGCCATGAGCGCCCGACCACTCCCGCGCTCGCGTCTCGACAATCTGATCCCTCCGCTCGTCGACGGGCAGGCGCTGGTCGCCCTCGTGCCCGCCACCGGCGACCTGAGGTGGGCCGCGGCGGCCGCCTGGGACGTGGCGCGCGCGGCGGCGCTGCACGGGCGCCGCGTCGCGCTCGTCGATCTCTGGATCGAAGACCCCACGCTGCACGAGGTGGCGGGGCTCACGCCCACCGAAGGCATCGTCGACGCGTTCGAATACGGCGTGTCGCTGACGAAGACCGCTCACGAGGTCGACCACGTCTTTTTCATCGCTGCGGGCGCGTACACGGCGCATCCGGGCGAGCTGTTCGGACACGAGCGGTGGAAGAAGCTGCACGGCGGGTTCCGCGTGGAGGGCGCGCTGCTGCTGCTCTATCTCTCGGCGGGCGGGCTCGCCCGCCTGTCGGCCGTGCCGGACGGCCTGATCGTGCTCTCACCGGACGGCTTTGAGCCGGAGTCTTCCATCGGCCAAGGGATCACCGCCGCGCTCGAGCGCGGCATCCCGCTGGTCGGCGTGGTACGCGAGCACTGGACGCCGGCACCGGGCCCGGCGCGGGCGTCGCGTCCCCTGCCGCTGCCGCATCCGGCCAGGCGGGCCGCGAACCGCCGCACCCGACCCGTCCTGGTTGCGGCGACGCTGGTCGCGGGGGCGGCAGGAGGCTGGGCGCTGTTCACCGCGGGCGGGGAGTCCATCCGGGCCAGCGGCGCCGAGCATCGCGCCGCCTCCCCGACGCCCGTCCCGCCGCGCGTGCGCCCGACCGCCGCCCCGGCGCCCCGGCTGGACTCGCTCCCCTGGGCCGTGCAGCTCGCAGCCTACGCCAGCGTCGATAAGGCACTCGCCCTAGCTGATCGTCTCGCGACGCACGACCACTTGCCGGCCTTCGTGACGCCGGTCGCGCTGGAGGGGCGGCGGGGAGGGGGCGCGGCCGTCTGGTATCGCGTGCTCGCGGGCGCCTTCGCGACGCGCGACTCCGCTGCCGCGACGCGCGCCGCGTTGTGGGCGAGCGGCCTGGCCCCGAAGGGCCAGGGCGACGTGCTGCGGGCGCCGTACTCCTTCGCGCTCGCCCAAACGGGGCGGCCCGATCGCCTGCGCGCCCGCGGCATTCCGGCGGTCCCGTGGGGCGCGGAGGGCGCTCTCCTGGTAGGCGCGTTCGAAACCCCCGACCAGGCGAGCCTCGCCGAGGCGCAGCTCAAGCGCGCCCACGTTCCGGCCACCCTCGTGACACGAACGAGGACCAGACCATGAGACTTACCCGACTCGAGCTGTCGGGCTTCAAGTCGTTTGCGGCCACGGTGGAGCTACCGTTCGACGCGGGCGTCACCGCGATCGTCGGCCCCAACGGGTGCGGTAAGTCGAACATCTCCGACGCGGTGCGCTGGGTGCTGGGCGAGCAGTCGCCCCGCCTGCTGCGCGGCGGCAAGATGGAGGACGTGATCTTCCAGGGATCGACCGGCCGGCGGCCCGTGAACGTCGCGGAAGTGTCTCTCGTGTTCGACAACTCCGACGGCACGCTCCCCCTGGCCTATCAAGAAGTCGTCGTCACGCGCCGGCTGTCCCGCGCCGGCCAGAGCGAATACCTCCTCAACCGCTCGTCCGTCCGCCTCCGCGACATCCAGGACCTGCTGCGCGGCACGGGCCTCGGCGCGGACGCCGCTGTAGTGATGGAAGCGAAGATGATTGAGGCGCTGCTCTCCGAGAAGGCAGAGGAGCGCCGGGCGTTGTTCGAGGAGGCGGCGGGGATCGGCCTGTATCGCAACCGGAGGGAAAGCACCGAGCGGCGGCTCGAGGAGACGGCGGCGGATCTGGCGCGCCTTGAAGACCTGGTCGGCGAGGTTCAGACGCAGGTCCGTTCGCTCGCGCGCCAGCGGGGGAAGGCGGAGCGGTACGGAAAGATGATCGAAGAGCGTTTCGGGATCGCGCTGACGCTGGTGCGGCGCGAGCTCGAGGACTTCGATCTCGCACTAGGCGACCTGGGCAAGCGGGCCGAACGCCTGGCGGCCACGCTCCCCGAAGGCCGGGGACGGCTCGGTGCAGCGGAGCACGAGCGCGAGGCACGAGTGCAGGCGCGGCATACGACCGAGGCGCAGCGCACGGAGGTGGAGCGGCGCCTAGCCGACGCGAAGCTGGAGGTGGGGCGGCTGGAAGGCGACCTGGCGCTCGCCGCCGAGCGCCTGCGCAACGCCGGGCAACGGCGCGCGACGGCCGGGCAGCGGCGCGGGCAGGAGGAGGCTCGCGTCGTCGAGGCGGAACGGGAGCGGAGCGCGGCCGCGACCGAGTGCGACGCAGCCGAGCGCGACCTCGCATCGGTCGGGCAGGAGCTGGCCGGCCGCGCTGCGCTGGAGCAAGAGGTCCGCGACCGACTGCTCGCTCAGCGCACGGCGGTGCGCGAGCTCGAGGAGGACCTGCAGCGTCGAGCGGAGGG